>CAJHZZ010000066.1_pt1 | contig 28685 bp, 21 predicted proteins | sample 9199071 | NCBI WGS metagenome assembly CAJHZZ01 (sample SAMEA7708275, study PRJEB35096) | sediment metagenome | biome: marine neritic benthic zone biome [ENVO:01000025]; feature: sediment [ENVO:00002007]; material: shallow marine sediment [ENVO:03000034] sea grass bed [ENVO_01000059] ...
CTGCTCTTCCTCGAGTTCGCGCGCAGCACTGCCCCGGCCCAGGTCGTCGTGGGGTCGCAGGACTCTCGTCCACTGAGTGTCGCCTTCGACTACCTGGAGCTCATCGCCAGCGAGTCCCAGCAGCGTCGTTGATCCAGGGCGCTGCTCGGCCTGGCAGTTGAGCTGGGAGCTTCCGTCCTTCGTTCTGAGCTGTCTTTCCAGTCAACGGACACCTGTCGTCCTTGGCTTGGCCGCGGCGTGGTGCTCCCGGTATCACTGTGGACTAGCGAGGCCTGTCGGTTTGACCGAGGCGTTTACCACTCGCAGATCCTCGAGCACAGATTCGGCGGCTCGCCTGCCAGAAACCATCGCCCCCTGAATCGAAGCGTTGTCGCGATCGTCACCACAGACGTAGAGACGTTGTCCGACATGTACGGGCCGCTCTGGCGGTTCGAGCCAGCTGGGGGGCTGCATCGGCAGCGCCTGCGGAATCTGGTAGATCCGCAGGAGCTCCCAGTCCTCGACCACCGGACCGAACCACTCCTCGAGCTGGGCTCGTACCGTGGCGTCCAGCGAATTGCTGACGGTCTCGGAGGTGGGCGAGCCGATCACGGTCGCCGACACCAGAGCCCGATCGGCAGGTGCGTAGGACGGGGCCACCCGACTGGGCACACAGAGATTGTTGACGGGTCCCTGTCCGTCACCGTCCAGAACCAGAATCGGCGAATCGATGGGCGGCTCCGGCGCCGAGTAGTAGAGGCAGGTGGTGGCGCACCATCGGATCGGGTCCGGTGAGACGGTCGGTTGGCCCGCTGCGAGCCTTGCGGTGGCCACGACCACGGCGTCTCCCTCGATCCATTCGCCGGACTCGAGGCGAAGTCGGGGAGCGTCGACCTCTTCGACCCGGATGCCGGTGGAGATCGTCCCCGGCGGCAAACCGTCCGCGAGCTGCCGTGGGATCGCCTGCATTCCCTCGGCCGGCAACACCGTGGAGTCCGAGCTGAACATCTTGAACACGAACTCGAACATGCGGCTCGAGGTCGTCAGGTCGCGCTCGAGAAAGATCCCTCCCAGGAAGGGTCGAAAGAAGCGCTCGATCATGGCGCTCGAGAACCCCTCGGCCGCCAGCGCCTGCAATGTCGTGGTCTCGGCTCGCGAGAAGATCGTCTCGAGGTCGGTCGAGAGTAGGCGGCCGCGTAGACGGGCCACTCGCAGCTTGTCGAACAGGGTACCGATGGGTGTGAGAGCGCTCCGCAGGCCGGCGATCGGCTGCCGGAACGGATCCGCCACCGAGTGGAAGCGACCGGCGTACCGAACCAGCGCTCCGGGAAAGAACGGCTGGAGATCGAGCGCGGCATAATCCAGCTCCCGGCGGCACTCCGGATAGGCCGCCAGCAACACCTGGAACCCTCTGTCCAGCAGAAAGCCGTCGACGCGATCCGTGCGAACTCTGCCGCCTACTTCGTCAGAGGTCTCGAAAAGCCGCACGGCGATACCGGCGGTGCTCAGCTGGCGAGCGCAGGAGAGCCCTGCCAGGCCCCCTCCGACGATCAAGACACGTGGTTGCCCCATGTTCCTACCTGGGCAGCTGCGAACGGAACCTGCCCTGACGCCTGAGCTGGTACCCCGCCTCCTGCGCTTCTTCGAGCTCGGGTCGAAACCGAGCGAAGTCGTTGGCGCACTCGGTCCGCCGCAGCCAATCACGGATCTTGTCCAGGTTGGCCGGCTGTTCGCGCACCAGCCGGAGCAGATCGTCTCGCCTCGACATCGACAGCTCCGGTCCCTCCCGCCGCCAGGTGGTCAGCAGGATCTGGGTCGGTGTCGCAAACGCGGCTTCGGCGCCCCGGTCCAGGATCTCTTCGAGCTCGCTCGCCGGGTCGCTCGCCAGGGTTCGGGTCGGGCGCGGAAACTCGATGCGCCCCGATTCGCCTTCGAAGACACGTCCACGGACCTGCCGGAACCCGTGCTCCCGAAGCACGCTGGCCACGGTCTGACGGGCTCTGGGTCCCAGGATGTCGTAGTCGTAGTTCTCGTACTGTTCATCGACGAAGATCGAGATCGAGGACAGCCACGCACAGGGAGCAGCGCTGAGTTTCTCGCGATTGAGCCAGCGCGCAATCTCGACGATATCGATGGCCACTTTCGGTTGCATCAGCTTTTCCTCTTGTCGCGCGCGCCGCCGACTCGTGGCACGATTTCGCCGACTTGCGGATCGCTGGCGACGGGTCAGGGTATCAAAGGTCATTCTGGACTATCATCCCAACCAACATCGGCAACCTACACGACCCAGGAGACCCTTCATGAAGTCGTTGCGACGTTCCACAGTTCTTGCGCTTACCTTGTCTCTGCTGCCGGCGGGGTCCTCGATTCTCGCCGATACCCTTGCCGGTGCCTGGCCCCAGTATCGTGGACCTGCCCGCGATGGCAGATCGACCGAGACAGGCTTGCTCGACACCTGGCCCGACGGAGGTCCTAGGGAGATCTGGCGCGTACCCATAGGACCTGCCTTCTCCGGAGTCTCGGTCGTCGGAGAGCGTCTCTACACCATGGCGTCGGACACGAGCCAGGAGCTGGCCCTGAGCTTCGATGTGCGTACCGGCAAAGAGGTCTGGCGCACCGCGGTAGGTCCCCAGTTCGAGGAGTCCTTCGGCAATGGCCCGCGCTCGACGCCCACCGTCGACGGCGATCGCCTGTATGTGCTGACCTCGCACGGCGTTGTCGTGGCGCTGTCCACCGCGACGGGGGAGGAGGCCTGGAGAGTCGACTTCGGCTCGGAGTTCGGCGTTCAGGTGCCACGCCGAGGATTCAGCGAGTCGCCACTGGTAACCGGTGACCTGGTAGTCGTTTCCCCTGGAGCCGGCAATGGCAAGAGCGTCGCGGCCTTCGACAAGCGAACCGGACTGCTCCGCTGGACAGTCGGGAGTGACCCAGCCGGATATTCCTCCCCGGTCGCCATCGACTTCCGGGATCAACGGCAGCTCGTGCTGCTCTCTCCCAGCCACGCCATGGGGTTGTCGACGAGCGGAGATCTCCTATGGCGGCACGAGTTCGCACCGGGTATCTCCGTCAAGCCGGCGATGCCGCTATTGGTTGGATCCGATCTGCTGTTCTTCAGCGCCTCCTACGACATCGGCGGGCTGGCGCTGCGCCTCCAGCAGAGCGGTGACCAGGTGCGGGTGCAAGAGCTCTGGCAGGATCGCGTGATGAGGAATCACTTCAATACTTCCGTGGCAGTTGACGGCTACCTCTACGGGTTCGACAACGCCACCCTGCGATGTGTCGAGGCCGAGACCGGCCGATCGGTGTGGGCCAAACGGGGCGGGATGGGCAAGGGGTCACTCATCTATGCCGAGGGCCATCTCATCGTCCTCACCGAGACCGGTCGTCTGCTGCTAGTCGAGGCGAGCGCCGAGGGCTTTACCGAGAAGGGTCGCGGTCAGGTGCTGGAGGGCCGCAGCTGGACTCTGCCCTCGTTGGCCGATGGCCGACTCTACGTGCGAAACCTGGAAGAGATGGTCTGCCTCGACCTGTCGGATTGAGGGGAGATTGCTCATGCGATACCGATGTCTCCTGAACGTCACCGTGATCGCTGTCTCGATCCTCACGGGCGGACAGCTGGCTCTCGCCGAATCAAAAGCGACCGTCGATGGGGTCCGCGATCGATATGTCGAGGCCCTGGGAGGGGAGGAGGTACTGGCAGCCGTGGACTCGGTGCGGCTCACGGGGACCTATATTTTCAACGGCGAGGCGAACCCTTTCACGCTGGTGCAGCAGCGACCGGACCGCTTCCGGTTCGAGGTCCAACTACCCGGTTTCACCTACGTCGAGGCCAGCGATGGCGAGACCACCTGGCGACTCTCGCAGCGATCGGATCCACCGCTGTCCATTCTGGACGCCGACGCCGGAACCCGACTGATCGAGGAGTGGGGCGGCATCGGCGGGCCCTTGCTCGCGGCAGACTCTGCGGGCCTCGAGATCGTCGGCAAGGAAGAGATCGACGGCACGGAGTGCTTTCACCTGGCCCTGACGCTACCGAGCGGCAATCGGCAGGACTGGTACCTGGACGCGGAGAGCCACTTGCCGCTGCGCAAGGTGACCCAGGCGATGCACCCTCGCCGCGGACCGTACGACCGGCTCTGGTACTACGAAGGTTGGGCCAGAACCGAAGGCCTGGCCACGCCCGAGTATTTCGAACGCGAGGATCGACAGCATGTCCGCGCCTACGAAGTCATCTCGGTAGAGCTCAACATCGAGATTCCCGAAGGTCACTTCGCGCCACCGGTTGAGTAGGGTTCCAAGCGCCTCAGCCCTTCGACACGGTGACGATGCCGAGAAAACCATCCACCGTCAGCCGGTCGCCGTTCGAGATCAGGGAGGTCGCGTTCGGCACCCCCGTGACGCAGGCCAGACCATACTCGCGCGCGATGATGGCGCCATGAATCAGCATCCCACCGCGACGCTCGATCACCGCACTCGCCATCGGCACCACGAAAGTCATGTTCGGGTCGACCGCATCGCAGACCAGCACCTCTCCGGCTTGAAAGTCGAACAGATCTCCGGCACCGTCGACGATCCGGGCGGGTCCGGTAGCCACCCCGGGACCGGCCGGCTGACCGACCAATTGGCGGGGAACAACCCGAAAGCCCGGCTCAGTATCGATCTCCTCGATCTCGGACCTCGGCTCTACGACCCGGTTTGGATGGCGCAGGGCTCGGACGATGCCCTCCGGATCGAGATCTGAGCCTTCGGAATCCGGTCTTGGCTCCAGGCGCCCGCGGCCCTCCTCGACAGCCTCGAGCACCTGAGCCTCCAGCCGTGAGAGATAGAGGTTGTCGTCGTCCCGGATCCGATAGGCGGCTCGTGCCAGATCGAGAAGCTTCCGGGCGAGTGGTCGGCGCCCGGGGTCGACTGCATCTTGGAAGGACTCCGTGAGCTGTTCGAGGTCTGGTCCGGCACTCCTGGCCTGTCTCGCCGGCGCCTCGGCCATCGAGATCAGCAGTCGCACCAGTCGGGCCCGGTCTGCGAAGCATCGTTCGGACTCGTAGGAGAGGCTGCCGAACTGGCGCTCGAAGTCCAGCAGCTCCCCTTCGAAGTCGCTATCAGCGGCTTCCCCGGCTTGGAGGTTCTTCCGCAGACGGGTGTCGGACCGCAGTCTCGCGGCCAGAGCCTCGAGGGCGCGGTTGCGCCGGACGCTTAGGAGGGGTGTCGCCACGAGCAGCTCCATGAAGGCGTACGGATCGTCGGGCTTCAACGTGTCGTTGTAGAACTGACCGAAGATCCTGACACCGTGGGCCAGCGGAATGAACTCCCGGGAGTAGACCTCGACCCAGTGATCGTGCAGCTGCCGACGTCTCTCGATCTCTGCCGCCAGAGCCTCGGGATCGAGATCTGCCAGGTCTCGGCCGGCGCTGGCCTCCGCATCCTTCACCATGGTCGGCAACAGCTCCTGTTCTACTCGCGCTCGCAGGCCTTCGATGGTCTCCAGGCTCCGGGTGAGGCTCAGATACCAGGAGCGCTTGTCCCCCTCGCCGGTGGAGGAGGTGGTCACAGGACGGGACTGGAGCAGCACCAGGTCAGCAGCTCGAAAGGTCCACTCCATGTCCTGTGGAGCCCGGAAGATCGCCTCGGCACCGAGCACCGCACGATAGACCGTCTCTATCGCTCTGCTATCGAGGGGTGGCAAGGCCGCCTTGTCTGCCGGCACCGGTTCGGTCACCAAGTCGCCGTCCCTCGCCACGCATCGTTGCCGTGATTCGGGGATCCCGTGCTCCACGACCCGCCCGGTCGCCTGTTCGAGACTCCACCGGTCGGGCTCGATGGTGCCGTCCACGAGGCCTTGGTTCAAGCCGTAGACCGCCTCGATGACCACCAGGTCGGCTTGGCTCGGATGTCGACCGAAGACGATCCCTGAAGTCTGCCCTTCGATCATCTCCTGGACGAGGACCGCCATAGCGCTCGATTCGACGTCGATGCCCAGCTCCCGCCGGTAGAGTAAGGCCCGGTCGGTCCACAGGGAGGACCAGACTTTGCGGATCGCTTCGGCGACCCGGTCAGCACCCTGAACGCCGACATAGGAGTCGTGCAGACCGGCAAAGGAGGCTCCGGCGGCGTCCTCACCCAGGGCTGAGGAACGAACCGCGTAGGGTCCGGAACCGACGTGCATCTCCAGTCGCGTCGTCAGCTCGTCGATGATCACGGGTGGGATCGGCGCTCGAAGGAACCGGTTGCGAATGCGGAGTGCCACATCCCAGAGCTCCTCCCAGCGCATGTCGGCGAAGCTCTTGCGTCCGAGCTCCTGGTAGATCACGGGCCGCAGCGAGGCCTCTTCGACAAAGAGCCGATAGGCCTCGGTGGTCAGGCAGAGGGTGCGCGGTACCCGCTGCCCAGCGGCCTCGAGCGACGCGAGGGCCACCGCCTTGCCTCCCACACGACTCCCATCGGCGGCGGTGATCTCGTCGAGGCCGAGAATCAGCCTCATGGATCGATGTGGAGCTCGAGGACGTGCTGAAACTGGGCGACGACCATATAGACCGACACCTTCAGTCGCAGCTGGATACAGCTCGGCGAACGGACGAAGGCCTCTAGCTGTGGATGTTTGGCCAGGTAGAGGCGCTCGAACTCGGCTCGGTCCTCCTCGGCAATCTCTTCGACGACCCCCACCGCGGTGGCGGCGGAAGCCTCGGTGAAATCCGCCACTCGATTCCTTCGATTGTCGATGAGCATCGAGGCGCGGGCGTCACCCGCCAGGTTCTGCAGCTTGCGGGTCGAGCGTCCGGTCGTAAACAGGATCTCCTTCAGGTCCGAGGTTGTGGCGAAGCCGACCAGACTGGTGTAGGGCTCCCCTTCGTGCTGGGTTCCCAGCACCCCGAGCAGCTGGGAATCCAGCAGCTCGCGGAGGATCGCCATGTGGGATCGTTCACCGGTCACGTCGGTTCTCCAGCCCGTTCTGACCGAGGCTCAAGGCACGTTGAGGTGATCGTAGGGGCAATGACGACAGCCCGACCCGCAGCAGTATCCACGAAGTCGATGATAGACCGAGGTGAACACGAGAAGCCCATCATGGAGATAGTAGTGCAACCCCTCGACCAGCTCGGGGATCGGCGAGTCGGAGGCGTCCTTCTCCTCAGCGTACGGTTTCGAGGCTTCGTCTTCCATTGGCTCATCAGGTACGTGCAGATCCCTCGCCGGTTGCCAACCGGGCATAGTTCGGTCGGTCGGATGAATTCTGGTGGATGAAGGCGCGCTCGACACGTCCGTCACGAACAACGAAGGCTCCCGGCATCTGGAAGCCGTCCCCGGCGAGCCTGCCGACCCCATGACGCCGCAGGATCGCAGCCCGGAAGCCCCGGGTCCAGGATCGGGGTCCCAAGAGCTGACTGAACGAGCCACGGGAGAGACCGAGAGAGCGGTAGAGCCGAGCCTGCGGGTCGGAGATTCGCGCCAGATCTCCGAGGCCATGACTCTCGAAGAGCGGCCGCGCCTGAGACTCCGTTCCGAGGTGAACGAGCACTGGGCGCACGCCGGCGGCCTCGACCTCTTGTCGCTGCCGCGCGAGATCCGCCAGCGCTTCGCGGCAGAACGTGCAGCCGAGATGGCGCAGAAGAACCACGAGCACCGGCCCGGAGGTCGAATGCTCGTAGAGACTCGTCCCGTCCTGATCCATGGCATCGCGCAGGGCCGCCCCGGCATCGAGCACGGTGCCATCCGCCGGCCGCTGAGCCTCCGCCATCGCGGCCCAGAGAATGCCCGCGAAGGGCACCCACCAGATCAGGTCATTGGTCAGGATCGTCAGCGCGAATCGGAGCGGAAAGACCCCCTGAGCCAGGGCGACAAGAAACCCGATCGGACCGAGGATCTTGCCGAGGAGCCCGACCAACACGATCGGCCAATGCCTGAGCGGATCGAAGGCCGCGATCGCATACCCGATTCCATACACCCCGACGATCATGCCCACGCACTGCCAGATCTCTGGGTACCGAGGCAGCTCCATGCCCGCCCAGTCGAAGAGCGCGTTGGGAGCCAGGATCACTGCCGCACCCCAGAGGAGGTTGTAGACGGCCGCCGCCACCAGCCATCCCTTCATCCAGGGTCTGCCTGAACGTGGAGAATCTCGACGCACGAGACCGAGCCTATACCGATCGGGTCGTCTCGAGCTCAGTTCCCGGCGCGGCTCAGGCGGATCTTCTTCACCAGCACACCCAGGGTCCGCGAGTCGCTGGATCCGGCCACTGTCTGTGCCGGAACAAAGGTACCGCTGCGCAACTCGATGACCAGAGAACCGGTGATGGGCACGGCCTGGAGATCGAGAGCCTCGGACAGCCCGGTATCTGGGACCTCACCCCGCCAGATCTCCACGCCGTTGGTGAGGACCTGCAAGCGGACCCCGTCGCGCCCAGGAGAGGCCACCTCGATCTCCATCTGCTGTGGCGGAGTCTGTGGATCGACCGGCACCGTCAAGGTCGCCGAACCCTGGGTCCACCGTACGGGCTGCTGATCGAGTCGCTCGGGGGCATGGAAGCCGGACTCTTCGACGCCGACGATCGGCTCACAACCCAGCGTCCGATCGAGGAATGACCGCCCGACCACCTCCGTCTCTGTGAAGAGACGCAGCGAATTGACCCGCACGCCGAGCTGGCGGTTGTCGGTGGCGCCGGGAAGGTCTGCGAGTGGATTGAGCGTCTCGCTGTTGAGCTCCAGAGTCAGAAAGTCTCCTGACGGAACCTCCGCCAGGCTCAAGGATTTCGACCAGGTCTCGGGAATCCAGGCGTTCCAGAGCTCGACACCGTTGGCGACGATCTGCAGTCGGGCGCCGGTCAGCGCCGGGGTCGTCGTCTCCAGCATCAGCAGCTTCGCAGGCTCCGCGGCAGTCCAGGGGACGCGGAGCGTCGCCGCTCCATCGGTCCAGCGGACGGTGGCTCCCGAGACCTCTTCGGGCGGATAGAAGCCCCACTCCTCGATGCCGATCCCGGGCTCCACGCCGATGTTGACGCCGACGAAGCTCAGGGAGGGCAGGCGCTGGAGAATCTCCCCTGGCAGGACCCAGACCGCCGTGTCTCCGGCCGCCGCCGCGACGACAAACCGTGCCTCCAGGGCCCGAGCCTGGCTCCACCTCTTGCCGCTCAGAACCATCTCCGAGCTGGGCTCCTCGCCCTTCCTGCTGTGAAAGCGGTAGAAGACGGTTTCCGGAAGCAGGAACTGGGCACCATAGAAGACCGGATAGCTCCGAAAGGCGAAATCGTAGTCGAGAGCTTCAGGGGGACCGAGCCGCCGCACCTCTGGAACGAAGGACAGCCGATCTGCCGTCGCCTTGCGGGCCGGTTGGAGATTGACGCGCTCGCAATACAGCACCCCAGTGCCGAAAAGGAGTGCCAGCAGGGCCAGGGAGCCGCCGAGACTTCGGCGCATGAGTGTCGAGAGCCCAACGAAGACCGCGAACGACACCAGGGCTGCCAGGTAGAGCCTGGGCATACGGAAGAGATCGACGAAGGGATAGACCCCGACGATATTGGTGGCCTCGACCAACCACGGTCTGCCCGGTTCACCGGCAGCCATGGCGATTCGCACCTGTGCCATCACCAGCACGGTGAGCAGGAGAAGGCCGGTGCCGACGGCCAGTGCCTGTCGCCTGCGTTGCTGTCGGTCCAGTCGGGTCTTGTACAGCCAGGCCAGTCCCAGAGCCATCAGCAGCGCGGCAAAGGCCTCGTTGTAGCGCCCGAAGACGAAGTTGGCTGCTCGGAAGGTGTCGCGTCCAAAGAGGCTGTAGACCTTCAGCGCCGTGGACCCGAGCAAGATGCTGAAACCGCCCGTCACCAGGAAGACGAGCATGCCGACCTGTGGCTCGGCCAGAGTCCGGCGCCAATTCCCGGCGCTGAAGCGCCGCCGGATCAAGAGGGCAGTGGCCACGAGACCGAGCAGGAACAGCCCGTGGGTCGAGATTGCCACATAGAAAAGCTGTCCGGCCGCCCTCAGAATCATGCTCATCCAGGGGCCGCCTGGGAGCACCCGGGAGGCCAGCTGAGTCGCCGAGAACTCGCCGGCGCCGCCCCAGCCCAGCCCTTCCAGCTGCTGGTTGCCGAGTCTCGTCAGGCCGAAAAGAAGGCCTGCCGCGGCGCTGCCGAGTATTGCCTGACTCTTGGCCACGCTACCGAGAGCCGCGAGAAGCAGTAGGTAGCCGCCGCCGGCCACCAGCACTGGCAGCGCCCGCGGATGAATGGTGTACAGCAGTCCGACCAGCAGACCGAACAGCACCGCATCCTGAGTGGTTCTCGACTTCAGGTATCTACCGAAGAGGAGAACGGCGAGGGCGTACGCCGGGATGAATGCACTCTCCGCCCAGGCGAAGTCGGTGTACACAACCAGGGGAGGATAGAGAGAGCAGGCAAAGGCGATCCAGGTCGACGCCCTTTGCGATACCCCACTCAGAGGCCCAAGCAGCGAGCACAACACGAGAAACAGCGAGCTCATCAAGAAGGTATTCAGCGTCAGAGCCGCCTTGTAGGCCAACAGAGGATCGCTGAAGAGCCAGAATGCCGGCACCAGCAGCAGGGAGTAGCCGAAGTGGTAGAAGCGAGCGCCCTGGAGATCGGGCAGATGAGATGCACCGGCGAGATACCTGGCGTTGCCGAGGTAGCCCAGCTCGTCCGCCAGGATCATCGGCTGCTCCATCGGCAGATTCGACAGCCAATGGATCAGGACGAGAAGGACGAACAGAAAGATCTTCAGCCGCATGGATATCGGGACTCGGGCATCTCGACCGATCGGTCGGATGCCGTGTGCAAAGAGGCAAGCTCAGGCTTGCCACGTCTCACCCGGATAGTAGCCGATCGCCTGTGGGTCGAGCGCCGACAGGGGAGCGCAACCGATGCGGAGAGAGCCGGCCGAATCTCTCGCGGAGCTCAGCGGAGCGATGAAATCGTCGCTGTCTCGTGGCGAGAGTGGTCGCTGTCGTCTGCCGTGTGCTCGAGCTGGGGCGCCACCCAGCGGTAGGCCGTGACGCCCTCGAGATCGCGCACAAAGATCTGGTCACCTCGGATGGCGAGATGAGCCCAGGTCGAGCGGTCGCTGACCTGCTGGGAATCCAGCACTTTGAGGGCGTCGGGATTGGCCTGGAGAAGGTGCACCTCGCCGCCGGAATCGAGTGCCAGCAGGCGATCTCCCTGGACCGCGAGACTCCAGTACTTGCCAAATGGCTTGGAGATCCAGGTCTCTTTGCCGGTCGCCAGATCGAGACAGGCCAGACGGCCGTTACCCAGGTGAAGGTATGCGTGTCCATCGACAATGACCGGGCTCGACATGTAGCCCTGTACCTTGTTCTTCCAGACTTCCCGCGAGGAGAAATCATCTCCGCTCTTCTCAATGCGGTAGAGATAGGTCCCGTTGCGGTAGGAACTGGTGAGCACGTGATCCTGGTGCACGACCGGCGTCAAGATATTCATGCCGCGGAAGTGCGGCACCAGCTGCTGCCAGAGGACTTCGCCGCTCTCGGAATCGAGACCGAAGAGGACTTCACGGGTCTGCACCAGCAACTGACGGGTCCCGGCGATCTCCGCCAGAACGGGAGAGGAGAAGGCACCGCTCGAGAAGATGTCCGTGGACTCGGCCAGCTGTCGCCAGAGGGTCTCGCCCGTCTGCCTGTCGAGCTTGACGATGGAGTTGGCTGCCTGAACGAAGAGAGCATCGCCGTCGATCAGCGGCGAGCTGACGAAACCGAAATCGGGGATCTTGGTGCCGAATCGCTGCGGAAAGTCCACCCGCCAGAGCTCACCGCCTGTGGCGGCGTCGAACTTGAACAGGATCTCTTCCATGCCGCCGACATAGATGGCCTCGCCGTCATGCAGCGGAGTCGAACGGATCCAGTCTCCATTCTTCGCGGCAAAGAAGGGCACCTTGCCCCGACCCGGCCACGAGGCGATCCACAGCTGTTCGCCGCTGTTTCTGTCAAGCGCTCGAATCGCCTCGGTCTTTTTGTCGATGCTCTCGGCGACGAAGATCCGGTCACCGACGACCAACGGACCCGAGTAGCCCTTGCCGAGCTCCACCCGCCATTGGTTATCCAGCCCCGAGAAATCGGTCGGCCAGAGATCCCCCTCGACGTTGCCGTTCCTCTCCGGGCCGCGCCATTGGTTCCATTCCGCAGTCTCCGACTGCGGTGCATCAGCGGCTCCTACAGGGAGGGATCCCAGGGCGGCGAGACCGGTGAGTAGGCAGGCGATGAGGCGTGCTCGCTTCTTCGAATCGTCCATAACGTTCTCCATGTCATGAACATTCTAAGGATGTTGCTGTTTCTGTCAAGTGTTTCCGTGCAAAACGTTCTTTGGAGCTCCGGGGAGACCGATGAGCACCGTAAGCATGCCTCTTGCTGCGGAGGCCCTGCGGCGGGCCGCGGAACAGACCTTCGAGGTGGGCGAGCCTCCCAGGAGCTTCCCCTTGGAGCGGAAGAAGGTCCGCGGTCTGTCAACGAATCCTTCTGTCGCTCGACCACCGCCAAGTCGAAGGCTTCGCCTAGCGATCGAAGCCGAAGGCGTGCGTGGCGAACTCGCCTCCAAGCTGCATCTGCTCAGTGGCTTGCTGCAGCTCCTCTGGGACGTCTCCGAAAAAGAAGAACGGTCCCGGGACTGCGATGGCCAGTAACTGTGGGAAGTGGCCGGCGGCAGTGGTGCTCAAGTGGAAGCCCATCGCCGCCGCGTCCTTGAACTCGTCTCGGACGTAGAGCGCGTTCTCCTTCTCGGAGACGTAGCAGTGGACGGCCTCAGCGTCGGGCTCGTTCTGTTTCATCGCCTCGGTCACCTGCGCGTAGATCGATTTAAGCTCATCCAACTTACCCGGCTTGGCGGTCCACTTGTAGACGACTGTTATGTGTGTGCTGGTCATTGGTTTTCTCCTCGGAAGTTCTTTCGTGAGTGGCTGATTGGGTTGGCTGGTCGGCGAGTCTACTACCGCGGCCCAGGGATGCGATGGCTGCATTCACGCCGCTCACTCACTGGCAGATCCGTCACCCTATTTCTTTTTCGAAGGCTCCGCGAGGGTGAACAGATCGCGCAGGATCCCCGGAGTGAAGGCAGAGAAGGGGTTGACTTTGACCTCCGGATCAGCCAGCGGACCAGTCAGCTCGAACTCGGTCCCCAGAATTCCGCTCTTGTTCTTCCCGAGTATCAACTTGCCGACACCCGGTATCTTGCCAATCGCCTTCTGCAGGGGTCCCATGTGGGCCACGACACCGTCCAGATCCCAGGTGTCGTCGCGGAAATCGGCCGTGCCCTCGAAGGTAATGCCGATCCCCTGTCCCCAGGCACGTCCACTGACAACCTCGAGCACGCCGTTGCCGAACTGCGAGTCGATGTCGATCTTCTTGAAGTCGAAGCCTTCCCCCTCGAGCGTTGCGAGCAGCCCGTCGAGCGACGCGAGCCGGAACACATTGCTCAGCACCGTTGAGTCGACCATTGCCAGATCGGTGGCGATCAGATTGAGCTCGAGCGGCGATTCCTCGTCGTCCCTCATGAGCGTCAACTCGAGCGCGCCGCCCTCGAAGAGCGTCGTGAGATCGAAGGTCCTCATGACCGCGCCCGCATCTTCCGCTTGCAGCCGGCCGCTCAGACTCTCCTCCTGTTTGTCCAAGTCGAGTTCCACGGGCTTACCGCCAGCTGCCTCGGCCCGCAGCGAGAGGGACTCGACCTTGCTTCCGGTCACCTCGCCCTCTCCCTGGAGGCGCTCGAGAACCATCTGACCGCCGGCAGAGATCTCCTGCAGATCGACCTCGATCGACATGCGAATCGCTTCCTTCGGATCGCCATCGGATTGCGCCTCCTCAGCTTGGATATTCGCCATGCTTTTGAGAAACCTGTTGATCTCGAAATGCGATCCGGCGATTTCGATCCGGTAGGCGCTCTCAGCCTCCTCGACCTTGCCAGTCAGTCTGGTCTGGAAGAAATCGAGGCGTTCGATCACCAGCGACAGCAGGCGGAACGGTTCCGTCTCGATCTGCGCCCGACCCTCGACGATGAGATCCGCCGCCTGCAGATCGATGGGTTTCAGAGTCCATCCGCCATTCTTCTCCTGTGAGGCCACGACCCTCGCCTTGCCGGCCACCCCGGCAGGCTTGCGCCAATCAATCACGGGCAGCGAAAGAGCGCTCTCCTCGAAATCGAGCTCTACTGTTGCGGCGGTGGGTTGATCAGCCGGGGCGGCGTAGCGCACCGTGGCCACCACGGGTCCGGTCAACAGGTTGGACTCCGGGAGACCGAGCTTCCCGAGATCCGCCTGTCCGATGCGCGCGCTGGCGTCGATCCACTGACCGGACAATGCGCCGAATGTGGCCCGGTAGTCGACCGTCACCGGCACCCCATTCGCAGCAACCTGTCCGCCGATTTGCAGGCTCTCCCTGCGATACGAGACCCCGAGCTCTCCGCCGCTGAGGTGGAGATCGAATGGAGCCTTGGACCAGGCGAATCCCGAGCTCTCGGCGTCTACCGATACTGCGGGAGTCCGATTCCGGTCGTCTCCCGACAGCGGCAGGGAGAGCATCAGCTGAGCCGTCGCCTCACCAGAGACATCGTCAGAGGCGATGACCCCCCGGTCGAGCGCCGCAAGCGGCTCGCTACTGATTAGCTCGATGGCTTCGGCGACCGGAGTGCTGCAAGTGAGGTCGATCTCGAGATCGATATCGTCACCACCGAAATCGCCGATTTGGACGAAAGCTGATTCGATTTCGAGTCCATCGAGCCGTCCGCCATCGATCTCAAAGTCGAGTCTATTCTCGGTCAGCTTTGCCCGACCTATGATTCCGAGGATGGGGGGCTGGGGGTCGAGCGCCGAGACACTCAGGTCGGCGAGGTCGAATTCGCCGCGCAGGCTGCCGAGGCGAAACTCGACGGCCTCATCCTGGAAGGCGACCTCCGCTTGGAGATCGAGCTGCAGATTCTGCACCTCGCCTACGGGGATGTGTTCCAGCACCCACCTGCGGGCCGCCGGGATGGCCTGGGCCGGCCAGTAGGTTCCCAGCCTGTCGACCGCCAAGCGGTCCATCCTTCCGTCGACACGACCCCCGTAGCCATTCTCGTTTCTCTCCGCTTCCATCTGCAGAGTCACGGCCGACGGGCCGAGTGTGGTGCTCAGCTCATCCAGCCTCAAGGTCTGCATTCCGTTCTCGACCGACCCCTTGAGAACCGAAGGACCCAACGAGATCGGGGTCTCGAAGACACCGGGAACATCGATTTCACCCTCTGCACCCAGGAGGTCCACCGACGCCCGTGCCAGTCGACCCTCCTCGAGCTCCAGGTCGACACTGCCTCCCAGTCGAACTCTCACGTTTTCGAGTCCAGCCAGCTCCTCCCTGACACCCGCCAGACGCCAGGGCTCCAAGTCGGCCAGCGTGACTGACGCCTTCAGAGACTCGACACCTGCGGCGAGATCGAGTGTCCCACGCCAGGTCGTGGGATCACCCTGCAAGTCGAAGTCGAGGCTCTGCAGCGCCAGGCCCTCCGCGAGGCGCAGTGCCAGGCGACCTGCCAGGGGGCCCTGGATCGCCGCCAGACCCTCCATCGTGGGTATCAGTCGGGCCAGTTCCAGAAGCTCCAGAGCCTCGAAGGTGATCTGGACGTCCGTTCCCCGATCGCCAAAGGAGTAGCCGCCGTCGACCGTCACCTCCCCCAGGGGCCGGTCGAGAATCGGATCGAGGACCAGAAGGGTGGTCAACCCTTGCGAGTCTCTTCGCATCTCCAGATTCGCATCCTCCGCTCCCCACTCGAGTCCGAGGTGGCGATCTTCCACCGCCAGATCGAACTGGTGAATACGGACGGTCGTGAGCTCTCCCAGCGGCGTCCCGGATTGGGGTGGTGCCAGAAACGATTCGAAAACCGGTACGGTTTGCTCGCCGGCCGGGGCAGTGCTTGCAGCCCATTCGAAATCGAACGTTCCATCTTCCAGCCGACGAGTCCGGATCCCCAGCTGCTGAATGTCGAGCCGCAGCAGCGCCAGCCTTCCTCTGAGCAGCTCGGTGGGCGACAGATCGACGGAGGAGCCCTCGAGGTTGGCCAGCTCGACCCCGTCCCCCGAGCGAAGGTGCAGCTGGGCGAACTTGAGTGTCAACGGCCTTTCGAGACCGTTCCAGAGGAGCGTTGCGCCTTCCAGATCGACGCTCGATGGCGCCATTTCACCGTTGACTGCCTGTTCGATGCGAACTTCGAGCCAATCGAGAGAGACCGCGCCGCTCGACAGTCGCCAATAGGCCAGTAGCGCCAACAGAACGAGTCCAACTACGGCCACCGTCAGGACCACAGCGATCCTGTTCAGCCATCTGCGGCCTCTGGATGTCATGTTGTCTCACTCTAGCGCAGGCGGAGGGCCGCTATCCCAGACGGGATCGGAGTTCCTGGATTCACTGTTCGATGGCAGTGGGTGCGACCTTATCGATTCGAGTATCGAAAGCCGACGTGGAAGAGGCGCGGTGGACCGAGGATGGGGCCACTCGTTGTCGAGTAGGTGACGATGAAGGCCTCATCGAAGAGGTTCTCGACGCCGCCGTAGATCGACCAGTGTTTCCCGAGGCCCCTGGAGAGCGAGAGATCCACGACCTGGTAGCTGGGGAGATAGTCCTCATTCTCGACATCGTCGAACTTGTCGCCGATATAGCGATAGCGAAGAAAGACATCAATCAGCCGGTCGTCGAGATAGCTGGCACTGAGCAGGTAGCGCGCTTCGGGCGTGGACGAGATTCGATTGCCGACGAGCTCGGGCTCATCGGGGTTCTCTGCAACCACGGCCCGCAGCAGAGTCGTTGCGAACGCGAACCCCCAACTCGGCAGCGGTCGATAATCGCCGCTGATCTCGGCACCGTAGGCCCTGGTCCTGCCCAGGTTCTGGCGTTGCTGACAACGCGCTCCTGGCGGGACTTCTCCGCACGGCTCTATAACCTCTCCCCCGGGTCCAGCCCGATCCACAGTAATGACCTGGATCAGGTTCCGCGTCTCGCTCCAGAACCCAGTCAGCCTGGCATTGAGCGTGGATGAGGGGGTGTAGTCGTAACCCAACTCCGCTCCGACCAGTGTCTCGGGCTCGAGATTGGGGTTGGGGACTCGGACCCGAGTCCTGGTGCTGGAGGCGCCGACGAAAAGCTCGCTCGGCATGGGTGAGCGAAACCCGGTGTAGGTCGCGCCACGGAAGCGGGAAGCCGTGCTCGCCGCGAAAACGAACCCCAGACTCGGATTGAAGGTCGTCTCTGTGTTGTCGCCGAGCTCATCGTCCTGGACAGTTTCGCTGGTGGCCAGATCGGTTTGGCGGGACTGACCGTCGTAGGTCCGGATGGCATCGAATCGACCGGCTAATTGAAGACCGAGTCGGTCGGTCACGGAGTATTTGTCTTCGATAAAGACACCCGCCAGGGCCTGCTTTCCCTGGACTTCGGATCGGCGTGTGAAAGCCTCTCCGGTCCAGCCTAGATCTTCAACTCGATCAATGGAGGAGAGCACGATGTCGGCGCCGGAGGTCAGTGAGTGCTTGCCACGCTCTGGCAGGGTCCAGACACCGCCGAGGCCGCCACTCGGGCTCGACAGATCCGTGATGATGCTACGGATCTCCTGGGAGTTGTGATCGTCTGCGTTGTCAGCGTTGAAGTCTTCGTGGGTCAGATCTCGCCCGAAGAGGCGAGCCTGCCAGACTCCACCCTTGTTTCCAGTGTGATCGAGCGCCACTGTGAGCGAGTACTCGTCGTTGGTGCCGCCCTCGAGGGGAGTGCCCTCCTGACGTTCTTCCGCGTACACCAGGCCGCCGAAATAGACGATCCCGCTCGGCGACAGGGTGTAGCTCCCTCGACCGGTGAGAGATTGGTACTGCTTGGCTGCCGGCTCATCGATACTGCCACGATTCTCTTCCGGCACCGGGTAATAGCCGTCGGTGTCGAAGTAGTCGACCCCCACCCAGCCGGCCCATGAATCCGCGATATCGGAATAGGAAAGGGAGAGGTCCTGGGTCGACTTCGACCCGCCACGGGCATTGGCGGCGAATCTACCGTCTTTCGGTGCATGCGTGATCAAGTTGACGACACCACTCAGGGCCAGATTCCCCCAGGAGTTGGCGCCACCACCGGCCACGACTTCGACTCTCTCGACCCAGTCTTTGGCCACCTTTGTCCAGGAGGCTGAGGCGTTATAGGGATCCAGCAGCGGCATGCCGTCGACCAGCAAGAGACCGTGACTGACATTGCTGCCGCTGACCCCTCTGAAGTTCAGGCTCTGATCGCGAGGAATGGCCACCATGGTGCTCTGATCGCCATGCAGGTTGAGGCTCGGAATCTGCCGGACGATGTCGCCGATACCGCTCTCGGGTGCGGTAAGGACCTCCTGCTCGGTCAGGACGCCGGTATTCAATGGGATGTCCTTCGCCCTTCGGTCGGTCCGATTGGCGGTGACCACGATCTGTTCGGTCCAGACTTGAGAATCCGGATCGCTGGGTTCGCTCGACTCCTCGCCTGGATCAGTGTCTTCTCGAGCAGTGGCCTCTTCGGCGCCGCCAGTGGTTTGGTCGGCCTTGGCGGTGCCGACCGATGTGGCGCCGAGTAAGAGAGCCGTGAGAGTCGCACAGCTGAAGAACTTTCTTGGCATAGGGTCTCTGATTCAGGAAGTCGATGGCCCTTGCCGCCATGGAACCAGCTGGTCGGTGAGCCGATTGATGATTGCCCGGAAGGCGAAGCCCAGGGCTGCGATAACGACTAGCGTGGCAAAGAGCTCTTCACTGCGATAGGTCTGCCAGGCGAAGAACAGCATCGATCCGAGCCCAGTTTGCGCCGTGATCAACTCGAGTGCGATCGTCGCTCCCAACGCGCGGATCATCGCCAGACGCAAACCGGTCAAGATCATGGGTAGGCCGCCAGGAAGAACAACTCGCCAGAAGGTTCGCCATCTGGAGGCACCATAGATCTTGGCAACGTCGAAGAAATTCGGATCGATCTCCCGAACTCCCGCCATGGTGTTGATGACCATTGGGAAGAAGCAGGCGATCGACACAGCCAGCACCTTGGAAAAGAACCCGATGCCGAAGAGCAGCAGGATCAGCGGCAGCAGAGCCGTCCTGGGGATCGGGTGTAGAGCAGCGATAAAGGGGTCGATCACTGCCCTGAGCCTATTGGAGTAGCCAAGGGCGAGGCCGAGCAAGAGCCCCAACCCACCTCCCAGGATCAGGGCTACCGCCAGGCGGGCGAGCGTGGCTCCAGCGTGCATGAGCAGATCACCCTCCCGAGTCATCTCGACCAGGGAAGTAAGGATGAGGGATGGCGCTGGGAGGAAGACCGTCGGCACGGCCTCAGACCTTCCGACGAGCTCCCAGAGGCCCAGGAGCACTACCGCCAGCGCGGGCGCCGCCCAGTTCCAGTAGTTCCTGCTTCGGCTCACCAGGTGGTCCCCTTGGAGTCCAGGCTTCGTCGGACATCTTCTTCCAGCACTGACCAGAGATGCTGTTCGAGCTCTGCGATCTTCGGGTGACTTCTCTCCTGGAGATTTCTTGGGCGAGAGAAGGGTATGTCGACTTCCTCCAGAATCGTCCCGGGGCGGCCAGACATGATCAGCACTCGGTCACCCAGCAGAATGGCTTCCGCCAGATCATGGGTCACATACACGATAAGCGGGCGATGCCGATTCCAGGTCGTCAGTAGATCTTCCTGCAAGATGTGCTTGGTCAGAGCGTCCAATGCCGCCAGGGGTTCATCCATGAGAAGAATCTGCGGCCTGGCCACGAAGGCTCGTGCCAGGGAGACGCGTTGGCGCATGCCAACCGAGAGCTCGTTCGGATAACTCTCGGCAAAGCCTCCCAGACCGACCTGTTCGATGAACTCCAGTGCCTGCTGGTGTCGGTCGGACCGGGGCATTCTCTTGAACTCCAAGCCGAAGGCCACGTTTTCGAGCACCGTCATCCAGGGAAAGACGCAGTGATCCTGAAAGACGAGGGCGCAAGGCAGACGATCGCCGTCGGACTTCAGGTTCACAGTGACTTTGCCCGAAGTCGGTTCGAGCAGGCCTGCCAGCAGCTTCAAGAGTGTGGTCTTGCCGCAGCCGCTGGGCCCGACGAGGCAGATGAACTCGCTCTGAGAGACCTCCAATGAGACGTCTCGAAGCGCGCGGGTAGAGCCCGACCGAGTCGTGTATTCCAGGGAGACCTTGTCGCAGGTGATGTGCACTGGTGGGTGCTTGCCCTGGCTAGCGGTGTGAGCCCGTGGTCACGACTTCATCCGAAGGGGGCAGGAAGCGGTCATCGACCAGTTGCTCCAGCGGCACGATGGCATCGATCATCCCCTCCTCGAGTGCCCATTCCTGATAGTGCTGCAGGCTCGACGGGTCGATCCGGCCATCGATGACGACTTGCGGCCAACACATCTCTAGTAGCTCCTCGTGACTCATCTTTGTCTGACTGGCGACGATCTCGATATTGCGTGGAGACTTGCCCTCCGCCACATACTGGTTGACCCCCCGTAGGTAGGCCGCCAGGAAGCGGTGGCCCAGATCCGGGCGCTCGTCCAGAAGCCGGCGGCCGAACACGAGAAAGCTGCTCTGGCGATCGGGCAGGACATCGGCGACAGATCTCCAGATTCGTGCCTTGCCGGTCTGTACGCTGCGTGTGGGCCAAGGCTCGGCCTGACTCGCAACGTCGACCCGACCCAGGGCGAGGGCGCTCGGTACCGCCGCATGCGGAACATCCACAATCTCCACGTCATCGAAGGTCAGCCGCGACTCGGTCAGGAGCAAGGACCAGTAGTAGTAGCTTCCGGCCGTGCGCTCCGTCGCGATGCGAAGACCGCTCAGCCCCGAGGGTTCGTCGAGACGGCCCGAGTCGACCAGTTCCGAACGAGCGACGAAGGAGAAGTACCCGCAGCGATCTTTAGCGTGAACCGTCCGAGCTGCTACGAGTCGAATCCGCGCCCCTCTCTCGATGACATTGATGAAGGCGGCATCGAACTGGCCCGTGGTCGAGACATCCACCTTTCCCTGCGCCAGCGAAGGGATGACGATGCCGCTGGAGTCCGACCAGAACAACTCGATGTCGAGACCCTCGTCGGCGAAATACCCCTCGGCCAGGGCGATATGGGCGACGGCCGACGAGAGCCGCTTGGCGACGCGGAAGACAACCCTGTCGCCAGCTGCGTAGACGGTGACACCGCCTACCAGCATGACCACTGCAGCCAGAAAAATCACTCTGCCGGGGAGTAGTCCGTGGCGGTGCATACCGTGGATCAGCCTATGGAAGCTCGGCGTTCCGCTGGCCGGTGGGTTCGCAGCGTCAGCACCTTGCCTCGTCCCGAGAAGGCCGGTTGCTGCCGCCGAACCCTGACCGCATCGGCCCGATTCCATTGCCTGGAGGCGAGATCGCCACTCAAGCTGGAGCGCGCAAGCTCAGCCAGGACGGTGTCGACAACGGCCTGTTCATCAGCGAGCTGAATCGCGGGGCTCACGACGATGTACATCCGAGTGAACCCCTTTTCGTCCTCCTCTTCGACCAGTTGGTAGTCGAGAGGCGTGCCGCCGAACTGCGACGGCAGCTCTGATTCGAGGATGCGCTCCATTTCGGAGCCCACCAGGGTCACACCCTCGGCCGTGAGCTTGCCGAAGCTACGGATGTCTCGCACATGAGTGTGGAGTCCGAGAGTCTCGAGAGGACATCCACAGGAGCGCTTTTCGAGGATTCCGTAATCGTCGATTTCGACGTTGAAGAAGATTCGCGGTGCCGAAGGCAGGAGGGTCGTGATCACCAGTGGGTTGATCTCGGTCTTGCCGATGGTGCGAGGCGCTTGAATGACCCCGAGGTGATCGATCATCAGATGTTGATCGTTGACGCCCAGAGGGCGCATGCAAGCAAAGCCGATCTTGCCAACTTCCGACATCGAGTAGTTCGTAAAGGCGCCGGCACCGGTCGAAGAGATGATCTCCATCTTGGCTTCCGTCATCGGCTCGGCGCCGGTGCGAAAGGTGACACCGGTCAGGTCGATGCCGGCCTCACCCGCCGCGATCGCGATACGTAACGCCATACTGACCGTCGAGTGAATGACGCAGGGGCCCTTCTCCTGCAGCGTCTCAGCCGCCCATCTCGCGACCACCACGGAATCGTCCAGTGCCAGGGGCTCGGGCTGCGGAACCGGGACACCATGGAGCTTGGCCATCGTCATCAGGTAGTGGTGGGCGAATCGATACCGGAGCTCGGGTCGGCGCTGCATCACCGGCACGAACCAACGATCGATCCTGTGTCCGTAGCGGCCGCTCCGGATCAGCCCCAGCGGCCCCGAACCGAACGGCATCAGCCCTGTCACTCGTGCTGTGGGCAAGCCGTGAAACCCCTGGGCCTCGTCGAGGGCCAGCGTGACCGGGCCCCGTGCCATCAGATGGTCCAGGTCCTTTGGATTTCTGGCGGGAATCCCGGTCGAGCCGCTACTCGAGGTCTCGAAGTGCTTGACCAGAAAGGGATTGTTGAACTGATCTGCCCGCAGCAGAACCTCCTCGTCTCCCAGCCGAGTGGGCGCCCTCCCTTTGAACTGCTCGAACCGTATGTAGACACCTGCGTCGTAGAGCTTGCGCAGGGTCCCTTCGACGCCCGACTCTTCGACCATCCGGCGAAGATCCCCAAACGCGCAGCCGGCCTCTCGAAGCTTGGCCAGGTAGGGGCTCGCCGGATGTCCGTAGATCGATCTTTGCGCCACCTTTAGAAAGTTCTTTTCGCGACTTGCCAGGTTCTTCTCGAGCAGCGCCCGACCCTCGTCCAGGCTGTCTCGCTTGGCCATGTACCGGGGTACCTTTCTGACCAGGCGCCCATACATTCGCAGATCTGCGAGAGCGTCGAATACTGCCTGTGACCGCCGGAACTCACCTCCGACGCGGTCCTGCCGTTTGTGTCGCACGTCGGCGTAATGTATCACCGAGTGGTAGCTTCGAAGGTGGGGAGATCGCGCTGTTTGTGGCTCGGTAGGTTGCTGATATACAAGAAGTTGTGCTCGCTCCGACCGGTCTGGTGAGACGACGCCACGCAACCCGGAGTGCGCCTGAGGGCACAAGACTTTGAGCGATTCAGATTTGTCTCAGACGATTCGGATGAACTCCGAGGGTCTGGTTGGGCAACTGCGTCAGGTGGTCTCTCTCAAGGCCGCGCAGTTCCTCGGCATTGCCCTGTCTGGAATCCTGATTCCGAGGTGGATGGGGCCAGACCTGTTTGGCCGGTTCGTGGTCCTGTTCTCCCTCATCATGCTCTGGCGAACCACCTGCAACATCGGCGGCCGATACATCTTCGGGCGGTTCGTGCCGCAGTATGCCTCGCGGGGAGAACCCGAGGAGGTCCAGGCAGTTCTGATGCACGTGCTTGCGACCCGCGCAGCCATTGCTCTGATGGGGGCACCGGTCTTGTTCTGGCTGCTCAACCGATTGCTGCCAGGTGCCTCTACAGTCACCATCGTGGCCGGAGCAGCAACCTATGTCCTCGCCTTGATCGCCGGGCCGATGTTCGGTGTGCAATTCGGCTTGAATCGGCTGGGCCCATCGCTGATCAATGACCCGTTGAGGCGATTCACGTTCTTGATCCTGCTCGTCGTCTTGGGTGGGACTGCCAGCCTGGAGCGGGCCAGCCTGGCCCTTCTGATCGCTCAAGTTTGCGTCCTGCTCGTCGGCCTGGTGATGGCTCGCCGGATCTTGACCTTTCGCAGGTCTGCCTTCGATCTGTCTTCACTCAGGGAGCATGTGCGCTTCGGAGTCGTGGTCTACTTCGCCAGCCTCTTGGTACGGATACCCTGGCATCTGGGTGAGAGCGTTCTCGCCTTCCAGCAGGTGGACAGCGCAGAGATCGCCTACTTCGCCGTTGCGGTGGCAGCCACTGGCGCCATGGCCAAGATCATGGCGGGCGCCACGACGCTCTTGATTCCCTCTTCGAGCGTCCAGCAGGAGGTCGGGGATCTGCAGGGTCGAGATCGGACACTCGGGCAGGCGCTCAAGTATCTCTTGGTATTGGCCGGCCTGTATGTGTTCGTGGTCATAGCCTTCGCCCCCCTCGCCATCAGGACTCTCCTGGGTGAGTCCTATCTCGGAGCGGTACCGAGTCTGCTGATTCTCGCGGTCGGGGTTGTGGCGCTGCCATTGCGCAGTACCGCCTTGGCCCTGGGCGTGGTGACTGGAAGAGTAAGGCTCAATGTGCAATTGGGTGTCATTGCGGTCGGTGTGTTCGGCCTGGCGGCTCTCCTGCTGACCCCAGCCTTTGAGGCCCGGGGTGCCGCCGCAGCTCTGTCGATCTCGATCCTGACCACGGCAGTCATCGGTGCGCTCCAGATCCGTGGTACCGGTGTATCAGGCGAGGCCCGCCTCGGCCGCGTAGTAGTCACCACGATAGCGGCTGGATTGGTCCTTCAGATCGGTGGACTTACACCTCTCGCGGCAGTTCTCGCGGCCACCCTGTACCTGGCGCTGCTGAGTGCTTTTGGAGTCCTTCGTTGGCATGAGATGCGATCCTTCGTCAGGGCCAGTGGTCTTCTTCCGAGGTGAGGTCTGCCGGTGGGATGCGGACCGAATCCCCGAGGAAGACGCGGGTCGCTGGGATTCGAGCTCCCTGCCAATCTGCGGACCCCTGTTCAGGTAGGATCGGTTGGCTGGACGGCCGTTCAACGCCGGGCCGGCGGAGGCAACGAGCCAGAGCACTTCCTCCCCTGGTTGCTGAGACTTCAACCGACAAAGGAACTACGGCCATGGATACCTCACGAGGGATGCAAGCAAACCACCCCTGGCAGTCCGTCGCGACGGCGCTCATCGCACTGATGACCCTCAGCGGGATGATTTTGGCCTCACGGACGGTGGCAGCGCAGGACCACCAGGTCGACTCCACCCTGGGCCAGGACGCGGCCGCCGAAGCCGCGGCGTTAGTCGGGGAGCAGGTTCCCCAAGCCTGGCCGCGGGTCCTCGAGGAGAACGGTTATCGGGTCGAGCTCTATCCGCCACGCGTCGAGAGCTGGGACGGTCTGTATCTGCACGCCCAGTCGGCGCTGACCATCGGGGAGAAGGGCAAGGAGGGTGAGACCTACGGTCTGGTCAAGTTCGTCGCCCGCACGAGGGTGGACAAGGATGCCCGGCTGGTGGTGATCGACGAGTACCAGGGTGTCGAGGCACAGCTCCCCGCAGCGCCGGATCGGGAGGCCAGGTTGCTGGGGGTCCTGCAGAAGAGGCTCAGCGATACGGTGCGTGTGGTGGCTCTGGACCGCATCGAGACCCTCCTGGCCGCCAACCAAACAGCCGAGAGCTCGCAGGCGCAGCTCTCCGTCAACAACGATCCGCCGGTGATCGTCCTTGCCGATCGGCCGACGCTGTTGGTGTACGTCGATGGCGAGCCGATCTGGCGGCCGGTCGAAGGGACGGGCTACGAGAGGCTGCTCAATACCCGTCCGCTGCTGCTGCGCCAAGGCGGATCGAAGCTCTATTTGCATCTGTTCGACGGCTGGCTCGAGGCTGCGACACTCGAAGGGCCTTGGCAGGTGGCGAAGTCCGAACCGTCCGGGATCGAGGCAGCCATGAAGGCTACCTTGGAAGCCCAGCCGGCCGATCTCCTCGAGGGTGGCGTCGCTGACCAGCAAGAGGTGGACGCCGAGGGCAAGACGGTAGAGAAGCCGACCCTGAAGAAGGGCCCAGTGCCGGATATCTTGGTCGCGACCGAGCCCACAGAGTTGCTGGTGACCGAAGGTGCCCCGCAGTGGACGGCGGTTCCGCCGACGGGACTCGAGTTTGTCGAGAACAGCAGCGGCGACATCTTTCGTCTCGCTGCGCAAGACCAGTACTTCGTGCTGCTCTCCGGTCGCTGGTTCGCAGCACCTTCCCTCGACGGGCCCTGGAGCTTTGTGCCACAAGCGGAGCTCGCCGCCGATTTCCAGCAGATCCCCGACGACAGTCCGAAAGAGAACGTCAAGGCTTCCGTGGCGGGAACGTCCCAGGCCGACGAGGCGGTGATCGCCAACTCGGTGCCCCAGACCTCGGAGATCGATCGCCAGGAGGCGAAGTTCGAACCGACGATCGACGGCGAGGCGGAGTGGAAGCCGATCGAGGGAACGTCGCTCGCCTATGTGGCCAACTCTCCGACACCGATCATCCGGGTGGCGCCGAATGCTAACTACGCATTGGTCAATGGTGTCTGGTTCAGTGCCGCGGCGCTGACCGACACCTGGGTAGTCGCGACCGAGGTGCCGGAGGAGATCTACACCATCCCGGCTTCGAGCCCTCTGCACTACGTGACCTACGTGCGCGTCTATGATGCCGATGAAGAGACTGTGGTGGTCGGCTACACCCCCGGCTATTACGGCACGGTGGTCAGCGATGATGTGGTGGTCTACGGTACGGGCTACTACTACCAGCCGTGGGTCGGGAGCTACTGGTACGGCTATCCGGCCACCTGGGGCTACTCCTGCGGCATCACCTATACGCCGTGGAGCGGTTGGTCCTTCTCGTTCGGTATCGGCTGGGGCTGGGGATACTGGGGTGGTTGGTACGCGCCCTACTATCCACCCTACTGGGGACCCTACCGGGGCTACTACCCCTGGTACGGTGGCGGCGCAGTCGGACCCGGGGGTGGCTGGGCGGCCTGGGGGCCGGGAGGTTGGGCCGGTACCACCGGCAACATCTATCGACAGTGGGGCGCCGTGAGCAGCGTCTCTCGCTACTCCAGGGGCTACGATGCCTGGTCGGGAAACGCCTGGCGTAGCCAGGTGGGCACCGCCTACAACTCGCGCACCGGGACCATCGCCGCCGGTCAGCGGGGTGCGGTGGGCAATGTCTATTCGGGGGAGTATGCCTACGGAGGACGGGGGATCGCCGCCAATCCCGACCGCGGTACGGTGGCGGCGGGTGGTCGGGCCACCTTGGGAGACGCCGACTCGGGACGGCAAGCCACGGTGGGCCGGGTCGGAGCGGCGAACCCCGGCACCGGTCAGTCAGGCTCGGCCGGCTGGGTCCGCGGCGAGCAGGGCAGTGCCGCGCGAGTCGGCGATGACCTCTACGCCGGCAAGGACGGCAACGTGTACAAGCGGCAGGGACAAGGCGATTGGAGCCAGCTGGAGCGCTCGGGCCAGTGGCAGGGGGTCCAAGACCAGTCGCGCACCAGCGACCTCAACCGGCAGCACCAGGCGAGACAGTACGGTCAGCAGCGCTATCAGGGCTACCGATCCTCCATGCCACGCGGTGGGATGGGTGGTCGCCGGGGTGGCGGCCGCCGACGGTGATCCGAGGGTCTCGGGTACCCAGCGTCCAACCTGTTTGAGCTATCCTGTGGGGGACCGATGAATTTCCCTACCATGCCTCGAGCCACGCCACGCTTGCTGCAAGCCCTGGTCGTGGCGTTGCTCTGCGCTGCCCTGCCGGTCCCTGTCCTGGCACAGCCACCGGACCCCGAGGGCTTCTGGATCTCCGAAGACCTCACACCGGCCGGTCTCGGCGCCACGCTGAGGTTCACCGCGAACGGACAGGTGCAGGCCACCGCCGGGGTGATTCTGAAGCTGCAATGGAAGATCCTCGAAGATCTCGAGGATGGACACCTGATCACCCTGATCAATCCCTTTAGGCCCGATGATTCCTCCACCGTCGAGCTGCGACGGGTCGACTGGGGCGAAGGCATGATGATCCTGAGGTCGACCACCGGTGGCATGGAGGCGACATTGAAGCTGGTGGCCAAGGGTCTGCAGGGTGACGATCCGGAGTTCCTCGGTCGCTGGACCGGCTCCGTCGACAACGTGGCGACGATCTGGGACTTCACCGACGACGGCTTCGTCTGGATGCGCTCTCCGACCCGCATCGGCCAGGGGACCTACCGCATCAAAGGCTCCAAGATCGTCTTCGATTGGGCAGCCCAGTGGCCACCGGTGGTCTCGGCTCGCATCGAAGGGGACAAGCTGGTCTGCAAGGGCAGGAAGAAGAGAGACAACAAGACCTTCCTCTCACCCGAAGCGGCCATCGAGAGGGCCATGAGACCGAAGTCGGAGTAGAGGGGTATGCAGAGCGCTACCCACCCTTCGGGGTGGTGTGCTGACCGCGGTTCCGTGATACATGAAATGGCTGTCAGTGACAGATTCGATCTGAAGAGATCCAGTGACACGAATCCAGGGGGGTTTGTGTCCTGCGAGTGACAACGACATTCTGAAAAGGAGGGCCTCATGAGGAAGTCGTGTCTCGTCTGTTTGATGATGGCGCTGGTGACAGGAGCGGTCGTGGCTCAGGAGGTCAAGGATCCGCAGCCACCGCCGATTACTCTGGGTTTCGCGCAACCGGAAGGAGGTCCTGATCCCTTCGGCTACACCTACCTCGATTCCAGTGCCCCCGGCGGCCCGACCTTCGATTGGACCGACATCAGCGGCACCGGCGTCGATATGGGTCAGACCGACGACGACCACTACTGGTCGATCGATCTGCCGTTCGAGTTCGATTTCTATGGCATCAGCTACACCCAGATCGCCGTGGGTTCCAACGGCACGGTCTACTTCGAAGATGAGTATCTGGGTCTGAGCAACAGCTGTATCCCGGGCACCGCAGGCTACACTCCCCAGACTTTCATCGCCGGATACTGGGACGATCTGAATCCGTCGATCGCAGGCGCCGTCTACTACGACATCGTCGGAGTGGCCCCAAACCGACAGCTGATCGTCCAGTGGGATGGTGTTCCTCACTATGGCGACGATGAAGGGCTGGATCCACTGACCTTCCAGGTCGTCTTGTACGAGGGTTCGAACA
>CAJHZZ010000107.1_pt1 | contig 28386 bp, 19 predicted proteins | sample 9199071 | NCBI WGS metagenome assembly CAJHZZ01 (sample SAMEA7708275, study PRJEB35096) | sediment metagenome | biome: marine neritic benthic zone biome [ENVO:01000025]; feature: sediment [ENVO:00002007]; material: shallow marine sediment [ENVO:03000034] sea grass bed [ENVO_01000059] ...
CGGCCTCGACGACGCTCCGTGATGAACGGCGGGGCCCGGGATCGGTAGCTCACCCAACGTAGCGTCAACGTACCCAACGAAGCGAGGCGAGCTCCCTCCGGCTCTCACTTCTCACCTCTCATTTCCCACTACTCACTGCCCACTGCTCCACTGCTAGGCGCCAACAGGCGCCGGCCATTGCTCCAAACCTCCATGTCCCCATACCCAGGAGGCCGCTGTAGACGGTCGTTGGGAGGACGCCGGAACGGGGCTCTCGACGAGCACAGGGCGAGGGCCTACGAACACGAATCTGATCCGGTGCGACGGAGAGCGCAGGGGAGCGCCGGACCCCCAAACACCATGAGCGCGACCCGTCCCTGACGGGTCCTCCCAACGACCGGCAAAGAGGCCGGCGGAAACACGGCGTCACTGGGTCACTGCGTCAAGGCCAGGCAGCCTCTGGCTGCCGGTCAGGCCTCATCGGTCCACCCAGGTTCCTAGTCCGCGCTCCAGGGCGCGCTTGTAGACCAGAGGGGCGACGGCCATGTCGTCCATGGCCAGACCGAGGTTGATGGCCATGGTCCGCTCTTCGGGCGACTCGCGACCCGGCTTTCCACCGGTAACCAGCTCCCCCAGCTCGGCGTAGATCTCGGGCATTCCCTGGAAGTAGCCCATCTCCTGATGGAACCGGTACTGCTCGAGATCGTCGGTACAGATCTTCGGAACCTGTTGCAGGGCTTCACGGGTCCAGTAGGAGTCGTAGTCGACCAGAGAGGCGAAGGCACCCTCACGTAGCCAACCGGCCTGGATGGTGGCATGGGGCCGTTTGAGGATGGGGCCGGCGGTGACTACGAGGTCGGAGTTGGCCACGGCGTCCCTGGCCGTGGTGGCGACGAGAACATCGAGGCCGAGCTCCCCGGACATCTCCGAGGCGAACCGGGCGGCGTTCTCCTGGTTGGTGTCGAAGGCGTGAGCGCGACGTAGTGGGAACAGAGCCACGAGCGCTGTCAGGTTGGTGCGCCCCTGGACCCCGCAGCCGAGAATGCCCGCCGTGGACGCCTCGGGTCGTGCCAGGTATCGGGCTGCCACCGCGGTGGCGGCTCCGGTCCGCACCCCGGTGATCCAGCCGCAGTCCATGACCGCCAGGGGAAACCCCGTCTCGACGTCGTTGAGGATCAGCAGCCCGGAGATATAGGGCAGTCCGCGGGCGTTGTTGCCGGGGAAGCCGCTGACCCACTTGATCCCCGCCGAGCGGAGCGCCGGAATGTAGGCCGGCATGGCATGGATGAAGTTGTCGTCCTCACCGGGATGGATACCGGGTTTGGGCGGCATCTCCACCCGACCTTCGCCCTTTTCTTGAAAGGCGACCATCAGGACCTCGATGATCTCGCTCATGGGGATCGCCAGGGACTCCACATCCTGCCGGGAGAGATAGAGGATCTGGTTGTCCTTCATGGCGTCACCGTCGAAAGGTCGGAGCTGGAGCCGACAGGCGGACCTGCAGAATCCTGGTGTCCTTCAGGGGCCCTCGGTGGGGCCGGTAGCGGGCGCCAGGAGCATCACACCGGCGCTCATCTCGTCCTGCCAGGAGAGGGCGAGATGGCCGGCGAGAAAGCTGTAGGAGGTCACACTGGCGAGTTGCGCGAGAAAACGGTCCTCGATCGCCATGGTCTCCTCCGGGCACATCATTCGCGTACTGCCGATGGCCGAAAACGAGATCGAGCCTGGAGAATCGTCGGCGATCTCGATACCCGCGAAATAGTTATTGCAGCCGGCGGAGCCCGCCACTCTCTCCTCCTCGAAAGCCAGAGTCACCGCGGGCTCGCTGGCGGCGGGCTCGTCCCAGGCGAAATCCGACAGCACCCACCGGCTACCGGTCAACAGATCCGGTGACAGGGACCCCGTAATCTCGGAAGAGACCTCGGTCAGACCACGGCTGTCCAGCTCCCAGACCCGGGTGGCCAGCTGCGTCGGACAACAGGCGGCATCCTCTGGTCCGGCCTCGATGACCTCGAGCTCGATCTTCCGGTCGACGATCTTGCCGTGGCGAACCTGAATCCGATCCCCGAGCTCGGCGGTGCCGAGAATCTCGACCCCTTCGCTGCCACGTCCTGCGACCGCCAGATAGTCGAATGTTCCGGAGCCGCCGGAACTGGTCCAGAGCAGAACCGCGGCCTCGTCGTCTCCGTCGCCGGTCAGATCCCCGGTGAGGTGGAATCGCTGCACCAGGCCGACTGCCGGCGCCGAGGCGCCGCCCTCGACAAAAGGCTCGCCCTGCCAGCTACCGTCGATCAGCTGCACCGGCTCGTCCAGAATCCCCGCAAAGGTGGTGTTGGCCAGTTCGTCCACGGCTGGAGGACCGCTGGTCTCAGCGGTGGCCGTCGGTGGCTCGGGCCCTTTTGCCGGCGCCGGTTCTCCGTTCCCTCCGCCGCAAGCCAGCAAGGCGAGGAACGGCAGGACCGGTGCCAGGAGAGTCATCAGCTTCTGGTCGATTCTCGTTTTCATGACGAAGACCTCACCGGTGGTTTCTGATTCGTGACTCAGTCTGCAGACTGCGAGCCGCCTTCAGCCTACAGGTGAACATCTCTCTGGGGGAAGGGGATCGAATCAACCAGGACTCTGTACCCGTTCTGGCGGAGCCGGTAGAGTACCAGTGAAGTCTGGCCCGACAGGAGCTCTTCAGCGCGATTTCCAGGGAGTCACCGAGGCTGAAGACCCGAGCTGAGGATCAGGAAGTGCAGCATAGCGAGGAGGAGAGAATGCAAGCCAAGACCCTTTCAGGTGTAGGAGCTCTCGCTCGGTGGAAGCTTCTCTTGGGCGCCGCGGGAGTGCTTCTGGTGGTCGCCCAGCCAGTGACGGCCCAGAGAAAATACCCGGTCGATGCCGACTCTGATGATGCCCTCGCATGCCGTCGGGCGGTGCGGGAAGAGGTGCGCGAGGTCCATTCCAATGCTCAGGAGGTGCACGTCAACCTGGATCGGGCCATGGAGTCGAAGCCCAACGAGGCCGAGAAGGTCATCGAGGGGCAGGGGCGCTTCCAGCGCCGGTCCGAGAAGTGGCTCGACTTCTCCTATCAGTGCGTCTTCTACCTGCGCACCGGTGAGATCAGTAGCGTGGAGTTCCAGCTCAGTGGTGGCCAGGAAGAGGAGAGCATGCCTCAGGGTGTGACGCTCTATCGCGACCCTGGGTACCGTGGTATCAACGAGACTTTCAACCAGGACATGAGCGACCTGCGGCGCAACCTCATCCGTGACGACCAGGCGACCTCGGTGAGGATAAGCCCCGGTTGTGTGGCGCGGCTCTACCAGGATCTGAACTTCCGCGGCGCCTACACCGAGGTGACTTCGGACATTCCCGATCTGCGTGGCTCGCGGGTGGGCGACGATTCGGTGACCTCGCTGCGGGTGCGCTGCGACGGAGAGGGGTGGGAGACCGGATCGGTAGACGAACCCGACGACGATTGGGACGACGATGTCTGGAGCGTCGGTGTGACTCTCTACCGCGATCCGAGCTTCCGTGGGGTCAGCCAGACCTTCGACCGCGATGTGCCCGACCTGCGTGAGTCGCGGGTCGGCGACGATCAAGCCACCTCGGTCAAGATCAGCCGTGGCTGTCGCGCCCGGCTCTACCAGGATCTGAACTATCGCGGTTCCTATACCGAGGTGAGCGCGGACATCGCGGACCTCCGGGGCTCGCGGGTGGGCGACGACTCCGTCACCTCTCTGCAGGTACGCTGCGACCGGTGAGCTCCGGCGGCTCTGCCGCTCGAGCGTCACCAGTGACGGGCATCCGGGGCGCCGCCACTTCGCGGGTCGGCGTGCGGGTAACATAGCGCCATGCGACGACCCCTGAAGATTCTCTGTCTGCTCCTGGTGACTCTTCTGGCCAGACCCACTTCTGCCAGTCTACCCCTCGACTCGGTGAAGGACCCCAAGATGCGGGCCACCATCCGGCAGATCGGTCTACAGGTCATCCTCGGTGATTCTCTGCGGGCCATGGTCAACGCCAATTCCCTCGGTTGGGAGATCTTCCACAAAGGGCACAAAGGGCAGTACCGGGAGCTGGCTTTCTGTATGGCGATACAGGGTCTGGCCGAGCTCAGCCTGCAGATGGACCGGGAGGCCCTCTGGCACTGGGAGTCGGCGCAAATTCTGCTGCCGGAGCTGCATGCCGACCTCATGCACAGCTACAGCGAGATCGCCAAGATTCTAGATAGCACGCCGCTTCGGACCCATGACTCGGCGGTGGAGTGGCTGCGCTCCGAGGGCAAGCTGGCGGAAGGGGAGGGTGCCACCGAGCCCAAGGTCATCAGTACCGTTTCGGCGGTCACCCCGCGTCGAAACCCCACGGCGCTGGCTGGTGAAAAGGTCTCAGTGGTCTATCTCGTCGATCCGCAGGGGCGGGTTCAGGCGCCCAAGCTGGTGGGAGAGGCACCGTCGGATCTGGCGATCTTCACCGTCATGCAGGCCTTGTTGAGCTGGCAGTATCAGCCTGCCAAGATCGAGGGTCGACTGGCCTGGGCCGTGGCGCGAAGTGACTTTTCCTTTCGGCGGCAGAAGTAAGAGCTCCACGCCGCTGCCCACTGTCGACGGAGAGGAGCCGGACGCCACCCGATGAAGCAACAGGGAGATCTCTTTGAAGAGCAGGGATGGCATCTGTTGATGCTGATCGCATTGCTGGCCGGGGTGGCCTGGGTCGGTCGCGGTGCCGGTTTCCAGGCAGGTTCCTGGCTCGGGATCTCGACTCCAGTGTGGTTCTGGAGCTCGGTCCTGGTTCCCATCCTGCACCAGGTATGGGTGCTGTTCTGCTGGCGTCTGGAGCTCCGCCATGGATTGTTGAGTGGCACCCTGGGTGAGAACGGCTTTCGGCTCTATGCGGCGGGCTTCGCCCTGCTGTCGGCGGGGCGATTCCTGACGCTGGTGCCCCTGGCCATAGCCAATCAAAGGACCGTGCAGATCGATCCCGCCTGGTTGAATGCGACAGCGGTGGTGATCGCCATCCCGACGATCTATCTGTTCTATTCGGTCTCCCGTTACTTCGGCTACCGGCGGGCTCTGGGGATCGATCACTTCGATCCCTCCTACCGGGAGAAACCTTTCATACGCCGGGGGATTTTCCGTCTCACTCGCAACGGAATGTACACGTTCGGTTTCGGTGCCGTCTGGCTGCCGGGCCTTCTCTGGGGATCGCAGGCCGCACTGCTCTCGGCCGCTTTCTCTCACCTCTACATCTGGGTGCACTACTTTTGCACCGAGCTGCCCGATATGCGGCGGATCTACCCCAAGGCGTAGGGGCGACAGCCAGAGATGCTCGTCACCTTTCTGATCCTCGGCATCACCATCGTCCTCTTCCTCTGGGGGCGATGGCCGGCGGAGCTCGTGGGGCTGTTGTCCCTGCTGGCCCTCGTGCTGACCGGGGTGCTCGACGCCGGTCAGGCGGTCTCGGGATTCGGGGATTCGATCGTGGTCATGATCGCCGCCCTGTTCGTGGTGGGCGAGGGTCTCTCAAGGACCGGGGTTACCGGCTGGTTGGGCGGCAAGCTCCTCGATTGGGCGGGCGGGGACGAGACCCGGCTGCTGGTGCTGACGATGCTGGGGACCGGGGTGATGTCGGCGTTCATCAGCAACACGGGCACAGTGGCGACGCTGCTGCCGGCGGTGGTGGCAGCTGCGTGGCGAGTCGGCAGCAATCCTTCGCGATTCCTGATTCCTCTCTCCTTCGCCGCCAGTACTGGGGGCCTGCTGACGCTGACTGGGAGCCCTCCGAACATCATCGTGGCAGATGCCTTGTCCGCCGGTGGTTACCGACCCTTCAGCTTCTTCGAATTCGGTTGGATCGGGGCGCCGCTACTCGGCTTGGCCATCGCCTTCATGGTCTTCGGCGGCCGGCGACTGTTGCCCAATCGCGGCCAGCAGCGGCGTCCGGTGGATCTCGAGGCCTCGATCAGCGAGCTGACGGAGGCCTACTCCATCGACCGGGAGATCTACAGGCTGCGCATCCGTCGCGGCTCGGGCCTGATAGGCAGGACCCTGAGGGAATCGGGTCTGGGAAGCGAGTTCGGAGTCCTGGTGGTGCATGTGGAGAGGGCCACGGAGGGTCGCCAGATGAATCTGCCGGCACCTCTGGCGGTGCTGTCGCAAGAGAGGGATCGTTTCACCCTGGGGCCGGAGACCCAGGTCTTCGAGGGCGACGTGCTGGACGTCATCGGATCTCCCGACTCCGTCCAGAGGGCCATGAGCGAGCTGCGGCTGGGCGCCCTGCCGGTGGAGGAAGACGAGGACGACGATGGCCGTCGTTGGATCTCCAGCGAGGTGGGTATAGCCGAGGTCTTGATCACCCCGCGCTCGGCCTATATCGGCAAGACCGTACGCCAGGGGCAAATCGGCCAGAAGTACGACGTCCAGGTAATGAGCATCCGACGGCACGATCGACCCATGCCCGTGGCCGAGGCACGGCTACGGTTCGGCGACTCGCTGCTGGTTCGGGGCACCTGGGAGGCCATCGGCCTGCTGGCGCAGGAGAGGCGCAATTTCGTGGTGGTGGGAAGTCCCGAGGAGATGGCCAGGGAGTCGTCCGGGCTCCGACCGCAGGCCGCTGTGGCTCTGGCGGCCCTGGCCGGTATGGTGGTGCTGATGGTAGGAGGCTGGGTGCCGACGGTGATCGCTGCCCTGATGGCGGCTCTGGTCATGGTCCTCGGAGGCTGTCTCACCTCACGGGAGGCTCTGCGGGCGGTGAGCTGGGAGAGCGTCATCCTCATCGCCGCGATGATCCCCATGAGCACCGCGTTGCAGGTCACAGGAGGCGTGGAGCTTCTGGCCAGAGGGTTGGTGGACACCCTGGGTCAGGTGCATCCACTGGCCCTGATGGCGGGGGTCTTTGCCATCACCACGGCCTTCAGCCAGGTCATCAGCAATACGGCTACGACGGTGTTGGTGGCTCCGGTTGTGGTCAAGGCCGCGGTGGATCTCGGGGTCTCGCCCTATCCGCTGCTGATGGTGGTAGCGGTCAGTGCTTCAACGGCCTTCCTGACCCCTATCGGCACCACCACCAATCTGCTGGTCTTCTCACCCGGCGGGTACCGGTTCGGCGACTACTGGAGAGCGGGGCTGCCGCTGCTCCTGCTGTTCCTGGCGGTCAGCTTGCTGTTGGTACCCGTCCTCTGGCCACTGTGACGTAGGATGCGGGAGCCATGCCTGACAGAACCGTCGTAGTCATCCCCGGTGACGGCATCGGGCCGGAAATCACCAGGGCCGCGCTGGCGGTCCTCGAGGCTCTCGACTGCGGCCTGGAGTTCGTTCAGGCTACCGCCGGCGTCAGCTCGCTCGAGGCGGGTGGAGAGCTCCTGCCCCAGGAGACCCTGGATCTGATCGAAACGCACGGGGTGGCTCTCAAGGGCCCGCTGACCACTCCCATCGGCGAGGGCTTCACTTCCATCAACGTCCAGCTGCGTCGTCACTTCGACCTCTACGCCAATCTGCGTCCCGCCCAGTCCTATCCTGGGACCTCTTCCTGCTTCAAGAATGTCGACATCCTCACAGTCCGGGAGAACACCGAGGGTCTCTATGCGGGGGTAGGCGACCAGCTCCTGGAGGGCGGTGAGAGGGCGGAATCGGTGGCGGTCATCACCCGCAAGGGATCGAATCGTGTGCTGCGGTTCGCCTTTGAGACCGCACGCCGTCGACAGCGGCATCGGGTGGCGGTGGTGCACAAGGCCAACATCCTGAAAGCCACCTCGGGACTCTTCCTGGACTGCTCGCGAGAGATCCGCCAGGACTACCCCGAAATCGAGACCCGCGAGCTCATCGTCGATAACGCCTGTATGCAGTTGGTCCTGGATCCCCATCAGTTCGAGGTCATCGTTACCACCAATCTGTTCGGCGACATCATCTCGGATATCTGTGCCGGGCTGATCGGCGGGCTGGGCATGGCACCCGGGGCCAATATCGGCGACGAGGCGGCCATCTTCGAGGCGGTGCACGGCTCGGCGCCGGACATTGCCGGGCGCGGTATCGCCAATCCATCGGCTCTGATCCTGGCGGCGGCGATGATGCTCGACTACCTGCAGCTGGAAGATGCAGCGTGGCGTGTGCGGCGCGCGGTGCGCGGCGCTGTAGAATCCCACGACCGATGCACCCCCGATCTCGGCGGAGACGGCAGCACCGCCGACTTCGCCCAGGCGATCGTCGAGCGTCTGACTCTGGACGGAGAAACCGACTCATGAGCCACTCCTCGAAGACCGAAAACGACAGCGTTTTTCAGCGATTTCTCCACTGGGAGGCGGCGGGGAGCATCGTTCTCCTGGTCTGCGCCCTCGTCGCCCTGATGTGGGCCAATTCTCCCTGGGCCGCAAGCTACGACGAGCTGACTCATACCTACTTCGGCGTCTCGCTGGGCGAGCATTCCATGAAGATGTCGCTCAAGCACTGGGTCAACGACCTGCTGATGGTGGTCTTCTTCTTCGTCGTGGGGCTGGAGATCAAGCGGGAGATGCTTCTCGGAGAGCTCTCTTCGCTGCGAAAAGCGATCCTGCCGGTGATGGCGGCCGTGGGAGGCATGGTGGTTCCCGCTGGCCTGTATCTCGTCTTCAACGCGGGGGGTCCCGGCCAGAACGGTTGGGGAATCCCCATGGCCACCGACATCGCCTTCGCGCTGGGGATCCTGGCCCTTTTCGGTTCCCGGGCGCCACTTGGCCTGAAGGTCTTTCTGACGGCGCTGGCCATCGCCGACGACCTGGGTGCGGTCCTGGTCATCGCCCTTTTCTATACCGAAGAGGTGCGGCTGATGCCCCTGGCCTTTGCGATCGGAGCCTTGGCGTTGATCTCGCTGGCGGCGCAGGCGAGGGTGAGAAGGGTAGGGCTGTTCGCGCTGCTGATCCTGGTCGTCTGGTTGGGGGTCTTCGCCTCTGGGGTGCATGCCACCATCGCCGGAGTCCTGCTCGCCATGGTGGTTCCCGTGCGTGCACAGATCGATCCCAAGGGGTTCTTCGAGACCGCCAGAAAGAGCCTGACCACCCTTGAAGCCTCGGAAGTCACCCAGGACAGCATGGTCGATGACGATGAGCAGTTCACGGCCCTGGCGGATCTCAGTGATGCCACCTCCGGGATGCTGCCCCCGGGAGTGATCCTGGAGAGGTATCTACACATCGGGCAGGCGTTCTTCATCCTGCCGCTCTTCGCCTTCTTCAACGCCGGTGTGAGCATCGGTGGGGACCTGCTGGACATCCTCACCAACCCCGTCAGTCTCGGGATCATCATCGGTCTGGTCTTCGGCAAACAGATCGGCATCCTGTTCTTCAGCTGGGCGGCCGTCAAGAGTGGCAGGGCCAACCTGCCGGCAGGGGTCACCTGGGCCCAGATCTGGGGTGCCAGCTGCCTGGCGGGAATCGGCTTCACCATGTCGATCTTCATCGATGAGTTGGCCTTCAAAGACCCGGCAATCATCGATGAGGCCAAGGTGGGTGTGTTGATGGCGTCGCTGATCGCCGGTGTTCTCGGCTACACGGTTCTCAGGATGGTGCTGCCCAAGAAGGCCTAGCAGTCTTGCGGTTCTGGAAGGGACACAGCATGATGAGCAAGGTTGAGACGAGGACGACGATGCGGGCTCTTCTGCAGATGGCCGCGATGCTCTGGCTGTTGGCGCTGCCGGCAGCCGCCATGTTCATCGATGTGCAGTTCATCGGTGGGGTGGACATTGCTGCTTTCGAGACGTGGAGCTGGGGAGAGGGCTCACCCATGGCCAACCAGGAGGTGGAGCGCGCCGCACGAGCCACCATCGAGCAGCAGATGACCGCCAAGGGCTACACCAAGGTGGATGGCAAGGCCGACTGCCACATCGTTCTGCACACCAAGGCGGACGAGTGGTTCGATGGCGGTCTGTTCAAGATCGAAGCCCTGGAGGGCTCGACCGGAAAGGTCGTCTGGCGGGGGAAGGCGGAAGGCGCAGTCAATGTCCAGAGCACGCCCAAGCGCCAGAAGCTCGCCGCTCGCACCGTCAAGAAGATGTTCAAAAAGTTTCCGGCCAAGCGCGTCGACTAGGGTCTTCGAGGAGCGGTTGGATGCGAAACCGATCGACGAAAATCAGGATCGCTCTGGTCCTTCTGGTAGTGGGCCTGTTCGCGGTTGGGTGCACAGCCAACCGGATGCATCGACCCGAGAGTGTCGAAGAGTATTCCGACTACAGCCTTGCCTTCATCGAGTTCGACGATCAGGGCGAGCTCTGGGCCCCCTCGCAGCTGGACAGGGCTCTGGCGTTGCTCGAGAGCAGGAACCAATCCCGGTTCGGATCGGCTCTGGTGATCTATGTCCATGGTTGGAACAACAGTGCCTCCCAGAGGGAAGAAGAGGAAGGCAAGGGCTCGATCTATCAGTTCCGGGAGATTCTCAAGCGTCTCAAAGCGGATCACCAGCAGAGGTTTCCGGGCTACGAGATTCCGGTGGTGGGTGTCTATCTCGGCTGGCGGGGGCAGGTCTCTACAGTGCCGGTGATCCGGGAGCTCTCTTTCTATAACCGGCGAGGGGCGGCGGAGCGGATCGCCGGAGCCTCGGCGACTGCGGTCATCTATCGGCTGCTCACCAGCGCCCGCACCAACCCCAGGGCCCGCTCGGTTCTGATCGGCCACTCCTTTGGGTCGATGATCCTCGAGCAGGCACTCTCGCAATCCATAGTCAGCGCCTTGCTTGCGGCGCCCGGCGAAGAGCTGGTGTTTCCAGCAGACCTCGTGGTGCTGCTCAACCCCGCCAGCTCAGCCATCCAGACGAAACAGCTCGTCGACATTCTGGCGAGAAACCGCCTCAAGACCGTTCGCTTCGACGAAGAAGGTCGTCGTGTGGAGCGTCCACTCCTACTTTCCTTTACCTCGGCGACGGATACGGCCACCAAGAGCTTCTTTCCCCTGGGCATGCGGCTCAAGGGAATGAGTAAGAAGTTCAGGCCCTATGGCGCCGAATACTGTAGCCAGATCTCGAACCAGAGTTGGCTCTACTCGCATACAGCGGGTCACACCCCGGCCCTTTTCAGTCACGAGATCTCGGTTGGCGCAAAGCAGCACGCCGGCACACCGATGCCCGGTGGTGAAGGTGCGATGCCGACCATCTACGAGACTCACTACGATCCGATCTCCCAACAGGAGTCCCTGTCGTTCGAAGGAACCGAGCACCGATTCACGATCCGCCGCAAGCCGCGGGCGCTCAACGACACGCCCTACTGGATCATGCAAGCTCCCGCCGAGCTGATGCCGAATCACTCCGAGATCTTCACCGCTGACACGTTTGCCATGGTCGAATCGATTCTCGCCTTCAGTGGAGCCCTGCAAGAGGACATCACCACGACCCTGGTCAAGGAAGACGGTGTCCGACCGGTAGCGGTAGTGCCTCGTGCCGACGGCGGTGCGCTGTTCCTCGATCGCTCTCGGGCGGTGTATACCCTAGATCCCGGCTCCACCCACCCGATCTTCGTGTCTTGTATTGGCGAAGCCCTGGATCCGAGCCATGCGGTCGGGTTTCATGTGGCGAGCCATCTGGCCTATGCGGCCATCGTCAGGCCGGTGAGCGCTGGGGGCGACAAGTGCACCTCGGAGATCTACGAGTTCGAGATCGGCAGAGATGACTACCGACAGCTGAGTCGGATCGAGCTGGATAGCGACGAGTGCTTTGCAGCTGCCGGGTTCGATGTGCCGGGAAAGCGCCTCTTTCTCAGCCTGAATGGAGAGGACGGACCGAAGATCGTATCGGCTGATCTGACGGAGGTAACTCCGAGACCACGAGAGCTTTCGCCGCTGCCAGGCTCGCTGCCGGCGACCACTCTTTTTTTCGAGGCCGCCAGTCGTCGATTGTTTGCCGCCCAGGCCGAGAGCGGTGAACTGTGGGTGATTCATCTGGACGCTGCGGTGCCCCTGCTCGGTTTGGTGGATGACGACCTCGGGTGGCCCCGGGCTCTCGGATTCAACAAGCAGACGCGCAGCCTCTATGTCACGGATGCAAAGAATCAGAGGCTCTGGTCCCTGGACTGCCGGGAGCGGTGTAGGGAGCCGACCGTATTCCTGCAGTCGGGCTCACTGGAGAATCCAACGACTCTCTCCGTGGCACTCGACGGCACTCTCTGGCTCGGCGATCTGAAGACACAGACCTTGAGAACGATCCGTCCTGACGGCAGTGTGGAGCGCGTCATCCACTCGTTCTCAGGCGCTTCGAGCTCGCCCGCCGCGATCGATCTCGAGGATCCGTCTGGACCCGACAGGCCATTTCGCTGACGGCCAAGTCGGACATTTGCCGGCTCATCGGCAGGGGCGTTGGGGCCGATTCGGCAGCGCGACCCCTGGCGTAGGCCTCTGCTGTAGAATCCCGGGCAGTTTCCGAGATTCGAGGTCCCGCCATTGGGGGGACGTGGCCTCGCGAGAGGTCCTCTCCATGTCTTTTCGACACACCATACTGCTGACTCTGCTGCTCGCTCTCGTGCCGCTGGGAGGGGCATCGCAGGCGCTGGCCGAAGAGCCCGGTCTCGAAGAGGTCAACATCGCCATCGTCGTCGATGGGCCCTGGGGTAGAAACATGGAGGTACGCGAGCTGACCCGCCGGGAGATCCTGGCTCTGACCGAGGGCGAGTTCGATGTCCGCTTCCCGGACGAGTATTTCCTGACGGGTGACTGGACGGTCGAGGGGGCGGTGTCGAACCTGCAGCTCCTGCTCGACAACCCGGATGTCGACTTGGTCATCGCCTGGGGAGTTCTCTCCTCCCATTCCATCTGCTGTCTGGTGGGGGTCACCAAACCGGTGATCGCTCCAGTCGTCCTCGATATACGTCTGCAGGGAGTCCCCTACCAGGACGGTGTCAGTGGAGTGCCCAATCTGAGTTACGTGGCGCTGCCGGATACCACGGCCGACGAGATCACCCGATTTCGCGAAGTCTTTCCTTTCGACAACCTCGCCATCATCATCAATGCCGCCATCGTCGAGGCCATCCCCGACCTGGAGATGCGGACCAATCTCGCCCTCGCCGGCATGGGGCTCGAGTTTCACTACGTTCCGGTGGGGTTCGAAGCCGAAGAGGCCTTGACGGCAATACCGGCAGGCACCGAGGCCGTGTTCATGTATCCACAGGTGCAACTGCCACCCGCGGAGTACACCCAGCTGATCGAGGGAATCAACCAACGCGGCCTGCTGAGCTTTACCTCCCTCGGAGAGGGTTTCGTCGAGCAGGGCTTCCTGGCTTCGCTGGCGGCAGCCGATTTCTTTCCGCGGATCGCCCGCCGCATCGCCCTCAACACCCAGCGCATTCTTCTCGGTGAGGATCCCGGCACTCTGCCGGTGGAGATCAGCCTCAAGGAGGAGTTGACCATCAACATGAAGACGGCCCGGGCGCTGGGTGTCTCGCCGACCTACGAAGCGCTGCTGGAGGCCAGGGTCCTCCATCCGGAGGAGGAGGGTGTTCTTACCTCCCACACCCTGGGCGAGGTGGTGCAGGATGCGGTCCAGGTCAATCTGGATCTGTTGGCGAGGGAGCGCCGGGTGCTGGCGGGCGAGCAGGATGTTGCACGAGCTGACTCCCTCTTCTATCCACAGATTGACGTGGGGGCCCTGGGTCTGATGATCGACGAGGATCGGGCGGTGGCCAGCTTCGGTTCGCAGGCCGAGCAGTCCGTCACCGCCTCTGCGGGTCTGAGCCAGCTGTTGTTCTCCGACGACGCGCTGGCCAACAAGTCGATTCAACGACGGTTGCAGGAGGGGCGACTGTCGGACTATGAAGCGCTGCGTCTGGACATCGCCCTCGAAGCGGGCACCACCTATCTCAACCTGCTGCGGGCCAAGAGTCTCGCCGAGGTGCAGAGAAACAACGTCGCCCTGACCCGGTCGAACAAGGATCTGGCGGACGTCCGGCGACGGATTGGGGCGGCCAACCCCGCCGAGGTCTTTCGCTGGCAGAGCCAGCTGGCCGGCGATCGCAAGGCCCTGGTGGAGGCCGACGCCAGCGTCCGGGTCGCCGAGATCGCCGTCAACAGGATTCTCGCCCGGCCCCTGAATGAGCGCTTCACCACCGAAGAGGTCGATCTCGAGAAGCCCTGGCGGGTCACCGGCGATCCGCGGATCGCCGAGTTCATCGAGACCCCAGCACGGTTCCAGACCTTGCAGGACTTCATGGTCTTCGAGGGTGTGGCCGATGCTCCCGAGCTGAAGATCCTGCGCTCGCAGATCGAGGTGCAGGAGCGGATCCTGCTCAACTCGAAGCGGGCCTACTGGGCGCCGCTGATCGCCGCCGAGGCGACGGTGGACGAGATCCTTTCGAAGAGCGGGGCCGGGGCCGAGGCGCCGGAGCTGCCGGGCGGACTCCTCTTCCCCACACCTGACGACACCCTCTGGAGCGTGGGTCTGAACGCCACCCTGCCGCTCTTCACGGGTGGGGCCCGCAAAGCCGACCGGGTCCAGGCGGAGTTGGAGCTGGCGAGATTCCAGTTGGCCTACAAGTCCACCGCGTTCCGGGTGGAGCAGCGCATCCGTTCGGCCATGGAGTTGGCGCGGGCCTCGCGCACCGGCATCGGACTCTCCCAGCAGGCCGCGGATGCCGCCCGCAAGAACCTGGATCTGGTGACCGAGTCCTACGGCCGGGGCGCGGTATCGATCATCGATCTGCTGGATGCACAGAACGCCGCTCTCAATGCCGCAGAGGCGGCGGCCAACTCGGTCTACGACTTTCTGATCGATCTGCTCGAGGTGGAGCGGGCCGCCAACCGGATCGAGCTCCTGGGGACTCCCGAAACCGCCGCCGCGTTCTTCAAGCGGCTGGAGAAGTACTTTCTCGATCGAGGCATCACACCATGATCCGAATAGCGCAAAAGAATCGAATTGTCGCCTTGATCGCCCTGGTAGTGCTGAGCGGCTGCGGGGGCGAAGAGATCGCGCCCGAGCCCCAGCTGAGACCGGTTCGCTATCAGAAGGTCGCGGTCGGCGATGTCGAGGGCTCGCGGACCTTGGTAGGCGTTGCCAGGATGGGTACCGAAGCGGATCTGAGCTTTCGTGTGCCAGGCACCGTCGAGACGGTGGATGTCTCTCTGGGACAGAGGGTCAGCAAGGGTGAGATCCTGGCTCGGCTCGATCCGGTGGACTACGAGCTGCAGGTTCAAGAGGCCGCCGCCGGTCTAGCGTTGGCGGAGGCGTCGGTCCGAAAAGCCGAGGCCGACTACGACCGTACCCGGGCTCTCTACGAGAGCAACAACTCGTCGCGGAGCGAGCTCGACGCCGCCCGAGCCGGAGCAGAGTCGGCCCGGTCGCAGGTGGATGCGGCCAGCAAACGACTGGATCTCGCCCGGCAGCAGTTGGGCTACACGACACTGCGGGCGCCGGTAGATGGGGCCATCGCTCTCAAGGACCTGGAAATCAACGAGAACGTCAAGGTCGGCACACCGGTCTTCATGTTGACCTCGGGCTCTTTGGTGGAGGTGGAGTTCGCGGTCCCCGAGATCATGATCACCGAGCTCGAAGAGGGGATGCCGGTACTGGTCAGGTTCGATGCCGTGGCCGGACGCCAGTTCGATGCCGAGATCGCCGAGGTCGGGGTGGCGGTCACCGGCTCCTCGGCGGCCTTCGAAGCGGTGGCACGGCTGCGCGAGGAGACACCCGATGTCCGCTCTGGTATGGCTGCGGAGGTGATCACACGACCCGATACGGATACCGGACGACAGGGGCTGATCGTACCCTGGGTCTCGGTCGGTGAGGACCGGGACGGCCGGTTCGTCTTCGTCGTCGAGCCGCAGGGGGACGGGACGGGGATCGTTCACCGCCGATCGGTCACCCTCGGGGAGGTGGGCAAGGAGATCGAGATCGTCGAGGGTATCTCCGAGGGTGATCTGTTGATTACCGCGGGGACTCGGCGGCTGGTCGAAGGAATGCGGGTCAAGGTGGACTCCGAGGAGGCAGCGAGCCGGTGAGCCTGACCCGGGCAGCCATCCAGAAGAACCGTGTGACCACGGTTCTGCTACTGGTCCTGCTGTTGGCGGGCCTCAACGCCTGGTCCAGCATGCCGCAGGCGGAAGATCCGGGATTCACCATCCGGATCGCCATGGTGATCACGTATTTTCCAGGCGCCAGCCCCGAACGGGTCGAGCAGTTGGTCACCGACAAGCTGGAAAAGGCGATTCAGGAGATTCCTGAGATCGACTTTCTGCAGAGTGAGTCGAAGCCCGGGGTGTCGGTGATCTTCGTCAACATTCAGCAACGCTACAAGGAGATGCGCCCCATCTGGGACAAGCTTCGTCGTAAGGTGGAAAGGGCCATGCCGGATCTGCCCGACGGCATCATCGGCCCCATTGTCAACGACGAGTTCGGCGATGTCTTCGGCACCATCGTCAATCTCACCGGCGACGGCTTCTCCTACGCCGAGCTCAAGGATGTGGCCGACGAGGTGCGGGACGAGCTGTTGCTGATCCCCGACGTGGCCAAGGTGGAGATCTACGGCGCTCAGGAGGAGCGGATCTTCGTCGAGTACAACAACGCCCGGCTGGCCGATCTCGGTCTCTCGCCGTTGCAGCTGCGGGGCATTCTGGCGGCCCGGAACATCATCAATCCCGGTGGGGAGATCCGCACCGAGAATGAAGAGATCGTCCTGGAACCGACGGGGAGCTTCGAATCGGTGGCCGATCTCCGGCGAACCCTGATCCAGGTACCCAACAGCGACAAGCTGCTCTATCTCGAAGATGTGGCCACCGTCCGACGGGGGTACGTCGATCCGCCGGAAACCATGATGCGCGGCACCGGGGAGCCCGGTCTGGCGCTGGCCATCTCGCTGCGGGAGGGGGGCAACATCCTGACTCTCGGCGACGAGGTCGAGGTAGCCATCGACCGGGTTCAGGCCAGCTATCCCATCGGAATCGAGTTCGATTTCTCGGCCTTCCAAGCCACCGCGGTACGCAACAAGGTGGATGACTTCGTCGGCAATCTCCTGCAGGCCATCGTCATCGTGGTTCTGGTCATGCTGGTGAGCCTCGGTATCCGTACCGGACTGGTGGTGGCCACCCTGATACCCATGGCCATCATCGCCGCCTTCTTTTTCATGTCGGTCTTCGATGTCGGAGTCAACCAGATGTCGCTGGCGGCCCTGATCATCTCGCTTGGTCTGCTGGTGGACAACGCCATCGTCATGTCCGAGTCCATCATGGTCGCCATGAGCGAAGGCAAGGCACCGGTGCCAGCGGCGGTGGATGCGGCCGCGGAGCTCCGCATTCCGCTGCTGACCTCGTCGCTGACCACCATCGCCGCGTTTCTGCCGATCTACCTGGCCAAATCGACCACCGGCGAGTATGTGGCGCCATTGTTCAAGGTGGTGACGATCACGCTACTCTGCTCGTGGCTCCTCTCCCTCACCATGATTCCGATGCTCTGCGTGCGTTTCCTGAGAGTGAAGGAAAAGCCGAAGGGCTCGAGGTCACGGTTCGTCAGTACCTATCGCGCCATGCTCTTGACCGGTTTGCGGCACCCCTGGGTGGCGCTGGCTCTGGTCCTACTTGCCTTTGTCGGAGTCATGCAGCTGGCCAGCAAGGTGCCGGTGATCTTCTTTCCTCCGAATGACCGTCCGACGCTGACGATCGAGCTCTTTCTGCCCACAGGATCTCCGCTGGCCAAGACGCAAGAGTTGGTGCACGAGTTCGAGAGCTTCATGACCGACAATCTCTTGCTCACCGATGAGCAGCTGGAGGCGGGAGAGGAGGGCATCGTCAACTGGGCGAGCTACATTGGCGAAGGAGCCCCGAGATTCATCCTTTCCTACGGACCGGAGTACGCCAGCCCGGAGTACGCCATCCTGCTGGTCAACACGACCTCCCGAGACTATGTGGAGGACGCCGTGACCCGGCTGCGAGAGTTCGGCACCCGGTTCCCGGATCTCAAGGCCAAGATCGATCCCCTGCCCCTGGGCCCTCCGGCCGCCAACCCGGTCGAGGTTCGTATCTCGGGGCGTGATCTGGACGAGGTCTTCGAGCTGGTGGAGTTGGTGAAAGCAAAGTTGAGCGACACCCCGGGAACTCGCGGTATCGCCGACGACTGGGGCGCCCGATCGAAGAAGTTGCTGATCCGGATCAACGAGGCTCGGGCCCAGCGGGCCGGGGTTTCGAACCAGGACATCGCCATCTCGTTGCAGACGATCTTCTCCGGCTTCGATACCACCGAGTACCGTGAAGACGACAAGGTCATCCCGGTGACGCTGCGGTCGGAACAGGCCAACCAGGTCGGTGAGCTGGCGCGGGAGTCCATCGCCCAGATCGGTGGTGTCAACGTCTTCTCACAGACGACCGGCAGATCGGTACCGGCGGCCCAGGTGGTGGATGCGGAGCTGGTGTGGCAACCGGCGAAGGTCCTGCGCCGCAATCGCCTCCGAACCGTAACGGTCGAATCTGATATCGAGCCTGGGTTCACCGCCAACCAGGTGGTCCAGGCCATCGAGCCCTGGCTTGCCGAGGAGAGCGCCAGCTGGCCGCTGGGCTATTCATGGGAGATCGGTGGCGAAGAGGAAGAGGCCGCCAAGGCCAACGCCTCGATCATGGAACAGCTGCCGGTAGCCGGCCTCGTCATCGTGCTTCTACTGGTGACTCAGTTCAACTCTCTGCGTCGCCCGCTGATCATCTTGATCACCATCCCTTTGGGTCTGATTGGAGTGGTCATCGGGCTGCTGGTGATGCGCTCGTACTTCGGGTTCATGACCTTCCTGGGTGTGATTTCGCTGTCGGGAATCGTGATCAACAATGCCATCGTGCTGCTCGATCGGATCAAGATCGAGATCGAAGACCACGGTCTGTCGCCGGCCGAAGCGGTGGTCGAATCGGCCCAAAGACGCTTGCGACCAATCCTCTTGACGACTGTCACGACCCTCGGAGGACTGCTGCCGCTCTATCTGGGTGGTGGTCCCATGTACCAGCCCATGGCGGTGGCCATCATGTTCGGGCTGCTCTTCGCCACCGGTCTCACCCTGGGGGTGGTGCCGATCCTCTACTCGCTCTTCTTCCGGGTGAGCTTCAAGGATTTCGCGGGCTAGGGTCCGGAAGGCAGTGACCAGTATCGGACGTGGACGGCGACTGCGATGCAGAGTGCACTGATCCGTAGGGCCATCGAAACGCATGGCGAAGCCACCGAGCGAGTGGGCCGCATCGTCGAGGGGCTGAGCGACACCCAAGCCAATTGGCGATCGGGTCCGAAGAGCTGGTCGGTAGCGGAGTGCATCGCGCACCTGAACCGGTCTCTCGATACCTACATGGCGAGGATGACTCCCGCCATCGAGGCGGCTCGCGTAGAAAACCAGACAGGCACTGAACCCTACGGCAGGGGTACTCTGGTGGGCCGATTTCTGGTCGGTTTCCTCAGCAATCCCTCGAAGAAGACGTCAGCGCCGGGAGTCTTCCAGCCCGAAGCCGGCGAGCTCGATTCTGCGGCGACAGCACAGACCTTTCGGGAGCTGGCCTCGCGCTTCCAGGAGCTTGCCGAAGCGGCCGATGGTTTGGATCTCGATTCGATCAAGATCGCCACTCCGGTGAGTGGCTGGCTGAGGCTCTCGTTGGCGCAGGCCTTCGAAGTCCACATCCTGCACACGCCCCGACATCTGGCCCAGGCGGAGCGGGTGACGCAGCATCCAGAGTTTCCCTCTCGCTAAGGGTGCCAGCCGTTTCTGGCTCTCATCGCAGCCGTGCCGCTAGAGCTTCCGCTAGGGGTGCCAGCCGATTCCAGGCGAAGCGGGTGACCCAGCATCCAGAGTTTCCAGCTCGCTAGTCTGAAGTCTGCTTTCTGGCGCCACCGGGAAAGAGATTTCGCAAGGGCACGGCAGTTCGAAGCCGTAGATCCAGTATGTGATCGGTGGTCTCGAAGCGGCTCTCCACGGTATCGCGGGATTTCTGCGCCGTGTAGCGAAACTCCAGTCGCCACTTGTCGCTGAAGACGTGGCCGACACCCACTGACAGGCGGATCCGCTCTGCGAAATAGTCGGGGGCGTCGTCGCCCAGATCCCCGAAGAATTCACACATCAGGGGCAGATACCAGCTCTTTGCTTCGATCGTGGGTCGATTCAACGGCATGAAGGTGGCCAGGCGATAGCGGATCCGGAGACCGAAGTCGGTCTCTCCAGAATCCCGCAGGTTGGTCCATCGTTGCTCCAGCCGAAATCGATGCCGTAGATCGGCCTCGCGTCCCCAGATCCGGGTGGCTGGCCAGAAGAAGATGACACCCTGCCAGGTACGGAGCTCGAAGAGGTCGGAGAAGTTGTCGGAGAATGTGTAGAAGCCCCCGACTCCTCCCTCGAAGGTTACCCACCTACGGTGGACGTAGGAGAAGTTTCCCCGCAGGTGAAGCCGCGACCAACCTCCAAGCTCATCTTCCGTCGACAGAAGCTCCCGGTAGCCCAGAGCGAAAGAACCCCGGAGCTTCTTGCCAATCTGATTCTGATACTCGTACTGCAGCCATCCCTGGACATCGCTCTCGGTGATCTCTTGCGCCGGAGCATCGCTGGCCGACAGTAGTGCTATCGAAACCAGCCCCGCTACTAGTACCGAGGATCGGATCCCGTTCATTCGGCGTCATTATCGCAGGGAGGTCGAGCAGCCTCGATCCGGCAAAGGGACCCGGGTCGCATCAACGAGTAAAAGAGTAAAGGTGCCAGCCGTATCTGGCTCCGTGCTCAGCCGGGCTGTGTCTGTAGAGCTTTAGCGAGCGCTCTACCCTTCGATTCAGGTGGCAAAACGAGACGGTACGCTCGGTGAGCACGCTCGCAAGTGGCAAATGTGGAAGAGCAAACTCGCAAGGAGCAAAGGTGCCAGCCGTTTCTGGCTCCGTGCTCAGCTGCTCAGCCGGGCTGCGTCAGTAGAGCTCTAGCGAGCGCCCTACTCTCCGATTCAGGTCGCAAAACGAGACGGTGCGCTCGGTGAGCACGCTCGAAAGTGGCAAACGTGGAAGAGAGAACTAGCAGAATTGTGGTGAGAGTACAGCTCCCCCGCAGGCCCCCTCGATCGCGGCGCCAATTGGGTATTTCTGATTGCGATGGTTCAGGTCCGGCCGCTAGCCTGGTGCCGGGGCGCCCATTGAGGTGACGAAGGGAAGGCGTGGGGGGAAGCACCCTCTGGGGAAGCGAGCGTCGGGCCGCTTTCTCTTCAGCCTGTCGGTAGCTTCACGGTAGGTGGTCACGAACAACCTGTAGGCCTCTACAAGCTCGTTGCGAGTCTCTTTGGTGTCTGCATGAAAAAGCGGCGCCCGAGCCCTCTTCAGCTTCTGAGGTCGATGATGAGGCTTCCGGGAGAGAATCGCATTCACACCCAGCGGTCTCGATCGCTGTTGGGCATGGCGAGAAGCGGTCTCGGCTTCAATCGCTGAGACTAGCTCGCCGACACTTCGGCGGTAGTCCGTCTCTGAGAGATGCTGCCAGCAGGGAAGGGGGTCGAGCTCGACCTCTTCATGGCTCGTGTACTTGAGGTGATGGAAAGCCTCACCACGGGATCGTGCCGCGTGTTCCTTAGTGCGATTGAACCATAGACCGCGCAGCGGCTGACCTTCGGTCAGTGCCTTCACGCATTGGGCTCCAGGCCATTGTTCGGGGCGTGCAACCAGCCCTTCTTTGCAGCCGTGCGATAGAAGATACCGGAGTCGATCAACCTGGGCTGCTTCCTCCTGCGTGATGACAATCGCCTGGTATCGTCGACCCCAGAATTTCTCACTCCATCCGTAGATCCGACCGGCCTCGCGGGCCAGATTCGAATTGAGATAGTTCATGAATTGGGCTAACTCGAGGGCGCTTTGGACGCTCAAGAGAAGGTGGTAATGATTGGACAGAAAGACGAAAGCATGGATCTCGACCGGATAGAGTCGTTGAGCGCGAGCAAGGACCCCAATTACGATCGATTGAAGATCTTTCGTGGGCTTGAGCAGAAAGCGACCTTGTACTGTGCGACAAGTCACCTCAACGAGGGCGCCAGTGTCGGGAATGAAGCGTAATCTTCGTGCCACGCTCTATAGGACGCCATGCACTCACGAGATCTTGCAGAATCGGTTGGCACCTCGGGAGTGGTAGGGTAGCTCGCCGTGAACACTAAGTATTTTCTTCTTGTTGTGTCGCTTGTCGTGATGGTCGGTTGCACCGTGGGACCCGACTACGAGAAGCCTGAGCTCGAGCAAGAGGTGCCTGACGCCTGGAAGTCGGCGGCGGCCGAGGAGGTCGAGGGCCCTGGCTCACCGCTCGAGACCTGGTGGACGACGCTGAACGACCCTGAGCTCGTCGAGCTCATTCACGAGGCGCGCCGGAACAATCTGTCGATCCAGACGGCGGCGGCCCGGGTGCGTGAGGCGCGGGCGCAGCTGGGTATCGCCACGGGTCAGTACTACCCGGATGTCGTCCTCGACGGCTCTTACAGCCGGACCCAGCCCAGCGAGAACAACGTTCAAGTTCCGATCCCCGGTCTGACGGAAGAGTTCGACACCTACGACCTCGGCGTCGGGTTCCAGTGGGAGATCGATGTCTTTGGCCGTCTGAGGCGTGGCGCCGAATCGGCCCGCGCAGGTCTCGAAGCCTCGATCGAGGACTACCGTGACGTGATGGTCATCCTGATGGCCGATGTGGCGGCGAACTATGTCGATGTGCGGACCCTCCAGGACCGAATCAAGTACGGCCGGGCCAACGTCGAGGCCCAGTCCGACAGTCTGCAGTTGACCAAGGACCGCTTCGATGCCGGCTTGAGCCCGCTGACCGATGTCACCCAGGCAGAGTACAACCTGGCCAACTCCCAGGCCGCCATCCCACGTCTGGAGGCGCAGCTGGCCGCTGCCATCAACCGATTGGCGGTCCTGCTGGGCAAACCACCGGGCGCCGTCGACGATCTGCTGACTGGTGAATCAGCCATTCCCGACCCGGACCAACAGGTCATCGCCAGTTTACCGGCGGATCTGCTGCGTCGTCGGCCGGACATTCGGGCTGCCGAGAGGCGCTTGGCCTCGCAGACGGCCCTGATCGGAGTGGCCAAGGCCGATCTCTACCCCACCTTCTCGTTGAACGGCTTCCTGGCACTCCAGTCCCTGGACAGCAGCAACTTCTTCGAGAGCGACAGCACGACCTGGTCGCTGGTGCCGGGCCTGCGCTGGAACATCTTCGCCGGCGGCAAGATTCGCAACAACATCCGGGTCCAGGAGGCTCGCACCGAGCAGCTCCTGTTCGCCTACGAGCGTTCGGTCCTGTTAGCCCTGAACGAGGTCGAGAGCACCATGGTGGCTTACGAGCGCGAGAGGGTACGGCGCCAGCGGTTGTTCGAGGCCGTCGACGCCAGCCAGCGGACCGTGGAGTTGGTGAAGACCCAGTACATGTCCGGTCTCACCGACTTCCTCAACCTTCTGGATGCTCAACGAACATTGGCCAGTCAGCAGGACTCCTGGGCTGAATCCGAAGGCCAGGTGGTACAGAACCTGATCGCCTTGAACCGCGCCCTGGGTGGCGGCTGGGGGCCACCCGATCCGGATGAGACACCGAAAGAGACAGCCGAGGAGATCTACTCGCAGATTCCCTCGGAGGGGAGTGAGCCATGAGACTTCGTTTCCTGACGCTGGCGACGCTGGCGCTTCTTGCTTTTGCCTGTGGAGAAGATGCGCAGCAGGGTGCGCCGCCGCCTCCGGATGTCGGTGTCGCCAAGCCGGTCCAGCGTGATGTGACGGTCTTCTCTGAGCACCTCGGAAGCACCGCGGCTTTCGAGTCGGTGGAGGTGCGAGCGCGGGTTACAGGTGAGCTCGAGCAGATCAACTTCGAGCCCGCCACGGTAGTCGAAGAGGGGAAGCAGCTGTTTCTCATCGAGCCTCGCAATTACAAGGCGGAGCGGGATGCCGCGGACGCGGCGCTGAAGTCCGCCGAGGCCGATCTTGCACGGGCCGAATCGGACCTCAAACGGGTCGAGCAGGCCGTCAAGACCAACGCGGTGAGCCAGTCGGATGTCGATCTGGCCAGAGCCGCAAGGGACATGGCCCGCGCCTCGGTGCTGTCGGCTGAGGCGGCTCTCGACCGGGCGGAGCTGCAGCTCTCCTACACGCAGGTACGAGCACCCATCACCGGGCAGGTGGGCCGGAATCTGGTCGATCGCGGAAATATCGTCAGCGGCTCTGAAGGAACATTGTTGACAACCGTCAACCGGATGCAGCCGATGTTCGTCTATTTCGACGCCCCTGAGGAGGTCGTCCTAAGGGCACTGAAAAACTTGAATCTAACAACGGACTCGACCCGTGAGAGATTCGAGCGAGACGAAGCCACCCTCGCCCAGGTAGCCACCCTGATCGACGACGACTTCCCCTTCACTGGCCCGATCGATTACGTCTCGAACGAGGTCGACACCGCCACCGGCACCATCCAGGTCCGCGCCGTCCTGCCCAATGAAGAGATGAGGCTCTTTCCCGGCCTCTTCGTACGGATTCGGATCCCGATCCAGCTGCTGGACGATGCGGTGCTGATCCAGGAGCAGGCTCTGGGTACCGATCTCGGTGGTCGTTTCGTCTATATCGTGGGGCCGGACAACATCGTCGAGCGACGCTACGTGACGCTCGGCGTGGTGGAGCCCGACGGGATGGTTCCCATTCTCTCTGGGCTGGACGGCAGCGAGACCTATATTGTCGAAGGACTGCTGAGGGCAAGGCCCGGGATGCCTGTGACGCCAGACACGGTTCCGGACACTCCCGAGAAAACCGCCAGAGAGGCGCTCGAGGAAAGCCAGGAAGCAACCGACGAGTCAGCGATCGACTTGAAGCCGGGCGCCCTGGATCCCCCGCAACCGGCAGGCGAGGACGGTTGATCGATGGGTGGATTCAGTCGCTTCTTCATCTATCGACCCATCTTCGCGATGGTGATCGCCATCGTGATTCTGCTTGTCGGTGGGCTCTCGATCCCGATCCTGCCGGTCGAGAGCGTTCCCAACATCACACCGCCGACGGTCAGGGTCGAGACGAGCTTCCCCGGTGCGAGCGCCGAGGTCCTGGCCGAGACGGTGGCCCAGCCCATCGAGCAGGAGGTCAACGGCGTCGAGAACATGCTCTACATGTCCTCGAAGAGCCCCACCACCGGCAAGATGCAGCTCACTGTCACCTTTGCCGTCGGCTCGGATCCGGACATGGGGCAGGTGCTGACGCAGAACCGGGTCTCCATTGCGGACCCCAAGCTGCCCCAAGAGGTGAAGCAGCAGGGCGTCACCACCAAGAAGCAGTCGACGGCCCTGGTGATGGTGGCCTCGCTCTATTCGCCGGACGGCTCCCGCGATGAGCTGTTCCTCTCCAACTACGCCACCACCCAGGTCAAGGACGTCCTGGCCCGTGTCAATGGTGTCGGCGAAGTCTTGATGTTCGGCGCCAAGGACTACGGCATGCGGATCTGGCTCGATCCGGAGCTGCTCAAGGCGCGCAATCTCACCACCATCGAGGTGCTCGATGCCTTGCGCGAGCAGAACATCCAGGTTGCGGCAGGCAAGATCGGCGAAGAGCCCAACACCGCCGAGCTGAACTTCGAGTACTCCCTGACGACTCAAGGTCGACTCTCCGAGGTCGATCAGTTCAAACGCATCATCATCAAACGGGGCGAGCAGGGACAGCTGGTGCGTATCGCCGACGTGGCCCGGGTCGAGCTGGGAGCCCAGTCCTACGCCTGGTACGCCGAGCTCGATGGCCAGCCATCGATCTCGATGGGCATCTACCAGCTCCCCGGCTCCAATGCGCTCGGGGTGGCGCAGGGCATCACAGGGGCTCTCGAAGAGCTATCGACCCGCTTTCCTGAAGGGCTGGAGTGGTCGATCCCCTTCGATTCCACTCGCTATATCCAGGCCTCGATCAAGGAGGTCGTCACCTCGCTGATCATCGCCGTTATCCTGGTGATCTTCTCGGTCTACATATTCCTGCAGGATTTCCGCACCACGATCGTGCCGTCGGTGACCATCCCGGTGGCTCTCATCGGCACCTTCTCGGTGATGCTGATCACGGGTCAATCGATCAACAACCTGACGCTGTTCGGCTTGGTGCTGGCCATTGGCATCGTGGTGGACGATGCCATCGTGGTGGTGGAGAACACCATGCGGATCATCGATACCGAGGGTCTCGAGCCCAAGGAGGCGGTGTCGAAAGCCATGGGCGAGGTCGGTGGAGCTATCATCGCCACCACCCTGGTTCTGCTGGCGGTGTTTGCTCCGACCCTGGTCATGCCGGGTCTGACCGGTCGCATGTACCGCCCCTTCGCCATCACCATCTCGGTAGCCACGGTCTTCTCCTCCATCAACGCCCTGACCCTGAGCCCGGCGCTCTGCGGCATGCTGCTGCGCCCCAGCTCGGAGGCCAAGCCACCCGGCTGGTTCTTCCGCCAGTTCAACAAGTACTTCGACAAGATCTCGGCCTCCTACAGTCGCACCGTGGCCATCCTGATCCGCAAGGCGATTCTGGTGATGGTCATCTTCGGCATCATGGTGGGCGTCATGGTCTGGGGATTCGGCGCCCTGCCCGGCGGTTTCGTGCCGTCGGAAGACGAGGGCTACTTCTTCGTCAATGTCCAGCTGCCCAACGCCGCCTCACTGCGCAGGACCGCCGAGGTGATGGACGAGGCGATGGAGATGGTCGAAGAGCTGCCCGGTATCCAGAATCACATCGTCATCGGCGGCTACTCCTTCCTCGATTCCGTGCAGGGTCCGAACTTCGGCGCCGCCATCGTGACACTCGTGCCCTGGGACCAGCGGGAGAACACGCTGTTCGAGATCATCGACATGCTCCAGCCGAAGCTGATGTCGATCCGGGAGGGCAGAGCGTTCGCCTTCGGACCCCCGCCGATCCAGGGCCTGGGATCGGGTAGCGGGTTCCAGATGGAGTTGCAGGACCTGGGTGGAGTGGGTCTGCTGCAGCTCGAGCAGTTCGCCAACGACATCGTCCAGACCGGCTACGCGGGCGGCAAGCTCACCAGGCTGAATCAGAACTTCCAGTCCAATGTGCCGCAGATCTATATCGATGTCGATCGGGAGAAGACCAAACGGCTGCAGATACCGTTGCAGACGGTCTTCGACACACTGCAGACCAACCTGGGATCGGCCTACGTCAACGACTTCAACCTGTTCGGGCGGACCTGGCGCGTCATGGTGCAGGCGGACGACCAGTTTCGCTCCCGGGTCGAGGACATCCAGCGTCTCGAGGTGCGAACCGCCGAGGGTCGGATGGTGCCGCTGTCCACCCTGCTGACGGTGCACGAGTCGGTCGGTCCCTCGGTGATCAACCGCTTCAACATGTTTCCTTCGGCAACCATCACCGGGGCCCCGGCGCCAGGCTACAGTGAGGGTGAGGCGGTCAACGAGATCGAGAAGATCGCTCGGCAGATCCTGCCGGATTCGATGGGCTACGCCTGGTCGGGTGTGACCCAGCAGCAGAAGGAGGCCGGCAACGTGGCGCCGCTGATCTTCTCGCTGGCGCTGATCATGGTCTTTCTCTTTCTGGCGGCGCAGTACGAGAGCTGGGCGACGCCCTTTGCGGTCCTGCTGTCGGTGCCGTTGGCGATCCTCGGAGCCATTCTGCTGACGATGCTGCGCGGCGGCGACAACAACATCTATATGCAGATCGGCTTCGTCTTGCTTATCGGTATGTCGGCCAAGAACGCCATTCTCATCGTGGAGTTCGCCAAGCAGCAGCGGGACGAGGAGGGCAAGTCGATCCTCGAGGCGGCCAAGGAGGCGGCGAGACTGCGCTTCCGGCCGATTCTGATGACTGCCCTGTCGTTTCTGTTGGGTGTAATCCCGCTGGTAATCGCCTCGGGTGCCGGTGCCAATAGCCGCGTCAGCCTCGGTACCGCAGTCTTCGGCGGCATGCTCGCGGCAACGGTCTTCGGCGTCTTCATGATTCCGCTCCTCTACTACGTGGTCCAGACGGTGGCCGAGAAGCTGAGCCCGAAGAGCAAAGGATCGATCGTGCCATCGGCTCCGCAGCCACCTGCGGCCCCGCCACCGGTAGAGCCGGCGACGTAGGAAGAAGTGACGCAGTGGTCGGCACTCTGCGAGTGCCTAGCAGTGGGCAGTGGGCAGTGGGCTGTGACGCAATGACTCAGTGAGGTCGCAAGGGAGAACCTTCGTGCGCCCACGATAGGCTTGTCTATCGATGCCGCGGCCGCTGTCCAGAATCCGAGCCAATGCCAAGCTGATCCTGCGCTGGCTGTTGATCGTCGTGCCGATCTCGGTCGTGGTCGGCTCGGTGGTGGCGCTCTTCCTCTGGCTGCTGGATCTCGCCACCGAAACACGGGTCGCCCAGCCGTGGCTGCTGTACTTTCTTCCCGTCGCGGGGCTGGCGATCGTCTTCAGCTACCGCCTGGCCGGCAAGAACGCCGAAGCCGGTAACAATCTCATCCTTGACGAGATTCATGAGCCCGGCGCTGGGGTGCCCGGTCGCATGGCCCCGCTGGTCCTTGTCGGTACCGTGA
>CAJHZZ010000006.1_pt1 | contig 28137 bp, 23 predicted proteins | sample 9199071 | NCBI WGS metagenome assembly CAJHZZ01 (sample SAMEA7708275, study PRJEB35096) | sediment metagenome | biome: marine neritic benthic zone biome [ENVO:01000025]; feature: sediment [ENVO:00002007]; material: shallow marine sediment [ENVO:03000034] sea grass bed [ENVO_01000059] ...
GCCGTTCAATCCGCCACCCAAAGTGGTCGACACCGGTCCCTACCGATACGCCAGGAACCCAATGCTCACCGGCGTATTTCTGCTGCTTTTCGGGCTGGGCTTCGCTTTCAACTCTCTGTCGCTCGTCTGCCTCTTCACGCCACTCTACGTGCTGGCAAACGTCTGGGAGCTCAAGAGCATCGAGGAGCCCGAGCTGGTCAAGCGCCTGGGAGACGACTATCTCGAGTATCGCAGCCGGACACCCATGTTCCTTCCGCGCTTCGGCAGTTGACGAGACTAGGTCTTCCGCCCTACCACCTCCATCATCGGCGAGCCGAAGAACAGGGCCTTACGGTCGCGGCTCCGCTCCTCCCATTCGACGAAGAACTCCTCGAGCGCCTCGGAGGTGAGAAAGCCATCTTCGACGAGCGTCGGGAGGTGGTCGCGGAAGAGAATATTCGGCCAGCTCCATTCGGGGGTCGTGGCCCGTACCACCATGGTCGTCACGTGGATCTCGACCTCGAGTCCGGCGGCGTCGAGCAGGCCTGGAAGGATGTTGCCGATCTCGGGGTTGCAGCCCCGACCGCCTTCGACCGCCAGCATCATGGCCTCGGCGATCGCGGGCAGATGCGCGCTCGGAGGCTGGATCTGGATGTGTCGGTAGTTGCAGAACTCGGATAGGGCGCAGACCGCACCCGGCTTCAGCCACGCGGCGGCGCGATCGACCAGCTGGCGCGCCGCGGGCTCGGGTAGATACATCAGAATCCAGCGGCCATAGACCCCATCCACGCTCTCTGGCGGTAGATCGAAGTTCTCCAGGTTGGCCTCTCGGGTTTCGATGTTGGAGAAGCCCGCGGCCTCGGCCCGCTCTCGAAGCCGGGGAAGCGACCTCTCGGCATCTCGATCGACAGCGATCACCCGCCCCTGGGGGCCCACGATCTTCGCAAGGTCGAGGGTCGTGTATCCGGGACCGCAGCCGAGATCTACCACCGTCGCGCCCTCGGCAAGGCCGGTGCGCTCGAGCAGCCGCTGATTGGCCTCGACCCAGACGCGATGCTGATAACCCAGCCGCTCCAGCTCCTCGCGGCTGTATCCGAATTGATACTCGTCGGTGGGTTCCTTCGCCATCGGTCTTATCCCCTATCCAGGTTAGCAAGGGACCTCCACGGCGTTGCGGCCACGCCAGGCAAAAACCGCAGACCCGGCCTTCAGAGCCAGTAGAGAATGGTGTAGTTCATCGTCAGGTTGAAGGCCGCGTGCGAGAGGATCGGTGCCAGGAGCGAGCCCGTCTTGTGGCGTAGGAAGGCGAAGAGGACGCCGGTGCCGAAGATCAGCACCATCCAGATTGCGCCCGAGAGTGGGAAGACCTGGATCTGGCCATCGATTCGCACGATCCCGTGGTGAACCACATGCACCAGGGCGAACCAGCCGGCGTCGATGATCACTCCGATGCGGTGGTTCCAGCGCTCTTCCGCCGCCTGCTGCAGGAAGCCGCGAAAGAAGACCTCCTCACCGATCGGGCTGAAGATCAGCGAAGGGATGGTCAAGATCCAGAAGAGCTGCACCGTCGAAACGCCGGCCATCTCGGCAGTGACCGGGAAGGCACGCCGGATCGATACGAACCAGTTGTCGTCGGTCACGCCGAACAGAGTGACGCCCAACCAGTAGACGAAGAGGGCACCGGCAGCCCCAAGCAGGATTCCCCAGAGGATCCACAAAGGTCGCTCAGGGAGCCGCACCCCGGCGCGTCGACGCCCCTCCTTGCGAAAGAACAACCACGGCGTCAGCGCCATCACGGTGAAGCCGAGGGGCAGGACCCAGAAGTACCGCTGGGGCCCGAGCATGCCGACGACGCGGACGGCCGAGGCCAGGACACCCAGCAAAACGGCAAGCCGGAAGGCGTTGCCGAAGACGGGGATCCACAGATCCCGCAGCAGCGGGGGGCTCGCCGTGGTGAGTGGACTGGCCGGTTTCATGCTTCGCTCAAAAGCGCGAGAGGTGGACCGAGTCTACAGAACGCCCCGAGTGGTGATGGGCAGGAGCGCTCCGGCGGGCGCCCCGGTCGTCGTCAACCTCAGTGCTCTTCCAGGAGCTGCCGCCAGCGCTCGCCCTCGAAGGCGGCCTTGAGCTGTTGCAGCACCCGGGTGGCGGTGCGGAGATCCTCGAACTCGATGTCTCGTACCAGCTCTGGCAGGATCTCGGCCTCGCGGCGCGCCGTGGCCTCGGCGACGCTCTGACCTGTGGCGGTAATCTGCACCAGCTTCGACCTCTTGTGGGCCGGGTTGTCGATCAGCTCGACCAGGCCCTCCGCGAGGAGCTCGTTGACCAACTTCTGGATGTGCTGTCTGGAGACCGCCCGGAGGCGCGCCATCTGCGGCACCGTCTGCGGTCCGGCTTTGGCCAGGCCCTTGAGAAGGCTGCGACGGCCGCTGGACTGGGCGCCTTCACCGAGCAGCTCTTCCGCCGCCTTGCGCATGCGGAAGTAAAGCAGGGCCGCGGTCATCGTGAGCTCATCGACCGCCGCGTGGCGATCGTCCTTGGACACCTGTGGTCCTCCGCTAGCCGGACGCGCCACCATGACGGCTTCCCTTCTCCAGACCGGTTGTCGCGTGCCGAACCATCGAGCCTCCTGGGATCAAAACAGTGGCGTCGGGATGTCGCCCCAGACGACGCTCGCCGGCGGGCTCTCGATCGACGTCACCTGATCGTGGCCCAGATCTACGCGAGTCCGCAGCACCGGCTCTCGGCCGTAGGCGGTCTTGACGATATCCACGCCGCTGCTCGCCGGCTCATGCGTGCGAGCCCTGGTGAACAGGACCTTGTAGAGGCCGGGCTCGAAATCGCGCGGCGTGGTGTGGCCTCCCTGGTGTTCGGCGGGAATCTCGTGCCAGCCCTCCATCGGCAGATCCGGCAAAAACCAGTTCTGGGGCACCACGTAGACGATCCAACCTCCTAGAGAATCGGCCTCTTCATCCGAGGCCGAGAGCTTCTCCCGAACGCCCTCGTCGCCGAGGGCCAACTCGTAGGTATCGCGGAGCTCGCTCTCCTCGAGGATCGCCGGCGACAGGACCGCGGCCTCCTCGGTGTAATACGACGAGACCCGGGACAGCGAGACATCGCGCAGACCCATCGCCACGACCACCGACACCACCAGGGCCAGCACATAGAAGGAGACCATCGCAACCGGTCGCCTCGCCCAGGCTGGGGCTTCGGGAATCCACGAGGTCAGCCAGGCAGGGCCCAACCAACCCACCTTGTCCATGTACTCCCGATAGCTGTCGCCATACTTCTCGAGACACTGCTGCTCCTCCCAGCGGGCCAGGATGTAGTAGAGGAAGAGCATGGTCACGAAGGCGATCAGGACCAGGAAGCGCGGCCAGATGAGTAGTACCCCGAAACCCAGAATGGCCAGGGCCAGATACTGCGGATGGCGGCTGATCCTGTAGAGCCCACCGGTGACCTCGGGCCGGCGAAGGAGCTTGGCGCCGTAGATCTGGATGACTCCCGCCAGGAAGAGCAGCAGACCCAGACCGGCCAGGCGAAAGCCCCAGGGCTTCAGCGAATTGATGACCGGACTTGTGGTCATCGACACATGGGGAAGAAAGAACCCGGTCAGCCAGGCGGTAGCCGGCCAGCGATGGAAGAAGTTCAGCACATTGCCGTAGGAGGAGTAGAAGTAGAGGGCGAAGGGGCTGATCATGAAGAGAAACTCGAGCCCGATGATGATGTAGAAGCCCCAGACAGCCGGTTTGAGGTACTTGCGGTGGGTGGTCATGATGGCGGATCCTCCATGATTCTTCATTATGACAATCTAATTGTCAATACGACAAAAAGTTGTCAGATGTTTCAGAGGACACCTGTCAATAGTGAATCTGCGATCGGTTCGTTAGGGGATGGGATGGACAGTGAACCGCCGACTCCGGATCAGCCCGGGTCGACCTGCGCACTCATCGCGGAACGAGGCGCTGCCCCTCCTCCATCACTCAGCCGCTTGACCTGTCGGGCGACGGTGGCCAGGACCGTGATAAGCAGGATCCGTCAGAATCGGCTGGCACCCTGTTCGCCGCCGGGGCCCGATGAGGCGGGCGAATCAGTTTCCCGCGGCGGGGTCGTCCACCACGGGGCCATCGCTCGTTTCCGCCTCAACCGCTCTGAAGGTCGCCTTGGCTGGTAAGCCCACCTGCGGCACCGGCAAGGGAGCCCACGGGCGCCATCCAGAGACCACGAAGACGGTCCCCTCAACAATCTCGTCGCTGGAGCCTGTGACCATAACCACCGCTTTGGTGGCGTAAAAGGTCGCGGCACGATTCTCAGGCACTACGAACCAGAATTGGTTGCCGAAGAAACCGGAATCCGTCTCGATCAGATAGGCCCCTCGCGGCCACGAAGCGGCGTCCAATCCTTCGAGCTTCAGAGCCACATCCAACTTCAGCATGATCTGGCCGGTCACCGGAGTGGAGCCGACTTGGGTCGGGCCCTCAGCGCGAAACCGGAACGAGCGGTACAGATCCAGCACGTTGGCCGAGGGGCCGATATCCGCCTTGACATTGACTTTGTACTCCTTGCTGAGCTCATTATCCTTGTAGCTGAAGTAGCCTCGACCGTTGTGCTGATGGCGAATCTCGCCGGCACAGATCTCGAATTCAGATTCGGGCACAAACTTGGCGTCGCGAGCGAAGGCCAACTTGGTGAAGAGCGCCGCTACAGCGGCGGGAATCCCCGGCCCCGCCTCCTGGTTCAGCCGCCAGCAAGCGTCAAGCCGTGGACTGGCCTTGATCACGTAGCCGCCGACGTCGACTCCCTGTTCGCTATAGAGATCTGCCGCCAGTGCCGCAGACGCCACTTCCGCCAGGTCCTCGAAGGGATTTCTGGCTCCGTAGGCGGTTGAGAATCCCAGACGATGGGCCTCCTGGTCGGCCTCCTCGCCAATCTCCTTCGCCAGGACCGGGTCGTAGTCACCGGCAAGGTTCATACCGCCCGGGCCGAGGGAGCACACCCAGTGCGATTCCCCCAGGCTCTTGCAGGAACTCTCGACGAAGGACTCGTGCAGGCGCTCCCACTCGTCGTCGAAGCCCGTCATGAGCCGCATATTCTTAATTACCTTGGCGGCGTAGCTCTGGGCCCCGCTCGCCCAAGCTTGATCGCCATCGTAGCCTTCGGTCTGCGACTCCAGAAGGTTGCCGGCCGTATGGACCGCCTCGTGCAGGATGCGGCGTATGACCCTGGCAAACGTACCTTGGTTTGCTGGTACGGATTCGTCCAGGTGATTCTCGGACGCCGTGTCCACTTCACCACTAGCGGAGATATAGACCGTGGCTGGCTGGTCGTTGTAGACGATGCCCAGAGTACCTCGCTCTGACGTGTCTCCGATCTGAATATCCGCATCCACGAACACAATGCGTTCCATGGAATGACAGAGTAGCCGGGGCATACGATCGAGAGCGGCACGAACCGCATGGGTCTGGTAGGTACCCAGATCCAGGACCTTGTTCTGGTAGGCGGTGCCGCGATCGCCTCCGGTCGTCTCCTCCCAGTCCGCGCTCCCCAGAGCCCGGACCATGCAGTCACCGTTCGTCGAGGTGACTCTCTTGGCGAAGATCGGCGATGCCACCAGAACGCAGCTGATCATCAAGAGAAACCCTCTGAACAGGAACCGTAGGTTTCGCATCTTCATATTCCTCGAAACGACTGAGACATCGCCCATGGTCTGGATCTCCCGCCCATTCCTGCACACTGTCATTGCTGACTGGTGCGGAGATGATAGCGCAAGGGTCTGACCCTCCCCCATCGCTCAGCCGCTTGACCTGTCGGACGACTGTGGCCAGGACCGTGATGAGCAGGATCAGGGAGATGATCGCCAGGATGAGGATGATGGTGCGCATCAGGCGGCCGGGACCGCTCTGGGAGAGAGGCACATCCGGCTCGCTCTCGGTGGTTCCCTCGACGGGCAGACCGAGCCGATAGCCGTAGCCCCGCAGCGTTTCCACATACTCGCCGGACGGTGCCCGCCCCAGGGCGCGACGCAGCAAGCTCACCCGCTGCTTGACCGTCTCGTCAGAGACGATGTCCCCGGACCACACACGCTGCACGATCTCGTCGCTCGACAGAGCCGAGGGCGCTTCGCGGATCAGGACTTCGAGCAGATCGAAGGAGAGACGGCCGAGCTGGATCTCCTGGCCGTCTCGGTGGACCTGCCGAGTGTCGAGATCGACGCTGAGGTCGCCGATCCGCAGGATTTCGCGCTTCTTCACCAAAACTTCAGGCTCGTTTCATGCAGCAGATCGTGGGTCTCTCTAGGTTGTCGAGTATGACGCATGAAGACAAACAGAGAGGCTTTCTTCGCCGAATATCGAGGGCCAGAGGGCTCTGGATCTCGCTCGCTGTCGTCGCCGTCCTACCCCTGATAGCGCTGGCCATCGAGGTGACGAGATGGCACAGGCTTCCCGGTGATCCCACCCGAGGCTCGGCAACTGCGACTCCAGCTGGGCCCGAGATCGAGCAAGCCCGACTGGCCGTGGCTCAATGGATGTCGGGGACCCGCGCCGCCGGACTCTCGGTGTGTGTCGGCACCGCGGGCAGGGTCACCTGGTGCGAAGCCTACGGCTATGCCGACATCGGCGAGCGAATCCCCATGACCGCAGAGACCTCGATGCGTCTGGGTTCCGTGTCGAAGTCGGTGACCTCGATCCTCCTTGCCCGACTCGTGGAGAGCGGTCTCATCGATCTCGATCAGCCGATCGGCCAGATCCGACCCGACCTGCCGGCCCACCTGCAGCAGGTGACACCCCGACAGCTGGCTTCGCATACGGCCGGCGTTCGCCACTACCGCTGGCGGCTGGGCTGGCCGCCGCACGAGACCTCGTCGCGCACCCGCTACGCCTCGGTCGACGAGAGCCTGGAGGTCTTCGTGGACGATTCGCTGGTCTTCTCCCCGGGGCACGATTTCGCCTACAGCTCGCATGGATACACTCTGCTGGGCTCGGTCCTGAAGAGCGCCGGCGACGCGGCCTTTGGCGACCTGCTGGCGAGAGAGATCACCGACCCTCTGGGTCTCGATTCGATCCAGCTCGACTCACACGAGCCGGCACCCGATGGCGCCCGCCACTACGAGATCTCGAGGAAGTGGTATCGCAACGCCCTGGTGGTGGACAACAGTCGGGCCTGGCCGGGTGCGGGTCTTCGTTCGTCGGCACCCGATCTGGTCAGGCTGGTGAGTGGGCTCACCAACGGCGAGCTGATCGGCAGCGACACCCTCGAACGGATCCTGACACCCCAGGCTCTGCCCGATGGCACGGCCAACCCGCAGAACTACGCCCTCGGCTGGCGTCTCGGTCAGACCAAGAAGTTCCTTGGCGGCCACGAGAGCTATCGGGTCGCTCACCATGGGGGCGTCAGCTCCGGCAGCTCGGCGTTCGTTCTGTACTTTCCGGATCAATCGTTGGCAGTCGCGGTGCTCGCCAACTCGCGCACCGGCTCAGGCCCTCTGGGGGATCTGGCCTTCGACGTCGCCGAGCCCTTCATGGCAGAGCTCGTGGCCGCCGGATCAGCCAACGTCGATGTCGTGGCGAACTCGCTCGAACCGTGAGGAAGGCGGTTTCTTGGAGGATCCTGTCGGGCCGACAGCTTGGACCGGTCTAGCTGGCTCGCCGCTCCAAGCGACGTTTGGCGGCTTCGGTGGGCGCGGCGGCCAGCACTCGGCGCAACCCGACTTCGTCCAGATCCCAGTACTCGACCAGGTCTCCCAGACACCAGCTCTGCTGGGTGGCGGTGGGAAGATCGCCGATCAGTGCCAAGGCCTCATCCAGGCTCTCCACCGAGCGCGAACGGATGAGTGAAGTGACCGCGCGGCGGGCGGCCCAACCCGAGCTCAAGCCCCGAACCGTGGCCGCACGGTCGGCGCGGGTCGTGGTCGCGCCACCTCTGGCCAGACGCCGCAGAACACGTAACGACTCGATCCCCGAGGGGCCCTCCTCGTCGGCGGTCTCCAGATCGAAGAAGGCCTGGACAACCTCGGCCGCCTCGAAACTCGACTCCGGCGTATCGGCTGCCGAATCGGCTACCGGGGTGGTCTCCTGTTCGGGCTCCGGAGCGGCCTGACCGTCGGTTACTGATCCCGCTTTCAAGGTGGCAGGCTCGACATGTGGTGGCTCCTCCACCGGCCGCTCGAACTCAGGTTCGGGCTCTGGCGCCGACACCTCGTCCTGAGCCTCAGCCACCGGCTGCGGTTCGACGGCGATGTCGCTCTTCGACTCCACCTCCGCCTCACCTGTCTCCTGGCCCTCGGTCCCTACATCGACCTCCGGCTCCTCCTCGGCATCGAGGGCCTCATCCAGCGCCTCTACCACCTGGCTCCGAACCGTCGAGAAGTCGCCTTGGCGAACCTCGCTGGCCATGCGGCTCAGCTCATCGGGCTCGGCACCGCGCAGCTCGTCGAAGAAGGCCTTGACCTGGAGCTGGCTCTCTGAGAGCTGGCCCGAGCTGCCGAAGAGGCTCTCGACATTTCTCCAGGCCCAGCGATTGCCGACGGCCAGTGCCAGGCGCTGACGCTGCTCGGCCGAGAGCTCTCGCAGATCCGACCACGAATTAGCCAGAACGCGCAGCTTGCGCCGCATGCCGCTCTCAGCATCGAGACGCGTGATCAGTTCCGAGAACTGCGGCTCCGCCAGCGGCATGGCCTACGCCTCGGAGGCTCCGGGGCCCTTTGGCGAGCGCATGTTGGATGCCGCGGCGCCCGGCAGGGCGGCGATCCCTTTCAGGAAGTCATCGAGATCGACCCCTGCCAGTTGCTGCAAGATCGGACCGAGCTGGCTCAGCACCTGGACCACGTCCTCGGTCATCTTGGCGGCACCGGTACCGCTACCGGCGCCGTTGCCCTGGCTGATGATGGTGGTCTCGCCGGCGCGCGACAGCGGCTCGGAGACCGCCGCGGCGATGTCGGGCAGCACCTTGAGGGCCTCGATGGAGAGACCGGCCTCGTTGTAGAGCTTGAGGGCTTCGGCCAGCAGTCGCCGGGCCTCCGCCTCGGCTTCACCCTTGGCCTGGATGGCCTCGGCCTCGGCCAGACCGACTTCTCGCCGCTGGGTCGCTTCCGCCTGGGCGTGGGCGATGCCTTCCGCCTTCAGCGCCTCGGCCGCCTCCTCGCGTCGCCGCCGGTCGGCCGCCGCGGTCTGCTCGATCTTGTACCGATCGGCGTCGGCCTTCTCGCGCACGATGGCGTTGAGCTCCAGCTTCTGACGGTTGACCTCTTTTTCGGCGATCCGGATGTCCTGCAGCTTGAGCTCCATCTCACCGCTCTTGACCGCCTCCGCATCTGCCACGTCCACCTCTTTCCTGATCGAGGCCTTCTTGAGCGACAGTCCCTTGTCGGCCTCGGCGATACCGGTATCCACCTCCAGCCGTTTCTCCTCCTTGGTCTGGCGCGCCGCTTCTTCCTCCAGGGCCGCATCGCGATCGGCGTTGGCGGTGGCGATACGGGCCATCTTCAGCGCTTCCTGGATCTTAGGCTGGCCCAGGGCATCGAGATAGCCCTGGTCGTCCTGGATCTCCTGGAAGACGAAGGACTTGAACTCGAAGCCCATGGCGTCGAGGTCGCGATGCGCCTCGTCGCGAACTTTGTCCTGGAAGGATTTCTGATCGCGGTAGAGAGTTTCGACCGTCAGGGTGCCGACGATGCCGCGCAGGTGACCGGCGACGGTCTCCTGGATCGTCGCCTGAACCTGCTCCGTGGGCACACCCAGGAACGACCCGGCGGCCTGGTTGATGGCCTCCGGGGTCGGTCGCACCTTGACCTGGGCTACCGCCTTGACGTTGATGGGGATGCCCTGCTCGGTGTAAACGTGCGGCAGGTTGATCTCCAGGGTCATCATCTTGAGAGACAGCCTCTCGTAGGCCTCCCAGCCGGGCCAGATGAAGGTACCGCCCCCGCGGACAATCCGGTAACCGACACTCTCCCCTTCGGCGTCCTTGACGCGGCTGCGACCGATGATCTTCTTGCGGCCGTAGACGATCAGCGCCTCGTCGGGACCGGCTTTCTTGTAGCGGGTCTTGAACAGCAGGTAGAGGAACACCAACGCGAAGAACAGGATCGCGAGGATGCCGCCGATGTTCACGAGAGTCATCAGTTCGCCCATCGAGTCACCTCCCAGGTTTGCATCGAATCTACACCCACACCACTGGGTTTGTCATGGTGAATACGCGGGCGGCCTCGGAGATATTCGTCGAGGGCTGCTCTATCCTCGACCGGTTCTGAAGCGCGTCAGCTGGAGCTCTCGGGCTCCAGGTAGGTGTAGCCCTCGAGCTCGCTGCGATAGAAGGCGAGGATGCGATCGGCCTCGTCCCGGGTCAGGGAACCGCGCTCCACCGCCTGACGGCAGGAGGCTTCGAGCCTGCTCCAGAGCCCTTCCACGTCGTACTGGAAGTACCCCAAGACCTCGGCGGCCGAGTCACCATCGACGATCTCCTCGATCCGCCAGCGGGACTCTCCATCCAGAGCTATGTTGATCACATGGGTGTCGCCGAAGAGATTGTGGAGATCCCCCAGTGTCTCCTGGTAAGCGCCCGTAAGGAAGACCCCCAGGTAGTAGTCCTGGCCAGCCACCAACTCGTGCACCTGCAGGGCGTGCTCCACGTCCTTGACCCCGACGAACCGATCGATCTTGCCGTCGGAGTCGCAGGTCATATCGACCAGGGCGGCTCGGCGGGTCGGTCTCTCAGTCAGCCGGTGGATGGGGGCAACGGGGAAGATCTGGTCGATGGCCCAGCTGTCGGGGAGCGATTGGAAGACCGAGAAATTGCAGAAGTAGACGTCTGCGAGGAGCGCTTCCAGCTCTTCCACCTCATCCGGAACGCGAGGCATACGCCGGGCAACGCTGCGGATGGCGGCGCAGATCTTCCAGAACAGACGCTCCGCCAGGGCGCGCTCCTCCAGCGAGAGATAGCCGACGCGAAAGAGATGCAGCGCCTGCTCATGCGCCTGGATGGCATCGTGGAAGCACTCGATGACCCGACGCTCGCTGAGCGCCAGGTGAGCCTCCACCAGATCGAGGATCGGCTGGGGAAGGCTCTCTTCGGCGAGCTGCTCCAGATCTTCGTTCACCTCGAAGTCGTCGAGTCGCGAGCTCCCCAGGACATTGACCACCAGCATGCTCTGGTAGGCCGCCAGCGCCCGGCCCGACTCGGTAATGAGAATCGGGTGGGGCACTCCCTTGTCGGCACAAACCGAGGCGACCCGGTAGACCACCTCGCTGGCGTACTCCCAGAGGGTGTAGTTCATAGACGAGGGGTAGCTGGTCCGCGAACCGTCGTAGTCCACCGCCAGCCCACCGCCCACATCCAGGTATCGCAAACCGGTGGCGCCCAACCGGATCAGCTCGGCGTAAACGTGCGCCAGCTCGGCGATGGCGTTCTTGACCCGGTGGACGTCGTGTACCTGGCTCCCGGGGTGGCAGTGCACCAGCTCCAGGCAGTCCTCCATCCCGCGCTCGCGGAGCCGACCGAGAAGCTCCACCACCTCCCCAACCCGCAAGCCGAACTTCGACCTGTTTCCCGACGAGCCCTGCCAGCGGCCGATCCCTCTGGCGGCGAGCTTGATGCGCACCCCGAGCCGCGGTCGAATTCCCTCCCGTTCCGCGTGCTTGAGAATCAGGTCCAGCTCGTCGAGCTTCTCCACCACCGGCAGGATTTCCCGGCCGAGCTTGGCGGCCAGGGTCACGCTGCGAATGTAATCGTCGTCCTTGAAGCCGTTACAGATTATGAGGCGCGGCTCGGGGTCGTCCGCCACCGCCATCACCGCCAACAGCTCAGGCTTCGAGCCCACTTCGAGACCGAAGCCGAACTCTCCACCGCAGCGGTAGACCTCCTCCACCACCGAGCGCTGCTGATTGACTTTGATGGGATAGACCGCCAGATACTGGCCTTCGTACTCGTTCTCCTCCATCGCCTCGGCGAAGGCGTCCCTCAGCTCGCGCAGCCGGTGAGTCAAGACGTTGGAGAATCGCAGCAGGATGGGTGCTGTGAGGCCTCGTTGCCGCATCGTCTCGACGATCTCGAAGAGATCGATCTCCTCTCCCGGGATCTTCGCCGGTCGCACCACCAAATGGCCGGTCTCATTGATGGCGAAGTATCCCTGGCCCCACGCACGTAGCTGGTAGAGGCTCTCGGCGTCGGCGACGCTCCACGAGCTCTCGAGTGCGGAATCTGCGTCGGTCCTGGACATCATCCGATCCCTGCCACCCGCCTCAACCCGCCTTCCACAGATTGGCGGCAAACACCGCGAACTCGGGTCACAGCTCCGCCTGCCAGCACTCTCTGATGCCGCGCACCGCCCAAATTGACCAGGCTCATCAGGTCGCCCATCGAGTCACCTGCTTGGTATGCATCGAATCTCCACCCAGACAACGCAGTTTGTCATGGTAGACACGCGGGCACTCTGGGGTGGATTCATCGAGGGCAGGCCCTCCCGTCGAGCTCGGCTTCTGCGGCTGTAGGACCTAGTCGGAATCCAGATCACCGACCTTCGGCAGTGGGTAGGTCTGGCCACCGGTGGTCCAGTCCAGACGGCTGACCTCGCCGCTCTCGTCGAAGACCACCTCGATCTCGGCGTAGTCCTGGGGTGAGAAGAGCGTCGTCTTCGAGGTCGGGATGAGCAGCCAGTCGTCCATCCGCATCCGACCGTCGACCCACCGCAGCTCGAGGTTTCTGCCCGGCCGCAGCTCGTAGGCCCCCTGGTAGCTGCGGAGCACCTCGGGATCCACCATCGCTGCGGTGGCATTGATGGGAGACGGCTTCGCCAACTCCTCACCCGCGGCGATCTTCGGCAACGCCTCGCGGACCCGATCCAGTGCCCCGGAGGTCAGGTTGCTGGCGACCACGAGCGTGATACCGGTGGCCGCATCGTAGTCGGCGAAGGCCCGATAGCCGTGGGCCGAGCCGTTCCAGATCAGATTTCCGCTCTCGCGCACCAGCAGCTCCCGGGCCTTGGTACCCAGCTTGCCGGCCAGAACCGCCTGCTGCATGGCCAGGAGATCGCGCGGTGTGGAATACACAGAGCCGGCGCCGACCAGATACGAGATATCCGCCGGCGGTGCGTTGAGCAGACCGTCGGTGTCGAAGGAGTAGCTGGAGGCCCGATGCTGCAGGATCGCCCGTGTCACCGGGTCCGAGGTGTCGCTCATTCCCGCGGGGAGCAGCACGTACTCTTCCAGCAATTCGGCATAGGGCTTGCCGCCGGCCACCTCCAGCACCCGGGCCAGCACCGAGAAGCCACCCGAGCTGTAGGCGCTGTCGGTTCCGGGCTCGAAAACGAGGTCCCTCTTGGCAGCCAGCTCGACCATAGTGGCCGGGGTCTGCGGCCGTGTTTCATCGAGGGGCTCGGTCACGCGATGGGGGATGCCGGCACTGTGACCCAGCAGGTCCCTGACGGTGATCTCCTCGCCTTTCGGAAAGCTCGGCAGATACCGGTCGAGACTGTCCGTGGGCGCCAGCTTCTCCGCTTCCAGGAGCCGCGCCGCAATGACGATGGTCATGGGCTTGTTGATCGAGCCGACACAGAACCGGGTCTCGAGACTGTTCGGCACCGACAGCTCGTGATTGGCCAGGCCGAAAGACTTCTCGTAGACGACTTCGCCCTGCTTGGCGATCAGCAGCGTGCCGGAAAGATGGCCGATATCGAGGTAGGGCTGTAGGTAGGCATCGACCCGGCGCTCCAGCTCCGCCTCCGGCGCGATGGCCGCTGCTTGTGCGAGGCCCGCGCAGAGCAAGAGCAGGACGAGGCCCAGGAATGGGGATTTAGATCGCATCGCTGTCTCCTTCGGAGGACACCTTACCTCTTCGCAACCCGGAGAATGTTTCGGGAACCGGCTGGCGCCTCTGGGAGTGGCGCTCGAAGGAGCGCTCGATGGCCGAGACCTTGTCTTCGGTCTTGAGAAACCAGAGTGTGGCGTGACCGCCACTGACCACACGCAGTTCGGCACCCTGCCAGTGTCGCGCCAGCGCCTCGGCATCTTCGACGGGCACGAAACCATCGCTCCGCGCCGCCAGGATGACCGCACGGCGATGGTGATCCAGCACCGGTCGGGACAGGGCGCTGACCGAGTCCAGCACCCTCGTCAGCGTCGCCGAGGCCGGACCTCGAAGCGATGCAGGGAGTCCGCCTTCGAGCACCCCTTGCGTGAACGCCTTGGCGGGCGACGGTGCCGCTCCCATCAACGTCAAGGCAACCGGGAAAGGCAGTGTGGTCGACGCTCCCACGGAGAACCCAGAGCCCATGCTAAAGCCCCCGAGCCCGACCTCGTGATCTTGTCGCAAGCGAGCTAGCAGCGATCGCGCCTCCTGAATCGCCCCCAGGCCCATGCGCAGGAACTCCTCGACCGTTCGGATCGCCGGACCCTTCGGATGCGCCCTGCGTCTGCCGTAGAACGGGTGGACGGGGAGAACCGCTCCGATGCCGCGATTCGCCAGTCGCGTGGCCAGCTTGCGCCGCTGAGACAAGCCTTCATCACTCCACATCTGTAACAGAACGATCACCCGCTGCGCACCGCCGGCCGGTTCGATCTTTTCGGCAAAGGCTTTCCGAGCAGCCACGGGCAGCTCGTCAGCATAGGGACTCGGAAAGTTTGCGACGCTGCGGACGATGCCGCCGCTCGAAGATCTCTCGCTCCAGGAAAGCTCGACGGGCTGGGCCGCGTCACTCGGTGCCGGCATGGTGTCGACCAGCCGGTCCAGATCGCCTTCTCCGAGCCCGTCCGGAAAGACCGCGAACCGACCCGAGGCGAACCGCAGAGCCAGCGAGGCCAGACGGTCGACGAGATCCACCGTCTCAGGTTCCTCTCGAGACCAGCCGGAGACGGATGAGGCCTCGCGCGGCGCAGGCCAGACCGGAGAGACCAGCGCCGTTCACCGCTACCGACAGGGTTTCAGGAGATGTCTGGCTCGGGATCACGGACTCGACTATACAGCCGCAGTCCACGGTCCGAGCCTCCAGCAAGCCGAGCCCTTGATAACCGAGACGCTGTAGAGTAGCCGGACCATGAGACAACTTTGCCAAACCATTTGCAGAGTACGATTCGGGGCACCGCTTTTCGGCTGGCTCGCTCTCGGCCTTCTCGTCGCCTGCTCCGGCGAGCCCCCACGAGGCACGCTGCTGCGCGATGTCACCGTGGTGAATCTCGACAACGGCGAGCTGGTCCCCGACCAGTCGATTCGCGTCGAGGACGGCAGGATCACCGCCATCGGACCGACCAGGGAGATCGGCGAGACTGCCGTCGAGGTGATCGAGGGTTCCGGTCGCTATGTTTTACCGGGACTCATCGACGCCCACGTCCATGTCGACCATCCGGACGAGCTGACTCTCTATCCGGCTTACGGCGTGACCTCGACGCTGGTGCTCCGGGGGGTGCCCCACCATCTCCTCTGGCGCGACGAGATCCGAGCCGGCACGCGCTTCGGGCCCGGCCTCTATCTCACCGGCGACTATCTGGACGGCTACCCCGCCTGGATGGAGCCGATGGTGGCCCTCGACGGCGTCGAGCCGGCGCGGGCGGCCGTGCGGCGCCAGGTCGAGGCCGGCTACGACTTCATCAAGGTCTTCACCCGCCTGACGGCCGAGCAGCTCTCGGCCATCACCGAGGAGGCACGCGCCCAGGGAGTCTGTGTCGTGGGCCACGGCGGGCAGAAGTACGATCTCGATCATCTGATCGCTTCAGGCCAGGCCAATCTGGCCCACGGCCAGGACCTCATTCGCTGGTATCTGAAGGACTACGAGGACGAGGAGGGTATCCAGCGGGTCGTGGCTCAGCTCGGCGCCGCCGATCTGACGGTCACACCGAACCTGGCTTTTACCGACGCCATGATCCGTCAGGGCCAGGACCTCGAGACCATCCTCGCCACCGACGAGGCCCGCCGACTGCACCCCTCCATCCTGCAGCCGTTTCGACGTGCCAATAACCGCTATGTGAAAGACGCCGACGAATGGGTGCCGAGCGTCCAGGAGCGCTTCGAGATCGAGAAGCGCATCACGCGCATGCTGCACGAGGCCGGAGTGTTGCTCTTGGCCGGCACCGATGCCTCGACCGCCGCCGTCTTTCCCGGGGATTCGCTGCCGACCGAGGTCGAGCTGCTGGTCGAAGCCGGTCTGACGCCGGTGGACGCCTTGCGGGTGGCGACCGTGAATGTAGGAGCGTTCTTCGAGCGCTGCCTCGGACCCGAGGTCCGGGTCGGCCGTCTTGCTGAGGGCTACGAGGCCGACCTGCTGTTGATGGATCGGAACCCGCTGGAGGACGTCACCGCGCTGCGCGAGCTGAGCGGCGTGATGCTGGACGGCCGCTGGTATTCCCGGGCAGAGCTAGACTCCAAGCTCGAAGCTCTCGAGCAGGACTACGTGGCTCTCAGTGAAGAGGTCATTTCACTCGAGCAGTCGCTCTTCTCGGGGGACGCGGCCACGGCGCGCGAGATCTTCGATCGGGTTCGACAGGAGCGGCCAGGGGAGTTCGTCTTCAGCCAATACGTCCCCTTCTTCGTCGGCTACGGTTTCCTGTACGGCGAGGAGGGGTTCAGCACCGATCCCGAGCGCCTGGCGACCGCGCTGGCGCTCTACGAAATGTACGCCGAGACCTATCCCGACTACCACAGCGCCCACTACATGCTGGCCCTCGCACGGCGCGCCAACGGCGACCTCGACGGCGCTCGAGCGAGCCTGCAGACGGCTCTGGCGATCCACCCGGGCTACGTCAACGCCCGCGAGCAACTCGAAGAGCTCGAGAAGGAAGCACCCGAAGACGGTTGATCGAGTAGTTGATCGAGTGGTTGTCGAGGCAGGAACGGACAGCCTCAAGGAGCGAGAATCTCGCGGATCTTGCGTCGCAACGTCTCCAGTCGGTACGGCTTCTGGACGAAGCCATCGAGATCGCCCGCAAACCGCTCGGTCACTTCCTGTTCGTCGAAACCACTGGACAGTAGGACCTTCACGTCGCCCTTGATCTGCCGCATCTCTCGAAAGACGTCCTCGCCACTCATCTCCGGCATGGCCAGATCCAGACAGACCAGGACGATGTCGTCCGCGTGCCGGCGGAAGACTTCGAGGCTCTGACGACCGTCCTCAGCCATCAACACCTCGAAGCCCAGGCGCTTCAGCATCGCCGCGCCGACGGAACGCACGATCTCCTCGTCATCGACCAGGAGAACGACTCCACGACCCGTCCAGTTGTCCTCCTCGAATCGACTCTCGGGCCGATTGAGGGCCGGCTTCTCGCTCGCCGGAAACAGAACGGTCATCGTGGTGCCGCCTTGCGGCTCGCTGTCGACCTTGATGGCACCTCGATGTCCCCGGACGATGCCCTGTACCGCCGCCAGCCCGAGTCCTCGACCGGTGATCTTGGTGGTGAAGAAGGGGTCGAAGATCCTCCCCACCGCCCCCTCATCCATCCCCTCTCCGGTGTCCTTGACCTGCAAGTAGACGTAGGTGCCCTCTTCGGCCTGGTTGCCGAGGTATAGATCTGCCAGACACTCCTGATCGCATGGCATCGCGCCCGTCGACAGCGACACCGTGCCGATTCCGTCACCGATCGCCTCGGCCGCATTGATCACCAGATTGAGCACGATCTGACGGATCTGGGTTACATCGATCTCGACCGCGGGCAGGTCGTCCTCCAGGTCGTAGGAGACGTGAATCTTCTTCGCCGCCGAAGCTTCGATCAGTTGGTGCATCTCCTCGACCAGCAGCGAGAGATCGATCGGCTCGACGATGAAACGGCCCTTGCCCGAATAGGCCAGCATCTGGTTGGCGAGATCCGCGGCGCGGTGGGCCACATTCGCCACGTCCTCCAGCAGCTCCCTGGCGGGTGAAGACGGATCGATGTATTGCAACGCCAGATCCGTGCCTCCGAGCACTCCCACCAGCAGGTTGTTGAAGTCGTGCGCGATGCCTCCGGCGAGGATGCCCAGGCTCTCGAGCTTCTGCGCATGCTGGATCTGTCGCTCGAGGTCCAAGCGCTCTTCTTCCGCGCGTTTGCGCTCGCTGATGTCGGTGGCGATGATTCCCAGATCGTCGCCCACTTTGAACACCTGGACGGTCATGTACACGGTGCCGCGGATGGGATGCTCGGCATGGCTGTCGAACTGCATCGGTTGCCCGGTTTCGATCACGCTACGGAGCAAGTTCTCTCCGCCGTCGCCACGCATGAACGGATAGACATCGAAGAGAGATCTGCCGACGACGTCTTCTTTGGTCCCGATCCCCGGTATGGCTTCCCTGAGCGCCTCCATGGCCTTCTCGTTGATCTCGATGATGCCGAAGTCCGCATCCAAGAGGTGGAAGCTGTCGGTCGCCGAGTCCATGAATCCCTGCAACCGCTCCCGGTGCATGCGCACCTGTTGCTCGGCTCTCCGGCGCTCGGTGACATCCCTGCCAATGGAGATGAGATAGCTGGGTGCACCCTCCGCGTCGAGGACCACCGAGGCGTTGTACTCGGTGGGAACCCTGCGACCGTCCTTGCAGATGAGCTCCAACTCGATCGTGCCGGTCTTCGTTTCGACGAGTTTCCTGAGAAACACGTTGGCACGCTCGATGTCCTCGGCGCTGTAGTACGACTCGGGCGCTGGCTTCGCGGCGATCTCCTCGTCGGTATATCCGGTGATCTCGCGAAAAGCGCGATTCCAACGGACGGCCTTGCCGGTGCTGGGTTCGAAGAGAAAGAACGTATCTCGCTGGGCGTCCCAGGCGGCCTCTGTCAGCTCCTCGTCTCGGAGCTCCTCGTCAGTCTGTAGCTGTTCACTCACCTCCGCACCTCGGCTTCGTGTCGCCTACCCTTCTTTCCAGGGTGAAGGCGTGATCTTACAGCGGGAATCAGCGGGCACCTTGCTGTCACCGAGACGAGCGCTGCCTCGCCAGTCCTCTGTATTCTGAATCTAGACAGGATCCGGCGCGATGAAAAATGCAACTCGAATAGCTCAGCGAAGAAGCACCCGACCGCGATGGGTCCGGCTAGCCGAAGGACTCACCGCTACCGGACCTTGCGCCCGCTGGGCGCCCCCTCGCCGGCGCCCCAGATCAGGCGATCCACCTCACCCTCTTCGCTGCGGCCGAAACGTACCGTCGCATAGAGCATGCGGGAGAACCAGTCGCCGGCGGCCGTGGGGACCAGCTCCGAGTGGCCGCCCTGGTTGGCACGCGCCAGGAGCCTACCGTCCGATTCTGTAATCGACACCTCGAACCCCGGCCCGAACGAGTAAACGCCGACCAGCTCCGCGAGCCGGTTGGGCGATGGTTCGGCAAGCTCTCTCGTCTCGGGCACCGTGTACTCCTCGCCGAAGACGACGGCCGCCAGCAGCCGGCGGATCTCGTCCCGGACGACGGATTGCACGTTGCTCAGAACGACGATCGTCGCTCTGTCGTCGACGTACCGTGCCAGATCACTCGCGTATCCGGCGATGCGACCATCGTGGCCAATGACCGGACGCCCGAATCTCTCGAATACGCTGACACCGAAACCATAGCCGCGGCCATAGTTCCGAGTCAGCTTCGCGTACGACGCGGCGCTCAAGACTCGGCCCCCGTGCAGCGCAGTGCTCCATTTCAAGAGATCTCCTGCCGACGACCAGAGGGAACCCGACCCTGTGGTGAAGGCCTCGACCCACGGAATGGTTGGACTGAGGCCGGTTCGTCCCCACGGGTCGTAGCCTGGAACACGCGACAACACGGCCGGGCCTGGCTCGTCGTGTGCGGTATCCGACATCCCCAGCGGTGCGAAGAAACGGCTCTGCAAGAAGTCACCGTAAGTTTCCCCGGAGGCCTTCTCGATCACCGCGGCCAGGAGGGCGTATCCGCCGTTGCTGTAGGCGTAGCCGGAGCCCGGGACGAACGACAGGTCTTCCCCACCGAGATCGACGATCAGCTCCTCGAACGTCCCTGCCCTGCCTGCCGTCTCACCAAAGCTGTCGAGCGAGAAGATGTCGACGACGCCCGAGGTGTGAGTGAGAAGCTGTTCAATCGTGATCGCATCGCCGTGAGGGAAGCTCGGCAGGTGCCGGCTCACGGTGTCGGCGGTGGTCAGGGCGCCCAACTCTTCGAGCACCAGCACGGCGACGGCGGTGAACTGCTTGGACACCGAGCCGATCATGAAGACACTGTCTGCCCGGTGCGGAGCCTGCAACTCGACGCTGGCGAACCCGTAGGGAAGGATCTGCGCCGCCTTCCCGTCCCACTGGACGCCCACGACCCCCATGAAGTCTCCCGCGTCCAGGTAGGGTTCCACGATGGCGTCGATCCGGGCCTTGATCGAGGGCTCAGATCCACCTGACGGCAAGGCCGCAACGAGCGCGGCGAACGCGAGTGTGCACCAGATTCTGTAACTCATTCTCGATCCCTCGGCTGACATTGCGGGCACCAGTAGCACTTGCGGCCGCCCACCGGCTGGACCTCCACGGTTTGTCCACAGAGGCGACAAGGCTCGCCAGCACGACCATAGACCCAGAACCGGTAGGCCGAGCGTGGCAGGCCCGCAGCCTTGAGCTGGGCCACTCGCGATGGCGCCAGCGTAATGCCCCGGGTTCGATAGGTCCGCTTGGTGAGGGCGAGAATGCGGTTGGCCAATCGTGCCAACTCCCTGTCGTCGCAGTCGGCCGCACGGCGCCTCGGGTGGATGCGTGCCTCGCAGAGGATCTCGGCCCGCAGATAGTTGCCGAGCCCGGCCACGAAACCCTGATCGAGAAGCACCGTCCCGAGTTGGCGACCGCGAAAGCGGGGCTCGTTCAACCGAGTGCACAGCTCGCTCGTGGTCGGAGCCTGTGACAGCACGTCGGGTCCGAGGCGACTGAGGAACGGATGACGACGCTCGGCCTCCTCGTCCAGGACCTCGATATCCGAGGCCGAATAGAGCAGGGCTCGGCGGTCGCCGGCGCGCACCGCAAAGCGCAGCTGACGGCCTGTCTTCGGTAGCTCGTTCCGCTGCCGCACGTACCAGCGGCCATAGAGCTGATTGTGGGTGTAGACGCTCAAGCCTCCCTCGAAACGGGTCAGCATTCCCTTACCGCGGGTGGTCACCTCGTCGATCCGCTGGCCGGCCAGCAGACCCTCGAAGGGTTTGAGGTGGTCGAAGGCGAAGAAGACCTCGTCGGCAATCTCGCCCTCTACCGCGGCGGCCACCCGGTCGGCAGCAAGGCGGATCTCCGGCCCCTCAGGCATGGGGAGAAGTCTAGCCTTCCTTCCAGGGATTGGTCGCAAACACCGAGAACTCGGGCCACAGCGCCCGGCGGTTGGCGGACAGGGTGGCCAGGATGGCATCGGCGATGTCGGAGGCGTAGAGCTTGTTGGGATTGTTGCGGCCGACCTTGCCGCCCCAGGCAGTTTGCACCTCCGACGGGCAGACACAGACCACCCGGATGTCATGGGGTCGCAGCTCCGCCTGCCAGCACTGGCTGATACCGCGCACCGCCCACTTGCTGCCCGAATAGGCCGTTCCATGGGCGTGGCCCTTGATTCCCGAGGTGGAAGCGATGTTGACGATGTCGCCCTGGCCCTGGGCTTTCATCAGCGGCACCACCCGGTTGGTGATATCTACCAGACCGAAAACGTTGGTGTCGAACATGGTCTTCATGGCATCCATGTCGACCTCGCCGATCTGCGCCATGTAACCGTAGCCGGCATTGTTGACCAGCACGTCGATGCCGCCCATCTTCTCCTGGCAGGCCTCCACGACCCTGGTGTTGTCGTCACCATTGGACACATCGGCCCGGATCCCGTGGGCCCCGGTCTCCTCAGCCACCCGCCCGATCAGCTCCTCGTTGCGACCGGTGAACACCACCTCGTCGCCGGCCTCCCTGGCCGCCTGCACGAGGGCCGCGCCGATACCCTGGCTGCCCCCGGTAATCAGAAATCGTCTGCCTGCCATGTCGATCCTCCTTCAGAGATGAAGGGTGATCTTACAGCGCTTTCTGACGAGCCGCCGCGCCGCGGCACCGGAGGACAGCACTCGCTGTTGACAGGCACCCAGGCTAGGGCGGTGGCACCTGGCTGGACCAGGCCGAGACACAGCCTAGCTCGAATCCACCACATAGCGCACCAGTGCGTCCAGGTTCGGCGTCTCCATCCCGGCCTCGGCCTTGAAGACTTCGAACTCCGCCATCATCTGCTGCACCTCTTCCCCTACCTCGCCGGCGTGGAGACCCATCTGGATCTCCACCTGGCGGGAGGTGAAAAAGCCGCGGAAGACCTTGGTCCCCAACCAGAGCGGCTGCCAGTAGTAGAGGTTGAAGACGAAGGGCTGACGCCTGGTGTAGCCCACGGCCCGCAGAACATCGCCCGCCTCGCGGCAGGCCAGGATGTACTGGCGCAGCGTGGCGCTGTCGGCCGCCACGGCATGCATATCGCCGCCGTGCTTGAGCACCGCCCCGGCGGTGGGCGCCATAAAGGCGAAGTGGTACTTGAGCCAGCCGTCCATGTCGGCTTCCAGGCTCACCGGGATTTCGGCGGCCTCGAAGAGCTCCTGGATCTTACGGGTGCGCTCGCGCGTCGTTCCATCCAGCTCGCCCAGGTAGATCGGTCCGTCGTGTTTGCCGGGCTTCTCCCCGTCGATGATGACCAGCTCACCGCCCTCCCAACCGCCGCCGGCCCGCGGGAAACCCAGCAGGACCTGGTCGTGGCTCAGGTGATGGAAGTAGCGCTCGAATCCCGAGACGTCGTTCCCCAGAAAGAGAATGTTCTCGAGAGTCTCGTTGGCTGCCAGGATCGGGCAGACGGCCTCGCGGCTCGACTTGCGCATGGCAACGACGACCAGATCGTACCGATCGGTCGGCGACAGGGAGTCGACCACATGAACGTGGGCCGTTCGTCGCTCGCGGGTAAAGCCGTCGACCAGGACGACGCCCTCCTTCTTCAGCGACTCGTAGGTCTCGCCTCGGGCCAGCAGGGAAACGTCCTTGCCGCCCTGGTGGAGTCGCAGAGCCAACCAGCGACCTATGGGGCCCGCTCCGTAAACCAGTATCTTCATCGAGAGTCGTCCTCCCGTCAGAAGACTGTACGCCTACAAAAGGGACGAGGCACCATCCCATTGGGTGGGTGCGGCGATATTTTGGGCAGGTGCCGCGGAGAACGCCACCGCCACCATGGCGTCACCGGCATCCGCCGTGGCTCGCTATCTGAGCCCTGCACCGTTCTCTGGCTAGCGACTCTCGTACGCCCCGATACTCGGAGTGCTCGAGTAGCAGGCACCGCTGTAATCACCCCAGGTCCAGGCCGAATCCTGGCCAGCGCCGGAAGCGGGGCTCCCTGGTCCGATACGGAGGTCGACGTCCAGTCCCGGATCCTGGCCGTAGATGCCGTCGATCTCGGCGACCGGGAGGTTGGGCTCGGATTGATTCGGGTTGTCCCAGGCGTACCAGAGGTTGTTGGCGAAGGTGAAGGATCCCGGAGAGGTGTTGGGACCGATGTTGACCCAGGTCGAAAGATCCGAGCGGTCGTAGTAGACCAGATTGTTGACGAAGATTCCGTCGCGGCAGGCCTCGAACTGGTAGTTCCCCTGGCTGGTGGTCTCCTGGAGGATCCGCAGGATCCAGTTGTGCGGATCGACGATGGTGTTGTGGGCCACCACACAATCGACGCAGCCGACATAGGCCACCGCCGCATCGGAGCCCTCGAGGAGATTGCCGATCAGCCGGATGTCGCGTGCCTCGGCGTTGGCCGTGATCTCGGAGAGTGATGGGCGGAAGTACTGGAAACCGGTGCTGCCACCCATATTGAGACTGCGGGCCCCGCCCTCGATGAAGTGGTTCCAGCGAATCTCGATGTCCTCGCTACCGCCCTTGGACTGCACGGCGTTGCCAGCGTGGTTGCGAAACTGGTTGCGGGCGATCAGACCGTGGTGACAGCCGACGTGGTCGATGCCGCTGCCCGAGGAGCCGCCGCCGCAAGCCTCGAACTGCGAATCCACCACCCAGTAATGGTTGAGACCGGAGAGCTTGAGACAGTCCTGATTGCCGGAGCCGCCGATATCGTGGATGTCCAGTCGACGAAAGACGATGTGGTGTGCGGCCAGCGGGTTGTCGTAGTCACCACCGTCATCGGCGTTGATGCCGTTGGCAGAGGCACCCGTGACCTCCAGATCGTGGACCACCACATAGGCGGCCCGGCTCAGATGCATGCCCTGGCTACTGCCAGAGATCACCGGCCGCGGCTCTCCGGGTGCCCCACCGATCCAGATGGGTGCCACCGCCGTGCCCGCCACATTGGCGAGGAAATTGCCGCCGCTATAGGTACCGGCATGCACGCGCACCGCAGTACCCGGTGTCGCCTCCTGCACCGCCCGACCGATGGAGGCGAACGGATTGCCCACTGTGCCGTCACCGCTGCTATCGCTACCGCCCACGGCCACGTGCAGCTCGACCGTCGGTGTCAGACCCCGATCGAAGGTATCGATGACGTCGCAACGGGGTGGAGTGGTTTGCGTCCAGTCGCCCGTGTCCCCCCACTCGAAGGACTCGTTGAAGACGACCTGCCCACCGGCCGGCATCGCCAGAATTCCCGTCAAGACGAGTATCAAGCCGAGCGAGAATCTCAAGCAGATTTCCATGGAACCCCTCGGAAACCAGGCTAGCACCGGTCTTTCGAGCGCTCTGTGAACCAGATCGCAGCCACGCTACTGTGTAATGATCCCAGTCACTTCGAGAGAGACCACCATGAGAAGGTCCATCTGTCGCGCTGCAGTGTTGGTCCAGTGTCTTGCCGTCCTTCCCTCGACCCAAGCCGCGGACGATGCATTGCCCCTGCCACCCCCCGAGTGTGTCCGGGAAGTGCGTGAAGCACGTTTTCAGGAACAATCCGGTGATATCGAAGGCGCTATAGCGAAATTGCGTTTCACCGCTGCTCGGTTCCCTGCCGAGATTCTCCCCATCCAGGAACTACTTCGAATCCATCGAGAGCACGGGCTCGGAGTAGGAGAGACGGCTCACTTACAGGACACCCTGGTCGAGCGACTCCAGGATCCGGCCTATCCGATCGCCGAGGGCTCTATACAGTTTCTGATCGAGACCGTCGACGATCCCCATGTCCTCTCGAGCGTGGCGAAGCGATTCGAAACACGGCTATCCAACGAAGACGATCTCGATCATCTGACGGCACTTGCCACTGTCCAGGGGAAGCTCGGCCGCGACCAGGAGGCTCGCGCGACCCTAGGCAGGGCCATCGCGATCGAGTCTTCCTACAGGTTGATCTCCAGGGCACTCTACCTGGATATGGAGATGCAGAATTGGGAGTCCGCCCTCGAGCTCCTGGACTCGGTCCAGGCCGACCAGGAGCTCGGTGAGCTCTGGCAGTACCTTCGCTTTCAGCTGCTGGTGAGAGTGGGTCGCATAGAGAACCTGGAAACCGAACTCGACCGGCTGCAAGCGGACTCGGAAAGCGAGTTCCTGACCAGCGCTGGCTATCAGTCGTTGCTCACGCAGGCCGCGTGGGACCTCTACGACCGTGGCGAGCTCGAGCTCTCCGAGAGGATCTGGCGGCAGATCTTGAGGGCGGACTCGTCCGACCTGGAGAGTCGCCGAGTAGTCGCCAATCTCTTCAGTGACGAGGAGGAGCGCCTCGAGCAAACCCAACGCGTCGATCGGCAGCTCGAAGAGACTCTCGAACCTGAAGAATTGCTCGCGGAGGGCACGAATTACCTTGCGGCGGGAGACAATGACAGGGCCTTCATCCTGTTGCATCGTGCCGCGCCACAGCTCGAGGACAACGAAGCGGCCTGGTTCAATCTTGGGATCGCAGCAGACCGCCTCCTGCGCTGGGAGACGTCGGTCGAGGCCTATCGCAAGGCCTTGGAGCTGAATCGGACCCGACCCGAGACCCACTTTCACCTGGCGACCGCGCTCCGCGAGCTGGGCGACTGCAGTGAATCAGTGACCTACATGGAGAGCGGTCTGAAGCTCGACCCCAACCGCACATCGGTCTACTACTACCTCTCGGGGTGCTATCGCGAACTCGGTCGACTGGAGGAAGCCGCTCGCGCGATGAGCGAGTATGAACGTCGCAAAGACTAATCAGAACTTGGCGACATAGTCTCGGAAGGGCTCTTCCAGGTCGTCGATCGGGCGCCCGTACGCACTCTCGATGGCCGCAGAGATAGGGAATCCATCTGCGGCATACAGGAGGAAATCTGGAAACGCTCCGTCGGTCCAACTCTCCTCACCGTGTCTCAAGAAGTGCACCAGTAGCCACGACATCGAGTAGTAGAGTTGCAGCCGCTCGCCTCGAAAACTCGACAAATCCGCATCCAGCATCTCGCCTACGGTAAGACCCCCACCCGATTTGAGCGCCTTCTTGACTTCGGTCATCGACATTCTTGCCCCAGAGATCGAGCGCGTGACTACCAGGCGCGCCTCGACGAATCGCGGGTAGACGTAGCGACTCGAGGGAACTCGACCGGCAATAGCTTTCCCTTCTTGATCTTCGAGTTGGACATGTACTCGGCCAAGCCCTCGCCCAGCCAGTAAGGAAAGTGGACGCCGCTTCGAGTCAGGTGGCGATCCTGAAAAGCGTGGGTCGCTTCATGAATCAGGATCTCCGTGGCTTGTTCGGGTGTAGGCACTGCAAGATGAAAAGCGATCAGACCGAGACTCGAGTAGAAACCTCTGGGCGACACCTCCAGCGGTCGACAGCCATGGAGAAGGGCCGCCATCGAGGAGGGTTTCGCAAAGACGAAGGTCTGAACCTTCAGCTCTTCGGGTCGCGGCGGAATCTCGTGACCCAACATCTCGAAGAGAGTGTTGAAGGTCGCTTCGAGATTCCTGGCGATGACCTCCGCATTCTCCTGGGTCGTGTCAGTGTGCACCACGAATCGACGAGACGAGACTGACCGGCGGGCAGGGCCCAGCACCCCGGCTCCGGCATTCGCTCTTTCCTGCAGAAGACGTCTACGCTGATCCTGCGGCAGATCTCGCAAGGAGATCCGCTTGACCGGCGAGTATCCGAGAAGGGCGCTCCACCACTCACGGCTACTCGCTCGAACGATTCCTTCGCGCGTCCCATAGAAGGTCAGTGACCAACGCAGCTCGTCGGAGACAGGACTCCCGCCCTCGTAGCGGGGAGCGTAACGCCAACCTTGAAGGGTTTCGACCACCGCCTTGGTGAACACGGCATCGAGATCGCTGGCCGGACGGATGCGCTCAACCTCCACCTCGGCAACCTTTCCGAGTTCATTCACCACTACGCGAACCCTGATCTCGGGATCAACCTCGCTCCCCAAGGCTTCGGTCGGGTAGATGGGAGAGGGATTGAAGAGCTCAACGGCGGGCCGATCGGCTTGAGCGATCACCCAGTGTGGACAAAGTGCAAGTCCGGCCAGCGCCAGCACCTTGGCTCGCGGTGGCACACCTAGCGGAACCATCTCGACAACCATTCTAGGCGATCGACACCTGGCAGGACCCCAGACCCAGCAATGACCGAAGACAGCGAGGACACGGCGCGACGGGAAACGACAGTCCTGATCGTCTCGGCGACAGTCGACCACTGACGACGCCCCCGAGCAGCCGATCCTCGAATCGGGAGTAAACTCCTCTCCATGCGATACGCGCTGGGGATGGTGCTCTCAGGAGGTGGTGCCCGTGGACTGGCTCAGGTTGGCGTCCTCAAAGCCCTGACCGAGAACGACATCGAGCCGCAGGTATTGGCCGGTACCAGTGCCGGCGCCATCGTGGCGGCGCTCTACGCGGCCGGCTACTCGAGCGAAGAGAGTCTGCGCTTCTTCGTCGAGAAGAGTCCGCTGCGGTTTTCCATGCTGTCGCTGGCCAAGCCCGGCATCTTCGACACCGAGAAGGTGGTGGGCGATTTCCTCGAGTACTTCCCCGACAACTCCTTCGAGGCCCTGGCAAAGCCGATCTATCTCGCGGCCACCGAGATCGTCGAGGCCAAGCCCGAGATCTTCGCCGCTGGACCGCTCATCCCGGCGATCCTCGCCTCCGCCTCGACACCGCTGGTCTTCGCTCCTACCGAGATCGATGGGCACTATTACTCCGACGGCGGCATCACCAACAACTTTCCCGTCGAGCCGCTGCTCGGTCACTGCGATCGGATTCTCGGACTGTACGCCACACCCCTGCGCCGCATCGGTGAGCAGGACCTGCGCAACTCACTGGCAGTTTCGCTGCGCGCCTTCGAGATCGGTATGTACTACAGCTCCAGGC
>CAJHZZ010000114.1_pt1 | contig 27246 bp, 22 predicted proteins | sample 9199071 | NCBI WGS metagenome assembly CAJHZZ01 (sample SAMEA7708275, study PRJEB35096) | sediment metagenome | biome: marine neritic benthic zone biome [ENVO:01000025]; feature: sediment [ENVO:00002007]; material: shallow marine sediment [ENVO:03000034] sea grass bed [ENVO_01000059] ...
CGAAAGAGCCGAAGTCGGCCACCGTCTCCAGGTTCTGCAGCGTGTAGTCTTTGGCGATCTGCACCGCCTTGAGGCTCCACTCCAACATCTGATCCATGTCGCCCAAGAGCGTCTCGCGCTCCTCGAGCGTGAGGTTCTTGTTGATGCCGGCTGGAATGGCGCCGGTCCCGTGTACCTTCTTGCCTGCCGTGGCCTTGATGATCTCCTGGCCGAACTTGCGCATCATCACTCCCTGAACCGCCAGATCGGGGTAGTCGGCGATCACCCCGATGACGTTGCGCTTCTCCACCGGAGCATCGAATCCGAACAGCAGATCGGGCGAAGCCAGATGGAAGAAGTGCAGGGCGTGGGACTGGAACATCTGGCCGTAGTGCATCAATCGACGCATCTTCTCGGCGGTCGGCGTCAAGTTCTCTGCGCCGATGATGCCGTCGATTGCTTTGGCCGCGCACAGGTGATGGCTCACCGGGCAGATGCCGCAGAGCCGCTGCACGAGAACGGGGAGCTCCCAGAAGGGTCTTCCCTGGATAAAGCGCTCGAAGCCGCGAAACTCGACGATGTGCAACCGAGCCTGCTGGACGTGGTTGTCCTCGTCCATCAGGATGGAGACCTTGCCGTGCCCCTCGACGCGGGTCACGGGCTCGATGATGATTCTCTTGCTTGCAGGTGTAGTCATCGTTCGCTTTTCCTTGGCTCAGTCATACTTGACTAGTTCGTAGGAGAGTTCGAGAGGCTTCTCGGTCAGCAGCGCGGTCAGGGCCGCCCACAGCGTGTCGGCCGACGGAGGACAGCCCGGCAGGTGATAATCGATCTTGACCACCTCTTGACACGGGTACACCTTGTCCAGCAGCAGCGGAATCTCCTCGTCATCGGGGATCTTGCCGCTCGGGTTGACCACGGTGGGGCCATCGAGAAAGGCCTCCTTGTAGCACTCCTCGAGCGGCACCATGTTGCGCATGGCGGGAATGCCGCCATTGATGGCGCAGTCGCCGACGGAAATCAGGACCTTGCAGTGTTTGCGAAAGTCCTGGAGAACCTTGACGTTCTCCTCATTGCAGCAACCGCCCTCGATCAGACCCACATCCACCTCGCCCTCGATGGTTTTGATGTCGTTGATCGGCGAGCGGTCGAAATCCACCAGCTCTACCAGCTCGAGGATGCGCTCGTCGATGTCGAGGAAGGACATATGGCAGCCGAAGCAGCCACACAAAGAAGTCGTTGCAACCTTTGCTTTTGCCATGATTGGATCCTCAAGCTTCCGGGTCCGACTGCTCGATGTCCGAGCCGATGGGCTGATGATCGAATTTGCGCTGACCCACGGGAACCGCGTAGCCGACCCGTTTGACGAGGAGTGACCCCGTCGGGCAGGCCTCGATCGCCTGATCCGTACCCGCAGCATCGGTCTCGCCGAGCTCTGATTCGGCATTGACCGCCACCCGTTTCTCGCTGCCGCGGCCGACGAATCCGAAGACGTGCTTGCCATCCAGCTCCTGCGAGGCGCGGACACAGCGACCACAAAGTACACAGCGATTGCGGTCGACGAAGATCTCGGGATGCGAGGCGTCCAGCTCCCGCTGCGGAAACAGGAAGGGGTACTTGGGCGCCGTGATGCCGAATCGATACGCCAGGGCCTGCAACTCGCAGTTGCCGCTCTTCTCGCAGAACATGCAGAAATGATTGCCTTCGACGAAGAGCATGTCGATCAGGTCGCGCCGCAGCTCCCGCATCTCCAGTGAGTCGTTCTCGACGATCATTCCAGGAGCCACCGGCTGCGTACAGGCCGACTGCGGTCTGCCATTGACCCGGACCGTGCAGACCCGACAGCTGCCGGCAGGAGTCAGATCCTTCATCCAGCAGAGCCGCGGGATGTAGACCCCTGCCTCCTCGGCTGCCTCGAGGATGGTCTGCCCAGGTGTGGCATCGATCTCGACACCGTCGATAGTCAGTTTGATCTTGGAGTTGTTCATGATCTGCCCTGCTCTTCCTGGAAGTGCACCGATTCCCTACCGGTCAGCTCCTGGGCTTCTCCCAGGGCGGTCCGGATGTCGAAACCGCGCTGGCGGCCCTCGACGGGCTCTTGCACCAGATCCTCATACAACGATCGGAAGTTCTTCAGGGTCGAGAGCACCGGATGGGCCGATGTCTGACCCAGCCCGCAGCGGCTGGCGGTCTTGACCGTGTTGCCCAGCTGCTCGAGATACTCCAGATCACCGCTCTCCCCGAGACCGGCCCGGATCTTGTCGAGCCTCTCCTTGAGAAGAACATTGCCCACCCTGCAAGGGGTGCAATAACCACAGCTCTCTTCGATGAAGAAATCCATGAACTGGGAGGCGATCTCCAACAGATCGCGTCGCTGGTCGAAGATCATCAGCGAACCGCCGGTGGCCAGATCGTCGAAGCAGATCGTGCGGTCGAAATCATCCGGGCCGATCATCTGACCGCTCGGTCCTCCCATCTGCACGGCCGCCGGGTTCTTGGCGCCGCAGAGCTCGAATACGTCGGTCAGTGGAGTGCCGAAGGGGACCTCGTAGACCCCCCGGCGAGTACAGTCGCCAGAGATACTCAATAGCTTGGTACCGGTACTGCCCATCGACCCTATGGAGGAGAACCAGCCCGAGCCCATCTCGAGGATGCGAGCTACACAGCAGAGGGTCTCGACATTGTTGACCGAGGTCGGATGGCCCAGATAGCCGTGTTGGGCGGGAAACGGTGGGCGGTTCTTGGGATCGCCCCGCAGCCCTTCACAGGAGCTGATCAGGGCGGTCTCCTCACCGCAGATGTAAGCTCCGGCACCCATCTGGATACGGATGTCGAAATCGAAGCCCGCCTTGCCGCAGACCTCTTTGCCCAACAGACCGTTGTCGCGCCGGGCCTCGAGAACGTGCTCGAGAAAGTCCTTCAGGTAGGCATACTCGGCACGCAGATAGACCAGGCCCTGGGAGGCTCCGATAGCGTAGCCGGCGATCGTCATACCCTCGAAGAGCAGGTGTGGCCGCTCGGTGAGGATCACCCGATCCTTGAACGTGCCCGGCTCACCTTCGTCGGCATTGCAGATGATGTATCGCTGGTCACTACCGGTCGCCCGGGTGAACTCCCACTTCATGCCGGTGGGGAATCCGGCCCCACCCCGGCCTCGCAAGCGAGCTGTCTTGACCTCGCGGATCACCTCGGCCGGGCTCATCGCCAACGCCTTGCCGAGACCGGCGCACTGCTCCATATCGCTGAAGATCACCTCACCGGCGAGTCGGATGTTGTTGCGTACCGCGGCTCGGACCAGGTCGTGCGAGTTGTTGCCATCACCCTGATCTCGAATCAGGATGTCCCGCAGATTCTCCAGGTCGTCGCGCTGACGCAGAATCTGCACGCCCCGGCGCGCCTTGCCCGGCCCCAATCGGGGCATCACATGTCCGTTGACCAGAGCCGCCGGCGCCTGATCGGACATGCCGATGCACGAGGTCCATTCGAGGCTGAACTTGCCGTCCGGGGTGGTCTCACCGAAATCGATGCCGAGCTCCTCTTCCAGACCCTTGGCTACCTCGACGGCCCCTGCCATCAAATCCGGAACGTCATTACAGAGACGGATGACGACCTCACCCCTGGGTTGGCTGGCGGTGAAAGCGTAGAAGGAAACGACGCTCTCCACGTCGACCCGCTCGGTCGCCGTCGCTCTGGCGATGCTGTCCATCGCCGCCCCGTCGACGCAACCGAATCGGTCCTGCACTGCCAGAACGATATCCATCAATCGCGAGCCGTCGTTGCCGTACGACTCGCAGATCGAGGCGACCGTTCTCTCCTGTGTGGCGCTCATTCGCACACCTCGCGGGTAATGGATTTTGGGTGGTTGTCCTGCGAGATCCCTGGCGTGGTGAGGGACCTCTCCAGTACGTATTGTAGGGCTCCGAAGGCCCCTGCACACCACCCGTTGGGCCGTGATTCAGACCCGCCTGTTGGGGTGGCATCTGAGGTAGTCTGCGCCCATGACGGCGCGTCAATGGGTAGGTCTCGGGGTTCTCTTGCTCAGCCTTGGTGGCGCCTGGACGATCTCTCGACTCGACCGGAGCGAGCCCCCTGCGAAGCTGGTGGTGATCGAGCCCGTCGGAATCATGGGGACCGTCAGCACGCTGGCGGTGATGACGGACCAGAACGAGTCCAAGGCAGCTGCCCAACTGGCTGACGCGGAGGCCCGGCTGCGGCATCTCGAGGCACTGCTCAGCACCTGGATCGACTCCTCCCAGCTGTCCCGCTTCAATGCCTCCCCGGGGGCCGAAGAAGTGAGTCTGGCCCCTGAAGTCCTGGAGGTCCTGGGGCAGGCTCGCTTCGTCTACCAGGCCTCGGACAGAGCCTTCGACGTCACCGCCCGACCGCTGATCGAGCTCTGGCGCCGCGCGGAGAGGAAGAACCAGCTACCCTCACCTGAAGAGGTGGAGACGGCGCGCTCGGCTTCGAGTTGGGAGCAGATCGAGCTCGGTCCGGCCGCCGCCACCAAGACCCGGGATTCGACACGTGTCGACGTGGACGGCATTGCCAAGGGCTTCGCCATCGATCGAGCCGTGGAGGTTCTCGAGGCCTCGGGGAATCCGGGTGGCATGGTGGATGTGGGGGGTGATCTCAGAGTCTTCGGGCTGGGACCGCATGACGGACGCTGGCGGGTGGCCGTGCGGAGTCCCTTCGACGCCTCTGCCTGGGCCGAGCTCGACATCCGGTCGGCGGCTGTCTGCAGCAGCGGTGACTATGCCCGCTTCCTCGAGATCGAGGATCGCAGATTCAGCCACATCCTCGACCCTCGCACCGGTCGGCCGGCCGACCGCACCCACGCGGTGACGGTCGTCGGCCCGCAAGCCGCCCTGGCCGACGCCTGGGCCACCGCCCTGAGCATTCTCGGTGTCGAGGGTCTGCAACGCCTACCGGCGGAGGGGAATCTGGAGGCGATGGTGGTGACCGGTGAGCCGCGAGCCTTCGAGGTCCATGCGACCCCTGGATTCGCCGACCTGCTGGTGCGCTCGGATTTCACCTTGACCGAGGTCTTGCCGGACGACTCCTAGCCCCACCAATCGGCTCGGTCCACCGTGGTCTCGAACTCCGACTCGATGCGCTCGGGGAGCTCCTCGTCGGCGGTGGCTGCCATGTCCTCGGCGCTGGGAGTACCGACGAAGACCAGCGATTCGGCCGGACACTTCTCCAAGCTGGTGGCGAAGTCCTCCGCCAGGAAGCTCTCCGCCTGGTAGTCGACGATCGGCAGATTGCCCTCCATGACCAGCAGATCGCTGAATTTGGTGCAGGCCTTGCAACCGATACAACCCACCTGACAGACCTTCTTGACTTCCAGCCCGAAGTCGTCGTTCGAGCACTTGACGACCAGGACTTCCGATGCCTTGAAGGGGATGCGGCTGATGATGTGCCGCGGACAGACATCCACACAGGCGCCGCAACCGGTGCAATTGGCGTAGTCCACCGTCGCCAATCCGTCGATCACATGGATGGCATCGTAGTCACAGACCCGCACGCAATCCCCCATACCCAGGCATCCGTAGACGCATCCCTGGACGTCGTTGACCAGATTGGCTGCGCCACAGGTGGGCTCGCCCCGGTACTCGGTTCGCAGCAGGCGCTGCTCGGTGTGGGCGCTACAGTGGACCACCGCGCGGTAGGGCCAGGTCTCCTCGACTTCAACGCCCATGATGGCCGCCACGGCTTCGGCACAGGACGGGCCTCCCGGAGCGCAGAGATTGACCGCGGCCTCACCACTGGCCACGGCTTCGGCGTAGTCGTTGCACCCGACATAGCCACAGCCGGCACAGTTGGCCGCCGGCAGCACATCGTTGATCCGTACCACCCTGGGGTCTACCTCGACATGAAAGGCCTTGCTGGCCCAGCCGAGGATGTAGCTGATCACCACCGCCATGCCGAAGAGCGTGCTGGCGGCCAGCCCCACCGACACCGCGGTCATCATGGCCGATCCTCCTGCATGGACACGATCTCAGACGTCTCGGGAGCCGCCTGCACCGGTGCCGCGAGCGCCTTCTGGATGTTGCCGCCCATGCCGGTGAAGCCCATGAAGGCCAGCGCCAGGATGCCCGCCACCACCAGGGTGATGGCGGCGCCCCGAAAGGCTTGCGGCACATCGGCCAGATCGAGCTCCTCGCGAATCCCGGCCATCAGGACGATGGCGATGGTAAATCCGACACCACCAAAGATGGCCAGAACCAGGGATTCCACCAGGCCCCATTCCCGCGCGTGCACCTGTTTCATGATCTCCAGACAGGCGAAAAGGATCGCGCAGTTGGTGGTGATCAAGGGCAGAAAGACACCGAAGGACTTGTAGAGCACGGGGAAGAACTTGCGCACATACATCTCGACGAACTGGACACTGGCAGCGATGACGAAGATATAGACGATGTAGCTGAGGATCGACAGATCGACAGCCTCGGCGGATTCGCCGCCCATGACCAAACTCCAGATCCAGCCTGGAATAGGTGCCCCGGGGCGCAGGACGAATTCGGTCATGGTCCAGCTGAGCAGAGCGGCCACCGAGATGACAAAGGTCACCGCACACCCCATGCCGAAGGCCGTATCCACCCGGCGGGAGACCCCGAGAAAGGGACAGATCCCGACAAAGTAGGTGAGGACGAAGTTGTTGATCAGCGCCGCACCGATGGCGATCAGGAGGAGATTGCCCAGCATCTCCATCTCAGGCCTCCTCTCCGGCCTCGGGTGGCCGACTCGCGGCCCGACGCTGCGCCAGCCAGGTGACCAGTGCCAGCAACAGACCGAGGGTCAGGAAGGCGCCGGGCGGCATCACCATCAGACCCCAGCGCGGCACCGAGTCGGGGAGTATCTGCAGACCGAACCAGCTCCCCAGCCCAAGGATCTCCCGCACGGTGGCGACACTGGCCAGCGCCAACATGAATCCGGCCGAGACGCCCAGAGCATCGGCCAGCGCCACACCCACCCCCTGCTTGGAGGCGCAGACCTCGCAACGACTGATGATCATGCAGTTGACGATGATCAGCGGCACGTAGGGACCCAGCTCCTTGCTCATGGAGTAGGCGAAGGCGGCCAGAAAGCGGTCGGCCACCGTCACGAAGGTGGCGATGGTCAGGGTGAACACCACGATGCGCAGGTGCGGCTTGAGCAGATGCCGGATCAGGCTGGTGATGAGATTGGCGCAGATCAGCACAAAGGCGGTGGCCGCTACCATGGTCATGGCCGGCTTCATCGCCGCAGTCACCGCCAGCGTCGGACACATGCCGAGAAGCTGTCGATAGACCGGGTTCTCGGGGATGATCCCGTTGATGAAGCGCTCCAGTGCCGTCGGTTCGTCCATGTCTCTCCTCGATTACTGAGCACCGATCTCCGGTCGAATGTCGGAAACCGTCCGGTTGACGATGTCGCAGACGCTCTGCGAGCTGATGGTGGCAGCTGTCAGAGCCAGGATGCGGCTCGGATCCGAAGCGGCCGCTTCGGCGGTCTTGGTGACCTCCAGGGGTCGATCGGTCGGCGCTCCCACGAACCGATCTCGAAAGGGTGCACGGGTGATGCCGTCCCCCAGAGCCGGGGTCTCCTTCTGACTGAGCACATAGAGACCGGTGAGCTCCAGTCCCTGCGGATCGAGTCCCAGCAGGACCTCGATGAGATCGGCATAGCCCTGCCCCGAGCCGCGAGCCACCCAGCCCAATCTCTCTCCGTCGCTCTGACGGGTCACTTCGAAGACCTGATGACCGGCGAGGAGCCGCTCTTTGGCCCGCATCTCCAGAATCGCGCCGTCCTCGAGTACCACTCGCAGGTTGTCGTCGAGGATCTCCACCTGCGCTCCGCCCTCGATCTGCGAACCGAGCACCAACTCGGGAATCCGGCCCAGGGTCTCGGCCCTCAGGTTGGCCTCGATGCGGTCTCTGAGACCCACATGGACCCCGGCCAGGGTGCCACCAAAGACCAACGCCAGGATCAGCACCAGCCACGCCTGCCCGAGATAGCTCTCTCGAAGATTCACTCGACGACGACGTCACCTTGCCGGCAACGGCCCTCCAAAGGGTTTGGGCACCATCCAGCGATTGATCAAAGGCACCAGGGCATTCATCAACAGGATCGCAAAGACCACCCCTTCGGGGTAGTTGGACAACAGACGAATGAGCACCACGAGGACGCCGACGCCCAGGCCGAAGACCGCCCGACCTCTACGCGTCAGGGGGCAGGTCACCGGATCGGTAGCGATGAAGAAGGCACCGAAGACCAGCGACCCGCCTACCAGATGATGCAGCATCGTCAAGGGTGTGTCGGGATTCAAGAGCTGGGTCAAACCGGCAGCCAACGCCGCTCCGGTCAATACGCTGACAGGGGTCTCCCAAGCCGCGGCCCGACGCCAGCAGAGAAAGAGCCCACCGATAAGACAGGCAGCCACACTGGTCTCACCCAGCGAACCGTTGACCGTACCCACGAACATGGGCCAGAGCGCCGGCATCACGCTGTCCGCCGCGTCTTTGGCCGCGGTCAAAGGAGTCGCCTGGGTCAGCACCAGCAGATCGGCGTCAGCTCGCACATACGCGGTGGCTCCCATCACGGAGGCGAAGCTGATCATGACAAAGGCCCGACCGACCATGGCCGGGTTGAAGATGTTCTGACCCAGACCTCCGAAAACCGCTTTGCCCAGACCGATGGCCACCACGGAAGCCACCACACCCACATACCAGGGGGCGCTCCAGGGGAGCGACAGGCCCAGGATCACGCCGGTGACCAGTGCCGAGCCGTCCGCCAACGACACCCTGCGGCCTCGCCAGCGCGCGAAAGCGGCCTCGCAGGCCGTGCAGGCGGCAACGCAGACAGCGATCTGCAGCAGCGCGTACCAGCGAAACACGAACAACGCCATTGCCGCCACCGGCGCCAGACCCAGGAGCACATCGGTCATCATCCGACGGGTGGTGAAGCCCCGTCTGGACAGGTGAGGCCCCGGGGCCACATGCAGCTGGGGAGACGAAGCTGCATCGCCACCGGAGGTCGGCGGCACGGCGCTGGCTGGAGTCTTGGCGGACATCAATCCGGTGCTCTCTTAGTCAGGCAGCTAGTTGCGTCTTTCCCAGTCGAATGAGCTGGACCAGGGGGATCTGAGCGGGGCACTCGTAGGCACAGCAACCACACTCCATACAGGAGCCGGCGTGAAATCGCTTCACCAGATCCCAGGCACCCTGTCGCGCCGCCAGGGCGATGCGGGTCGGCACCAACTCCATCGGGCAGACGTCCACGCACCGTCCGCAGCGCACACAGGCCGTCTCTGCCGCCTGACGGAGGTCGTCGTGGGTCAGCACCGTGATACCGCTGGTCCCCTTGGTTACGGGTACGCCGAACTCACCGAGGGTGAAGCCCATCATCGGCCCACCGGCGATGACTCGGGCGGCGTCATCCTTCAGTCCGCCAGCGAACTCCAGGACGTCTCGATAGGCGGCGCCGACCGGCACCAGAACGTTCTTCGGCTCGACCACCCCGGCCCCCGAAACGGTGACGATGCGGTGGGTCAGGGCCCGACCGCGTACGACAGCACGGGCCACCGCCGCCGACGTTCCGACGTTGACGACCACGACCCCCACATCGAGGGGTAGCCCGCCGCCGGGTACGATCCGTCCCAGTGCCGCGAAGACCAGCTGCTTCTCTGCGCCCTGGGGATACTTGGTCGGCACCGATCGGACCTCCAGACCGGTGCCGTCCGCTGCCGATCGCATGACGGCCAGGGCTTCGGGCTTGTTGTCCTCGATGGCGATCACGATGCGATCCGCTCCAGCGGCCCGAGCCGCCAGCAGTGCACCGGTGATCACCGCCGGTGCCGCCTCGACCATCAACCGGCTGTCGGCGGTCAGATAGGGCTCGCACTCGCAGCCGTTGACCAACAGGGTGTTCACCGGCCGATCCGGGTTCGGGGTGAGCTTCACCCAGGTCGGAAAGGCCGCCCCGCCCATTCCCACCAGCCCGGCCTCGCGAACCGCTTCGACGATCGATTCCGGAGTCCACCGCTCGAGACCGGTGGTCGGCCAGTCACCGCCGAAATGGTCCTCGTAAAGGTCACGACCCTCCTGACCCGGCTCCGCCGCGGCCTTGATGGGAATTGAATCGACGTGCCGACCGTTGGGCAGGGTCGCCATGGTCGGTCTGGCCACGGTGCCCTCGATGCTGGCGTGGACGGGAGCCGAGATCACGGCCTCCGAGCGACCGATGATCTGGCCGATCTCTACTTCGTCCCGGGTCTTGACCAGCGCTTCACAAGGCGCGCCCAGATGCTGCAAGAGCGGCACGCTGATCAGTTTGGGAGTCGGCAGGACCTCGATGGGGAGAGACTCGGCCAACGCCTTTCTCTCCGGGGGATGGACACCACCCTCGAAGGAATCCCCGCCCCGGCTCATCGAGCACCTCGCAGATCCCACGACCGCAGCCTCACCATGAGTCGTGCCGCCAGCATTCCCAGCAGCAGTCCGCCGACACCCCCAGCCAACTGGTTGACGGAGTCCTGGCGCAGCCAGCAGGCCCCCGTCACCGCTGTAGCCAGCGGCAGAAGGAACGTCAGAATCGAAGAGAGAGCCAGCTTCGAACCGCTCAACGGGCCGGGCACGCGCAACGCTTCGACTCGATCCTCAGGGCAGCCTCGGCAGTCGGCAGGACACCCGGAATACTCGCTTTCGAGATTTGGCAAGAGGGGACTCCTTCGGTGAACGGACGGCAAGAGGTGGTCTTCGGAGAGCTCGCTACCGTCATCTAACCGCCGTGGCAATGGTAAGACGACCCTACCCATCAGCGCACCGCGCCGATGGGTAGGTCGAGCACTACCTTGAAACAGGGTCCTGACTATTCGCCCTGCCAGTCGGGCAAACCTGCGGCCCCCGGCACCGATTCCTGGAGCAACTTACTCAGACGCCTTCGATCGTCGGCGTACGCCGGGTCGCTCGATCGATCGACGCCTTCAACGACCTCGGTCGAGAGATCGAACAGCTCGACCCATTGCCGGTTCCCTGACCACTCCGAATAGCGCCGGTCCCTGGTGCGCACCGAGCGACCCGTGGTTCGGCCTATCCGAACCTGGGAGTAGGCCACCGCATCCCAATCCGACCGCGGATCCCTGAGCAGCGGCACCAGGCTGCGACCCTCGATCCCCGCCGGAGCCTCGAGACCGGCCAGCTCGACCAGCGTCGGGAAGAGATCGATCAACTCCACCAGCTGTTCTCGTCCGGTACCGGGAGCAGCGACTCCTGGCGCGGAGAGGATCAGCGGCACCCGGGTCGAAGCCTCGTAGAGCGTCCTCTTGGTCCACCAACCCTGCTCCCCCATGTGCACGCCGTGATCGGAGACCAGGACCACGATCGTCTCGTCGATCCTGCCGGTGCGCTCGAGGGCCTTCATCAGCTTGCCGACCTGGTCGTCGACAAACGAGACACAGGACCAGTAGGCCCGGATCAGCTCCTTCTTGTGGGTCGCGGACATGGGGTTCAAGCTCTCGTCGGACCAGCCATGCAGCATCTCCAGGCGGGAGGCCAGCTGCGGTTCAGCCCGCTGCAGCTCGATCGTGTCCACGGGATAGAGGTCGAAGTACCGCGCCGGCGCGACGAAATGAGGATGGGTAGCGGTCAACCCGACCGCCAGGAATAGCGGCTGCTGCCGAGGTCGCTCGATCAGCTCGACCGCGCGATGGGCCACCCGGACATCCTTCAGGTATTCCTCGGGCTCGGTGGACCCTCGCCACGAGTACCGGCCAACGCGGCCCTGAAGTGGGTCCGGATCGACGCGTTTTGCCGCGCGGGATCCGCGACGGGGAAAGATCGCCAGGGTCCAGGGATCTCGCTGCCCGACGCCACCTCTTCTTCCCGAGCCATGGAAGATCTTGCCGACCGCGGCGGTAAAGTAGCCGTGCCGACGAAACCACTCCGGCAGGCTGACGATGCCCGTCTCGGCGTCAGGAAACGGGGTCCGGTTGTCGAGGACACCCGTGCGATCGGGTCGCAAGCCGGTCAGAAGAGAGGTGCGGCTGGGGTTGCAGTTGGGAGACTGAGCGTAGGCGCGCTCGAACCGCACCCCGCGGGCGGCCAATCTGTCGATATGCGGCGACCGCACCACTGGGTGCCCATAGGTTCCCAGATCTGGACGAAGATCGTCGATCAGAATCAGGACGATGTCGGGTTGCCCGCTGCCGATCTCCCCTACCGGTGGCGAGCCACAAGCTGGGGCCAGCAGGCCTGCGACCAGGAGGCCGATCGCCGCGTGGGATCGTCCCTCAGGGACCCGAAGCCTCACTCACCTTCTCGAGCGCGTGTCCGGTGGCAGCCAGGAGTGCTTCCGGCCCCACCGGCTTACCGGTGGCGTTTCTCATCCACAGATCGGGAGTCACATTGCCCATCTTGCTCATGCGCTCGAACTCCCCTCCGAGGTCGCCGGCCTTCTCCATCTGTTCCTCGACCTGCAGTGCGATCAGGTGGCCGATGGGGTAATCCGGCAGATAGAGGAAGCTGTGGATCATGTGGGAGTAGACCCCCAGAAGCACCACGTCCCTCCGATTGAAAATCTCGGCGAAGTATTCGTTCCAGACCTCCTTGGAGATCTCCAGGGTGGCCTCCTTGAGCTCCGCGGCAGTGGCGTCCGGGTGGTCGTACATCCAGTGCCAGACCCGCATATCGACCAGCGCCACCGCCGAGATCTCGGCGGCACCCCAGAAGTCGTCCAGAATCTGGAAAGCGCGAGCCTTCTCATCGGGCTTGCCGAGGCCTAGGAGCTCCAGGTCGCGAGCCTGAAAGACGAAGGCCAGAGCCTCGGTAAAGGCGGTGTTGGGCACCCCCTGCAGCATGTAGTAGTCGATCTCGTTCAGCGACACGGTCTGCTCCACGTTGTGCCCCATCTCGTGCACCGCGATGTTGTAGCCCTTGTAGTCCATGCCGTCGGGTCCCACTCGCGTTCGTAGGTGGGTCTTGGCGTCCCGCATCGCCGCACCCCAGGCATGTCCCGAGCCGCGGGCCGGATCGACGACGATGTTGGCGGCGATCTCCTTTGCCCGCTCCTCTTCGAAACCGAGATCGACCAGCAGCCGCGGAATATCCGCTTGGTACGCCGCCGGTGTGGGATAGCGCTCCTTGGTCATCGCGTCGAGCTCGGCCTGTGTGTGGGTCCCCTGCTGCCGAAAACCGTTGTACCAGATGTCGAAGGGCTCCAGCGGCCGGCCGAGTCGCTTCTCGATCAACTCACCGACCTGGGCCAGCAGAGGCGATGAGAGAACCTCTTCGAACATCTCCTCGACCCGGGCCTCGGGGATCTCCCGATTCTGATTGAAGCGCCGGTCGATCAGAGTAGGAGCCGTGGGCGAGTATTCGTCCACGAGCTGCATGGCGTGAAACGTGCCGAGCAGCACTTCGTAGCGGGTGTCGGGCTCGGGATCGTTGGAGGCGTCAAGATTCTCGGGTACCGCCTGATCCGAGTCCTGTACTGCCGCTGGCCACACTTCGTTGGCATAGGGATTCCAGTCCAACAGTGGATTGTTGACCACCATCTCGGGGATGGTCTGGTCGACGATGCGCTCCATCACCCTCTGGGTCATCCGCTGCTTGGCCAACCCGTCTGGATCGGTGTAGTCGGCCTTGATCTGATCGCGCAGGTTCCAATGGGTCAGGAGCTTCATCTTGGCCGGGAAGAGTCGTTCGCCCTGGTCATTCAACAGGTGGTGCATCCAGATGTTGTACTCGGCGATGTACTCATCGGCCACTGCCCCGGCTGTGGAGACCTCCTGTTGGACATGGGCCGGGATGCGGGTGTCGAAGCTGGCTGCCAGCCGAGCTTCGGCCCACTGACGACGCGTCCAGTCATCACCCTCGCTCAACCGCTGTTCCAGTGTCGTCAGGGGAAAGTTGAGCAGCACGGTGAACGCCAGCTTGTTGGCGAAGAAGTCATCGCTGATGTGGGCGCTGGGATCGTAGGCGGCGAAGACGCGGTCGAACGGCATGATGGGTCCGATATCCAGATCGGACTGCTCCCGGAACGCCAGGATGATCTCGATCATGTGACCGTAGAGGACCTCGAAGAGCTTCTCGAAGCGATGGAACATGACGTCGAGGTTCTCCTGATCGCCGGCGAAATTGGTGCGCACAAAGCCCTCGAACTGGGCCTGATCACCGTCTTCGCTGCGCCAGAAATCGGCTACCTGCTGTAGGCCCCGCTGGATCCGCTCCTGCTGCTCTTCGCCGTACTGGGCGACCAGCTCGGCCTCGAGCTCTTGCATGGCGGCCGGTATCCAATCCGGTCCCTGGGCGGCCGCAAGCGTCCCGATCTGGGCCAACCCCGCCAAGACGACAATGACAACCAGCCTGGCTACGCGCATGGTGAAACCCCCTCGAATGGAAAGTCGAATGTCTGTCGATCGCTGGAAAGAGTCGCCGCGCCTGAAGACAGGCACCGCCTTCGGTACGACCTTATCAACCCTGTGCAGCAGACTACCAGCGGAGTCGCCGCAGATCCTCGCGCGGGATCTGAATGTGGGCTCGCTTGGCCTGCACCAGCTGGGGTCGCTCGAACAGCTTGATCAAGGCGGCACCGGCAACAAAGCCTCCAATGTGGGCCCAGAATGCCACTCCGCCACCTCCGGCACCGTAGGTGCTGACGCCGTACCAGACCTGAATCACCATCCATTGGACCAGGAGCACCCAGGCCGGCAGAGGGATCACCCGGATGAATATGACGAGAAAGAAGAGCGTGTGCACCCTGACCCGGGGGTAGAGCACCAGATAGGCCCCCATGATGCCGCTGATGGCCCCGGATGCACCGACGGTCGGCACCATGCTGCCGGGGTCGGTGACGATGTGGGCCACCGACGCCAGGGCCCCGCAGACGAGATAGAAGATGACGAACCTGATGTGACCCATGGAGTCCTCGATGTTGTTGCCGAAGACCCAGAGAAACCACATATTGCCGATGAGATGCATCCAGCCCCCGTGCATGAACATCGAGGTCAGCACCGTCAGCCACCCCAGACCGGAGACCCGGCAGGCCAGATCGGGGCCCAGCTGGATCAGATCGCCGGCCCCCAGGCTGCCGGTGATATCGGCCGGGATCGCCCCGAAGGAACAGAGTGAAGCGAGGAAGCCCTCGCCCACACCGGCCTGTTGACCGAAGAGCCAGACCGCCACATTGAGGGCGATGATCACGAAGGTGACAACCGGTACCAGCTCGGTCGGGTTCTCGTCACGCAGCGGAAACATGGCGGTCGAAGTCTACTGCAAAACCCAGGTCTGTCCGGCCAAGAAAGGAAGGCTCCGATCCCGTGGGATCGGAGCCCGAGAAGAGAGAGGTCTGCCGGTTCAGCTCAGTCGTAGTCGAGCGACCAGCACGCCTGCGGAGATCAATGCCATGACCAGCAGGACCAAGGCCCACGACGGCATGGTCGGTACCGGGCCGGCCGTGCAGATCAGGGAGACGTCGTCCACAAAGAAATTGGAGAGTCCCGGAGAACCGGTGATGGTGGAATTGAACTCCAGGATCTGATCGCTGCCGTTGATCTCACCGGAGACATCCACCGAGATCTGGGTATAGCCCACAAAGGGGCCGTCCGCCTCGTCGGCCGAGTACACCAGATTGTCGTCGATCGTGACGTTGAGAAAGTCGGTTCCGTTGCCACTCGACACGGGGATCTCGAGCCAGAAGGTGAGCTGGCAGGAGTCGTTGGCACCGCCGGCGATGGTCTGGGAAACCGAGCCTGTCTCCGCTGCAGCAATTCCTCCGAACCAGGCCCAGAAGGCACCCGCGTAGGGTCCGGTCCCAGTACCGGTACCACAGGATGGCACGTCGCAAATCGGCGTACCGAAATTAGTGGAAGTCTCCGTCCAGTTCGGGTTCGGCGTTCCAGCTTCGAATCCCCCGTCGGCCACCAACTCCGTGCCGACACCGTTCGGCGCTGCTGGCGCCGGGTTGGGATCCACCGCAAAGACCATGCCTCCTTCCCGCTCCTGCGCCAGGCCAGGCAAAGCCATACAAACGGCCAGGACCAGGACCACCAGGAAGGTATTCCTCGTCTTCTCCCAGTTCATTCCTTTCCTCCTCTTGAAGGGCTGTGGAGTTCTACTGACTGTGAACCCATTCAGCCTACCGCAATCGGTCCGTGGCGAACAGGCCCACGCCGAGGTCAGAGATTCGACCTGCGGCCACCGATCTCCATCATCGGTCTCCGAGCGCGGCAGGTTCCACAATTTTTGGTATACTAAATCGTGGATTTTGAAATTCGAAAACTCTTACGCCGCCTCGCCTCGCTCGCCACGCTCCTGGCCATTCTGGGATCCCAGGAGTCTCTCACCCGGGCCGCCGAGCCACCCTTGATCACCGATCGGCCGGATCAGACCGAATCGGCCTTCACGGTGCCTGCGCATCTGTTCCAGTTGGAGGCGGGTTGGGGCTACGGTGAGCGACGAGATGCCGAGGAGGATCTCACCTTTCAGGCCTTTCCGCAGGCCCTCTTGCGATTCGGGCTGAACGACATCTTCGAGCTGCGACTGGGAGTGCCCGGATTCGAGAGCGAGTCCACCGATGTCGGATCCGGCGCCTCGAGCACCAGCGGTCTCGTCGATGCCACCCTGGGGTTCAAAGTGGTGATCGCCGAGGAGAGGGGCGCGCTGCCCCAGACCGCCTTCCTCGGCACCCTGATCGTTCCCTCCGGCGACGACGAGTTCTCCAGTGATCGGGTCGACCCGGCCTTTCGTTTCGTCTTTTCCAACACGCTCAGCTCTCGCTTGTCGCTGGGCTACAACCTGGGTGCCGTGTGGCTGACCGAGCCCGACGAGGGAGGAGTCGAGGACACGCTGTCTCTCTTCGATTGGACCGTGGCTCTCGGCATTTCGGCCACCGATCGCTTGGGGGTCTTTGTCGAAGGCTTCGGGCTGGTGCCCGTCGACTCCGAGGCCCGAACCGTGACCGCGTTCGACACCGGCTTGACTTATCTGTTGACGCCAAGGCTGCAGCTGGACGGCTCGGTTTCCGTCGGCATCTCCAGCGCAGCTCCCGACTGGACCGTGGGGTTGGGAGTCAGCTTCCGATTTCCCCGCGCCCAGTAGCCAGACACCGATTTCCTCCTCGACCCGGCCAGAGTGGCCCATATCACTGCATGAACCACTGATCTTGTCGGAAGATCTACGGGGACGACCCATGAGTACCGAGATCCAGATCGCCTGCGCGGCCTGCGGCTATGCGGCCGAGCTACCCGCAACCGAGACCGAGCTGCCAGAAGTGGTCCAGTGCCCCATGTGTGGCACCTGGATCCGCAACTACGAAGCGGAGGTCGAAGCCGCATCCCAGCCGGCTCTCGAGCCGGAGCCCAGGTCGGTGCCGCAGCCGGACCTACCGATTCTCACCCCCGAGACTGCCGCGACCGAGACTCCCCAACCCGTCACCGGCTGCCTGGTGGAGGCAGGAACCAAGACCCTGGAGGAGCAGTACCCGTTGACCGGCACCGTGACGGTGGTCGGGCGGGAGAAATCCGATATCAACATCGATGATCCAACGATGTCGATTCACCACTTCGAGATTGAGCAGCGGGCTGGTGAGTTCTTCATCAGGGATCTAGAAAGCACCAACCACACCAAGGTCAACGGCAGCAAGATCACCGCCACCACCCTGGAGTCCGGTGATCGTATCCAGGCCGGGCTGACGATCCTGGTTTTTCTCGCCGGCTAGATCCTCGTCCAGCATCGCCGCCGATCTCTGCGGTCAGTGGATTGGTTCACTGTTTCAAGTAGAGCTTCGTCTTACCATCGATTCTATTGGTGCATGGAGCCCAAAGCGCTTGCGTATACAGGAGTCCCCATGAGTTTCACTGGCACCCTCGACGACTTCAGCCCGGTGGAGATCATCACCGTCCTGGACCTCCTGCGAAAGAGCGGCAAGCTGCGTCTCAATCGTGGCGACGACGAGGGCCTGGTGGTCTTTCGACGCGGCAAGATCATCTACGCCGCCTCCTCGGGGTTCCGCGAGAACCTGGGAACCATGCTCCTGGCGCGTCGCCTCGTCGACGAGGGCCAGCTGGTCGAGGCTCTGGGTCTGCAGGTGGCCTGCAGCGAGGAGAAGCGTCTCGGCACAATCCTCATCGAGATGGGTGCCCTCTCCCAGGACGATCTCAACGACGTCATCCTGGAGCAGGTCATCCAGACGGTCGCCGAGTTCGGTCACTGGGAATCGGGTGAATTCGATTTCAGCTCGCTCCAAATCAAAGATCACGGTGAGGTCGAGCTGCAGTCCGGAGAGCTCTGGGCGCCGCTGGGACTCTCTCCCAACCATGTTCTCCTCCGCCTTGCGCAGGCGATGGACGAAAGCGCTCGGGATCAAGCGGAGGTCGCGGTCGAGGCTTTGCCGCAGCCCGTGCCGGAGGTCGATGAGGATGCACCCGAAATCGATCTGCAGGCCGAGACCCTGGCTGAGCCTTCGGTGCAGAGCGAGCCCAAGCCAATCGTGCCGGTCGAGACCGAAGGGCTGGATCCCGAGCTTCCGACACCCGACACGTCGGCCTCCCTCAATGATCTCGTGGGCGAGGTCCGCGGGCCGCAGGTCAAGGGCGAGCTGATCCACAAGCTCCTCGAACAGGCGGGCCAGGTCTTCGGTCGTTGCCTGATCTTCTCGGTCAGGCAGGATGGCTTCCGCTCCATCGCCCAGACCGGGCAGCTGCTGCCCGAGCCTACGAACGGCTCGAAACTCCTGGAAGTGGTGCTGGGAAGAAACGAGCCCAACCTGCTCAGCCAGTGCACCTCCTCAGGACACACGGTCAGGGCGACCTTGCCTCGGGACACCGGCGAAGAGCGCCTCATCGATGCTCTCGGCGGTGCGGTGGAAGAGAAGTCGGTGGCGATGCCGCTGGCGGTGCGGGGAGAGACGGTCCTGATTCTCTACGGCGACAGTCAGCTGCAGGATCTCCCAACCGGCTGGGCCGAGAATCTCGAGGGCTTTCTCTCCGAGTCCGGTCAGCAGATCGAAGCCGACATCCAGGCCGAGATCGCCGCCGAGATCGCTGCGGCAAGCGCCGTCTGATCTAGTCCCGACCGTCGTCGACCGTCAGCGGGCTCCACGATGGCAGGCCCCGAGATCGATGCCTTGACCCAGTGGTAGCATCTACGCCCATACGACCGCCTGCCCCACCGGACTCCTCGGAAAGGACCGATCCGATGAAGAGAACCCTCCTGACCCTCTGCCTGCTGTCGACTCTGAGCGCACCTGGACTCTTCGCCCAGATCGACGAAGACCGCCTGATCGAAGCCGTGCAGCACGAAGATGTGGCACTGGCCAGGGAGCTGATCGACGGCGGGGCGGACATCGAAGCGAAGACCCGCTACGGCGCAACGCCATTGTTCTTTGCCTGCGACAAAGGGAACGTGGAGCTGGTCGAGCTACTCCTCGGCAAGGGTGCCGATGTCAACGTCGTCGACACCTTCTATGGGGCCACGCCGCTGACCTGGGTGTCCTTCAGTGCCCGCGAGTCCGAGCCCCACCGCGAGATTCTGGCCATGCTTCTGGCGAGGAAACCGGAGGACGCCGCCTCTGTCCTTCCCATGGTGGCCGAGATGGGGGACCAGGAGCTAGCCGAGCTGGTCGTGGCCTCGGAGAAGGCCGATGCCAAGGCCCTGACCGGAGCCATCGAGATGGCCAAGGGTGCTGGGCACAAGGAGTTGGCCAGCTACCTCGAGCAACAGCTGCCGGAGAACGCTGAAGAATCCCGCATCGTGGTGGCGTCCGAGACTCTCGAGACCTATGTTGGCGACTACGTTAGTGACGAATCGGGTTCCGTATTCAAGGTCTATCTCGAGGAGGGGATCCTCAAGACCCAGGGCCCGGGTGAACAGCCACCCCTGACCATGGATCCCGAGTCAGAGGTCAGGTTCGTCCTGCGGGAGGCACCGGAGATTGCGGTCGAGTTTCGCGGCGCGCGCGGCAAGGTCGAACAGCTGGTGGTGCTGCAGGCAGAAGGTGAGACCATCCTGAAGCGCCGGGTGACGGCCGCCAAGACCACCCCTGATGAGCCCGCAGCCCCGGCCCCGGCCAAGCTGGCGGAGTTGCCCAGGGCAGCACGCACCGCAGCCAGACCCTGGCCGGCATTCCGTGGCGCCGGCAACAGAGGCAATGGGGATGGCCAGGGAGCCGCCACCGAATGGGACACCACCGCAGACAAGAACATCCTCTGGAAGACCGCTATCCCCGGTCTCGCCAACTCCAGCCCCATCATTTGGGGAGACAAGGTCTTCGTCACCACGGCCAGCACCGAAGAGGGTGACGAGAGTCTGCGGATCGGGCTCTACGGCGATGTCGACTCCATCGAGGACACAGCCGAGCACACCTGGGCCGTCTACGCCCTGGACAAGAACAGCGGTGAGATCCTCTGGCGACGGGTGGCCACCACAGGCGTGCCGAAGGTCAAGCGACACCTGAAATCGACCCACGCCAACTCGACACCGGTCACCGACGGGCGACATGTGGTGGCCAGCTTCGGCTCCGAGGGGATCTACTGCTACGACTTCGACGGCAAGTTGCTGTGGAAGAAGGACTTGGGGGTCTTGGAGAGCGGTTGGTTCTACGACCCGACCTACCAGTGGGGTTTCGCCAGCTCCCCCATCTTCCACGATGGCCGAGTCATCCTGCAGATCGACATCTACAAGGACTCGCACATCATGGCCCTCGATGTGTCGACCGGCCAGGAGCTCTGGCGGACCGACCGCGATGAGATCCCCACCTGGGGGACCCCGGTGATCCTGCCCGCCCGCGACGGCGCCGCCGAGATCGTCACCAACGGTACGACCGTGCGCGGCTACGACGCGGCAACGGGTGAGCTGCTCTGGTGGCTCGCCCCCAACTCCGAGATCACCGTCGCCTCGCCCATCGTCGGCACCGATCTGGCCTACATCACCGGCGGCTATCCGCCGGCACGACCGGTCTACGCCGTGCGTCCGGGGAGCCGCGGCGATCTGTCACTGGCGGAGGATGCAACCGCCAGCGACGCCATCGCCTGGAGCCACGACAAGGGCGGGGTCTACATGCCCACACCGCTGCTCTACGACAACGTCCTCTACCTCTTCCACGGTAACGGACGGCTGGCGGCCCACGACCCCCAGACCGGCGAGACCCTCTACAAGGAGAGGGTCGGCTCGGGGAACAGCTTCAGCGGTTCGCCGGTGGCCGCAGACGGCAAGCTCTATTTCACCTCGGAGCAGGGCGAAACCTTCGTCGCGCGGGCGGGCAAGGATTTCCAGCTACTGGCCAAGAACACTGTGGACGAGGTGGTGATGAGCACACCCGCCATCTCCGACGGCTTGGTGCTCATCCGGGCCAAATCGCACGTCTACGGTATCGGTGAGGACAAGGGTGGCGGCGACTAGATCGGAGATTTTGGCCGACGGAGATTCGCCAACAGCAGACCCGCGGCAGTCAACACGCTGAGCAGCGAACCCAGCCTGCGAACCGGGGTCGGTTCGAAGCGCACCTCCAGCCGATGCTCGCCGGCTGGAACTCGTACGCCCAGAGCCTGCAGCGGCGGAATCGCTTCGACACCTGCCGGCTCGCCATCGACCACCGCCTCCCAGCCGGGGTAGTAGAACGTTCGCAAAACCACTTTGGTGGATGCATCGGCGGAGACGGTGAGCTCGCGCCGATGAGAACTCCACTCATCGACCTCGACGGTGGCCTCGGGAGGCGTGATCACCCGGACCCCCTCATCCAGCGGTAGACGCTCGAACAGTCGCCAGTCCTCGACACCGCGCGGCAGATGCTCCTTGAAGACCAGGCGTGAGATCTCGGCGGTCTCGAGGGTCGCAGCAGTCACGTTGTAGCCTATGCCTCGCCAGAGGAACACCGCGAACAGGACGGCGGCTACCGTCGCGGCCCCAACCAGGAGACCAGAGGTCCAGCGAATCCTCGTCGCTGCCGCTGCCAACAGCAAACACGAGAAGAGCACCAGGAGTGACTGGAAGCGCCAGGGAAACTGCAGGAGCGCCATGCCGGGGACCAGACGCCAGAAGACCGCCGAAAGGCTCAGCTGCAAGAAGACGGCGATGGCACCAGCGACCACAAAGATCTGGACGACCCGATTCTCAACTCGCCTCGCCAGCCTGCCCGACAAAAGGAAGAGAGCCAAGGAATACCAGAAGCTCGACTCGACCAACGGCCGGATCGGCTGCGTCACCGCCGTCGGGCTGGTCGGCTCTGAGAACAGGAAATTGCCCCGCCAGTCACCCCACCAGGCATCGGTCAGATGCTCGGTGTGGGTCAAGGCAGGCTCGATCACCAACGGCATGAGATAGAACGCGGTGAGGGCAAACACCACCCCGCCCGCAGCCGCCAGCCATAATGTCGATCGCCACTGCCGATGGCGCAGCAGGATCCACAGAACCACCGGTCCCACAGCCACCAGCACCATGTAGGCCGTCAGCACGTGAGTCACGACAAGCCCGGTGCTGGCGATGACCAGGCCGGTCCACCCGGCGCGACTCGGTCGCTGCCACAGATCGAGCAGGGACTTGATCAACCACGGCAACCAGAGAAAGGCGAGGAACTCGGCGAAGGCGAAGCGAGCGTGGAGATCGATCAATCGGTACGGCGCCAGCAGATAGAGGACCGTCGCCAGCAGCGAGGCAGCAGGTGTCGCAAAAGACCGGGCACAGTAATAGAACGCCCACCCCGACAGCGCTGTCAGCAGGAAGAGCACCAGATGAAAGGCGCTGACCAGATCGCCGGTAAGTAGGCTGGTAGCGCCAACGAGGTAGCCGCCCAGGGGCGGATAGTTCATCAGCGCCGCCGAGCCGAATCCCCGATTGGCCTCACTCATCCAACGCGGGTGGAGCACTCCGTCGGCGAGGCCCCGGGCCATACCGTCGGCGAATTGGAGATGAAACAGCGTGTCGTCACCACTCGGTAGCGCGCCATTCCGCAAGAGCGGCGCCAGCACGAACAGAGAGGTGGCCAGAATGACTAGGGCCCGGAGAACTTGAGTGGAGAGGCGGCTGCGCCGCTCCGTGGAGGTCAGGCCGCCTGCTCCTCTTCGACTTCGCCGGTGAGCTCGGGCCGGTTGCCGGCTTCGATCTCACGGTATTCGCGAACGATGCCGCGAACCAGGAAGAACCAGCCCAGGATGAGAACCACATTGATCGCCGCCATGCCCCGGGCACCGAGTCCAATCAGCGACGAGCCCACGAACACGATGATCGCCGAACCCACATCCCCCAAACGGTGGCAGAAGCTGTCGATGGCCTGTTTCGCTTTGTACTTCACATCGCGGGAGGTCGGGAGAAAAAGCATATGTAGCGTCGTCTTGTTGATGGAGTAGTCGGACGCGTTCTCCAGCGTTTTTCCAATTCGAACGAACTTGAGGACGGGCAAGAGAACGATGAGACCGTACGACCCAAGCGCCATGATCGGCAACCAAAGAAGACCGGCTCTGATACCGAAGAACTTGATGATGCGGCTGACCACGAAGAGCTGCAAGAACATGCCGAGGAGGTTGACCCACTTGAAGAAGTCGGCGTAGAACCTACCGATCGTCGACGAAACGTATTCGTCGCGAACATCTTCAGACTGCGGATCACCCAGAACCCGATCACCAAACTGAAGCTCGGAACCCGCAGCCTCCGCCTCGGCGGCAGCCGTCTCTACCTGGCTCTTGGCGTGATTGGAGACCAGATCCCCGAGGATGAACTCGCCCGTTGTGTTGACAGTGTTCAGAGTGAATACGAGAAGGGCAATAAAGGTCAGATATCGATGCTCCAGGAGCAAACCGAACGCCAACTTCTCCCGTTCCTTCTTCTCCTTCCTGTCGGTCAACCAGTCCTGCAAGCTGCTCTGGCTGGTCCGAATCTGCTGCCGTCCCCATACCTTGAGCGAAATCAGATTGGTGATGACGATGCAGATCCCTAGCATGGCCGCCGCCAGCAACAGCATCTCGTAGACGTTGACGAACTCCATCATCCGGTCGGCGATGTCGGCTCCGGCAAAAGCCCCGAAGGCCCCGCCAAACCCGACGATCGGGAACAGTCTCTTACCCGCATCCTGGTCGTAGACGTCGTTGGCGTAGGACCAGAACTGGGCCACCACCATGACACTGAAGATGCCGACCCAAACAAAGAAGACATAGCCCAGATAGGGGACCTGGAATCGACTGAGTAGCCAGAACAGGATCAGGCAGCCGATGAATATCGACGTGACGACCGTGATCAGTCTGGTCCTCTCGTACCGAGAGACCAGCTTGGCGTAGCCCTGGACGAGGAAGAACAGCAGCACCGCCATGACAGCGCTCAGATAGGCCTTCTGTTCCGCGGTACCTTCCTGCAGGATCAGCGCCTCACGGACAGGCTTGATCACGTAGTAGGCGGTGAGCAGCAGGAACACCAGGCTGGCCATGGCGAGGGCCAGGAAGCCTTCGCCGGCACGCACCTCGGTGAAGATCCCGAGGATTCTGTCCAGCAAGTTTCGTTGCTTGGTGTCGTCGCTCATGTCAGGTGCCGGCCCATTGTATGGCATTCCCGCCCACGGAGGCGGAGAGCCCTGCTAGACTGCTCTCATGACCATCCCAGACCAGCCGGCCCCACAGACCGCGGTCGTCGAGATCGCCGGCAAGGTGACCATCGGCAACGACGCTCAGATGCGTGAGGCCATCTCCGAGGCCACCGACGCCGGGGCGCAGAACGTGTTGCTCAACATGTCCCGGGTCACCAAGCTCGATTCCTCGGGGGTGGGTGAGCTCGCCGCCGCCCATCTGAGAATCACCGAGGCTGGCGGCCGACTGCTGCTGGTGGGGCTGTCCGATCGACTCTCCCAGGTCCTGAGGATCACCAACCTGCTGGGCATCATCGAGATCTTTCCCGATATCGATGAGGCACTGACGGCTCTCGAGGACTCTGACCAGTCCGAAACCGAGTAGTCTCCCCAGAGAGGCCGGAGCCCCACATTGAGGCGAGTGGGAAGGCCAGACTCATTCGTTCCGCCTGGACGTCGGCAGCAGAGCGGGTATGCTGGTAGATTGGAGGTAGTCCTCCCAAGATCGGGATGAATCATTCCTGGGACCGATGTTCAAGGCTTGGTCCCTAACGGCTGGAGGCGACCGTGACCGGTGAGCAGGAACCGAGACCGGACCCCTATCGCGAGCTCTTCGAGAGGTCCGCGGACCCCATCTTGATCATCGAGCTGGATCGTTTCGTCGACTGCAACGATGCCGCGGCACGCATGCTGCAGTGCGAGAGCCGGGAGGAGGTGCTCAAGCTCCACCCCTCCGAGATCTCGCCGCCCCGCCAGCCGGACGGACGCGACTCGTTCGAGAAGGCCAACGAGTATCTGGAGATCGCTTTCACCAGAGGAAGCCATCGCTTCGAGTGGACACACGTCCGGGGCGACGGAGAGACCTTCCCCGTCGAGGTCCTGCTTACCGCGATTCAGGAGCCCGATCGTCAGGTCCTGCACGTGGTGTGGAGAGACCTGGCGGAGCGCAAGCTGCTCGAGGATTCGCTGCGGCACTCCCAGAAGATGGACGCTGTCGGCAAGCTGGCGGGCGGCATCGCCCACGACTTCAATAATCTGCTGGTGGCCATCCTCGGCAACGCCGATCTGCTGGCGGAGACTGCCGACCTGGATGCTGCCGCGGGCCGGCGGCTGAACGAGATCCGCGCGGCGGCGGGCCGGGCGGCGGCCCTGGTGAAGCAGCTCCTGGCGTTCGGCCGCAAGCAGCAGCTCCTGCCAGGGGTGCACCGGGTCCAGGACCTCGTGGAGGAGGTCAAGCCGCTCCTCGAACGGCTCACCGGCGCGGATCTGCCCGTCACCGTCGAAGCTGGCCAGACGCCGCTGCACATCGAGGCCGATCGTGGGCAGATCGAGCAGATCCTGCTGAACCTGGTCTCCAACGCCCGCGATGCGACCCCCGGGAGAGGCCAGATCAGGATCCGCGTCGAGCAGGCAGATGTGGCGCCTGGGACGCCACCCGAAGAGGAGCTCGAACCGGGCGCCTATGCGGTGATCTCGGTGGCCGACACCGGAGCCGGTATGCCGGCCGAGGTGGTTGCGAAGGCGTGTGAGCCGTTCTTCACGACGAAGGGCGACCAGGGATCCGGACTCGGTCTGGCCACCGCCTACGGCATTGCCCGGCAGAGCGGCGGCACACTACGCATCGAATCAACCGAAGGGGTGGGAACGACTGTCCGGGTCTTTGTGCCGCTGACCCACAAGCAGCCGGGCTCGGCCGAGGAGCGGTCGGAGGTGGCGGCTTTCGGAAGTGGCGACGACCGCAGGCGCTCGGGTGCAGACGCCGGGGCGGCTGGGAACCGGATCCTGCTGGTGGAGGATGAGGAGATGGTTCGCAACCTCGTCCTCTCGGTCCTGGTAGGCAAGGGCTTCGAAGTGTATGCCGCGGAGGACGGCGTCCAGGGCAGGGAGATCTACCGACAGGAGTCGGGCCGCTTCGATCTGGTGATCTCCGACGTGATCCTGCCTCACAGTACCGGCCCCGAAATGGTGGCGGCGCTCGAAGCCGACGGCTTTCGTCCTCGGGTCCTGTTCGTCTCCGGCTATACCGACGACTGCCTGACCCCGAGACATCGGGTCCGAGAGGGCGTCACCCTGCTGCAGAAACCGTTTACACCCGATGAGCTGATCGCCCGGGTGCTGCAGCTTCTCGACACCACTTGATCTGCGCTGCTGAAAGACGAAACCCCTGCTGTTTCCAGCAGGGGTTGCGAAGAAAACTTCCCGGCGGCGACCTACTCTCCCACGTAGTCGCCCACGCAGTACCATCGGCGCTGAGGAGCTTAACTGCCGTGTTCGGAATGGGAACGGGTGTTTCCCCCTCGCTAGAGCCACCGGAAAAATCTGAATTCTAAAGAACGGAGCGGACGGCCCGCTGAGGGGCACGGCCACTACAACCGAATCGGGTTCATGACAATAGGATCCGCAAAGTCTGCGAAAACTCGAGAACAAATGGTCAAGCCAAACGGCCGATTAGTACGGGTTAGCTCAACACATTGCTGTGCTTACACACCCCGCCTATCAAACTGGTGTTCTACCAGAGGCCTTCGGGGAGATCTCATCTCGAGCGAGGCTTCCCGCTTAGATGCTTTCAGCGGTTATCCTTTCCGAACGTAGCTACCCAGCTGTGCCGTTGGCACGACAACTGGTGCACCAGAGGTTCGTCCATCCCGGTCCTCTCGTACTAGGGACAGATGCTCTCAAATCTCCTACGCCCACATAAGATAGGGACCGAACTGTCTCACGACGTTCTAAACCCAGCTCACGTACCAC
>CAJHZZ010000117.1_pt1 | contig 26922 bp, 27 predicted proteins | sample 9199071 | NCBI WGS metagenome assembly CAJHZZ01 (sample SAMEA7708275, study PRJEB35096) | sediment metagenome | biome: marine neritic benthic zone biome [ENVO:01000025]; feature: sediment [ENVO:00002007]; material: shallow marine sediment [ENVO:03000034] sea grass bed [ENVO_01000059] ...
CTCGGATCCCCAGGTGCGAAGTAACCTGCCCGGTGTCTCACCTTCCGGCCGTCCGCGCTCCTCAACCGCACCTCGATCTCGTGGTAGCTACCGTCTGGGGCCAGATCCTCGGGCTGGAAGCTGAGCACGTAGGAGATGCTGGTCTGCTCGAGCATGCGACCCATGGCCTCGTCGAGGCGGCTGAAATAGCGGTACTCCTTACCGCCGGTCTCCGAGACGAGGGCGAACATCCCACGCTCAACATCGGTTGAGCTCGTCACGTTGGCCGCTTGCATGACCCTGCCGACATTGACCGATTGCATGATCCAGCCGCTGCGCCGGAAGGACTGGAGAACCTCGGTCAGACGTCGAGTCCCCAGCGTGTTGCTGTAGTCCTCGAAGAAGGACTGGTCGATACCTTCAGAGAACAGGACGAAGTACCTCTGGCCTCGCACCTCTCTCAAGGCCGTTGCCAGTTCGGCCAAGGTCTCCATGAAATCGAGGGAACGGTCCCGTGTGATGTAGACGGTGTTCTCCTGGTGGAAAGCCTCCATGTCAGCGAGGGTCTCGGCCATCACCGCACCGCCCCGTCCCGAGGCATCGAAACCGCTCAGCCACTCTCCGGCCGGTCCCGTGGTCGACTGCAAACCAACACTCTGCTGGGTGGCGAAGATCCGGATCTCCTCCAGGAACCGCAACAGACTCTCGGCCGAGTCTCCATCGGTTGCCGCGAGGGTGACGCGCGCCTGCTCGACGACCTCCGGATCGCGGCTCGTCACCGCCTCCACAGCTAGCAGAGCCGACTCGAGCTGAGACTTGTCACTGGTGAAGGGGTGCAGGAGTCGGGCGCCCGCGACCGCGCTGTAGATGCTGACACCCACCAGATCCGTCGGGTGCAGGCCCCCACCCACCAGCTGTCTGGCCGCCTCTACCGCTCGCCGTGCGTTGACCGGGTCGGTGTGCGAGAGATCGAAGGCCAGCAGAAAATAGCGTCTACCCGCCAGGCTCACCGACCGCTCCTCCAGCGCTGCGGTCTTCTGTCTGCCCACTGTCAGATCGACCTGCTCGAAACCGACAATCGTCTGCTTCACTCCATCCTCGGTCAGCATGAAATCCGCCGCTGTCAGACCTTGAACGGGAACACCGCCCTGCAGGACGACCACCGGGATCTCGACGAGTGTGACCGACGTGGTCTGCCGAAAAGTGGACGGAGTCGTCTCCTGTCCAACCGAGGGAATCACCCCGGCCAGCAAGACGACCACGGCCAATCCTGCGGACCGCGCCATAAGACAACGGCTGCCGTTGGTATCGTTCATGTCCCCACCGGATCTGCGAGCGCAGCTTCGCCTCATCGGTGGAATCTGAGACTGCAAGACCGGTGCCGCTACGTTGGGATTCGTCACGCCGCGCAGGCCGCACACTGACCGTAAAGCGTGATCTCGTGATCCTCGAGCCGAAATCCCGACGGGGTGATGGCATCGAAGTCACCCTGGCAGGTTTCGACCTCGAACACGCCGTCACAACTTCGACAGTGGAAGTGATGATGATGGGCCTTGCCGGCCACTTCGTAGCGGTCTGGAGCCCCAGGGAGCTCGACGACCCTCAATCTGCCCTCGCTGACCAGTGCCCTGATGTTGCGATAGACCGTCGCCAAGCCCAATCGGGGGACCTCCCGCTGGGCCAGGTCGAGGATCTCCTGGGGCCCCAAGGGTCGCGCCGCACGTTCGAACGCCAGCCAGATCGCGTTACGCTGTCGAGTTCTCCGCTCCATCTCTTCTCCTCCTCCTCGCCAGCAGTAGAGCCGCGAGATACACCACTCCCGAGGCCAGGACGATGGCGGCCTCAGGACTGATCCTCGTCCCGTAGACGGCGATCCGCGGCACCGTCGTCAACACCATGCTCAGAGCAATCGAATAGCCGATGAGAGAGGTCATCCGGGAGATCCGCTGCGCAACGGCCGCCGCCGGCAGGGTCAGCAGGGCGATCACCAGGATCAGCCCGACGACCTGGGTCAACACGATGACCGTCAGCGCCACCAGCACCAACAACAGCATCTCGGTCGCCAGTACAGGAATCCCCTGCAGCTCCGCCTGTTCCTCGTCCAGGCAGAGCGCCAGGAAGCGCTTGTGCCAGAGAACCGCCACCGCGACGATGATCAGATCGAGCACCACCATCAGCACGAGGTAGTCCCAGCCGACGAAGGCGATGTTGCCAAAAAGGTAGCTCATCAGCTCCGTGTGGTAGCCGGGTGTCAGCTTGATCAGCAACAGACCGACCGCCATTCCCATCGCCCAGAGCGCACCGACGATGGTGTCCAGCCGTTCGCCCGCCCTGTGGTGCAGATAGGCCAGGATCAGAGCCGCGACGATCGACACCACTGTGGCTCCGAGCAGGGGTTGAAAACCGGCGTAGGAGCCTGGAAACCGATGACTCAGAAAGATCGCCGCACCGACACCGCCGATGGCGATATGGGCAATCGCACCGGCCAGAAAGACGATGCGGCGGGTAATCACATAGGGTCCCATGATGCCGCAGGCGATACTGGCCAGCAGCCCTGCCAGCAGACCCGTGATCAGGAAGGGATTGGTGCCCAAATCCCGAAGGAAGCCGATCAATGCTCGTCTCCATGGTAGATGGCCTCGATGACCTCCGGAGAGAGATCGCCGGCCTGGTAGCTGGTCACGGTACGGTTCACCCAGGCGGCCCGTTTGAGATGCGAGGTCACCAGCGTCACGTCGTGGCTGACCAGTACGATGGGCAGGGTCTCGTTCAGCTCGTGCAGCAGGTCGAGGAGCTCACGCTCGCGGTGGATATCGACACCGCTGGTCGGTTCGTCCAACAGCAGCAACTCGGCCTCGGCGGCCAGGGCGCGAGCGATCAGCACCCTCTGCCGCTGCCCACCCGAGAGCTCGCCGAAACGACGCCGAGAGAGATCCGCCGTGCACGTGTCGATCAGAGCCTTTTCGGCCGCCTGACGATCGCCGACGCCAAAACGCGGCCCCCAGGACGAGTGGGCCAGACGTCCCATGAGCACCACATCGAGAACCTCGGCCGGCACTTCCGGATCGATCCTGGAGTATTGGGGAACATAGCCGATCCGCGGTCGCACCTCCTTCGGCGACCGTCCGAAAACGGACACCGTTCCCCGCTGCGGCTCGAGCTGGCCCAGAAGGATCCGCAGCAGGGTGGTCTTGCCGCCTCCGTTGGGGCCCACCAGACCGAGAAAGTCCTGCGGCTCGACTTCCAGATCGACGCCCTCGAGGGCCGCCACCGCTGTCGGATACCGGTAGCTGACTCCTTGCAGGATGGCCACAGGCTCAATGCTCAAGGCCACCTCCCCCCTGAAAGCTGGCCTCGAGCCGCTGGGTAACGTAGGCCAGATTGGCGACCACGTCCGCGGCCAGAGGATCGAGGACCTCGATCTCCACACCCAGCGAGTCAGCCATTGCCCGGGCTCCCCGACCGTGAATCTGCGGCTGGACGAAGAGAGTGGTCAACCGCAGCTCTCTGGCTTCCGCCTGCAGGTCGGTCAACTCCCGATCGCTCGGTTCGCGGCCATCGATCTCGACGGCGATCTGCCGCAGACCGTAGGCCTCGGCGAAGTAGCCCCAGGACGGATGAAACACCAGAAAAGACCTACCGGCATAGGGCTCCAGAGCGCTGCGCAGATTCCCATCGAGAGTCGCCAGTCGGTCCTGCAGCAGTTGCAGATTCGACTCGTAGAGCGAACGCCGATCGGGATCGACCAGAGTCAGAGACTCGGCTACCGTCGTGGCCTGAATCGACAGCAGCCTCGGGCTGAGCCAGATATGGGGATCGCCGCCCTCGATCTCGATTCCCTGGCGGAGATCGACCAGTACGAACCTCCCCATGGAACGGACGGCATCGAACCACAGCCCGTTCTCGAACGGCACACCGATCCGAAAGAAGACCCGGGCTCGCATGAGTCGGGTGACCTGGGCGTCGGTCGGCTGGAAGCTGGTCGGACTCTCACCTGGTGATACCAGCACCTCCACTTCCACCCTCTCCCCGCCAATCTCTTCCACCAGCCAGCGTAGCGGTTCGACACTGACCACCACCCCATGGGGAGCGTCCACCGCCGCCAGCGGTGCCACGAGCGACACCAGTACCAGTTGCAGGATCCAGACCTTCATCATCCGACCAGACGACGGTTAACGATTATGAGATTACATTATCATTAGTAGATCCACAACGGATCGATCGCCCGGTTGCTGTCGAATCAGTCGATGCGCAGCGAGATCTTGCCGAAATGGCGACCGCTGGCCAGGTGCTCCAGGGCCTCGCGGCTGTCACCCCACGGATACACCCTGTCGATGGTCGGCCGCAGACGGTGCTGATCGGTGAACTGGCAGAGAGACTCGAGACCCTCTCGGTGCCCTACCAGAATTCCCTGGATCCTGACACCGCGCATGAAAACCGGGATCAGGTTGAAATCCAGTACGGCGCCCGAAAGGTTACCGATCAGACTGATCTGCCCCCCCGGTCGAACCGAGCGGACCGACTGGGGCAGGGTCCCGGCTCCACCCACCTCCACCACCAGATCGACACCCTCTCCATCGGTGATCTCCTTGACGACTGCGGCCCACTCTGGAGTCTCCACATAGTTGATGGTGGCGGCAGCGCCCATCTCCCGCACTCTGGCGAGCTTGGCATCACTGCTGGAGGTGACAATCACCCGCGCGCCGCGCAGCACCGCGATCTGCAGGGCGAAGACGGCGACACCGCCGGTCCCCAGGACGAGGACCGAGTCGCCTTCCCCGATTCCGGCCCGCTTGTCCAGAGCGCTCCAGGCGGTCAGTCCGGCGCAGGTCAGAGTGGCGGCTTCCACGTCCGAAAGATGCGCCGGGGCCTGCACCACCCCCTGCTCGGACAGGACCAGGTATTCGCTCAGGGTTCCATCGAGGGGTCCCCCGAGTGTCTGGCGTAGACCGTCCCGGGGTGGATCGCCGCTGAGCCAACTCTGGCAGAAAAGTGTCACGACCCGATCGCCTACCGCTACCCGTGAGACCCCCTCCCCCACCGCCACCACCTCGCCCACCCCATCGGAGCAGGGTATGAGCGGCAGCGGCTGCTTGGGGTTGTAGAGACCCTTGACCATCAGGAGATCCCGGTAGTTGAGGGAAGCAGCCTTCATCTTCAGCAGTACCTCTCCCGCACCTGGTTCCGGCCGGGGTCGCTCGGCCAGGACCAGGTTCTCGAGACCGAAGGTCCCTTCCACCTGTAGAACCCTCGTGGTGCTCATGCTTGGCTCTTCAGGGCAGCACGGATCTCGACCACCAGCTGCTGGGCCTGAGCCTCGTCGAGGCTACCGGCGGGCCAGCCGACACCCAGACCGCCATCCGAGGTCTTCGGAATGATGTGGAAGTGGACGTGCATGACCGCCTGATGGGCCGCAGCCCCATTGTTCTGCAGGATGTTGTAGGACTCGCAGCCCGTGGCCTGCATCACCGCGCGACTGAGACGCGGCAGCACCCTGCCGATGGCAGCCGCCGACTCGTCGCTGAGCTCATGGAGAAAAGCCCGTCGTTCCTTGGGGATGACCAGGGTATGCCCCGGTGAGAGGGGCCCGACATCGAGAAACGCCAGGACGAGATCGTCCTCGTAGACCCGGTAGCAGGGGATCTCACCGTCGAGAATCTTGTCGAAGATGGTGTCTGAATCGTTCATTTGACGATTCTAGCGCCACCTCCCCAGCCCCATCCCAGGATCAGACCGATGTTGACGCCACCAGCCTGCACGTCCCGACCACCTAGCTTCAGCTCGGCGACGGAGAAGCGCCCCTCGAGGCCCAGATTGAATCGCTGGCCCAGCCGCCAGAAGATGCCGCCATCGATCCAGGCCCCTGGGGCCGAGTCGCTGTCGGAGACGATCACCGGCGGGACCGGCGGCACAGGTATTCCGGGACGCGGCGGAATCTCGAAAGGCGGTCGCACGAAGCGGGCCCGCTCCTGCTGACCCCAGATAAAGGCCAGACCTCCGCCGACGAAGGGGCGAGCCCGGCCGGATCGCCAGATCTTGCGCACCCCTACATCGAACTCGAAAGTACTCTGCACCAATTCCTCTCCCTTGACCTCGAAGCCAGGGCCGGAGATGTTGAAAGAGTCCTCCGAGGTTGCCGATCCCAGGACGTCGATCGCCACCTGCACCGGCCACGAGTCGGGCCCGAAGGTGGAGAGAAAGGCCAACGATCCCTGGGGATCTCCGGACGGCCAGTCATCGGAATCGAGGAACTTGCCACCCAGAACGAAGTTCAGGTTGGTCTCGGCGCTGGCAGGAATCGAGTTGACAGTCAGAGCCAGTGCGAGGGCCAGCAAAAAAACAGAAATGGTCGTCGAGAGTTTCATATCGCCTCCCTGGTTGGGTACGCGTCGAATCCATGCATGATCTGCACCAGCGAAACCCGTCACGGGCTCGAGGCCGGTTTCCCACTCAGAGGATTTCCAGTAAGCTGGGCATCCGGTATTCCGGGGCCCTTTCTGGGTCCTGTGTTCCTTTCGCAACCGTCTGATTCACGCCTATCCTATGGGGGGACTACTCATGAAACGATTCGCCATTCTGCTGCTCGCCCTGGCGGTGACAGCCACCGGAGACCTGCACGCGGCCAAGAAGAAGGCCGACGAGCCGGCGAAGAAGGAGGAGGAGCAGAGCCCACTGGTTACGGCTCTGGCCGGATTCAAGTTCCGAGAGATCGGTCCCGCCTTCACCTCGGGCCGTATCACCGACATCGCGGTGCATCCCGAGCACAAAGCGACCTGGTACGTCACGGCGGCTTCGGGCGGCATCTGGAAGACCCACAACGCCGGTACCACCTGGAATCCGATCTTCGACGGAGAGGGCTCCTACTCCATCGGCTCCATCACCATCGACCCCAACGATGCCAACGTCCTCTGGGTAGGCTCGGGAGAGAACAACTCGCAGCGGTCCGTCGCCTACGGTGACGGTGTCTACAAGTCTGTGGATGCCGGCAAGTCGTGGTCGAACATGGGTCTCGCCGAGTCCGAGCACATCGGTCGCATTGTGGTCGATCAACGGGACTCGGACGTCGTCTATGTGGCCGCGCAGGGTCCGTTGTGGCGCTCGGGCGGCGATCGTGGTCTCTACAAGACCACCGACGGCGGACAGAATTGGGAGAAGGTCCTGGACATCAGCGAGCACACCGGGGTCAACGAGGTCTGGATGGATCCGCGAGATCCGGATGTCCTCTATGCCTCCTCGTACCAACGACGACGACGTACCTGGACCCTCATCAACGGCGGACCGGAATCGGCCATCTACAAGTCCACCGACGCTGGAGCCAACTGGTCCAAGCTGGAGAGCGGTATCCCCGCCGAGGACAAGGGCAAGATCGGTCTGGCCATCTCACCAGCCGACCCGGATGTGCTGTACGCCATCATCGAGTCCATCGACGACAAGGGCGGCACCTTCCGCTCCACCGACGCCGGCGCCACCTGGGAGAAGCGTGGCGATTACGTCAGTGGCAGCCCGCAGTACTACAACGAGCTGATCCCGGATCCGGTCGATGTGGACACCGTGTACTCCATGGACACCTGGCTGCATGTCACCAGAGACGGCGGCAAGAGTTGGTCGCAGGTACCCGAGAACTCCAAGCACGTGGACAATCATGCCCACTGGATCGACCCCGACGACACCCGCCACATGGTCTCCGGCAACGACGGAGGAGTCTACGAGACCTGGGACAGCGGCGCCAACTGGCAGTTCAAATCCAATCTGCCGCTGGCTCAGTTCTACAAGATCGCTGCCGACACCGATCTGCCGTTTTACAACGTCTACGGCGGTACCCAGGACAATTCGACGGTCGGCGGTCCGGCACGTACGAGCTCCGAGCACGGCATCACCAATCGAGACTGGTTCGTGGCCAAGGGTGGCGACGGATTCGAGCCCGCCATCGACCCCGAGAACCCGGACATCGTTTACGCGCAGTCCCAGTACGCCAATCTGGTGCGCTACGACCGTGCCAGCGGTGAGCAGGTGGATATCAAGCCGCAACCCGAAGCGGGCGAGGATCCGCCCCGCTGGAACTGGGATGCGGCACTGCTGATCAGCCCCCACTCCAACACCCGCCTCTATTTCACCTCGCAGCGCGTCTACCGCAGCGACGACCGGGGCGACAGCTGGCGACCCATCAGCCCCGATCTGACCCGCAACCTGGATCGCAACAAGTTGGAGGTGATGGGCAAGGTCTGGAGCGTCGACACGGTGGCCAAGAACGTCTCGACCTCGCCATTCGGCAATATCGTCTCGCTCACCGAGTCGCCCCTGGTCGAGGGTCTGATCTACGCCGGCACCGACGATGGCCTGATCCAGGTGACCGAGGACGGCGGCGAGAACTGGCGCAGGATCGACACCTTTCCTGGTGTGCCCGACATGTCGTATATCAGCGACCTCGAAGCCTCTGCCCACTCTGCCGACACGGTGTTCGCCATCTTCGACAACCACAAGAGCGGCGACTTCAAGCCCTACGTGCTGGTGAGCCGCGATCGCGGCGCCAGCTGGTCTTCGATCACCGCCAATCTGCCGGAGAGGGGCTCCACCTATACCCTGGTCGAAGATCCGGTCAAGGATGGTCTGCTCTTTGTCGGTACCGAGTTCGGCGTCTTCGTCACCCTCGACGGCGGTCGGGAGTGGAACCAGCTCAAGAGCGGCATCCCCACCATCGCGGTGCGTGATCTGGGCATCCAGGAACGGGAGGTCGACCTGGTGGTCGGCAGCTTCGGGCGTGGGATCTTCATCCTGGACGACTTCACGCCGTTGCGTCACCTCGATATGACAGCGCTGGAAGCCGAAGCCAAGCTCTTCCCACTGCGCTCCACCTGGATGTTCATGGAGAGCTTCGAGCTCGGCTACAACAGGAAGGCCTTCATGGGTGACGACTTCTACAGTGCCCCCAATCCCCCCATCGGAGCGGTCTTCACCTACCACCTGCGGGACGGGCTGAAAACCTTGACCGAACGGCGGCGCGAAGCCGAGAAGAAGACCGATGAGGACGGCGGTACCCTGTCGTACCCGTCCTGGGAGGAGCTGCGCGCCGAGGACCGGGCCGAGGATCCGGCCATCGTCCTGTCGATCGAGGACAGCGATGGCAATCTGATCCGCCGGCTCACCGGACCGACAGGCAAGGGGACCCACCGGGTCGTCTGGGATCTGCGATTCCCGCCCGGGGACCCGGTCAGCCTGAAGCCCCGGCAGACCAACGCCTTTTCCGGCGATCCCATGGGACCCATGGTGCTACCCGGGACCTACCGTGTCTCGCTAGCCAAGTGGGAGAACAACGACCTCACCGAGCTCGCTGGACCGGTGAACTTCGACACCCAACCGACCAACACCGTCACTCTGCCGGCAGCCGACCGGGCTGCGGTGCTGGAGTTCCAGAGCGAGGCCAACCGCCTGATGATGGCGGTGGCTGGTACAGCCCGAGCCATGGGTGAGATCCAGACCCGGATCGACCACCTTCGCCGGGCTGTCCTGGATACGGCGGGTGGAGATGCCTCCTGGCCGGCGCGGCTCGAAGAGCTGGAGACCAGGCTCGACGATCTTCAGGTCGAGCTCAACGGAGACTCGACTGTTGCGAGTCGCAGTGAGCCCGTCTCGCCCTCGATCCGTGGCCGGGTAGGCAGGGCTCTGGGGTACAGCCTCACCACGACCTCGGCTCCCACGGCGACCCAGAAGCGGCAGGTCGAGATCGCCGGCGAGGCCTTTGGACCGGTTCTCCAGGGTCTCGGGACCCTGGTGAGCGATCTGGAAGCCCTGGAAGCGGAGATGGAAACGGCCGGTGCGCCCTGGACACCGGGAAGGATCCCGAGCTGGCCGCCTGAATAGAGCCGTAAGAGTTCGGCAACTCGAGGGGCAGGCTCCAGGGTCTGCCCCTTCTTTCTTCCTGGGTGGCTACGGGCTACCATGCCGCATGCGGTACGAAGCGGTTTTCTTCGATCTCTACGGCACCCTGCTGATCTACGGCGACATGACCGCCGCCTGGTCGGCCTGGCTCACCGCGCTGCACGATTGGCTGACCGGGCTCGGCGTCGAGATCGAGCGCCGCGATCTGCAACGGCGGTGCGATGGCTTCTTCAGCTGGCCGGCCCCCGCTTCCTCCGATCCACGGCTGACGATCTACGAACAGCGTCTCGCCGAATTCGCCCACGGGCTGTCGGTCCACCCCTCCGTCGAACAGCTCCAGGGGTGCGCGGAGGCGACGATCGGTGCCTGGCAGAGATTCGTTTCACTCGATCCGGAGGCGCTGCCGGTACTGGCCGACCTGTCCAGCCGCTGTCCGTTGGCGCTGATCACCAACTTCGATCACCCTCCCCATGTGGCCAGAATCCTCGACGAGACCGGTCTGGACCGCCATCTGCGGAGCGTCGTCATCTCCGGCGAGATCGGTCTCAAGAAACCCGATCCCGGCATCTTCAACCCCGCCATCGAGGCCGTCGGGATCGAGCCGCATAGGATCGCCTATGTGGGTGATGCTCCCGAGGATATTCTGGCGGCCGACAGGGCGGGCATGACTCCGATCCGGCTGCAGCGGGACGGCGATACCGAAGGGGACCGGGCAGCCGACTTCCGCCACTCGCCCGTGCCGCGGCAATGGACCTCGGGAATCGACCACCCCACCATCACGAGTCTGCAGCAGTTGCCCGGGCTCCTGTCCACCAGCTGAATATGTCGCCAGCCGAAACGTATTCCAGAGAGATTCAGGAGGAATCCGAATGCCATCACGCCAAGAGCTTTCCCTGCCCGAAGAGATCATGCTGCTGGCCCTCCACGACGAGAAGGGCACCACTGGTATCGAGAGCATGTATGGATATGCCATCGGCGGTGCGGTGCTGGCGGAGCTGCTGATGCGCGAGCGTCTACGGCTCGACAACACCAAGAAGAAGCACGTCCGTCTGGCCAGTGCCAAGCCGGTGGGTGACCCGCTTCTCAACGAATGCCTGATGAAGGTCCAGAAGGCGAAGCGACCGGCGACGCCCGACACCTGGGTGTCGAAATTCGCCGGTACCAAGAGACTCAAGCATCGCCTGGCCCTGCGTCTCTGCGATCGCGGAATCCTGCGGGCCGACGAGGACAAGATCCTGCTGATCTTCAGCCGCAAGATCTATCCGGAGATCGACCCCAAACCGGAGCGCGAGCTGGTCGAGAGGCTGCGGGAGGCGATCTTCACGGAGAAGAATGACCTGGACTCGAGAACCGTCGTGCTGGTCTCCCTCGCTCACAGCGCCAGCCTGCTGACCATGGCCTTCGACAAGAAGGACTTGAAGGGCCGCAAGACACGAATCGAGCAGATCATCGAGGGGGACGCCCTCGGTGAGGCCACCCAGGAGGCCATCGAGGCGGTGCAGGCGGCCATCTTCGTCGCCTGCATCCTGCCGGCCATCACCACCACGGTCATCACCACGACCACCTGAGGAGATCGACGATGCACTGTCCCCACTGCGGCTCCCAGATGCAGGAAGAGCACCACGGCGTCACCATCGACCGCTGCCACTCCTGCGGCGGCATCTGGTTCGACGCCGATGAGCTACGGGCCACTCTGAAGCGACCCGCCAGCGCCCGTCTGGCAGAGGATCCATCTAGCTTTGCGGAGCCGAAGGCCGGGGCCGCGCTGAACTGTCCCCGCTGCGACGATTCCGGCCTGACCGTGCGCAAGTCCCACGGCGCCGAAGTTCACACCTGCGATTCTTGTCGCGGCGTCTTTGTCGATCCCAAGGCTCTGCTGAAGATCCTCGATCGCAAGAACTTTGGTATCGGCGACGGTGCCCTCGATGTGCTGATTGCCGCCCCTGAGATTTCCACCGCGACCATCAAGGGAGTGGCGAAGCTCGTGGCCGAAATCTTCACCGGCGGTTGAGTCCATGAAGACGACCGCGCGCCTCTCGACAGCCCCTCGGTGCCCTGGGGGGTGTCTCTGATGGCCGTCCAGGAGGTGCTGCTACTGGGAGACCCCAGGCTGCACGAGATCTGCGACCCGGTAGTGGAAGCGGATCTCGAGGCTCTCGAAGCGGTGGTGGAGGATCTGCACGACACTCTGCTGGACTGCCGAGAACGCTATGGCGTCGGCAGGGCCATCGCCGCCCCTCAGATAGGTGTGAAGAAGCGACTGGTGTACATGCACATCGACAACCCGGTGGTCTTTCTCAACCCGGTTCTCGATCGTCTGAGTCCCGAGCGCATCGAGATCTGGGACGATTGTCTGTCGTTCCCCGATCTGCTGGTCAAGGTGCGCCGGCACCGCACCTGTAGGATCCGCTACCGGGACATGGAGTGGCAGGAGCAGACCCTCGACCTGCAGGACGACCTTGCAGAGCTCCTGCAGCACGAATGTGATCATCTGGACGGTGTTCTCGCCGTGGCGCGAGCCATCGACGGGCAATCGTTCGCCCTCAGAGGAACGATGACATGAGACTCGCTCTCCCCCGCCAACCAGGATCTGCACAGCCCGAGGACCGGAGTCCTCTACCCCGAGTCATTGCCGAAGGAGTAGGGATGAGCCGAAGAATCCTCCTTGCGAGCCTGGTGGTCGCCGTTGCATCGAGCCTCATCGACCCTGCGGCGAGGGCCGATGAGCAAGCCATCGAAAAGGGCGTAGCGGCCGCCGAGGACTGGCTGACTCTGGTCGACCGCGGCGAGTATGACAAGAGCTGGCAGACCACCGCCGCTCTCTTTCGTGCCAAGGTCGCCCGAGAGAATTGGGTCCAGACCATCTCGAAAATCCGGCGACCGCTGGGCAAGCGGGTCTTTCGCAAAGTCATTCTGACGAAATACGAAACCCAACTGCCCGGTGCCCCGGAGGGCCAGTACGTCATTGTCCAGTTCAAGACGCTCTTCGAGAATGGCGCCCAGGTCACCGAGACCGTCACGCCCATGATGGACCCTGACGGGCAGTGGCGGGTGAGCGGCTACTACATCAAGTAGTCGTCGGAGCTGGCGAGATCAGGACTCGCCCATAGCCGCCAGAGCCTTCTTCGCCTCCTCGTGCCCGCGATCGAGCTCGAGCGCCCGGCGATACTCGGCGGCGGCGAGCTCGTCCTTGTCCTGGAGCTCGTAGATCATCCCCAGGCGCCAGTGGGCGTGCTCGGCAGCGGGAGAGCTTGTCTGCCGAGGCTGCTCGAGATAGAAGGTCAGGTACTCCACGGCCTGATCCAGGTGTGACTCGGAAAAGATGGCAGTGCGCGCGAACTGGTAGTAGGAGGACAGGTTGCTCCCGTCGATCTCGATAGCCGTCTCGAAGGCTCCGAAGGCGGACTCCCAATCCTCCTGCTGCTGAGACACGAACCCCATCCAGTAATAGATCGATGAGTCGTTCTCTCCAGCGTCGATGGCGGCCTGGTACTCGCGTATCGCAGCCTGCCAGTCCTCTTCTTCAACATGGATCCTTCCCAGCAGGCGGTGCCCTTTGGCCGGATCCCGCTGGACCATCTCCATCGCCTGCTGCCTGGCCTTCTCCGTGCTACCGCCGGCGATCGAGGGTGCGTTCAAGTAGTAGCCGATGAGGCCCTCGCGAGCCTCGTAATCGTCCGGCGCCAGCTCCACGGCCTTTTCGAAGCTCGACAGGGCTCGTTTGGCCACTCCCAGCTTCTTGAGCATTCCTACCTGATCGATCCTCTCGACATAGGCCTGACCCAGCCAGAGGACGAAGAGCGAGCTGGTCGGGTCGGCATCGACCCCGGAGCTCAGGCTTTCGATGGCCTCCTCGACCTCACCCTCTCGCAGGTGGATCCTGCCCAGGAAATAGTCCGCCCAAGCCTGGTCGAACCCCTGGCCGCTGGACTCGAAGAATCGACGGGCTCCGTCCAGGTCGCCGGCCTCGAATCTCTCGATTCCGACAGCGAGATCCGCCGGAGGCTCTACAGCTCCGGTGGGAACTCCGACAATCAGCCACGACAGTGTCAGGGCCTCCATACACCTTCGGATTCGCCTCATCGATCTGCTCCTAACTACGGTGAAAGCCTCTCCGGGTTTCGCCGAGCCGTGTCTCAACACGACGGTCAAAGCTCCATCTCCCACCCACGGCGAGGTAGAGTGAACCCAGGACTCCTCGGATTTCTTGAAGGACCACGCCAGCGGACGGTCGGATGATCGGCAGAACACTCGGATTCTACTTCCTCTCCCTGCTCCCAGTGACCTACGAGCACCTGCAGGACGGCGACCTGCCCTCCGAGTGGCTGGACATCCTCCTGTCGACGGCCCTGCTGACGGTGGTGTTCGTGCTGGGTGGACTCGTCGCCCAAACCCTTATCCCGGGTCCGCCCCGGGAGTTTCTCCCCGAAGTCGCGATCGGTGCGACCTCTGCTGCAGTACTCTGGCTGATCCTCTATGTATTCTGGTCCCTGGTTCCCTCGGAGTGGGCTCAGTCCCTCGGCCCAGCGGTGTTCGTGTTCCATCTCCTCTCCATGTTCCTCGCCGGCATGGCCTCAGCCATGGTCTTTCGCCGGCGCGAGAGCAAAACCCCGGACCACCCATCGACGTAGAATCTGCAGATATCGACCGATAGTGAAGACGGATCGATACCGCGGGGAATCGTCTCCCGAAGGGATCGACCACCGACCATCTACGCTTCCGAGGAGGAGAACCATGTCTGACGATCCCATGGCCGCCATGCAGGAGATGGCCGCACCCACCGCCGACCACGAGCGACTGCAGCCCTTTGCCGGCACCTTCAAGGCCGAGGTGAAGATCTGGATGGGTCCTGGAGACCCGAGCGTCATGACCGGAACCATGGTCAGTACCTTCGATCTCGGCGGCCGCTTTCTGCATCAGGACTACCACGGGGATTCCGTGCCGGGCCCGAACCCCTTTCCCAGTTTCGAAGGCCGCGGATACTGGGGATTCAACAAGAACATCCAGCAGTACGAGGGCTTCTGGATCGACACCGCCAGCACCATCATGCAGACCGAGAAGGGCACGGTCGACGAGAGCGGCAAGGTCTGGACCATGGTGGGCGAGATCTTCGGACCCGATGGGGAGGCCACCACCAAGCGCTCGATCATCACCCTGGTCGACGACGACAACCACCACATGGAGATGTATTTCATCAACAAGGATGGCCAGGAATTCAAGGGGATGGAGATCCGATATTCACGCGCCTAGGCTGGTTGTTCCTCTGATGTTTCTGGCCGCTGGCGGCCTCCTTCCCGGGCCGCCGGCGGAAGCTTCCGGGTCCTGCTCAGGGGGCCTGTACGAGCTGGCCGGACCGCTGGTCGGCACCTGGCAGGAGTTCACCATCGAGGGCGACACCGAGACTCTGGTGGGCACCCTGGAATCGAGCCTCGACCTCGGGGGCTGTGTCTTTCGGCAGAGCTTTCTGAGCGCCGAAGGCACCTTTGCATTCCGATCGTTCGGATTCGTCGATCCGGAGACCGGGACCTGGCGCGAGCTCTTCGTCTTCGATAGCGGTCGGACGGCGGAGTACCGCTGGCGGGCTTCAGGTGACGAAATCCTGCTGGAACGTCAGGGACGCATCGAAGGCCGTCTCCACCGGCTTCGACTGACCCAGATCGGCCCCGACACCTACACCGTCTGGGAGGAGCATTTCTACGACGACGGCGCGACCTGGCAGGCGGTCGAGGAGACCCGCGCCCGACGGATCCGCTGACGTACCGGACCGCCCACCGCAGGGCTCGGTGCACCAAGGACCCCGGCGACCAGCAGTCAAAAGATGAAAGAGTAGAACCCTGATGAGGTTCACCTCGAAGGACCAATTGATCACCAGCATCGAGACCGAGCACTGTCGCTTCGTCGAGCTGCTGGAATCCATCCCACAGGATCGATTCCTGGATCCCGGGGTCTGGGGTGACGACTGGAATATCCGTGATCTGTTGGCCCACCTGGCTGAGTGGCACCGGATGCTCCTGGGCTGGTACCGTACCGGTCTCGACGGCGGTCGGCCCGAGATGCCGGCCTCGGGCTACAAATGGAATCAGACGCCGGTCCTGAATCGGCACATCCAGGAGCGGTTTCGAGAGCAGTCAGTGGAGGAAGCCTGGGCGGACTTTGAAACCTCCTACGAAGAAGTCTTCTCTCTTGCCAGGGAGCTCTCCGAGGAGCTGCTACTCGAATCAGGGCACTTCGCCTGGACCGGGAAGAACCACTTGACGACCTATCTTGGAGCCAACACCACCAGCCACTACCGAACGGCCAGCAAGATCCTGCAGCGCTGGTTGCGGGCTGGAGGGGCGAAGACCACTGGCGAATCCGGAGACTCCACATGACCGACGACCAGCACACCTCGCTCGTTTGGCCCTTGACGGGCGTGGCGACCGCCATCGCCATCACCACGATCCTGGATCTCTCCGGCATGGCCATGTTCACCGCCCTGGTGCTGCTGCCGATCGGCCTCGTCTTCTGGTGGCGGCAACGGCTGAGCCGGCAGGAGATGGGGCTGACCTGGGGCCGGCCCTGGCACTACGGCCTGGCCCTCCTCTATCCGCTCTTTGTGGTCGGGCTGGCCACTCTGGCGGCGTGGCTCGCCGGAGCCTCCTTGGACCCCGATTTCGACCCACAGAAACTGATCAAGAACATGCTGCTGATGTCCTCGATAGGGATCCCCATGCTGGTGCTTACCGAGGAGGGTTTCTTCCGCGGCTGGCTGTGGGCCTCTCTCGATCGTGCCGGTCTGACGGGCGGCGCGACCCTGCTCTGGAGCAGCCTGGCCTTCAGCCTCTGGCACTGGACCTGGGCCATCATCGACGATGGGCTAGCTCTACCGGCGTATCAGGTTCCGGTCTACCTCGGGAACGCAATGGTCATGGGATTGGGCTGGGGTCTGCTGCGCTGGATCTCGGGTTCCGTGGTGGTGGCCAGCGTCAGTCACGCTGTCTGGAACGCTCTGGCCTACAACCTCTTCGGTGCCGGACCCGTGCCCGGCGTCCTGGGGATCGAACGGCCGCTCCTGTTCGATGCCGAGACGGGCCTGATCGGTCTGCTTCTGAACCTCGCCTTTACCGCGTCGCTGTGGCTGTGGTGGCAACGCTCCAAGTCGCCTGAGTGAGACGCGTTCCGTTTATCGTCTGGATCCTCTGCAGCGCCGCCTTGGTTCCGGGGCTCGCCGCTGCCGGGGAACTCTCGACCGATCTGGGCCGCAACGAGGTGCGGATCTACTCCGGCCGCTTCCAGATCGAGGCCGGTCGAACGATTCACGAGCTGTTCCTGCAGACCCGCCTGGGCCGACTCGGCTATGAGAGACGACGTGGTGCCCGCCCCCAGCAGCCCGGAGAGTACTTCGTCGGTACGGAGAAGTTCTGGATCTACCGACACGAGGTGCGAATCGGCGGCAAGCGCCATCCTGCGCGGCTGATCGGCCTGCGTCTGCGCCCGCCCCACGGGATGATCCTCGAAGGGATGGACGCCCAGGAGCAACCGCTCCACAAGAAGCACTTCTGGCTGGATCCCGAGCTGCTGGCCGAGTCGTTCGACCCCCAGCGGGCACTGACGATTCCCATCGATCTAGAGGAGCTTCCCGACCACGTCTGGCAGGCGGTGCTGGCCACCGAGGACGCCCGCTTCTTCGAGCATTCGGGGCTCGATGCCAAGGCGTTGGCTCGGGCGATGCTCAAGAATGCCAAAGCGGGCAGGGTCGTCCAGGGCGGCAGCACCATCACCCAGCAGTTGGTGAAGATGCGGGATCTGAGCCCCAAGCGATCGTTGGGACGCAAGGCCTCCGAGGCTGTGCGAGCGCTGGCCCTGGAGGCGGAGTACGACAAGGAAGAGATTCTCGAGGCCTACCTCGACGCCGTCTACCTCGGCCATCTCGAGGGCATCCAGATCTTCGGGTTTGGCGCCGCCGCCCAGGCCTTCTTCTCCAAACCGGCCTCCGAGCTCACTCTCGAGGAGTCGGCGCTGCTGGCCGCCATGGTCCAGGGCCCCAACCGGCTCAATCCGGTGCGCAATCCCGACAACGCCCGGGAGCGCTACGACTGGGTTCTGAGCCGCATGGTGGCCGTCGACTGGCTGGAACCCGCCCGCATGCACGTCGCCCAGCGCAAGGGCCTCCCCAGGATCGATCTCCGCGGTCTCGAGGGCCTGCGACTGCCGCTGGCACCGCACTTTCTGCAGCTGCTGCAGGAGGAGGCTGAGAAGGCGGCGCCCAAGCGATCCGCCGAAGGCCGCGGCGTGGTGATCTACTCGACCCTCGATCCGCTCCTCCAACAGAGGGCCGAGCTTGCCGTCCGCCTCAGGTTGGAGAGACTGAAGGCCGAGAGACCCGCGCTTCGCAACCAGCCTCTGAGTGTCGCCCTGGTGGCCCTCGACGGGCGTAGCGGGAACATCCTGGCCTATGTGGGCGGCGATCCGGACGACCGGCAGGACCGCTTCGATCGGGCCCGTCGAGCCTCTCGCCAGCCGGGCTCCACGGTCAAGCCCTTCATCCTGCTCGAGGCCTTTGAAGACTGTGGCAGCCGGTCGCCGCTCTTTCCCGCCCGTCAGGTCTCCGACCTGCCGCTGACCCTGGATCTGCCCACCGGACCCTGGTCGCCGCAGAATCCCGACCGGCGCAACCGTCCCTCGGTCACCCTCCGTCAGGCCACCCGGCTGTCGCTGAACCTACCCTTCTTGCGGGTAGCCCGCTGGTGCGGTCTCGAAGCCACCGCCGACACCCTCAGGAAGAGCGGTCTAGGGCTGCCGGCCGATCTGCCCCCGGCATTCGTCCTCGGCGCGGTGGAGACCACACCGCTGGAGATGGCCGGGGCCTACACCGTCTTCGCCTCTCTCGGCACCGCCTGGCAACCTCGCCCCTTCGAGCGGGTGTTCCTGCCCGGTGGCCGCAAGATCGCCACCCGGAAACCCAGAGGGCGTCGGGTCGTGAAGCCGGAGTCCGCCTACCTGGCCCGGGATCTATTGGCCTCCGTCGCTGAGGGGCACTTCCGACCCGATGATCATCAGTTGTATGGCAAGACCGGCACCTCCTCCGACTCCCGGGACGCCTGGTATGCCGGCGGAGCCGGCGATGTCGTGGCCGTAATCTGGATCGGCCTCGATGACAACCAGCGGCTCGGTCTCTCAGGCGGCAGCGCCGCCTACCCCACCTCCTGGGACTTGCTGCATCGGGCCATGAGGAGCCGCGCCCCGATCGCCGAGGAGCCACCATCAGCGATCATCGAGCGCTGGATCGAGCTCGACACCGGTCTGCTGGTGCCCAGGGATCGCCAGGGCGCCGAGCTCGAGATCTTCCGTCGGGGAGCCTTGCCAGCGAAGCGCCGCCTGCTCAGAAAGGACCGTCCGCTGCCGGTCATCGAGTAGCAATCGGAACCATTCGCGGCAGCGCCGTGCCGAGTTGGAAGAGCGGCTCTCCCAGGGCTCCCGTTCGCCGAGTTGAACCACAGATTCCCCCAGCTCGTACAATAGGGAGTCAGAGGGCCGAGACCCGGGGCGCTGGATCTTGGTGCCGCAAACCCCAAGGAGAATCGAGATGAGAAGGCGTGACCCGAAAGGACTGTTCTCACTGGTGACCCTGCTGCTCATCTTCTCCACAGTCGCCTGTGGAGCGAGCACCGAGGCGGTCGAGCCGACCGTCTCCTCGACGGAGGAAACGAAGACCATGAACGACGGAGATACAGCCATCGCCACCCTTGCGGGGGGCTGCTTCTGGTGTATGGAAGGACCCTTCGAGGCCCTCGACGGGGTTCATGCGGTGATCTCGGGGTACACGGACGGTCAGGTCCAGAATCCCACCTATAGCCAGGTCTCGAGCGGCGGTACGGGTCATACGGAGGCCGTCCAGATCACCTACGATCCGGCCAAGGTCAGCTACGAGCAGCTCCTCGAGATCTTCTGGCGCCAGATCGATCCCACCGATGCCGGCGGACAGTTCGCCGACCGGGGGTCGCAGTACCGCACCGGAATCTACTACCACGATGAGGAACAGCGCCGGGCGGCAGAAGCTTCCAAAAGCGAGCTCGGTGCCAGCGGCAGGTTCGACAAATCCATCGTCACCGAGATCAAGGCCGCCAGCACGTTCTATCCGGCCGAGGACTATCATCAGGACTACTACAAGACCCACCCCACCCGCTACAAGATGTACAAGATCGGCTCCGGTCGCGACGGCTACGTCAAGAAGACCTGGAAGGATGTGCCGCTGACCGCCGAGGGTCCCAATGGGAGTGATACGAACGAAGCCGCCGAGGCAGGAGGTAAAAAGGTGTACCGCAAACCCAGCGACGAGGAGCTGCGCGAGATGCTGACCCCGCTGCAGTACAAGGTCACGCAGCAGGATGGCACTGAGCGAGCGTTCGACAACGAGTACTGGGACAACAAGCAAGAGGGGATCTACGTCGACATCGTCAGCGGCGAGCCGCTGTTCAGCTCCACCGACAAGTACAAGAGCGGCACCGGTTGGCCGAGCTTTACCCAACCGCTGGAGTCGGCCAACATCTCCGAGCACGAGGACAGCAAGCTGTTCATGACTCGCACCGAGGTGCGGAGTACTCACGGCGACAGCCATCTCGGTCACGTCTTTCCCGATGGACCGAGGCCTACGGGTCTGCGCTACTGCATCAACAGCGCCTCGTTGCGGTTCGTTCCCAAAGCCGACCTCGAGGCCGAGGGCTACGGCGAGTACGCCAGCCTCTTCGAGAAGTAGACCTCGACCCCGACCGTCGATCTAGTACCCACAGGCAGCCACCACCCGCCCCGTGATGTCGCGCGAGTGGGAGGCGGCTGTCCGAGTCTGTGGCCATTCCTCGAGCCCAGCGTGGTGCAGGGCCTCGTGCAGCAGGACCAGCTCGATACTGGTGGCCGGCAGCTGCCACATCCGACGACAGATCCAGGTGGGCCGAATCCCCACTTTGGTGAAGGCATAGTTGTTGACGCAGACCCGGTGCTCCATCAGCACGTCGGCCGGGAAGTAGAGCGTCTGACGCAGGATCTCGGCGCCGTTCTTGCCGAGACGACTGAAGAGACGGGCACAAGTCGGATGTGATCTCAGCCTCTGGGCAGCCGACTCCACCGCCGACTCGATCTTGCGATGGACGTGCCTCGGTAGCCGATCGCTGATCCAGGGACCCGACCTGTAGTGATCCTCCATGTACCGATCGTAGAGGGCGGCCTCCCCCTGGCGACTGATGACGACTACGGTCAACAACCAGGTTGTGACAGCCAGCGAGAGCATCCGTCTTGTGGTCGTCTGTAGTGTTGCCATGTCGGCCTCCTCTCTTGCTGGATCCACGGCGACTGCTCGGTCGTCTACACCTGCGAATGAGAATTCCTCAATCTGGCTCCTCTACCCTTTATGACCAACAGGGTCGGAGTATTTCTCTCGGACCCTGTCTAGTTAGACGCCGGAGGAGCGGCGCAAGTTGCGGTGGAGGGATGGGCTTCGCTTTGGTGCAGCGAACGGTCCTCAGAGCGGTACGAAGCGCTGCCGTGATAGCTTGCAGACAGCTTTCGCCAACCCAATAGCGACTTCAGGAGGCTGAGATGGTGCGATACGTGAGTCTTCTGCGCTTTACCGAAAAGGGCAGCGCAGCCATCAAGGATTCGACCCAGCGGGCCGAGTCCTTCAATCTCGCTCTGGCCGGTACAGGGGTGGAGATCGTCGGCCAGTACTGGACCATGGGCGCCTACGACGGCGTGCTGATCCTGGAGGCCGACTCGGAGAAGAAGATCCTCCACTACCTGGCCGAGCTCTCCGCCACGGGCGCCGTGCAGCCCGAGACCATGCGGGCCTTCGATGCGGCGGAGTTCAACGAGATCGTCGAGAGCTGAGAACAGGCGCGATCAGTGCAGCCACGCCGGCGGCTCGCCCTTGGCGGGCCTGCCCAAGGTGCCTTCTCTTTCGGCCGCCCAATAGGCCACTACCGCGTAGGAGGCTACGTTTTGGGCCAGGTCGGCGGGGTCGACCTTGTCCAGCGTGTCGTCGTCGGTGTGGTGGTAGTCGAAGTAGTAGGTGGCGTCGGGTCGCAGATCGACCATCGGCACGCCCAGGTGGCGGAGCGGCACCAGGTCGGCGCCGCCACCGGCGATGTTGTCGGACCAGGTGACTCCCATGGGGGCCAGATAGCGCAGCACCGCCTTGGCGTCTGCCACCGAGGCCTCGTCGGTGCGCGCCCGGTAGCGCCAGACCCGACCCGGGCCCAGATCGGCCTCCATGGCCAGCACATGCCGGTCGATCTCGTCTTCGCGGCCCTTGGGATAGGCCTTGGCCCCCGAGAGTCCGAACTCCTCGTTGGCGAAAAGAACCACGCGCACCGTGCGCCGGGGGGGCTCGGGTAGCGCCAGGATCAACCGCGACACCTCCAACATGATGGCCACACCAGTGCCGTCGTCGATGGCCCCCGTCCCCATGTCCCAGGAGTCGAGGTGAGCGCCCAGCAGCACGATCTCTCCGGGCTTCTCGCGACCGGTGATCTCGCCGATGACATTGGCCGACAGCACGTTCTCGTACTGCTTGGCACCCAGCTCCAACCGGAACCGGACCGGTTTGCCGCTGTCCACTTGCATCTCCAGTAGGTCGGCATCGGGGATGGCCAGAGCTGCAGCCGGGATATTCGGGACTCCCTCTTCGTGGCGAGTCGCTCCGGTATGGGGAAACCGGTGGGTACCGGTTCCCAGCGAGCGGATGAGCACGGCGGTTGCTCCCAACTCGGCTGCTCGTGCCGGACCGCTGCGCCGGACGATGCCGGTCTGCCCATAGCTGGAACCGTCCTGGTGACGCACCATCCGCTGGTTGATGAAGACGATTCTGCCCTCGATCTCCTCCCGAGAGCGCTCGGCCAGATCCTCCAGTGAAAAGACCATGACCACCTCGGCCTCGAGCCCCCCTTCCGGGGTTCCCACGCTGCCACCGAGAGCCGTCAAAAACATGGGCTGGGGCCAGGGTTCCAGAATCTCACCGCTCTCGTGCCCGCGGACCCAACGCGGGACCTCGACCGGTTCGGTGCGGACGTTCTCCAGACCGATCTCGCCCATGGTGCGCACAGCCCATTCAACGGCGGCTTTGTCCCCAGGGGTACCGGCGAAGCGAGGTCCCACCTCGGTGGTCAGCGAGCGCACCAGCTCGAACGAGTTGCGGCTCTCCTGACCCTGGTCCCGGAGCTCGATCAGGGTGGCGGCCAGATCCTCTCCAATCGATTCGGCACCGGCCGTCACGCCGAACAGTGTCAGGAAGAGCCCCAGAACGACAGTCGTCCCAGGACGGAACTCGCTACGGTTCGTCATGATCAGTTCCCTCGAATCGATTCAATCGGTACTCGGTTCCGCCAGGGGTGGGCTGAAGCGGGCAACGTCGACCTCAGGGTTGACGACGACCTCCTTCACCGTCATCGTCTCCAGCCGGGCCCAGAACTCCCATTCGATCTGAAAAGGAATCTTCAAGCCCTCGACCTCGCGGAAGTCGTCGTAGAAGATGCGCTGCTGCATGGGCTCCGCGAGCTGGGTGTAGTCGTAGATCTGGCTATCGGTCGCCACCTCCAGATAGGTCTCGGCATCGAGATGCCAGGTCTCGACTTTGCCGTCGGGGAGGGTGATCTCGAGATCGACCGTGGGAATCCCGTCGATATCTCCATCTCCCGTGGCCCGGACCTCGATTCCCTTCTTCTCGTAGTCGAGTAACAACAACGGAAAGAGAGACTCCCGCTCGAGCTGGCTCTTGTAGGGATCCTCCTCCACTCGGCCCGCCTCCGGTTGGAGCCAGGCATTGAGCATCCAGGGCCCCTCGGTGTCCCGGGCACGAACGGCCGGCACGTCCTGCATCGAGTAGTCGAGGCGGTAGAGATCGCCACGCTGACGGATCAAGGTGAAGTCGGAACGCTTGCTGACCACGGAGAAGACCCCGGTCATCTTCAGCGATCGCACCTGGCGCCAGGCTTCAGCGCCACCGCGGGCCTCCAGATACCGAGCGACGATCTCGTCGGCGTCGGGTTCCTGCGCCATCAACGAGCCACCCACCGTAGACAACAAGATCGCAATCAGACCAACTCTGACGAGTCTCCGATTCATGGTGCACCCCCCTGGCCGTTCGCCGAATCGCCCCGGATATCGAGGCTGACGATCTCGTCGAAATCCCGCAGATAGAGACGCCCGTTCGAGAGGCTGGGGGCCGTCCACGATCGACCTGCCATGACCTCGGCGCGGCCGAGCTCCTCGTAGCCCTCCGGTGAGGCCCGCACCAGGGCCACCAACCCGGCATCACTGAGCACGAACAGCAGACTCCCGGCGGCGACCACCGACCCCTTGCCAAAACCCCGCCTGGCCCACTTCTTTTCACCTGTCGCGGCTTCCAGGCACCGTAGAGTGCCGTTGTCGAAGCCGTAGAGGTGCCCGTCCACCAGGACCGAGGTGTTGAAGTGGTTTCGCATCAACCTCTCGCTCCACAGCTCTTCGACTTCGAAGCCCGCCTCACCCCGGGTGACCCGGATCATGTGGCCACCGAAGCTGTCATCGGAGGTGGAGAGGAAGATTCTGTCCGGCGCCAGGAAGATCGGCATGACGATGGCGGCCAGCGCCTTGGGTGTCGGAAATTGCCACAGCACCTCGCCGGCCGTCGAAAGACCGACGGCTTCCTGACCCGCCCGACGGAAGAGCACGTACTGACGGATCCCACCGATCTCGGTGACGATGGCCGACGAGTAGCCCGCCGGTCCCTGCAGACTGGACCACTCGAGATCACCGGTTTTTCGGTTCAGGGCGACGATTCCCGGGCTCTTGTCCTTGTCCCCGACCTCCAGAATCACCACCTCGCCATCGACCAGAGCCGAGGTCGCGTAGCCGAACCGCGGGTTGGGCCCCATCTCTGTCAGGTCCTTCTGCCAGATCAGCTCGCCGCTCTCCGCATCCAACGCCAGAAGACGCGACTGCGAGCTGGTGGTGTAGACCACACCCTCCACTACCGTGGGTGTGGAGCGAGGGCCGCCGTCACCCAACTCGGCCTGGACGAACTCTCCTGCATCCACCTTCCAGAGGGTCTCGCCAGTGGCCGCATCGAGGCAGAGGACATGCTCCTGAGCCTCGTCCGCGTCCATGGTGTACAGCCGATTCCCCACCGCGGTTACCGCTGAATAGCCCGAACCGACGGCCCGACGCCAGACTACGGCAGGCTGCCCCTCGGTCCATGTCTGTAGCAGACCGGCCTCTTCGATAGTCCCTTGCCGCTCCGGTCCCCGGAACTGGGGCCAGTCAGTCGCTTCGGTCCTGGCGGTCGTCAAGAGCCCCACGACCGTCACCGCCGCCACACCAAAGATTAACCGTTGTCTTCGCCTCATTCGTCCCCCCAGGCTGAACGGCGAGTCTACTAAAACAACCGCCGGACGACTCTCGGGGAGCCGCCCAGCGGCCGAACGAACCGCGGACCTGTGGCGAAAGGTCTCTACTGCGGTTTGCGAAGGATGATGTCGCCGTTGAAGGTCTTGAACCGGAGCTCCGGTCCACCCCCGCCGATGGCGCCCTCGACGGCCTTCTCCATCCGCACCCGATAGCCCCGACCCTCGTGCTCCTGGGTGATCTTGGGCTCTGTCGGTTGCAGCTCGATATCGAAGTCGGTGTACACATCTCCATGATTCGATTGCATGTAGAGGTCGGCTCTGATGGAGATCGGCAGGGTCACCTGTACATCCCCGTTGAAGCTGCTGAAGGACATGGGGGTGTCGGCGTCGGCCTCCACCAGCTCGACCACCACATCTCCGTTGGTGGTGTTGGCGACCACCGAGCCCCGCATGTTCTTGGCGATGATCTCGCCGTTGGTGTGGCTGAGCTCATGTTGACCTGAAACGCCCTCGACCTCGACCAGATCGCCGTTCACGCCGCTCAGATGAACCGAAGTGGTGTAGGGCACACTGATCTCCAGAAAGATCTCCTCGCTCGACCAGTCGGTGCCAACCTCGACCTTGTTGTCCTTCTCCTCGATGGTCACGCCTCCGGAGGAGCTGGGAATCCGTCGCAGACCGCTGCGCTCGTCAACCTCTTCGTGTTCGTCTTCGTCCTCGTCGGCCTCGAACCTCACCTTGACCTGCACTTCGGAGCCTTCATAGCCGCTCACCGAGATGGATCCCATCATCACCGAGGCCTCGAGAAGCACAGGTTGACCGGGGTTGCTCAGCGGCACCGTGAAGCTCTGCTCCTGGGCCGCGAGCATGCCGCTCATCAGGGTCAGACAGAACAGGACTGCCAGAGTCTTCTTACGCATCGTTGTCACCTCTCTCACTCGTCCCTTTGCGGACGTAGATATTGCCGTTCAAGGTCTCGAAAGAATGGGTGGGACCGCCCCCGCGCACCCGCACCCGGGTTCCACGAGACATCTCGATGATGGTCCTCTCACCCTTGGTTCTGGTGGTCGGTGGCTTGGCGGGCAGCGGCGCCACCTCGTACTCGCTCCACAGCTCGCCCCACCGGGCCAGCATGTCCAGATCGGCCGACAGCCCGGGTTGGAAGCTCACATCGATCTTGCCGTTGACCGTCTCGAAGTGGCTGTCACCGCGGGGATTGGCGATAAAACTGGCGACGACCGGTCCGTTCACCGTGGTCGCTTCGCCGGAACCCGCCATGCCCACCAGGTCGATGGAGCCGTTGACGTTGCGGACCCGGAAGTCACCGCGCACATCGGACACCTCGATATCACCGTCGGTGACCGTTCTGATGTCCAGCTCGGTGTCGAAGGGCACCCGGATATCGAAGTCGTAGACGATCTCGTACTCGTCGTGCCAGTCGTTCCAGCAGTTGCGCCGGTCCTCGTCACGTGGACAGCGGAAGGGGCCGTCCACAAAGAGCTCGAGCCCCTCGGCAGTCTGGCTGATCTGTAGAGTCACCTCGAGCCGGGCCTGATCGATACGCTCCTGACGACGGGCTCGCACGGTCTCCCTGGCCTCCATCTCCACCGAGCTTCCGGCGTGACCCCGGATCCGCAGCGATCCCCAGACGTTGTCCACGACCAGGCGCTGTGGGGTCGAGCCTTCGAAGGCGAGGCTCTCCGTCAGCGTTCGA
>CAJHZZ010000014.1_pt1 | contig 26045 bp, 22 predicted proteins | sample 9199071 | NCBI WGS metagenome assembly CAJHZZ01 (sample SAMEA7708275, study PRJEB35096) | sediment metagenome | biome: marine neritic benthic zone biome [ENVO:01000025]; feature: sediment [ENVO:00002007]; material: shallow marine sediment [ENVO:03000034] sea grass bed [ENVO_01000059] ...
ACATTGCATTGGTATTCACTGTGGTATTCGGTCTCGATTCTGCTCAGCTTCGCGGCGCTAGTACTCGTCTGGCTAACTCACCGAAATAGGCCATGGTCGTACCGCGTGCTTCTCTCACTGGGGCTGCTGGCGTTGATCTGGAGTCTGGTACCGCAGCTGAAGTCCTTCACAGCCATAGCGGAGCGACCTTCACAAATCCTGTTTCTGGCCGCAGTGGTCGGGTTCGGTTTTGTCGCAATTGTCGACTCGATAGATCGCCGGCCGCCTGGACACGAAGTGCAGACGAATGGAGACGGCGGTCCGGGTAAACCAGCGAACGAGATCCAGAGCTGATGCTGCAGAGTTAGTTCGGTGATCTGGTGCCTGAGCTGCGTCGTGACCCTTCGATCATCGTCCCCAAGAAACTGCCCACAGCCAGGCGAAGCCAGGCTGGGGCGGGGTGTTTCTGGACACCTGCTCTCGGGAGGAGTAGCGTGGTAAGTGCCTCGACAGAGTAAGCCAGCCGATAGGCTGAGCGCACAAAGCTACGGGTGTCTCTCGACACAGCCAGGCGGCCCATTGTGGATGGCGCAGTCTTCTTCTGACTCTGATATTGGTTGAGATTCTCTAAGGTAGGCACAAGGAGGAATCGAACGTGAAGCCGAGCACAAGAAAGACCGTGGCGATTTCGACAGCAGTCGTTGGCGGGGTGATCCTTGCTCGACAATATCTGCCCGAAGAGTGGCGCAAGAGGTTTTCTCGGCTGCCTGGGCACATGATGGCGTGGATGGTGGATCACATGCCCGATGAGTGACCGTGAAAGGTGATCATGTCTGGCGTGGACCAGATACAGGAACAGAACGAAGAGATCCTCGGAACTCTGGAGGCCCGCTCTCCCACCACTGATTCTTGACGGCAAGACGGGCACTGTGTTCCGTGCCCCCCCTCCCCTCACCGTGGGACCCTAGGGTACGGAACTGAGGAGGGCCGAGTGCCCTGGCCCTTGGCTCCTGATTCACTTCTCACCCCTACGGATAGAGTTCTTCAAGTGAGAGAAGCGCAAGATCGGAGCATCTCGGGGGATGCCCATGGTTGGCCAGAGGATTGGCGAATACACTATCCTAGAGAAGCTCGGTGAGGCACGGAGGACCCCGTCGACGGAGAGGTCGCCTTCAGGCTCATCACGCGGGTGACCTTGACGGAGTTTTGGGTGCATGCGGATAGGCCTTTACCATGGCTACGAGCTGATCGGCTCAGGCAGCAACGAGTACACTCGCTACGTCTCTCGGGCGCTTGCACTCCTCGGCCACGAGGTACACGTCTTTTGTCGTGAGCCGGAGCCTGAACGCATTCCGCACGTGAGCCGCGCGATCGCTTGGGACTCCGCAGGGGCGCCGCAAGAGCTCTTCCTCAGAAACCTCAGCTCGAACTGTGTCGTCCACCAGCTTCCAGACCCTCAGATCTGTCCCGTCTACATTACGGACCAGCCGCGCAAAGGCCGTGTCAAGCCGTTCACAGCCTTGTCCGACGGGGAGCTCGATGACTACCACTCGTTCAGCCTGGCTACACTGAGGGCCGCGCTCAAGGCCTATCCGGTTGACGTCCTACATGCAAATCATCTCGTCTATCAACCCTCCGTGGCCGTCGAGACCGGTTTTCCCACGGTCATCTTCCTGCACGGCAGCAGCATCGAGTACACGGTCAAGCGCGACGAGCGATTCCTGGAAGCCGGGCGCACCGCGCTGCGCAAGTCAGCAGGCGTGATCAGCGGTAACCGGGAAGTGCTCGGGCGCCTCATGAAGCTCTATCCAGAGGAACGTGAGCTCATCGAAGAAAAGAGTGCGATCGTCGGCGTCGGTGTAGATACGTCGCTCTTCCAGCCAGTCGAGCGAAGGCACCGGCTCGAAACGCTCACGCACGTTCAGGGGACCTACGGGGGCAAGCCACCCCGACTCGGCGCAGAGCTGCAGCAGCGGCTGGACAAGGGAGACTTCTCCGCCGTTACAGACTACTTCAGGGCGTACGAGCACACCCAACCCGATGCCGACCTCGTGGCTCATGTCGCGCGGATTCCGTGGGACAATGGCAAGATCCTGCTTTTCGCCGGCGCATTGACGGCGGGCAAAGGCCTGCAGAGCGTTATCGCCGCCATGCCCAAGGTGCTGCGCCATCACCCGGATGCGCATCTCGTTGCGGTCGGGGCAGGCGCCTATCGTGAGGTCCTGGAAGCACTCGTCCATGCATTCACGACCGGCAATCAGGCTCTCTTCGAGTTCTTGGTCGAGGGTGGCTTCGACCTCGATCATAGTGAGCTTACCGGCAGGTGGAAAGATATTCGCGGGCCTCTTGAAGCGGCCCCCGGTCTGGCCGACCACGTTCACTTCCTCGGCCGACTCGATCACAATCTGTTGCGCCATGTGTTTCCTTGCTCGGACCTCACTGTCTTCCCATCGATCATCCCCGAAGCGTACGCGCTCGTCTTGATGGAGTCCCTGAGCAACGGCGTTGTGCCTTTGGTCTCGGACTTCAGCGGTTTTCGTGACGCGCTGCAGCTGCTGGAGGACCTGCTCGGCCCGGAGCTAGTCGATCGGATGCGCTTACCAGTGGACCCAGTGGTGCGGGTCGCAGGAATCGCCACTCGCATCAGCAACATGTTTGACGAGCCGGAGCCGCCTGCCCAAGGTGCGAGGCTGCGCCAGATCGCGGTGCAGCACTTCGATTGGAACGTTCGTGCACAGGGCCTCCTGCAAGCCTACGATCGATTCGCCGGGTAAGCATCATGACCTGACCCCCTAGAATTTCGCCCCCCTACCCCCTCCAAGCGGAACCTCTGCAAAACCAGTCGAGAATACAGGCCACCGGCTGGCTCTTGATCATTGGAGCCGAGACCGGGTCCGCTCGAGACGCCTAGGTAAATGGCCTCTAAGTGTCACCCATATGTCACCCCAAGACCCCACTCCTTGGGTGCACTCTGGGCCCTTGTTCGCCCTAACTATTCGTATTGAGAGATTTAACTGGTCGGGACGGCGAGATTTGAACTCGCGACCCCCTGAACCCCATTCAGCGACTATGCCTCATAGTGTCTTCTTTTTAGGACAGTCAGATGGGAGGGTTGAAAGGCAGTCCCCACCTGTCTTCCTCACCTGGTCGGCCTCCGTTGTTTGTACCAGTTTGAATGTTAGTGAATCGCAGGTTGTTTGTCCTCCCGACTGGCCGCTAGCGGCCAGTCGCTCGCCTCGGGTGCTGGGGGTTGGTAGCCCAGCGCCTGGTGCGGTCGGACGTGGTTGTACTGCCACCGCCAGCGCTCGGTCAGCACTTGGACTTCCTTGAGCGTGTAAAAGATCTCGCCATCGAGAAACTCGTCTCGCAGTCGGGCATTGAAAGACTCGACGTAGCCGTTCTCCCAGGGACTGCCCGGCTCGATGAAGAGCGGAGCCACCTCCAGCCGGCCGAGCCACTCCCGGACCGCCTTGGCGGTGAATTCCGGTCCGTTGTCGGAGCGGATGTAGGTCGGCAAGCCTCGATAGAGGAAGAGGTCCGCCAGGGATTCGATCACCTCCCAGGACGAGAGCTTCCGCGCCACGCGGATCGTCAAGCACTCCCGTGTGAACTCGTCGACGACGACCAGCATCCGATAGACGCGGCCGTCCGTGGTGCGATCCTGCACGAAGTCGTACGACCAAACGTGGTTCGGCCCCGCCGCTCGTCGGCGGATGCACGAGCCGTCGTTAAGCCACAGACGGCGGCGCTTCGGCTGGCGTTTGGGGACCTTGAGGCCCTCCCGACGCCACAAGCGCTCGACCCGCTTCGGACTCGCGGCGAAACCCTCATCCCGGAGGAACCGAGAGATCTTGCGATACCCGTAGCGACCGTACTGCAACGCCAGCTCCGTCATCCGGTCCACGAGCTCCCCCTCGTCGGTACGTGGCGATCCACGGTAGCGCTGGGTCGAACGGGGCTGGCCCAAAGCCCGACACGCTCGGCGCTCGGATACGCCCAGCTTGCGCTGGGCGTGCTCCACGAGCTGCCTTCGGCGAGCCGGGCTCAGAAGTTTCCCGACGCCGCTTCCTTCAAAATCGCATTGTCGAGCATCGCATCCGCCAGCAGCTTCTTCAGACGCGCGTTCTCCTGCTCGAGTACCTTCATCCCTCGTCCCATCTCAATCTCCGCCTCCCGCAGCTTCACGATGATCTGCTCAGTCGAGTACCGCTTTGCGCCCATCCTGGGCCTCCTTTCGCCGATCCCAAGGAGCCGAAACCTAACACTCCAGGTGGATCAGATTTTGGAGGCTAGACCAGCAAATCGCGGTCCTCTCCTTTGAGCCGCTGCTTCGCCTCGGGATCGTCGATGTCGACCACCACGACTCCAACCGGGAGAGCGAGCCCAATGTTGGCGTCCGGGTGATTAGTCCACCACTGCCGGATCTGATTACCGTCAGTGCTGGCGGCGTGGAAGCCTTTCCGGGCGAGTGGCGGCTTGTCCCTCGGCACACACGGGAAGACCGGCCAGTTCTCCTCGGCATGCTGGCGTGCGGCGTGACCCTGTGGGCTCAGGGCGGCGGCGGGCTCAGCTTGCCCTGGCATTGTGGGCCTCCGAGGTCGAGTACGTGGTCTTGCTGTCGAGCCAGCTCTCTAAGACTGAGCGCCGGACATAGACACGCCTGCCGACTTTCAGGTAGGGACAGAACGTGCCATCGCCCCGATACTTGGCCTGGGTGGCGCGGGGGATCTTGTACGTGTCCTCGATCTCGGCGGGGGTGAGTAGCTCGTCTGGACTGCTGCTGGAACGAGAACTGTCGTCAATCACGAAAACCTCCGATGCCTTGGTGCTGCTGCCCAGTGGCAGCGAGCGTTGAACGTTCTCGCCGTCCCACCGGGACAGGGCAGCACCTCCACCGGAGGCCTGCTGACCAGAGTAAGCTCAGTGTCCACTGACGCCTCCCTGGCTGTCGCCATTATTCCTGAGTCATCGTGGAATTGTCAAATAACTCCTTATATTGCAATACTTTACAACACCAGTATGGCAAGGTGTTGACCTCAAGAAACCGCTCTCGGCCCGGCTCATCTCACAGCCCCACACAAACAGACCCTAGATGGGCCCTGAGAGTCGGTTCTGCGGTCGCTGAGGGCCGCCTGGGCCCATGCCAGTAGTCGCCCTCTGGTCCAGTTGGCGGAAGCAAGAAGCGAAACCATCCCACCCCGACCGGGTGGCGCTCCCTCCTTCACCCAAGTAGGATCGGATCATTCCGGGAGTGGAAATGATCGGCCAGACACTCGGCCACTACAAGATCCTCGACCTGCTCGGTGCGGGCGGGATGGGAGAGGTGTACCGGGCTGAGGATACGACCCTCGGGCGCGAGGTGGCCATCAAGGTCCTACCCGAGGCCTTCACAGACGATCCTGAGCGCCTGGCCCGCTTCGAGCGGGAGGCCAAGCTCCTCGCTACACTCAACCACCCTCACATCGCGTCGATCTACGGACTCGAGGAGGAGGAGGGGAAGCCCTTCCTGGCTCTCGAACTGGTGGAGGGCGAGGACATTGGGGAGCGCCTCGAACGGGGCGCGGTTCCCGTCGACGAGGCATTGGAGATCGCTGAGCAGATCGCGGAGGCACTCGAGGAGGCGCACAATAAGGGGATCGTCCACCGCGACCTCAAGCCCGCCAACGTCAAGATCACCCCAGATGGGAAGGTGAAAGTTCTCGACTTCGGTCTCGCCAAGGCCTGGGCCGGCGACGACGCCGGAGGAACCGCGGAGGCGGCCCTGTCGGAGTCACCGACACTGACGCACGCCGGCACGGTGGCCGGCGCGATCCTGGGCACGGCGGCATACATGTCGCCCGAGCAGGCGCGGGGCAAGCCGGTCGACAAGCGGGCAGACGTGTGGTCCTTCGGCGTGGTGCTGTGGGAGATGCTGACCGGCCGGGGGCTCTTCTGGGACGAATCGGTGGCCGACATCATCGCGGCAGTCGTGACGAAGGAGCCGGACCTCGACGCGGTGCCGGCCAACACGCCGCAGGCGGTGCGGCGCCTGCTCGCGCGCTGCCTCCGCAAGGACCCGCGCACACGACTGCCGGATATGGGCGCCGCCCGACTCGAGCTGCAAGACGTGCTCGCGGGCTCCACGGTGGAACCCGGGGCCGCCGGGATAGACGAGGATGCCTTCGGCGCCACAGAGGTTCAGCGCCTCGCACGGCAGAGATGGGCCTGGGCGGCGGCACTCCTCGTGACCGCCGGTCTGGCCGGGTTCTTGACGTGGGTCCTGCTCACGCAAACCCCGGAAGCGCGGCCCGCCGTGCACTTCGTCTTCGACCCACCCGAGGACGTGACCCTCTCCGACTTCAATCCCCTGGCCGTGTCGCCCGATGGCGGCACCATCGTATTCGCCGGCTGGCCTGCCGCCGGTGCGACGCAGCTCTGGACTCGCAACCTGGGCGCGCCGGAAGTCCGGGCGCTTCCCGGAACGGAGGGCGCGGGGAAGCCCTTCTGGTCTCCGGACGGCTCTTCGATTGCGTTTTTCGCCGAGGGTGAGCTCAGGAAGCTGAGCCTGGCGAGTGGGAAGGTCCAGAGAATCTGCGTGCTCCCCCCGCGGTGCCCTGGCCCGGCGGGCACCTGGAGCAATGAGGACACCATCGTATTCTCGACGGGGACCGTGGACGGGCTGTACTCAGTCTCGGCAGGGGGGGGGGAGGCGAGGCCGCTCACCACGCCCGACGATAAAACGCACCACTGGTGGCCGCAGTTTTTGCCCGACGGACGCCGCTTTATCTTTGAAATCTACGCCGTGGAGGCGGAGAAGAAGGGCGTCTACGTAGCCTCCCTCGATGCGCCCGACCAGTGGCGCCGTCTCCTGCCCGTACCCATGCGCGGCCGGTACGGTTCGGACCACCTGCTCTACGTGCAGGATGGCAGCACCCTCCTGGCGCAGCCCTTCGACATCGCACGAACAGAGCTCTCGGGCGATCCGGTCGCGGTGGCATCGTCCGTGGCCTCGGGGATGGTTCCCCGATGGGGATGGTTCTCGGTCTCGGGCACCGGCGTTCTGACCTATCTTGAAGGAACCACCAACATCCAGCTCGTGTGGCTCGATCGAGCGGGGAAAAGGATCGGAACTCTCGGGGACCCCGGGCGTTACCACGGCCCCATCGTCCTCTCGCCGGACGACAGCCGCGTCGCGGTGCAGATCCAGGCCGGAGACGGGCAGGACGACATCTGGGTGATCGACGTGGCCCGCGGGTTGGCCAGCCGCGTGACCACCGGACCCCCACAGTCGACGGACCCGGTCTGGTCCCCGGACGGCCGGGAGCTCATCTTCAGAGGAGGTCCCGACCGCGGTGATCTCTACCACATAGAGCTAGGGGCCGGCGCCACCCCATCGTTGCTGCTGGAAACGGCCGCGCGCGAGATCCCGGAGGACTGGTCACGCGACGGGAAGATCCTGCTCTACCGCACGACCGGGGAGGACAACGCCTTATGGGCGCTGCCCCTGGACGGGGACGGCTCACCCGAGCTGGTGCTGGAGACTGGATCCTCGTTGCGCGCACCGCAGATGTCTCCCGACGGACGGTGGCTGGCATACATGTCCAACGAGTCCGGGCGATACGAGGTGTACGTCGAGCCATTCCGTCGACCCGGCGAGCGGGTGCGTGTCTCCCACGACGGCGGCAGTCTGCCCAAGTGGCGTGGCGACGGGAAGGAACTCTTCTACCTGTCCCCCGACGGGCAGCTGATTGCTGTGGATGTCCGGGAGGGAGCTTTGGGACCCGATGTCGGGATGCCCACAGTGCTCGTTCCCGCCGACAAGGCCATGGCGGAGTTGTTGTGGGGACGCGACGACTACGCGGTCACCGCGGACGGCCAACGCTTTCTGGTGAAGACGCGCATCGAAGAGGAGGACCGGCGGATCCACGTCCTCCTCAACTGGACCTCGCTGCTGGAGTGACCTGTCAGAGCGCGCGGCCATCATGCGACCTCGTCCGAAATCGGCGACGACCGGACCGCACTGCTCCTTGAGCGTTGTTCCTGAGCCAGACCCGGAATGCCCCCGACCGACCTCTTCCTACGCCTGGGCCCTCACCCCGGCTGTCCTCCGCTGGCAGTCCAACTCCGATCCCCTCCGCGACCACCCCCACTTCCAGGCGCTGCTGGAGAGGTACAGGTAGGAGGCGGGTTAGCAACCAGCCTTTTGTCTGCCTCCGGTTTCCTGATCGATCAATTCAACCCACTATGACCTTCTATCCCGGTGCCATTCACCATGGCAACAGGGCTGAATCGGACCTCTCTCGGGGTCGCCTGCAAACGCCCAACTTCGAGCCCAGTGGTAACAGACTGGTAACAGTCAGGCCCATCAGGGCGCAGACCACCCTTCTTGACTTTCTTGTAAGTGCTTGAGTCTATTAGGTTTATATTGGTCGGGACGGCGAGATTTGAACTCGCGACCCCCTGAACCCCATTCAGGTGCGCTACCAGGCTGCGCCACGTCCCGACCGGGAAACGGACTCTAGCTGCTTTTCTTACCGGAGTCCAGATAGTCGAGGATGCCCTGGGCCTCCTTCAGGGCCTTCTGAACTCCCTTGCGGACAGACGCGAGCTCTTTGGTCACGGCCGGGTCCGCCGCCGGTGCTTCGGCCGCGGTGTCAGCGGCTGCCTCCTCGCTCGCTGCCGCTGCCTCGACCTCCGCACCCTCCTCGGTCTGCGGCAGAGGCTTGAGACCGGTCTTGAGCTCCCCTTCCAGCTTCTTTTTGGCGCCGGCGATGGTGAACCCCTCCTCGTAGAGGAGCTCTTTGATACGGCCGATGACCTGCAGATCCTTGGTCGTGTATACCCGTTGGCCCGACTTGCTCTTGTTGGGGCTCAACGCAGGAAACTCGGTCTCCCAGTACCTCAACACGTAAGGCTGGATATCCAGCTTCTTGCACGCCTCGCCGATCTTGAAGTAGAGCTTCTTGGTCGCCACGGTGCAGTTCCTCCGCCGCCCAGACAGCTACAATCCGTCGAGCTCAGGCGTCGTCCGGTCCGTGATCCGACACCAGACGCTTGACCTTGGATGACGGGCGAAAACTCAGACCCTTCCGGGGTGGAATGTAGATTCGCTCGCCGCTGATGGGATCGACTCCGGCACGGCCCTGCCGATCGGTAACCTCGAAGACTCCGAAGTTCTGGATCTTGACCGTGCGTCCTTCGATCAGGGTGTCTTTGACCGAGTGCAGGATCGTCTGCACCACCTCGGCCGCCTCGTGCTTGGTCAGACCGCCATGCAACTCGTAGACGAGTTTGGTCAGGTCCGCCTTCGTCAGGCCACCGCGCTTGGGGACTTTCGCGTTGTTACCCACTTCACAGAAATCGCTTGGCTTCGAGGGTAAAAACTAATGTTCTACCTCAAAGAATTTACATGAAGTATATGACGCAACTGCGCCCCCAGCAAGTAGATTCTGATTCAGCTATCTCTTCCGGATCACCAGGCGTATCGGCACGCCTTCCAGACCCAGCGCCCGTCGCAGGCTGTTGACCAGGTAGCGGCGGTAGTCGGCTCGCCTCGGCAGCTTGCGGTTGGCGAAGACCATGATGGTCGGAGGAGCGGTCTTGACCTGCGTGGCGTAGAGGATCTTCCACTCCCTGCCCTCGATGGCCGGGGGCCGGTGACGGTGGACGATCTCGTCGAACAGGCGGTTGAGCTCCGAGGTTCCGACCTCCTTGCGACTGCGTTCCAGCAGCTGCTCGGCGGCCGGGAAGATCTTCTGCACTCCTCTACCGGACAGGGCGGAGACATTGACTCTCTGAGGCTCGGAGAGGATCTCTTCCAGGCGGAGCCAGGTCTCCTCAAGCTTCTCCCGTTGCGGCTCTTCCACCAGATCCCACTTGTTGGCCAGCACCAGACAGGCTCGCCCCAGCTCCCAGGCGGTGCCGGCGATGGTCAGATCCCCGCCGGTGATGCCCTGCGAGGCGTCGACCACCAGCAGAGCCAGGTCGGCCTGATCCAGCTGCCGCCGAGCCATCATGATGGCCACCTCTTCCGGTGCGTCGGCGGTGCGGCTGCGGCGGCGGATCCCCGCGGTATCCACCAGCACATAAGGCTTCTCGTCCCAGTGGACCACCGTGTCGATGGGGTCGCGGGTAGTACCGGGTACCTCGGAGACCAGGGCCCGCTCCTGTCCCAGAAGCCGATTGAGGATCGAAGACTTGCCGACGTTGGGCCGGCCGACGATCGCCAGACGAGGACCCTCGGCTTCCACTGCCGGCTCGGGCTCGGGAAGGACTTCCAGTATCCTCTCGCGGAGCTCACCGATGCCCTGGTTGTGCTCTGCCGAGAGCAGCACGAGGGGCTCGATCCCCAGTTGATAGAACTCGTACTGCGCCTCCTGGGCCGCCCGGGTGTCGGCCTTGTTGACGACCAGGATGGTCGGCTTGCCGAACCTGCGCAGCTCCTGCCAGACCTTCTCGTCGGCCGCAGCCAGCCCGTCTTTGCCGTCCACCACGAAGAGGATGAGCTCACACTCCTCCACCGCCAGCAACACCTGCTGATTGAGACCCAGGGGATCGTCACCAGGAACCAGCCCTCCGGTGTCGATCAACAGGACGGACTTCTCGTCATCGATCTCCGCCAGATCGGTGATCCGATCGCGCGTCACCCCCGGTTTGTCGTGGACGATGGCCTTGCGGCGTCCCAGGAGCCGGTTGAACAGCGTGGACTTGCCCACGTTGGGTCGGCCCACGATGGCCACCGCCGGTGTGAGGCCCATCAGCTCTACTCTTGGATCTCGCGGAACAGGATACGCCAGCCGTCGTCTTCCCGCTTCAGCTGGTATTTGACGCGATTGGGCTGCTCATACTCCTTGGCCAGAATCGTGTCGGTGCCGGTGGCGTAGACCTCCAGATCCCAGACCTCGTGCGTGGTGACGTAAGCGTTGGAGTAGTTCCACGCCTTGATGTCCTCGATCGTCACCGAACGCAGGGTCGCCTGCAGAGTCCGTCCCTGATCGGCCAGGTCCTGGACCCGCTTGTGGATACTCGCCACCTCCTTCTGGGCGGCATACGGTTGCAGCGGCGTCAGATCGCCCGTCGAATAGGCGCTGGCCAGGAGTGGCAGATAGGTCTCGAGCACCTCCTGGATCGCCTGTCGATCCCGGTCTTCGTCGGTCTCCCCTGCCGGGCCTCCGCCACAGGCGCCGAGAGACAGGGCCAGCAGCATGATCGCCACGATGATGAGGGTCTGTCGCATCCCTTGAATCCTAACAGCTAGGTCTGTGGACCCAGGCGCAGATTGAGTCCTCTTCGTCGCTCATCGACGCTGTCGAGAATCACCTCCACCTCGTCGGCCAGGCGATACTGTCGTCGCGAGCGTCGCCCGATGAGTCGATGATTCTCCGGCTCGAAGACGAAGTAGTCGTCGCCCATCGAGCGCACCGGGACCAATCCATCGACGTAGAAGTCCGTCAGCTGCACGAAGAGCCCGAAGGGCTGCACTCCGGTGATCCGACCGCGGAAGTGCTCGCCTATCCGGCCCGCCAGAAGACGTACCAGCTTCCACTGGAGCAGCTGTCGCTCCGATCTCTCGGCCCGTCGCTCCGTCCAGGAGCAGTGTGCAGCAATTCCCGGCAGGGCGAGCTCCAGCTCCTGCTGTTCCTCCGAATCCGCCGCCGGCCCCTCGTTCAGCAAGGACTTCAGCTGACGGTGGACCAGCAGATCCGGATACCGACGGATCGGCGAGGTGAAGTGCAGATAGTGATCAGAGCTCAGCGCATAGTGCCCTTTCGGCTCGGGGTCGTAGACCGCTCGTTGCATCGATCGCAGCACCAGCGACGAGACGAAGGCCTCCTCAGGCTTGCCTTCGACCCGTTGCAGGAGATTCTGCAGGACGCTGGGGTGGAGGGCCTCCAGATCCCCTTCGAGGGGGATCCCCAACTCCGCCAGGATCTCACGTAGCTCCTCCAGATCCCGGGGATCGGGTGGCGTGTGGATCCTGTGCAGGGTTGGCAGCGCGTGCCCGGAGAGCTCCGCGGCGACGGCCTCGTTGGCGGCGATCATGAACTCCTCGATGATTCGGTGAGCCACGGTGCGCTTCTCCGGCTGGACCCCGACGGTGTACCCCTCGTTGTCCAGAACGACATCGCCTTCCGGCAGATCGAAATCGATGGAACCCCGCTCCATCCGTCGCGCCAGCCTCTTCTTCATCAGACCGCGAGCGCGCTGCAGAAGTTCCAGGACCTCGGGGCCGGGATCGGCCTCCTCCGCATACCCGGGTTCCTCCAGAAGTCGCTGCACCTCCTCATAGGTCAATCTTCTGGAGCTCTCGATCACCGTCTCGGCGAACCGCCTACCGATCACCCTGCCTGCCCGGTCGAACCTGAGAATGGCCGACAGGGTCAGTCGGGGCACCTGGGGCCGCAGCGAGCAGAGACCGTTGGAGATCCTCTCCGGCAGCATGGGAATGGCACGATCAGGGTAGTAGACGCTGGTCCCTCGGTGATAGGCCTCACGGTCGAGGGCGGAGTCCGCTTCGACGTACTCGGCCACATCGGCGATGTGCACACCCAACTCGTATCCACCCTTGCCGGTGCGGCGGAGTGAGATGGCGTCATCGAAGTCTCTGGCGCTCTCCCCATCGATGGTGATGGTGGTCTCTCGCCGCAGGTCGGTGCGTCCCGCCCAGCTCTCTCGGGCGGGATCTTTGGGCAATCCTGCCGCCTCCTTCAAGGTCGCCTGCGGAAACTCTTCGGGTATCTCGAAGTAGCGCAGCATGACCTTCACATCGACATCCGGCTCCTCGGGTGAGCCGAGCACCTCGATGACCCGGCCTCGCGCGGGCTGGCGCCCCACAGGCGGTGATGTCAGCGCCACCACGACGAAGATGCCGTCCTCGATCGAGGCTGCCGCTTCCAGCTCGACGACCAGATCCAGCTTGGGATCGAAGGGGATCAGAACCCGGCGCTTGTTCTCCGTTGCCACGGAGCCGACCAGGGAGTCGTGGGGACGATTGAGGACCCGCACCACTGTCGCCTCCGGGAGCCGCTGGGGAGATCCCTGACGCGTCCGCCCCTTGGATCGCTTCAGCAGTACCAGGTCGCCCGTTCTGGCGCCCTTGAGATCTCGCCTGCGGACAAAGAGTCCCGCCTCTCCACCCGAGCCCGTTCGCACCACGGCATCTCCACGTTCCAGGACCTTCAGCGTGCCTACGGCCAGGTCGACGAACGGGATCGCATACCAGCGTCGGCTCCACTCCACCGCCTCACCGGTGCGCGACAGATCCTCGAGAGCCCTTCTGATCTCACTCTCGTCTAGGCCATCGCCCGCGGCCCGGCCAAGCGCCTCCAGGGTAGCTCCCTTTCTGCGGCGCTCCTCCAGGTGCTTCAGGAGCCTGCCGCGCAGAAACGGATCGATCCATTCCGGTCGATCATTTGACACCTCGGTATCCCCTCCCTAGAATCCTCTGCGGAGCGAAAGTGGCGGAATTGGTAGACGCGCAAGATTCAGGTTCTTGTGTCCGCAAGGACGTGGGGGTTCGAGTCCCCCCTTTCGCACCACTCCCCTTCTAGTCAGACCATAGCGCATCGTCGAGATCTCTTGTCTCGCGTCTTGGCTTGTGAAAATATTCACGAGCGACAGATGACGGTTGCCTGGGCCATTCGCTGCCCACCGTCGATATTCGGGCACGGACCTACTCTACAGCGTTCTCTGCGGCCATGAGCTTGCACCCGACGGACGTCTCACCCCTCAGTCTCAATCGACTCTCGCTGTACCTGCGCAGCCTCCGACTGCTGCATGAGCAGGGCGTCGAGCGGATCTCCTCCAAGGAGCTGGCGCAACGCTTTCATCTCTCCGCGGCGCTGATCCGCAAGGACCTGGCTCAGTTCGGCGAATTCGGTATCCGCGGCATCGGTTACGAAGTGGCGCCACTGATCACCCGCCTGCGCACCATCCTCGGTCTCGACAAAGAGCATCGTGTGGCGGTGGTCGGCATCGGTCGACTCGGGGGTGCGCTGGCCCGCTATCTCGAGCTCAATCGAGGAGCCTTCCGCATCGTCGCGGCCTTCGATGCCGACCGGCGGAAGGTGGGCAGTCGAATCGGCAGTGTCGAAGTCCGGCATGTCAGCGAAGTGGCTTCCGTGGTCCCGGAGACAGGGGCGAAGATCGCGCTGTTGACCGTGCCGCCCGAGCGAGCCCAGGAGACCTGCGATGCCCTGACCGAGGCCGGGATCCGGGCGGTGCTCAACTTCGCGCCGGTGCTCCTGAAGGTGGAGCCCGAGATCACCGCCAAGAGCGTCGATGTGCGGGTGCACCTGGAAGAGCTCGCCTTCTTCATTCAGTCCTGAGTCGGCGATTCGCGTCGATAGAAGCTCAAGGCGCTGTCGCCATAGCGCCGCAGATCAATCCTTTCGAGACTCTCACAGCGATCCGGCAGCTGCCGTCTGGTGGTGTGCTCGACAACCATCTCGGCAGTCTCTGCCAGCCAGACCGAGGTCTTTTCGAGCAGCGCTTCGTAGTCTCCAAAGTCATAGGGAGGATCCGCGAAGACCAGATCGAAGCTGTTACGGCTGAGGAAGTCCGGTTTCTCCAACGCCGACGGCAGTCGACCGAGCTGGATTGCGAAGCGATCGCGGTCCAGGATGCGGCAGTTGGCTCGCAGCTGTCGGTGGACCCGGCGATCTGCCTCGACCCACTCGACGAATGCGGCTCCGCGGCTCAGAGCTTCGATGCCGACCGCGCCGCTACCCGCGAAGAGATCCAGAAGCACCGCTTCTGCGAGCTTCGGTTTCCAGATCTCCATCAACGACTCGCGGACCCGACCCGAGGTGGGTCGGATCCCTCGGGGCACGGACAGCACCCGGCCGCCCAGCAGACCGGAGGTGATGCGAATCCGGGTGCTCAAGGAAAGTCTCTTCGCTCGACCAGTCCGACAAACTGCTGCCGCAGAGATTCCAGCGCCACGAAGACCGTCAACGGATCGTCCAGCCCCAGGAGCTCCACACCTCGGCGGTCGCTGGTCAGGGCGATCACCTCGAACCGACGACCGTCCGAGCGCTCCAGGATGTCCCCAGGCTCGGGAAAGTAGTTCCTCGGCAACCCGCCCTCCGGCGCCAGATCGATGGCCTCGCTATGGAGATCGGCAACGATGGCATTGAGACGCGACAGCCCCAGGGGAAGGCTGTCGAAGTGGCCGAAGTAAAACCGCTGCTCGGCCCGCTCGGGGAGCCGCAGAACGAGAGAGCAGCGCTCCACCATCGCACCCAGCACCTCCTCCCTGCCTTCCGGCACCTCGGAGAGATCCTCGGCTTCGAGGCGACGGATGAAGGCCTGGACCTGGTCGGGATTGAGCTCGGCCAAACGCATCTCGTCTTTCTCGTCATCGACCCGGCGCAGGCGAACCGTGCCGTTGCCGAACAGCGTCAGATCTTCGCGGCTGTACGACGTTCGACAGTCCCGCCGGACGACCTCCCAGGTCCTGGGACTCTCACTGGGGTGCTGGGCCTGGAGGAACCCCGGGGTGAACAACGAGAGGAGCAGCAGCAGAATCTTCAACCCTGCTCCCCGGAGCTCTCGGTCAAGAAACGCTTGGCGAACTCCAGCTCCTGGTCGGCATCGATCAGTCCGTCGAGTCTGGCATCCAGGGTCGCCTCCAGCGCTGGACCAAGCGCCGGTCCCTCGACAAAACCCGCTTCGATCAGGTCTCTGCCACCTATACTCAGTCGCAGGGGCCTGAGAACCCTCAGCCACCGATCGATGCGATCGGCGATCGATGGCGGAGCCAGCGACAGCAACACGGGGAGATCCTCCGCCGGCAGACGCGAGAGTACCCTATGAATCGAATGTCCCGGCATCCCCTCGACCTGCAGGGCCTCCAAGGCGCCCTCCAGTCGATCCCTCGCGGCGATCATCCTGGTGCCCAGCTCTTCGCTCAGGCCCAGCCGCAGTGAGATCGCGGAGCGAGTCGTCCGGTCCTGTCCGCTGACCAGGGCGGTGAGAAACACCAGCCACCACTCCAGCCGCGGCAGGTCCTCGGCCGATTCTTCCCACTGCGAGCGGATCTCCATGGCTCTTGCGAGAACCTGCCAATCTCGTGCCAGGATCGGCTGCAGATCAACGAGCGCCGTGAAGAATCCCAGAGTCTCCAGATGGCGGAGCGCTGTCTCGAGCTGCCGATCTTCGAGCAGTAGAATCAGCTCATGTCGCAGACGGTCGCTGGAGAGGGGCTCGAAGGCTCCTGCCGCGATGGCTTCGCGCGCCAGCTCGGCTGTCCGCTCTTCGAAGCGCAGATCGAGTCGGGCACCCAATCGTACGCCTCGCAGAATTCTCGTGGGATCGTCCAGAAAAGAACGATCATGGAGGATTCGGAGCTGCCGTAGCTCCGCGTCGCGCTGTCCACCGTAGGGGTCGATCAAGTCTGGCGGTTGGTCGGGCCAGAGGGGAAGAGCCATGGCATTGATGGAGAAGTCCCGACGGGCCAGATCCGTCTGCAGATCGCCGGGCGTCACCTCGGGCAGGCTGGCGAGCCCTGCATAGCTCTCCTGGCGCGTGCTGACGAAGTCCAGATGGCTCAGACCGCACCGGACCTCCGCGGTCAGGAAGCGTGGATGGGTCTCGAGATCACCCTGCAGCTCCTCGACCACCTCGGCCGCCAACGCCATGGCATCGCCCTCGACCGCCAGATCGAGGTCGACATCCTGGATCTCTCCAGTGATCAGCAGATCGCGAATCGAGCCGCCCACCAGATACACGGGTGCCTTTTGGCGGGAAGCCGCGGCGATCGTCAGCTCCAGGCCTCGCCTCTGGAATTTCGAAGCTTCTCGTTCCAGGAGAGTCCGCAGAGACGGCTGCTGGGCCACCATGATGTCTCGGCTTCTCAGTGAATGGCCTGCGAGATGGGAGCGGTGTGGTGCTTCTCGACGGTCCCGGGGCCCAGAATCCGTTCGATGGAATCGATCAGGACGTCATCCAGCTGCACCCTGAAGCGATCCTCGGGCGTCAGGGCCACCCGTCGGCCCTCGAGCTTGAGCTGCATCCGCACCGGCAGGTCTCCCGAGTTCTCGATCAAGAGATCCCGCAACTCCAGCATCTTGCTGGTCGACAGCCGCTCAGGGATATCGAGACGCAACTCGTCGACGAGCTCGTCCTCGGCCTGCTCGAGAGCGACCAGCTCTTCCAGGGTCATCTCGACCTCGGCGCCGCGATCCCGGGCAGAACCCTTGACCACGACGATGGCTTCTTCCTTGATCAGCGAGCTGTACTCCTGCAGCTTGTCGGCGAAGACGGCCACCGGCAGGGTGCCTTGCAGGTCCTCGAGGACGAAGCGGGCCATCTGACGGCCGGCATTGGGACCGCTCTTGATCTTGTTCCGTCGGATTCGGGTGATCAGGCCCCCCACGGCGACCTGCCCCTCGGCGCCCTCGCCCAATGAGCTGGTGTCGTGAGTGGTGAGTCGGTGGAGACGGCTCTTGAACTCGGACAGCGGATTGCCGGTCAGATAGAAGCCCAGGGCCTCCTTCTCGTGACGCAGACGCTCCCGTTCACTCCAGGGCGCTGCATCCGGGTCGGGCATCGGGCCCGCCGCGGCGCCGCCGTCGCCGAAGAGGCTGCTCTGCCCCTCTTCCTCTTCCCGCCGCTTCTTCTGGGCGATGCCGAGAACCCGATCCAGGATCTCGAGGTTGGCCCGCCGCTCGGCACCCAGGCCATCGAAGCAGCCCCCCTTGATGAGGCATTCATAAGCCTTGTGGTTGAGGGACCGGGGATCGACCCGCGAGGCGAAGTCGAAGAGGCTCTCGAAGCGGCCCGACTCGCGCCGAGCCTCGAGGATCGACTCCACCGCCGAAGAGCCGATTCCCTTGACCGCTCCCAGACCGAAGCGGATCGAATCCCCCACCGCGGTGAAGGACCAGGAGCTCTCGTTGACATCCGGTGGCAGCACCGCGATGCCCATGCCCCGGCACTCCTGGAAGTACTTGGCCACGTTGTCCTTCGAGGACATCTCCGAGGTGAGCATGGCGCTCATGAAGGCCACCGGATGGTGGGCTTTGAGGTAGGCGGTCTTGTAGGCCAACATGGCGTACGCGACGCTGTGACTCTTGTTGAAGCCGTAGCCGGCGAAGGGCTCGATGTACTCCCAGAGCTCACGGGCCTTGCGCGGATCGACGCCTCGCTCGGCCGCCCCCTCGACGAACTTCTCCTTCTGCTCGGCCATCACTTCGGGCTTCTTCTTGCCCATGGCCTTCCGCAGGATGTCGGCTTCTCCCAGGGTGAAACCCGCGACCTCCACCGCGATCCGCATGACCTGCTCCTGGTAGGCGATGACGCCGTGGGTCTCCTCCAGGATCGGTTGGGTCTGAGGTAACAGATACCGGACCTTCTTCTGACCCCGCTTGCGCTTGATGTACTCCTCCACCATGCCGACCGAGAGAGCGCCCGGACGATAGAGCGCGTTGAAAGCGGCCAGGTCGGCAAACTGGGAGGGTTGACCGCGACGCAGCAGATCCCGCATGCCGGACGACTCGAACTGGAAGATGCCGCTGGTGCGGCCCTCGCAGAACAGCCGGTAGGTCTCGGGGTCGTCCAGAGGGATGGCGTCCAGGTCGAGCTCGACGCCCTGTTGCTGGAGGATCTGCAGGGTGTCATCGATGACCGTCAGCGTGCGCAGACCGAGGAAGTCCATCTTGAGCAGACCGAGGTCTTCGATGACGTCCTTGTCCCACTGGGTGACGATCTCGTCCTTGCTGGTCTTGTAGAGCGGCACCAACTCGGCGATGGGACGGGGTGTGATCACCACACCGGCGGCATGCAGCGAAGCGTGCCGTGTCAGACCCTCGAGACGGGTACCGACCTCGACGATCTTGCGCACCTCCGGATCCCGATCGAGCTCGCCCGCCAGGGCATCGACGGATTTGGCGGCCTCACTCAGAGAGCGGGTCATGTCGGGGATCAGCTTCGCGATCCGATCGATCTTGGCATAGGGAATGCCCATCACCCGGCCGACGTCCCGCAGCACCGCCTTGGCCGCCAGGGTGCCGAAGGTGATGATCTGGGCCACCCGGTCACGACCGTACTTCTCGCTGACGTACTGGATGACCTCTCCTCTTCGACGCATGCAGAAATCGATGTCGATATCGGGGAGGCTGACTCTGTCGGGATTCAGAAAGCGCTCGAACAGCAGGTCGTAGCGCAGCGGATCGATGTCGGTAATCCGCAGGCAATAGGCCACCAAGGACCCCGCCGCCGAGCCGCGACCTGGCCCGACGGGGATCTGATGATCCCGAGCGTGGCGAATGAAGTCCCAGACGATGAGGAAGTAGCCCGAGAAGCCCATCCGCTGGATGACCTCGAGCTCGTTGCGCAGCCGCTCCATATAGAGGCTCTCGGAGATCTGCCGGCCGTATTGACTGCCACGCTTCTTCAGCTCCTGCAACCTCTCCTGGAAGCCTTCGAGCACCACCTTCTCGAAGAAGCTGTCCAGATCGTAGCCCCCGGGCACCGGAAACTCCGGCAGATGGAACTCACCACTGGGAATCTCAAGATTGCATCGCTCGGCGATCTTCAGCGTGTTCTCGAGAGCCTGAGCGTCGTTGGGAAAGGTCTTGTAGAGCTCATCGGCATCCTTGAGGTAGAACTCCTCGGAGGCGTACCGGAGTCGATTGGTGTCGGCCAGCGTCCGCTGGGTGCCGATGCAGAGCAGCACATCGTGGGCAAAGGCGTCGGACTTGTGCAGGTAGTGGCAATCATTGGTGACCACCGTCTCGATGCCGGTCTGCCGCGAGATTCGACGCAGCACCTCATTGGCCAACCGCTGCTCTTCGATGCCATGGTCCTGCAGCTCGAGAAAGAAGTTCTCCTTGCCGAAGATGTCGGCGAACTCCTTGGCGGTGCTCAGGGCCTCGGACTCCTGATTGCCGAGGATCTGCTGGTTGACCTTGCCCTTGAGACAGGCCGACAGACAGAGCAGACCTTCGCTGTGCTCCCGCAGCAGCTCGGTATCGATCCTCGGCTTGTAGTAGAAGCCCTCGAGATAGGAGTGCGAGGTCAGCTTGATCAGGTTGCGATACCCGGTCTCGTTGCGAGCCAGCAGAACGAGGTGGTTGCTGCTACTCCGACTGGGAGTACGGTCGGTCCGGCTGCCCTGGGCGACATAGGCCTCCATCCCGACGATGGGCTTGACCCCGGCCGCCCTGGCACGAGTGTAGAAGTCGATGGCCCCGAACATGTTGCCATGGTCGGTCAGCGCCATGGCGGGCATCTCAGCCGCCCGCGCCGCCTCCAGAAGGTCGTCGAGGCGGTTGGCGCCATCGAGCAGGCTGTATTGGCTGTGAAGGTGCAGATGAACGATCGAGGCCATGGGGTTACGGCGCGAATGCTATCACGCGGATCGGCACCCCCAACTGGCCTACTGGACGCCGAGAAGCTCTTGTGTCAGCTGAAAAAACTGTAATGAATCCTGACCCGAAACCGGCGCTGATGGCAGGCAATCGGACTCCTCTTCGAGGAGCCCGCACGCGGCGGATTTGGCGCAGACACCGTGGCTCGAGACCGGGACGGCGCCGCTGGCCAGACAGGCAAAAGGAGGCTCCTTGCGAGCCAGCAATCGCAACATCGCCCGCAAGGCCTGTTGCCGGTTGACCGATCGGTAGGGCTCGAATCTGTGCAGACTGGGGTCCACATCGAGGACCCGGGCGTTGACGACACGGACGATCTGTTCCCTTTCGGGATGATCGAGAATGTCGTTGGCGATCGTACCTCCGGCCACCGAACCGTAACGGATCTCCGGGAAGAGCCAATAGACGAGTACTGCGAAATCCCCGCGAGTCAGTTCCGTCTCTTCCGCCAGTTTCCGGATGTCGGGAGGCAGTAGCTGGAATCTCCAAAGGAATCGGGCCTGCACCAGCTTGTCCTCTACCTCGGGGTCGTCCGGGTAGCGACCGGCCAGATCTTCGAACACCCTCATGCCGGCGGCCGGGTCACCGATCTCCAGCTCCAGCTCCGCCCGTCGCATCTCCAGAGAGCGATCGTCCGGTCGCCGGCTGGTCAGCGACCGCAGGGCCTGCAGCTCGGCTTGATCGTCCGAGACGGCGTTGGCCACTTGCACCGTGACCTCCAGAGTTCGCTCCTCGTCGGGAGCCAGGTCCTGGAGGCGACCCAGCTGCTCCTGCGCTTCTGCCGTACGCCCTCTCGCCAACGCATCCTCGATCCGCAGTGCCAGGATCTCCCCGGCCCTCGGGGTCAGGTCGACTACCCGACTGCGGGCCAGCTCGCTGGTGTCTGCGATCGCCTCGTACGAGTCCAGGGCTTCCTGGAGATTGCCCAGTTTCTCGGAGCTGCGGCCAAACAGCAGCTGGGCGGCGACATAGTCCGGCTCTGCTTCGATCACCGGCTCGAGTTGCTGCAGAACGGCCTCGTGACTGCTGGCGACGAATGCCGATTGGGCCAGCAGCACTCGAGCTGGAGCCAACTCGCGGTTTCGCTCGAGAAGCTCGCTCCCCACCTCCTCGGCCCCCTGCCGATCGCCCTCGCTCAGTAGATCCGCGAAGGCTTCGTCCAGCAGCCGCTGAGTGGTCGGTCCCAGCGAGCGGGAATACCCGGTCGTCGGCGCGACCAGGAAGTACCGATCCTCCCGAGGCACCAGCTCCTGGGGGGCGGGACCGGTGCTGGCGCAACCCAGACCGAGAAGAAGAGATAGAGCCGGCAGGCCCAGTCGTCGCATCGTTGTCACGACCTAGGAAGCAGACTCGGGCGCTCCGGAGTCGCCACCAGCCGGTCCCTCGATGGACACGATGCCGTGTTTGTAGACCATCATCTCGTTGCCACCGAGGTCGACGATGATGGCAAAGCGATCGAACCTCTTCAGGACCCCTTCGAGCTTCTCGCCGGTGGTCAGCTGAACGGTGATCGTGGCACCTGAACGCAGGCTGTGAAACAAGAACCCGTCCTGAATGTTAATGCTCGGTTTGGCCATTCCCTCCTCCGATTCCCACTCTGTCGAGGTACTCCAGGACTTGCTTGCGACAGTCAGCTGGGTCCTCCATCGAAAACCAGACGACCTCGCGCTCCTTACGGAACCAGGTCATCTGTCGTTTGGCAAATCTGCAGGTAGCCCGGATCGTCGAGCTGACCGCCTCCTCCAGACTCGTTTCGCCACCGAGATGAGCCACCAGTTCTCGATAGCCGATGGCTTGAAAGGGGGGCAACTCCGGGTCGAGCCCCCGATCTAGCAGATCCTCGACCTCCCCTAACCAGCCGGCCTGGATCATCCCTCGAACCCGATCAGCGATTCGATCGTACAAGAGGCTTCTCGGCATCGTCAAACCTACCCGGATGGCGTCCAGGGGGCCCGAGCCCACCGGATCTTCGCGTAGCCAGGAGGAGAGCGGCTTGCCGGTGGATCGAAACACCTCCAGAGCGCGCAGCACACGTTGGGTATCTCCTGCTCGGAGGCGGCTGGCAGTGGCCGGATCGACCTGGGAGAGCTCGGCTCGTAAGGACTCGAGCCCCTCTGCTTCCAGCCGCTCTCGCAGCCCGGTCCGAGCCGACGGATCGGTCGGAGGTATCGGGCTGATCCCTTCGAGAAGGGCCCGTAGGTACAACCCGCTGCCACCCAGCACAAGGGGTAGCCTTCCACGACCGTGAATCTCGTCGATCGCCAATAGCGCCCGTCTGGCGAACTCGCCGGCCGAGAACGACTCCTCGGCGGCGAGGATATCGATCAGATGATGTCGAACTCGGCGCTGGTCTTCATGGCTGGGCTTCGCCGTTCCGATGCTGAAATCGCGATAGACCTGAAGTGCATCGGCGCTGACGATCTCGCCGCCGAGGACCTCTGCCAGTTCCATCCCCAGCCAGCTCTTGCCCACAGCGGTGGGACCCAGTATGGCGATGGTCTCGGGCATGCAGGCCAGTCTATCTTCCAATTCGAAGCCATCGTCTGGAATCTCAGCGTCAGTGGGTGTCTCGAGGCTGGCCAGGAAACCTCAACCGAAGCCGTCCCCAGGGATCACTTGTCAGGCTGATCATTCCGCACCGATCGGTTCGGAGGACCAGAGAGCCTCCGTGAGTCGCCAGGCGTGCCAGAACGCGTCGATGCGGATGTCCATATCGGTTTCCGGGGCCACACGAGATCAGCGCCAGTCTCGGTCGTAAAGCTCGCAGCCAGGCGGCGCTCGAGGAGGTGTCGCTACCGTGGTGACCGACCTTCAGCACATCCACCGGCCCTGGGGCCTTGGCCGCCAGGATCTGGCGCTCACCCGCGCCCTCCAGGTCGCCTACCAACAAGGCCCGAAGTCCCGAAGTCTCCGCCAGAAGGACCAGAGATCGGTTATTTCGACCCGACCGATTGCCGGCTCGCGGGTGAAGCACCTCGAGGTTCCAGCGCAACCACTCGAGCCTTTCGCCTCGCCAGAGAACCCGCACCGGAATGTTCGTCCTCAGCAACAGAGAATCGACACATCGATTCCCCAACCAGCCGGGACCGGTGTAGACCCTCTCGACGCGCATGTACGACAGCAAGTCGTTGAGCCCCTGACAATGATCGGTGTCCGGGTGGCTGAGAATCACGCCGTCGAGGCGCCGCACTCCCAGTCGCGTCAGAGCCGGTAGCAGGATTCTCTGGGCAATATCGCCACGTCGCCAGCCGCCGCCGTCGATGAGCATGGCTCGGCGGCCATCTCGGAGCAGGATCGCTTCTCCCTGACCGACGTCGAGCATCACCAGCTCGGGTCGGGCGGCAGTCTCGCCATCGGTGTGCAACAGGAGCACCACCGCCACCGCTACCATGAGGGATCTCCGCCGACCCCTGACCAGGAGCGCCGCCGTCAGGGCGGCCGCAATACAGCAGGCGATCAGCGGACCGGCGCTTGCCGGGAAGCTCCCCAGAGTCAACGGAGGCAGGTGACCCAGGGCCTGCAGGGGAGCAGCCAGCGACGCCAACAGCGGACGCAAGACGGGCTCGAACCCAGGGAGTAGTAGGGCGAGCACGACCCAGGAGAAAGCCAAACACAGAGAGAGCGCCGCCCAGGGGACCGCCAGCAGGTTCCACAGGGGTGACCAGGGATTGACCAGGTGGAAGACGCTCAAGGACCACGGCAGCACCGCCAGGTGGGCCGCCACACTGACACAGAGGGAGCTGCGGAGCGTTCCCGGTATCCAGATCCAGCGCCGCTCCAGCGATCGGGTCAACAGGAGGATTCCCCCAGTGGCGGCAAAGGTCAGTTGGAAACCCAGGCTCTCCACGATGTGGGGGTACGACAGCACCATCGCTGCCGCTGCCCACCCCAGGACCAGAACCGGGCGAGGCGGTCTTCGCAGATGCCAGGCGGCGAGAACCGCCAGGAGCATCAACGAGGCCCGTACCAGGCTGGGACGCGGACCGGCCAGCCAGAGATACGCCAGGGCCACCAGAGGGGCGAGGACGAACCTGAGCCTCGGCGCGGCCCGGCTAGTGCCGAGGAAGACCATGGCGGCCAGGATCCCCAGATGTAGCCCGGACAGGGCCACGAGGTGGGACAGGCCGGCAGCGCGCAACCCCCTGGAGACCGATTCCGGGAGTCGATCGGTCTGCCCGAGCACCAGCACTCGAACAAGCAGAGATCCCCCTGCGAAACGTGAGGCCTCCCAGCTTTGCAGACGGCTCTCGAGCCGCTGTCTCAGGCGGATTCCGAGGCTCTGTCCGAGGCGCTCGAAGGCCCTTCCTCGAGCGGTATCCGCCCTCAGGAAGTGGTTGGACTTCACTCGCAGGATCCACCGGGACCGCCGCACCCCGGCTCCATTCGCAGACGGAACCGAACGGCGAAGATAGCCGCGAGCCTGTAGGTGCTTCGTCTCGGGTCGCGAGACTCCCTGCGACAACCGCAGGACCAGCGGCTGCCGCCACTTTGACATCCGCAGACCTTGTCGGACCCAGAGCGACCGACACAGAGCCGTCGATCCATCGGCATCCTGTCGCCAGGGACCCTGCACCTCGAGCCTCATCTCCACCGGGCGATCAGGCTCCCATCCCGGCTCAGTTCGCTGGTGAGATCCACCGACCAGAAGACCGATGGACAGCACGGTGACCAGCCGGCCGAGTCTCTGACGCCAGCCGAGCCCGAGACCCGCTGCCAGGAGCGAAAGGACGAGTCCCGGTGGGAACTCTCCCCACCGCGCACTGAGACCGGTCGCCAGAACCAGCACCAGGCACCCGCCGATAGTCTCCGCCCTGGCGAGATCCACGTCTCCCTGGACGGATTCCGGAGGCCGGATCTGCCGTCGGATCAGGCGGCGCTGTCGATCAGGACTCGAACAGAGAGAGAATCGGCAGATCCAGTCGTCTTCGCAGGCCCTCGCGCCAGAGGCGCTTCCTGGTGACAGCCGTTTCCGTCGAGTCGATACGACCCTGCAATCGTGTCAGTGACTCCTCCACCGTGCGCTCCAGGGCCTGACGCTCGGTTGCAGCCAGGGAGTCGGCTGCGGTCTCGATCATCGCTGCGTCGAGTCGAGCCAGCGCGGCTTCCACCTCCTCCGGACCACCCTGCAAAGCGAGCACCCGCGGCGTCAGATCCGTGGGTACTCGCTTGTTGGTCTCAAGTTGTGCTGCGATCTGTGCCAACCTCGCCGGTACGTCGATGGTCTTCGGCCGCCGCCGATCACCGCTCGCCCGCAGCTCTCTCTGTTCGGCCCACAGACTCTCCACCGCCGACTGGCAGTAGCGCAGACCCTGCACCTTGCTGGTGGCGCCTCGGGCGGTGCGGGCGGCGAAGACATCCTCCAGAGCCTGGAGGACAAGAGTCAGAGGAATCCCCTCCTGTCGCCACTTCCTGGCCAGCTGCCAATCGGCGGGTGAAAGGAGCAAGGGAGCTCCCCGCAGGTGGATGAATCTCTCTTCGATGGCCTGGAAGAAGGCGTGATCGTCGTCTGGGCTATCGGTTGAGCTCATGAATCAGCTTCAGGCCCTGTAAGGTGAGGCTCTGATTGACCTCCTGAATATAGGTGGACCCGCCGGCGATCAGGTCGGCCTGTCCACCCGTGGCTACGACTCGCTGAATGTCGGGGATCTCTGCCATCAGGCGCTCCAGGATCCCGTCGACCAGGCCGACATAGCCGAAGAAGAGCCCTGACTGCATGGC
>CAJHZZ010000048.1_pt1 | contig 25557 bp, 28 predicted proteins | sample 9199071 | NCBI WGS metagenome assembly CAJHZZ01 (sample SAMEA7708275, study PRJEB35096) | sediment metagenome | biome: marine neritic benthic zone biome [ENVO:01000025]; feature: sediment [ENVO:00002007]; material: shallow marine sediment [ENVO:03000034] sea grass bed [ENVO_01000059] ...
CCGTTCGGGTCCTCGGCCGTAGGCCTCTCGAGGAGCCGCGTCACGGTGATCATGCATCGACGACAGATCCGAGGCGAAGGAGAGCGGAGTCGAGAGCCCACGGTCACAGCTCGATAGGCTCGAGACGTTCGGAGGACGAGGACCCGAACGGACCAAAGACGCGGCACCCTGCGATGGCAGCCAGCCGTTACACTGCGTCACTGCGCCAGTGTTCATTGCCCGCTGCAAACCGCCTATCCCGCCGCCTTCTGCTCCTCAATCCGCTCCTTCATGTGCAGCTCCAGCAGACTCAAGGGAAGCGCACCGCTATGGCAAGGCGCCCCGATGATAGGGTCTGCGGGTCGAAAATCCAAACAGCGGAGGTTGCTGATGCGCCTATTTCTCATTGTGGCCCTGACCCTGGTGATGGTTCCCGTCGTCTCGACGGCAGAGGAGAAGACCGACGACTACATCGAGCGCATGGAGGTCGAGCACGCCACCGATTCACCCGTCGCCAGCCCGGCGGCCAAGGTGGAGCCCGGCGGCGAAGTCGTCAGCCAGGAGGTGACCTACGCCGGCGTCGAAGGCACGGACATCACCGGCTATCTCGCCAGGCCCGCCAGCGGCGAACCGACCGCCGGCATTCTGGTCATCCACGAGTGGTGGGGCCTCAATGAAAACATCCGCTCCATGGCCCGCCAGCTGGCAGGGGAGGGCTATGTGGCCCTGGCCGTCGATCTCTACGAGGGTGAGGTCGCCGAGACCCGCGAGGACGCCGGTCGGCTGGCCCGCGGCAGCCGTGACAATCCCGATCGCGGCCGGGAGAACCTGCGACAGGCCTGGAACTTTCTCAAGCAGGAGCAAGGCGTCGAGAAGGTCGGGGTCATCGGCTGGTGCTTCGGCGGCGGCTGGTCTCTGCAGACGGCCCTGATGCTCGGTGACGGCATCGACGGGGCGGTCATCTACTACGGACGGGTCATCACCGACCGCGATGCGCTGGAGGCGCTGGCAACCCCCATTCTGGGGATCTTCGGCGCCGAGGACGGCGGCATCCCGGTGGCCACCGTGCGGGAGTTCCAGACGACGCTCGATCTGCTTGGCAAGCCGGCCTCCATCCATATCTATGAAGGGGCCGACCACGCTTTCGCCAACCCTTCGGGGACGCGCTACAACGAGAACGCGGCAGAGGATGCCTGGTCGAAGACCCTGACGTTCTTTGGCCAGACCTTGCACTAGAGTCCGATCCCGAGGCTTCGCGGGATTCCCGGAGTCCCGTCCCGAGCACTTCTCGGAACCATTGTCCATTCGGGTCGAATTGTCCACGCCGTTGTCACACTCCTGGCATATACTCGGCAAATCCAAACGGGTCCGCCGGTCTCCAAGACGGCGCTCACTTTCAAACGCCAAGGGGGTGTCTCCATGGGTCTTACCTGTCGCGTTTCAGTCTGGGCGCTGGCGCTAGCTCTGCTTGCCGCGCCGCTCGCCTTCGCCCAGTCCCAGGCCACCACCGGTGTCATCCAGGGCTTTGCCCAAGATGAGAGCGGTGCCGCATTGCCTGGGGTCTCCATCACCATGACCAACACCGATACGGGTTTTACTCGGACCGTGCTCAGCGAGGCCAGCGGTCGTTTCTATTCGGCCTTGATGCCTCTAGGTCCGTACACGGTCACGGCCGCCCTTGAAGGGTTTGCCACCATGGTACGAGAGGGTCTGGTCCTGCGGCTCGGCGGCAATCTCAATGTCACCTTCGAGATGCAGCTCTCGGCGATCGGTGAGGAGATCACCGTCACCGGAGCCGAAAACCTGATTGAGACCACGCGGGTCGAGAACCAGGTGTTTTTCAACCGAGATGTCATCGAGAACCTGCCCGTCAAGAACCGCAACTTTCTCGACTTCAACCTGCTCACACCCGGTGCCACCCTGGTGCAGAACCCGGACGGCAACAGTCTGACTATCAACGGTCAGAAGGGCATCAACAACAACGTCATGGTCGACGGCGCCGACTTCAACAACCCCTTCTTCGGTGAGCAACGTGGTGGCCAGAGGCCGGCCTACACCTTCAACATCGATGCTGTCAACGAGGTCCTGGTAGTCACCGAAGGTGCTCCGGCGGAGTTCGGTCGCTCGGCAGGCGGCTTCGTCAATGTGGTCACCAAGTCCGGCACCAACAACATCGCTGCCACGCTCCACTATTTCTACAAGAGCGATAGCCTCGCCGACACCGCCAAGAATCGTGATGGCAGCGAGGATCCGCGGGAGTACTCGCAGCACCAGTTCGGCTTCACCCTGGGTGGAGCCCTCAAGCGGGACAGCCTGTTCTACTTCGTCGCCGCCGACACTCAACAGCGAGAAGAGACCAAGCAGTTCGATCCTTTCCGGATCGACCCCGACATCGTCGCCTTCATGGCCCAGCAGGGGTTAGTCGATGAGAACGCTCCCATCACCCGCGAAGACGACGCCGATGCCTATCTGGTGAAGCTCGACTGGCAGGCCAACGAGAAGAATCTGTTGACCGCGCGGTGGGCGTACCACTACTCCAACCAGCCTAACGGCACCTTCGATGTCGACTCCTGGGGTAGCAGCTCCAACGCTATCGAGAAGGACTGGGCGCACGGCTTCACCCTCAACCTGCTCTCGACCATCAACTCGCGGATGCTCAACGAGTTCCGCGGTCAGCTCGCCAAGGAGTGGCGGCCGCGGCCCTATAACGGTCCCAACGTCCCGGGGCAGGACCGCCCCTTCCCGGACACCGGCTTCAACTTCGTCAACAGCTATCGCGGTGGCTTGCCGTTCTTCATCCCGGTCGAGTACGACGATGACCGTCTGCAGTTGGTCAACAACGTCTCCTACCTGATGGGGGACCACTCGCTCAAGGCGGGCATCGAATACAACGACGTCACCTCGTCGCAAACCTTTATCGGGTTCGCCAACGGGCGCTACATCTTCAGCTCGTTCGAGGGTTTTCAGAACTACGTCAATGTCGGCCCGACCTATGTCGAGTGCTCGGACGGCAGCACCTCCGACGTCGGCTCATGCCCCGACGGCACGGATATCACCGGCCCGATGATCCTCTATCTCCAGCAGGCAGGCGTCGGGGGTCTGACAGTAGAGGAGGCGGGAACCCAGGACATCCAGCAGAGGGAGTTCTCGATCTTCGCGCAGGATCAGTGGCAGCCCAGCCCCAACATGACGGTCGAATTCGGTCTCCGCTGGGAGGGTCTGGATATGCCAGATCCGATTACGCCGGCGAGTCAGGTCTTCTTTGCAGACTTCATCGGCCAGACCGTCACCAATGAGACCGGCACCTATCGTTTCCCCTCCGACGGCAACATCCCCGACGACATGGATCAGTGGCAACCGCGGTTGGCTGTGGCCTGGACCCCCAAGGGCAAGGGAGACCGGGTGTTACGAGCCTCCACCGGCATCTACCACTCGCGGATCCCGGCCCTGTCCATCGCTTCGACCCGCTCGACCAACGGCAGCATCGGACAGACGCTCTTTCGGCACAGCTTCTTCAACGGCTTTGGTGTGACGCCGCCCGAGTGGCCGAACATCATCCCGGCCGAAGACGTGGCCGATCCGTTCATGCCGGACGTCTTCGTCTTCGACCAGAACTTCGAGACCCCGAGAAGCTGGAACTCGGCCATCTCCTGGGAGCAGGAGTTCATCCCCAACTACGCCTTCCTGTTCAAGGCCAACTACGTGGAGACCGAAAACATCACCCGGTTCATCAACCGGAACGATGCGGTCTTCGGCTCGCCCTGGTCGAGCGGTCTGGGTGAGGACGGCTCCAACGGTGTCGGGGTATTGACGGTGGTCGAATCGTCGGCCCGCAGCGAGTACTGGGGCCTGACCTTCGGTGTCAACAAGCGGCTATCCAACAACTTCCAGTTCGAGTTCTACTACACGTACTCGGAAGACAAGTCGGACGACGACAACGAGCGCGATCCGTTCACCTTCCGCTACGCCCGGGCCGACACCCTGGGTCCGGAGTTCGGTCTTTCGGATCGGAACCAGGCCAACCGGGTGAACTTCTGGCTGTTGTGGAATGCGCCCTACGGCATCAACACCAGCTTCCGTTGGAGCTATCGCGATCCGCAGCCGCTCTCGCTCACCGAGAACGGCGTGCCTGCGGCGACACCGCAGGATCGGATCAATGCCGACGGCTCCATCACCCAGCGAAATCTGGGAGAGAAGGACAACGAATTCAACACTTTCGACATCCGCCTCTCCAAGGACTTCAACGTGGGTAGCTGGACCATCCAGCCCGTTCTGGACATCTTCAACCTGTTCAACAACGACAACTTCATCACTCCGCAGGTCACCTCCCTGCTGTTCAACTTCGACGGCACCATCCGTAGCGGTGCCGGTCAACCCAGGGAGATGCAGCTGGGTATCCGACTACTGCGGTAGTCACGGATCATCGAGTCATTCGGGGCGCCACCTGAGGGTGGCGCCCTCTTTGTTTCTGGAGCGGCCGGCGCCTGCCGGCGCCTAGCAGTGGGCAACGGGCAGTGAGCATTGGGCAGTGAGGGCTTGGCCGGCTGTCATTGCAGAGTGCCGCGTCTCCGGCCGTTCGGGTCCTCGTCCTCCGAACGTCTCGAGCCTATCGAGCTGTGACCGTGGGCTCTCGACTCCGCTCTCCTTCGCCTCGGATCTGACGTCGATGCATGACCACCGTGACGCGGCTCCTCGAGAGGCCTACGGCCGAGGACCCGAACGGCCTGGACGACGCTCCATCATGGATGACGGGCGCGCAGACCGGCGGCTCACCGAAAGCAGAGTCAGCCTACCCGGCGAAGTGAGGTGAGTTTCTGGTCACGGAGTGGGCGCGGATTCGTCGTCGCGGTCGACCAGGGCGATGCCGGCGCGATAGACGGGGGCGGCTTCGCCGGAACCGAAGGACTCGAGCCGACACCAACGCACCTCACCCAGGAACTCCGGGCGCGCTCGGCGGGTGTTGAAACGAAAGACGTAGCGTTTACGGACTTCCAGGGGTTGCGGACTCTCGATTCCGAGACCCGACTCGCTGAGATCGACGATGTGACCCCGAATTGGCGCTTCCAGCCGGACGTCCTGGACCTTTCGTCTCGTGTGGTCGCGTAGAGGCCGGTCCGGGTCTTTCTGGCGATCGGGTTCGATGATGACGGGTCCCGGTTGCAACATGGTCGATCTCCCTTCGCTCGGTTCCTTGGCGCGACTACTCCAGAGTTAACTCGACCTGTGGCCTGCCGTCAATGGAATGCGAGCATGGCTATAGGGCTCCCTACGCGAACCCCAGTGCTTGCGTGCCCAACGAACGCCTGCAGCGGCTGGCACGCGGCAGTGGGAAATGAGAAGTGGGAGTTGGGAAGTGAGAGGTGAGAGGTGAGAAGTAGGCAGTCCGCAGTGGGAAGTGGGCAGTGAGCACTGGGCAGTGAGGGATTGCAGGGGGCGGTCACCATCGCTTGATGCCGCGTCATGGAGGAAGGGATCCAGATCGGCAACTGGCCGAGCTCGGTATCGTCGTCGGTCCGTCACTCGGGGGATCCCCGAGAGGCAGCGGCCGCGCGCCCGGAGGGGGGGAGGACGCGCGGCCGCTTCTTGCCTACGATGGAATGTTGGTCAGAGCTGGTCGACTCAGGGTCCGACGCCGAAATCTTCGGCCGGCACACCCAATTGACCACATAGCGCCTCGATATCGTTTGGTTCCAGTGGCTCGTCCCGACCGAGTCCCAGAAGCATGATGCCGGCTAGATCGATGGCCGTGCCGAACTCGTGCTCGACTCGCTCCAGGAATTCTCCAAACGTGGGGCCGCTCCACCTCTCAGAAGGCAGCCAGGGAAGCAGATTCTGCCCATGAGACGCCACTGCACCAAATTGCCCGTTGTCTCTCATGGTTCCTCCTGTCCTATATACGTAAATCCCGTAGAAATCGTTTTATTCCAACCACTTAATAGATATTACGCCTTATTTACGCCTCTGTCAAGAGCGACGGTCGAGAACATTCGAGCGCCTCGGTGTGACCCCACCACTCCGAGCCGGTCACGGAGAGGCCCCGGACCGGTCACGAAGTCGTGACACCGGCGTTTTCAGGAGTAGAGTCGCTCGACCCAGGTCTTGAACCAGGGAGGGCGTGCTAGCAAGATATAGGCGGCCATTAGACCCGTCAGGGGCACCATGAAGATGGCCACGTCGATCACCACCAGGGCAATCGCCAACATCCAACGGTCGGCAGACTTCATGGCGCTCTCCCTTCTCCAAGAGGAATTCGACTCGCAGCATCGGTGGCCAGGGGATCGTCTTCCCTGCCCCAGCTCCGGCGCAGCAGGGCCGCATGGGCGATCATGGCGGCGTTGTCCCCGGAATAGCGCAGCGGCACCAGCCGCAGATCCAACCGGCGCTCCGCGGCCCACTCGGTGAGACGACGGCGTAGCAGACGGTTGGCGGCTACTCCGCCCGACACCGCCAGGATCCGGACCGGTCGAACTGCCAAGACCCGATCCAGCCGATCGACGATCTGTTCCACCGCCGCCTGCCGAAAGCCCGCCAGCAGATCCAGCACCTCCGGCGGAACCGACTCTCGCTTCGACTCACCCAGGGCGGTCTCGATCCCCGACCGCTCCAGATCCTGGATCTCCAGCTGGGTCTGGCTCTTGAGACCCGAATAGGAGAAATCCAGGCTACCGTCGCTGCAGCGGGCGATGGCCAGCTTGAACCGCCCCATGGTACCCAGCTCCGCCAACTCGTCGACTCGCGGTCCCTGCGGATAGGCCAATCCCAGACGCTTGCCCACCTTGTCGAAGACCTCGCCCATGGCATCGTCCCGGGTTTCGGCCAGCGACGTCACCGAGCCCTCCTCTACCTCGAACAAGGAGGTGTGACCTCCTGAAACCACCAGGCCGAGGAAGTCATCCGGCGCCGTTTCGGCGACACCGCCCTCGCTGCTGAGAAAGGGTGAGTAGAGATGACCCTCCAGATGATGCACGGCCTGAAAGCTCTTCCCGAGGGCGTAGGCGATGGCCTTGCCGATGGAGAGGCCGACCAACAGCGAGCCGATCAGTCCTGGTCCCTGGGTCGCGGCCACTACTTCGACCTCACCGATGGAGATCCCCGCCTTCTCCAGTGCCGCCTCACTGACGAAGGGCCAGTTGCGGAGATGCTCACGCGAGGCGATCTCCGGAACCACACCCCCGAAGGGTGCGTGGGCGGCCAACTGGCTCGACACCACCGTCGACAACACACGACCTTGATCGTCCACCACCGCGCAGGCGGTATCGTCACAAGAGGTCTCGATTCCCAGCGCCAGAACACGTTTCTCGACCATGGGGTTTTAGCCTAGCAGCTGGTAGAATCATCGCCTCGCCAGAGCGGGGATTTCCAGTAGCTCCAGAGACATGTCACTTCGTTTCGCCATCAACGGCGTCGGCCGCATCGGCCGGGCTCTCATCCGGGTCGCCGCCCAACGGCCCGGGCTCGACCTCGTGGCGGTCAACGACCTTGCCAGTGCCGATCAGTTGGCCAGGCTCCTCGCCCGTGACACCCTGCACGGCCCCTACCCGGGAGCGGTGAGCTCGGCGGAGGGCCGGCTGATCCTCGATGATCGGCAGGTACTCGCTTGCCAGGAACCTCGACCCGAAGCCATTCCCTGGCTCGACCAGACACCCCGCCTGGTGGTGGACGCCACCGGCCTGGCGAAGACCCGGGCGGCCGCCGCTCAGCATCGGCGGGGATCAGTGGAGAAGGTCCTCGTCTCGGCCAACGCCGAGGATCTGGATCTGACCCTCTGCCTCGGTATCAACGACGACAGCTACGACCGCGAGACCCACCACCTGTTGAGCGCTGCCTCCTGCACGACCAATTGTCTGGCCCCGATGATCCATGTGCTCGACCAGGCCTTCGGTGTCGAACGCGGCATCTTCAACACCGTCCACAGCTTCAACAACGATCAGCGGCTGCTGAGCTATCCACATCCGGATCCGCGACGGGCCCGCAGCGCGGTCCTCAACATGGTTCCCACGACGACCAGTGCCAGCCAGGCCATCCACCGGGTGCTGCCCGGTTTCACCGGCAGATTGGATGGCTTCGCCGTACGGGTGCCGACACCGAACGTCTCGCTCATCGATCTGGTGGCGACCCTGAACGCTGCGCCAACGACAAGCGAGATCAACGAGGCGTTTGCTGACGCCGCCGACGGCTATCTGCAGGGTATCCTGTCGATCTCGGGCGACGAGTTGGTCTCGTCCGACTTCCTCAGCGATCCCCACTCGGCCATCGTCGATCTGCCGCTGACCCAGGAGGTCGATCGACATCTCTACCGGGTGGTTGCCTGGTACGACAACGAATGGGGCCACGCCAGCCGCCTGGCCGATCTACTGCAGCTCATCGGAGGAGATCTCTCATGACTCGCCTGTCCACCCTCGAAGATCTCGACCTCGAATCCCTGCAAGGGGTGCCTACCCTCGTGCGGGTCGATTTCAACGTCCCTCTGGCGGATGGCCGGGTGCTCGACGACACCCGGTTGCGGGCGGCGCTACCGACGATCAGCGATCTGCAGACCGCCGGTGCCCGCATCCTGCTGGTCTCGCACCTGGGCCGCCCCAAAGGCCAGGTGAGGCCGGAATTCTCGCTGCGGCCGGTCGCCGCCGCTTTGAGCGAGATCCTCGGGAAGCCGATTTCGTTCGCCACCGACTGCGTGGGCGAGGCCGCCCAACAGGCTGCGGACGAGCTGGGACCCGGGGACATCTGTCTACTGGAGAACGTGCGCTTCCATCCCGGTGAGACGGTCAACGACCCGGAGTTCTCTGACGCCCTAGCCGCCCTGGCCGATGCCTATGTCAACGACGCCTTCGGTACGGCCCACCGGGCCCATGCTTCCACCGTCGGCGCCGCAGAGCGCCTCGAGCGTCGAGCCGCCGGCCGTCTGATGGTCGCCGAGGTCGAGGCGCTCGGTCGACTGCTCGGCGAGCCCGAGCGACCCTTCGCCGCCATCATCGGTGGCGCCAAGATCGACACCAAGGTGGGGACCGTGCGGAATCTCCTGCCGAGGCTCAACCTGCTGGTCCTCGGCGGCGGAATGGCCAATACCTTTCTGGCAGCGCAAGGGCGACAGATGGCCGACTCCCTGGTGGAACAGGACAAGATCGAGGTGGCCCGCGAGATCCTGGACGAGGCCACCCGCCGCTTCATTCGCGTCCTCCTGCCGGTGGATCTGGTGGTCACCGACGACCTGGAGAACCCGTCACGCATCGAGACGGTGCCGGTCGACGCGGTGCCGCCGGGAACCATGGCCGTCGATATCGGCGAGGCTTCGCGGCGGGCCGTGACCGAGGCCCTCGCCAAGGCTCGGACCATCCTGTGGAATGGACCGCTGGGGGTCTTCGAGCAATCGCCCTTCGATTCGGGAACCGTGGCGGTGGCCGCCGCCGTCGGTCTCAGCTCGGCCTTTACGGTCATCGGTGGAGGCGAGACCGTCGCCGCCGCCCGCCAGGCAGGTATCCTCAATGAGCTCGGTCACGTCTCCACCGGCGGTGGAGCATCCCTCGAATTCCTGGCCGGCCGCAACCTCCCCGGTCTGGCAGTGTTGGAGAAGCAATCATGAATGAATCGAGACGACGCCCCCTCATCGGAGGCAATTGGAAGATGAACCTGCTGTCGGCGGAGGCCGAGGCTTTCTGCCGCGACCTTCTGGCCGGCATCGGCACTATGAGTCCGGAGGTGGTGATCTTCCCCTCCTACCCGCTGCTTCCCGCGGTTGCCCGCGCCCTGGGCGACGGTCCGGTCGCCTGCGGCGGCCAGGATCTCCATACGGCGGACAAGGGTGCCCATACCGGTGATGTCTCCGGACCCCAACTGGTCGACGCCGGCTGCAGCTGGGTCCTCTGTGGCCACAGCGAACGCCGCAGTGATCACGGCGAAAGCGATGAGCTGGTCGGCCAGAAGGCGATGGTGGCGAACCGGAACGGTCTCCTCCCGATGATCTGTCTGGGAGAGACCCTCGAAGAGCGCCAGTCCGGTCGCACCTTCGAGGTGCTGACGAGGCAGCTCACCGCCGCCCTGGCCGAGAGACCCGATCCGTTCGCTCTGGCCTATGAGCCGGTCTGGGCCATCGGCACCGGCGAAACAGCCACCCCCGAGATCGCCCAGAAGGCCCACAAGTTCCTCCGTGAGCAGCTGGCCGATCTTCTGGGTGACGAGGTCGCTGGGGTCAAAAGGATCGTCTACGGCGGCTCTGCCAACCCCGACAATGCCGCCTCTCTGATCGCCGAACCCGACATCGACGGGTTCCTCGTCGGGGGCGCAAGCCTTGACCCAGAGAAATTCCTGGCTATCATTCGCAGCTGCGACTCGTAAGCGCGAGTCGAAACGATTGCAGAGAGGAAGCACGTTTTGATCTACATTGCCTACACGATCCATGTGATTGTCTGTCTTTTCCTGATCCTGGTCGTCCTGCTCCAACAGGGCAAGGGCGCCGATCTCTCGGTCTTCGGTGGCGGCAGCACCCAGTCCGCCTTCGGTGCTCGCGGTGCGGCTACCCTGCTGCACAAGCTGACCGTGGCCGGATTCGTGGCCTTCATCTTCACTACCATCGGTATCGGATTCCTGCAGGGGGGAGGCGGCAGCAGCTCCGTGATGAGCACCGTGCCGGAAGCCCAGGTCGAGACGCCGGCGCCGGCAATCGAGACCGTCGGCGAAGAAACGACCGCTCCGGCCGTCAGCGACGACGCTGTGGTCGAGGAGGGCGCCGTTGAAGGTGAGGGAACCGAGGCGAGCCAAGAGCCGCCGGGGTCCGATCAGTAGTCTCGGGATTCCACGAACTTGCTAGAATTTTTGAACCATGCCGAAGTGGCGGAATTGGTAGACGCGCACGCTTGAGGGGCGTGTGGGGCGACCCGTGCCGGTTCGAGTCCGGCCTTCGGCACCATCCCCTCCAACTCGATCATGACTCCTGAACAAGAACAGCCCGAGCCCCAGAAAGCGGCACCGCCGAAGCCGCCGGCCCGCGAGCTGCCCTCACCCGAGCAGATCGGCGAGTGGATGGCGGGGGCTGACCTGCCCATCCTGGCTCACCTGTTCGACAAGCCGAGTCTCAAGCTCTTCGACGCCCTGGTCATGCAGATCCGCAAGGAGGAGCTGCTGCCCCAGCATTGGCAGGTCATCAGCACTCGGGCGATTCCCGACAGCCTCGACTTCTACCAACTGGGCGAGGTCCGGCGGCTGCGAGCTACCTACCAGGATGGCAAGGTTCTACAGGACCGACTCGCTGCTCTCGAGGTCGCCTGGCGGGAGCTCGGTGGCAAACAACCGGCCCTCTGGAGCGTCGCCGATCTGTTTGCGGCGCTACGCCGCAATATCGAGCACGATCTCGGAATCGATGTTCACGATCTGCTCTCGGCGATCCGTGACGTCTGGGCCGGTATGACCCTGCCGCACGGACGCACGCAGCTCGACAACCTCTGGGCGGTGCTGCTGTTCGTCCGCTCCAAGACCAAGAAGTAGAGCGCGCCGCTAGTCGGCGGGTGCTGCCCCCTGAACATAGGCTTTCTGGATGACCACCGGCTCGGTGGGCACATCCCCCATGGACCCGTGGCGGCCGGTCTCCACCTTGGCGATGGCATCCACCACATCCATACCCTCGACCACCTCACCAAAGACTGCATAACCCCAACCCTGGGCATCCTTGCTGCGGTGATCCAGGAAGGCATTGTCCACGGTATTGACGAAGAATTGGGCCGTGGCGCTGTGGGCATCGGGCCTACGGGCCATGGCAACGGTGCCACGCCTGTTCTTCACACCGTTGTCGGCCTCGTTCTGGATCGTGCCGCGGGTCTCCTTCTGCCGCATGTCCTCGGTGAAGCCGCCGCCCTGGATCATGAAGCCGTCGATGACGCGATGGAAGACGGTGCCCTCGTAGAAGCCCGACTCGACATAGCCGAGAAAGTTCTCGGTCGAGATGGGTGCGTTCTCGGAATCCAGGGCGATCGTGAAGTTGCCCTTCGAAGTTTCCAGCACGACCTTGGGCGCCCCGCCGTCATCCGCCCGCACCAGACCCACCATCACCATCAGACCGAACAACAAGAACAACAGACCTTTCATGGCCACTCCCTTTCTTTGCTTGCCAGAATTGCTGGATTCAATCGGCGCCACTCGTACACTCGTCGCACGGGCAGATCTGCCGCAGGAAATCGAATCGGAAGATGCCCGTGTCGTGGGCATCGGACCATTGGATCGAGATGGCGTAGTTGCCCACCGGCCGGATATCCACCGGCTCCACCGGTTTGGCCGGCGGCTTGAACACCACTTCACCGGTGCCGTGACCCTGGCACCCGGCACAGGGGCAATGACCGCGCACGTAGTCGTAGTCCATCTCGGCGCTGTGACCATCGCTCCAGGTCAACCGCAGACGTCGGTCGTCGGGCAGACGGCGGATTTCGGTGACGAACAGGTCCTCCATGGAATGGGGATCGTAGCATCGGAATCGTCTAGAATCCCCTCGACATCGTCCAACAAGATTGTCCGGTAGCACCCCCGCTGATTCCCAGCGCCTTCTCATCAACGCCGTGGCGCCCCGCACGGGTCTCGATCTGTTGACCCTGGTCCTCAACTGGGACGCCGAGCTGCCGACACCCTGAGGCGGCGGACGGTCAAAGATCCCTTGTTTGGAGGCTGTTGCGTGCTCCATTTTCGGCTCCCAGTCGGCGTGCTACCATGGCGCTTCATCGGACATGGCTGGTCTCGGCCCGCGGTACAACCGGCGGGTATCCTGGGGGGACTGAGGGTTCGTCATTCCAATCCACCACAGTTCCACTCCCCTCGCACCGGCCGAATGCGTCGCCAAGACTTGACCTCTGAATCCTGCCCGCTCTTCCTCTGAACCCGATCCAGACATGCACCTGTTGATCTGCATCGTCAACAACACCGCCTCCGTCAACGACATCGTCGGCGGCTTCGTCCGTATCGGCGTCACCGGCGCGACCGTCATCGACAGCCACGGCACGGCCGAGATCGCCGCCGCCCAGGTGCCGGTCTTCGCCGGCTTCCGGCAACTCGTGCAGAGCAACCGCCGACCCAACCGCACGGTGTTTTCGGTCATCAAGGACGACGAGACCCTCGACCGGGCGATGGCGGTGGTAGAAGAGGTGGTGGGGAGTCTCGAGGATTCGGCCACCGGCATCATGTTCGCGCTCCCGGTGAGCAGAGTGAGGGGTCTGGCACCGAAGATGGAAGAGGCTCCCGTCGACGCTTCATGAAGACGCTCATCGTTGTCGGCCTCGTCTTCGCCGTCAGCTACCTCTCCACTCGTGTCGTCTTCAGCACCCGGCTTTCCCTGCTGGGCTTCCGCTATCTGTTCTTCTCAGGCACAGAGTTTCTTCTCATCGGGTACATGATCGGCCCACGGGGCCTGGGCCTCATTCCCGCCAACATCGTCGAATCCCTGGACCCACTGCTCCACCTCGGCCTCGGCTGGGCCGGGCTGATGTTCGGTCTGCAGTTCAACTACCGTTCGGTGCTGCTCTACCGTCGTCGACGGTGGATCCTGGGCTTCACTCAGGCCCTGATCACCTCCATGGTGGTCGCCGGCGGGGCCTGGCTGCTGCTGCCCTTCATTCTGCCGGGGATCGACGAGGAGATGCGCCTCCGGGCCTCGGTCATCCTGGGCGTCTGCGCCGGGCCCACGGCGCCGAGCAGCATTCACTACTTCTCACGCATCTTCGAGATCCGTGGCCGCGTCAATCGTCTGCTCAAATTCATCGTCGGCGTCGACGGAATCCCTCCCATCATGCTCCTCGGTCTGGCGGCGGGACTCCTGCATGTCTCCAACCTGGGGATGGGAGAGGGGCTGCCGGGTTGGAAGTGGCTCCTGGTGGGCGTGCTGATCGGCATCCTTCTGGGTCTGTTGCTGGCAGCCCTGGTGGGGCTCGACTACAAACCGGAAGAGTTGCTTCTCTTCGTCCTCGGCATTGTCGCCCTGGCCTCGGGACTGGCCCAGTACCTCCACCTGCCGGCGGTCTTCCTGAGCTTCTTCGCCGGCCTCACCACCGCCAACACCGCTTGGCACCGGGAGGAGATCCACAAACTCGCGGCTCACGCCGAAAAACCTCTCTACCTGACCTTTCTGGTTCTTACCGGCACCCTCATCGTCCTGGATGATGTCCATGTGGTTGCCCTGGCCGCCTGTCTGGTGGCTCTGCGATTGGCCGGCAAGGTGCTGGGCAACATCGTCTGGCGCTGGATCCCCTTCGAGCCCCGTGCCCGCAGCCCGCTCCTGGGTCTGGCTCTGCTCTCTCAGGGTGGGTTGACCCTGGTCCTGGCGGTGGATTTCTATTTTCTCTACGCCGCCGATCGGGCGCGCGTCGACACCACCCTGGTGGTGGTCTCGGCGGTGGTCGTGGCGGTATTGGCCAACGAGATCATGAGCCCGGTCTTCATTCGACGGCTCTTTCCGACCCAGGACGCCGCCGAGGAGGCCTCCCCTTGATCCCCACGGTGCGCAAAGGTCTTGCGCTGGCCCTGCTCGTCGGTTTGGTCTCCTTGGCCTACCTGCTGCGGTCCACCCAGGGCTTTCAGGAGAACGTCCTGCCCGCCGGTCTTGTGGTCATGACTCTCGGTTTCACCCTGTTGGCCTCCCATATTCTCGGTCGACTGCTCTCTACCTTTGGACTCCCCTTGATCACCGGCTACCTCCTGGGCGGCATTCTTCTCGGCCCCGAGGGGCTGGGCCTGGTGAGTCTGGAGGTCAAGAACAGTCTGCTGACCATCAACCAGATCGCCCTCGGCCTGATCGCCCTGACCGCCGGGGGTGAGCTGGCCCTTGGCCGACTACGCCCGCGGCTGCGGGCCATCAGCTGGGTCTCGCTGTGTCAGACCCTGATCGTCTTCTCGCTGACCGCGGGGGGTCTCGTCGGTTACGAGCTCCTGGGCCGAAGTCTCGGCTGGTCGACGCTGCTGCCAGGCGGTCTCGATCTGCAGCACGTCCTGGCCATGGGTCTGATTCTCGGTCTGGTGGCCACCGCGAATTCGCCTGCCTCTACGGTGGCCATCATCAATGAGCTGCGGGCTCGCGGTCCCTTCACCACCCTGGCCATCGGCACCACGGTGGTCAAGGATGTTCTGGTGATCCTGCTCATGGCCCTGGTGCTGATGATAAGCCGAGGGTTTGTCGATTCCGGGGACGGAATCGATCCTGGCCTCCTCGGTCGGATTCCCCTGGAGGTGGCCGCAAGCCTGGCCGTGGGAGCCATCTTGGGGACGATCCTCATCTTCTATCTGGCGAGGGTGGACCGGGAAGTGGCCCTGTTCCTCCTGGCCATGGTGATCCTCGGGATCGAAGTCGTGGTGCTTGTCGAGGAGCACTTTCACCTGCACCTGCACTTTCTGCTGATCTTCATTGCCGCAGGCTTCGTGGTAGAGAACGCTTCGGCACGAGGCGAGGCCATGATCCAGGGGCTCGAGCGCTCCTCGCTGCCGATCTATGTCATCTTTTTCACCTTCTCGGGTGTCGGTCTCGATCTGGGTTCGCTGCGAATGCTCTGGCCTCTAGCTTTCGGGTTCGTCATCTGGCGGGTGATCCTCCTCTACGCCAGCACCTCTCTCGGCAGTCGTCTGGCCGGTGAAGATCGCGGTACCGGGCGACTCTCCTGGACGGCCTTCGTGGCCCAGGCCGGCATCAGTCTCGGACTCGCCGAGCTGGTGGCCCTGCAGTTTCCCCACATGGGCAACCAGATTCGTACCTTCGTCCTCGCCATTGTGGCGGTCAACCAGCTGGTGGGACCCATCCTCTTCGGCTGGGCGCTACGGCGTGTCGGAGAACAGGGACGGGCCGATCTTCAGGGGTAGTCCTCGGTGCCGGCCGGGGTCCAGGGGCCGCAGCGCACCAGTCGCCCCGCAGTGCGCCAGGTTCCCTTCAACGAACCATCCTGCCGAATGACCGCTGCCGCGTAGTGACTGCAGGTCGGCTCGAACCGACAGCGTACCCCTACAGTGGCCATCCGTGGGGACAGGGCCTGCTGATAGAGATGAATGCCGGCCAGTAGGGCCCGGGCCGTCCACTGATCCCGCGGGGCACGTCGCACATCCCAGCCGACGACCGCCAGAACCAGAAGGCAGAGCAGAACGCCCATGAGGCGGACCGATCGGCGGATCAAACACCGGCTCCAACGAGATACACCCAGTTGGCCAACAGCGCCAGCCCGAGAAGCCAGCGCCAGGGAGCGGCGAGCCGCCAGGAAGGCTCGCGCAGCGGCCGGTCCATCGCCGCGAGCAGCCCGGCCAACAGCCCACCACCCACCAATCCGAGCCAGGCGGCTGCGGCCAGCGGATTCACCTCCAGCGCTCCAGCCAGATCCAGATGGGCCAACGCTACCGCGGCACGCGTGGTTCCACAGCTCGGGCAGGGAAACGCCGTGGCCATCTTGATCGGGCAGTGTGGCGCCAACTGGGAGAGTCGGGCCGCGAGCGGCGACAGGGCCAATAGCAACGCCGCCACCCCGCCCCAGAGCAGGCCGAGCTGCCGTTCGCTGGTCACCCTACTGATTGGCGAACATCGCCAGCATGCCGGCACCCGCGAGACCGATAGCCATACCGATACAGGCACAGCAGAGCAGTACGGGAATCAGTACCGCAGCCACGGCCTTGCCGGTCGAGGTTCCGTGCAGGTCCTGCAGGCCGATGATGGCCAGCACCAAAGACCAGATCAGACAGGCCAGCCCTCCCAACACCGGGATCAGGTTGGCGAGTTGGGCCACCATGGCGTAGGAGACCACCCTGAAGCTGCCCTCGAACCCGGCTGTCGATTTCTGCAGACCACCCGCGATGACCAGACCGAGGTGGATGATGGCGCTCCAGATGAACAGCCCGACGATGATGTAGACCGGGCCGAAGATGACGCTGATGAGAATGTCGACACTGGAGCCAGCCACGAAGGGCACATAGCCTCTGATCTCGGGCGGCATTATAGAGAGGATAGAGGCGCCCATCAGCACTTCCCAGATCTGGCCGAGGACGATACCGATCATCCCCACCAGGATGGCAAAGAGCAGCGGACTGCCGAAGTCTCCTTTGAGCCGCGTCTGGGAAAAGGCCTCTCCGGGAGAGATCGCGAAGAGCTTCAGGTTCTGCACGAAGCCCTCGACCGGCCCCAGCGAGCTACGGCGCTCCCAGGGATTCCCCGGTCGACCGTCGGGCTGCGGCGGCTCCGTCGGTGGCGCGGGAGGCGGAGCCGCCGGTGGCGAAGACTGTTGTTCTTCCATAGAGGCTCAGAACTTGTCGACGTATTCGGACAGCACGGGCACCGTGAAGCGCTTGCCGTCCAGACCCTTGACGATGGCCATGATACGGATCACCAGAAAGGCCAGGAAGACGAAGGGGCTGAAGAAGCAACCGATACCGGTGATGCTCAGCACCATCTCCAGGATGAACTCGACAACGGTCAGCACCAGACCGTGCTTGGCGTGCCACTGGACCTCCTTGTCGTCCTTCTCGGTCAGCAGCGGGATGAGAAAGAGGATCCAGATGTACGACAGCACGATCATCAAGTTGCGATTCGGCGAGACGTAATCATCGCCTTCGCTGGCCGGTGGCGGCGACTCCGGCGGCGGTGCACTCCCCTCCTGCGAACCCGTGTCCTGCGGCGTTCCCTGCTCGTTCATGACGATCTCCTCCAACGTCCTGAAATTAGCTTTTCACCGAGTGTATTACGGCAATGCTGTCAAACTCCAGCCATCCGCTCGACCTGCGCGAAGGCCCGCAGCGACTCCTCGGTCTCCTCCAGACACGCCAACTCGACCTCGAGCCGCATCGTCACGCGCTCACCATAGGACTCCGAGGTCACCTCGACTTGCGGTGGGCGCAGCAGCCGTCTGAGGTCGCCAACCCTCTCGTACGGCAACGAGATCAGTAGCTGCGCGCGGCGGAGACGTTCGGCAACTGCCAGTTTGTCTACTGCTGCTCGGACCACGCCGGCGTAGGCGCGGGCCAGCCCGCCCTTGCCCAGCTTGACGCCACCAAACCAACGCACCACTACCGCCAGCACATCCGAGAGGTCGGCACCCCTCAGTACCAGGAGCATGGGAGGGCCCGCCGTTCCCGCCGGCTCCCCAGCGTCGGAGCGACCCTCGGCCACCGGCATGCCCAAACGCCAGGCCCAACAGACATGGCTGGCGCCGGCGTAGCCCTGCTGGAAGCTCTTGATTCGGGCGCGAACCGAGTCCTGATCGCGGACCGGCTCCACAATGGCGAGGAATCGCGAGCCCTTTTCCCGCAGCTCGGCCTCCGCTCCTTCGGCCGGCACCCGATACCCGGAGTCGGCCGACAAGGGACTAGTCCTCGAGAACCTGACGATAGATCCGTCGGTAGCGCTGCACGACGTCGTCCTCTTCGAACTGGCTCAGCGCCCACTGTCGACCGGCGCCACCGAACCGCCGCAGCTTCTCCTCATCCGCCAAGAGCTCGATGGCTGCGGTCGCCATGGACTCCACATCGCCGACCGGAAAGAGATAACCGTTCTCACCTTCCCGAATCACCTCGGGCAGGCCGCCGACGGCGGTGGCGATCACCGGGACCTCGCACGACAGCGCCTCCAGGGCCGCCAGACCGAACGACTCGGTCTCGGAAGGCAAGAGGAACAAATCAGCGCCGACGAGGATCTCCTCCACCAGGGGAACGTTGCCGATGAAGGTGATGGAGTCGAAGACACCGCGCTCGCGGGCGAACTGCTCGACCTTCGGCCGGTCGGGACCGTCGCCGACCAGGAGCAGACGACTGGGAATCCTGCTTCGCACCTTGCAGAAGATCTCCACCACGTCCTGCACCCGTTTGACCGGCCTGAAGTTGGAGATGTGGACCAGGAGCTTCTCGTCACCGCAGCGCCAGCGATCCGCGCCATTCTTGGCCTTCGCCTCTTCGAAACGCTCCGGGTTGATGAAGTTGGGCACCACTTCGATATGGGTGCGAATTCCCAATTGCCTCTGGGTATCGTCTCGCAGGGCATGCGAGACGGCGGTCACGGCGTCGCTACGGACGATTCCGAAGCGGGTGGTCTCCAGATAGTTGGGGTCGTTGCCCACCAACGTGATGTCGGTGCCGTGCAGGGTGGTCACCACCTTGAGCGGCTGGGGGGCCAGGATCTCCCGGGCCAGGACTGCGGAGACCGCATTGGGGACAGCGTAGTGCACATGGATCAGGTCGAGTCTCTGGTGGCGGGCCACTTCGACGATCTGGGTGGCCAGCGCCAGCGAATAGGGCGGGAACTCGAACAGGGGATAGTGGGGTACCACGACCTCGTGAAAGAACAGATTGGCATTGATGAAGGTCAGCCTGGAAGGCAACGCGTAGCTGATCACGTGCACTTCGTCGCCGCCGGCCGCCAGGGCCATGGCCAACTCCGTAGCGACGATTCCCGAACCGCCAAAGGTGGGATAGCAGCTGATGCCGATCTTCACCGCAATCCCTTCGGCAGCAGATTCATGGGATCGGCCACCGCCAAGGGCAGGCGGCTCCAGAAGGGCTCGCCGTAGGCGGCGCCCACCAGCAGGCCGAAGTGCTGTGCCCGCCCCTCTACGGCCCGACGGAACTCCGGCGATGCCACCTTGGTCGCCGGCTCCTGGCGCTCCTCGCCCGGCTGGTGAAGCTGGCTCTCGTAGGCGGCCAGGGCTTCGAGCTTCACCTCCCAGGTGGACGAGACATCGACGATGAAGGCAGGATCAAACAGATCGTGTTGCATATAGGAGAATACGGCCGCCGGCCGATGCGGTTCACCTTCGCTCCGCCGAGCCAGGCCGGCGTAGAAGCAGCTGTCCGCCACCAGCCGATGGGCTCGGCCGTGATCCGGATGGCGATCGCCTGGCGCCGGCCCCAGAACGAGCTCGGGTCGCCATCTCCGCAGACGGGCGATGAGCTCGTCCTCCGCGGTCTCGTCTTGGATCAGACGACCGTCGCCGCAGTCCATGAAGTCGAGCTCGGCAGCGCCCAGAGCCTTCGCCGCGGCCTCGGCTTCTCGCCGCCTCTCTACCGCGGTCCCTCTGGTTCCGGCCTCGCCACGGGTCAGGTGCAGGATCCCCACTCTCAACCCGCGACCGCTGAGTTGCGCCAGGGTGCCGCCACACCCCAGTTCCACGTCGTCGGGGTGGGATCCGATAGCCAGTACGTCGAGTCTCATTCTGTGGCTCCTTCGGGGCGCCGACCGCTGCGGCCCGTCCTCATGGCGTGACGATGTGCAGCTTGGTCGGATCGAGGTCCAGCTGTTGAAAGAGAGCCTCGACAAATCCGTCGCCGTACTTGCCTGGAAAGTGTGACGATGCGATCACTCTCTCCTGAAGCTTCCCGGTAGGCATACAGCTGGTTCTCAGGGCTGCCAGCCGCGACCGTGCCGTCTCATCGCGACGCGAGGCGGCAGCCGTGACTTTGTTTCGGTACGCGGCCAGGGCCTTTCTCATCTGGTCGCCGGTCTTCTGCCAGGGTCGTTCGAGATCGCTGTCGATCGCCAACGACGGACCGAGCATCTCCTCCAGGAGCACTTCCAGCCTCTCGTCGGCACCGGCTACGAAATTCGTGTCTTCCGGCGGCGCCAACCAGGCATCCAGATCAAAGGACGGGTCCAGCAGCTCGCGGAAGCCCAGACCGGTGGAGGTGGCCCGCTTCAACTGACGCTCGTCGAGGACCAGGGCCTGGGGACGCAACACCACCATCGGCGCCGGAATCTCCAATAAGTTGAAGACCGGTGCGGCCTGGGGAAGATAGGAGAGCTCGCCCGGGCCCAGAACCTGGAGACAGGTGCCGAAGATGGCATCCTGAATCGCCGAGCGCGCCCGCACGCCGGCGCTCACTCGCTCGGGCTCCTCCTCGATGATCTCCAGGAGTTGCTCCACCGTGCCTTTGAATCCCTCGTTGCCGCGCAGCCGAAAGCCCTTCGGACCCCGCCATTCGATGCGCCGCCGTTGCCGGCCATCGAGAAGAAACAGTGGGCTGGTTCCCGGCTGCGGCTTGACCTGCAGGGGATAACCGGTGGCGATGATCTGGTGATCACGCTGGGCGAAAGCCTCCGTCAGTTCGGCCCGCCGCTCGACGATCCGCTTCAGCCAGGGACTCTGGGCCCTCTTCAGCCCCGGCAGCATGGCGTCCACGATCAGCGGACAGCGCTCGCCCATCAGGCGGACCAGCAATCGGGCGAAAGCTTCACCGAACCGGACCTCCGGTGAATACCACTGACCCAACTCGGTGAGCCATTCGCCGAAGCGCTCCCCGGGGATCCGTTGCCGTAGCTCCGCGAGCACCCTCTTGACCTCGGGACCCAGGATCCTCAGGCCCACCGGCACCAGCGGTTCCCGGTCCTCACCCAGATCGAAGGTCTCGGCACCTGCATTGGTGAAGAAGCTGGCTCGCGAGCTCTCGCGAAAATCGTGATCTTCGGTGGCCATCCAGTACAGCGCCATGGCTGGCACGCCGGTGGCTCGCAACCGCTCGGCCCAGGCCTGTGCCGCAACCGCTTTCGAAAGAGAGTAGAGCGGGCCGCCAAAGAGACCCGGCTGCTGGCCGGTGATGACGACATGGGTCACCGGGTCGGTCAGCTGTTGGGCCAGCGCCTGGGCGCCCGGGTGACCATACTGGGCGTTCGCTTCGCCCAGCGCCCCCGCGATCTCGGCCCGGTCCGGCTCCGCTCCGAAGCCTTCCTGGCCCGGCTGCTCCCCAGGCGCGAGAAACCTTGCCGGAGCCAGGAGATCGAGACTCTTGCCCTCCAGAAAGGCACCTGCCAGCGGTGGAAATCCACCGCTCGGGAGGTCGATTTGACGCTCCTCAAGAGGGTTTGTGTCCGACGAGAATGAGTCGTTCGCTGTCACTTCGGAAGGGTTCTCCTTGAAAATCGCCTACCAGGCGGTCCACCTTCAGACCGACTCGAGCCAATGAGCTCTCCACCTCCTGGCGGCTGTAGGCTCGCACACTTTCGAGAAAGGTCTGCACCTTTCGCTGGGGACTGTGCACACGTATGCGCTTGTTGACCCGCTCGGTCCGATCGTCGAACCAGCGCTCGATCTCCACCTCGTAGCCCTGCCGGCGCTGCCGCTCCTGGGGAACCAGGTTGGCGATAACGGAGTCACGATTGAAGAGATCGATGAGAAACCGACCGGAGGGTGCCAGAATCCGATGGATCTCATACAAGACCTGGGTATTCTCCTCCTCGCTCTCGAAATAGCCGAAGGAAGTGAAGAAGTTGAGGACCCAGTCGAAGACCCCCGCGGAGAAGGGTAGACAGCACATGTCTGCAGCCACAGCCGGCTGGCGAGGCGGCTCGGTCAGCAGCAGGAGGGAGAGATCGACTCCCAGCGCGCGGATCCCTCGCCGACGCAGGGCCTGGGTGTGCCTGCCGGCGCCACAGGCCAGATCGAGCACGGCGACCGGAGCCGGACCCAGGAAGGCTTCGACGACGAAGTCTATGTGAGCTTCCGCTTCACCCTGATCTCGATGCGAGTAGAGCTCCAGATACTCGGTGCCGAACCACTCTTTGTACCAGGCCACGAAGGGAATGATATCGGCTCTGGCCGGTCTTCGGCTCGACCAGCCATTAGAATTGTCCGACTATGTTGACCCTCGGACCGGTACAGGTACAGCCACCACTCTTTCTGGCTCCCATGGCCGGTGTGACCGACCGCGATTTCCGACTCATCGTGCGGCGAATCGGTGGCATCGGTGTGGTCACCATGGAGTTCATCTCCTCGCGCGCTATCGTCAGCGGTCATCCGAGAGTCGGCGATCTCATGTACTTCAGCGCCGAGGAGCGCCCCCTCTCGATCCAGATCTACGGCTCGGATGTAGACACCATGGGCCGGGCGGCGGAGGTGGTCCAGGAGTTGGGCGCCGACGTCTGTGACATCAACATGGGCTGCCCCGCCAACAAGGTGCTGAAGGGCTGCGCCGGGGCGGCGCTGATGGCCGACCTACCGCTGGCCGAGAAGATCATCGCCACGGTGAGGAGCCGTCTGCAGATCCCCCTGACGGTCAAGTTTCGTACCGGCCTGCGCGACCAGGAGACAACGTACCTGGAGTTGGGTAGGATCTGTGAAGCCAACGGTGTCGACGCCGTGGCCATGCACGGCCGCAGCGCCAAGCAGATGTTTCGCGGTGAAGCCGACTGGTCGTCCATCGCCCGCCTCAAACAGGAGCTCTCCATACCCGTGATCGGCAACGGCGATATCCACGAGCCGGACGACGCGCTGCGGATGATCTCCGAGACCGCTTGTGATGGCGTGATGGTTGGCCGGGCCGCCACCAAGAATCCCTGGATCTTCAAACAGATAGCGGCGCGCTTGTCGGGTGGACGGATCCAGGAGCCCAACCTGGAGGAGAGACGGCAGCTCATCCTGGGGCATTTCCGCATGGTGGCCGAGCGCGAGAACGAGCGCTTCGCCCTGCACAAGCTGCGCAAGTTCACCGGCTGGTACACCCACGGTCTACCGCACGGCCGCAAGCTGCGACAGAGGATCAACCATCTCCCCGATGTGGAGAGCTTCATAGAGGCCGTGGAAGAGTTCTTCGATCACCTGGAAGCTCAGGCTGCCTGATGAAACCCCTCTGCTTTCTGAACGGTCGTCTTCAGGCCCAGAGCGATGCCCGTCTCGACCCCTTGGACCGAGGCAACCTCTTTGGCGACGCGCTGTACGAGGCCGTCAAGGTCTACGAGGGTGTTCTGCTTCACCTCGATCCTCATCTGGACCGACTCCGGTCCGGGCTCGCCCGGGTCGAGATCCCCGTGCCCGACTCGCTGCCCGAGATCTGCGCCGAGCTCGTGCGGGAGTCCGAGCTGCAGAATGGCTATCTGTATATTCAGGTCAGCCGGGGTGTCCGCTCCCGTATCTTGATTCCGCCGCCAGACCTCGAGCCGACGGTCCTGGTGGTGCCGTTCGAGCTGCAGTTCGACCCACCGGCGGGTGGCCTCAAGCGGGCGGTGACGGTTCCCGACTGGCGGTGGGAGTTTCGCGAGATCAAGACCACCAGCCTGATGGGAACGGTCGTCGGCAAGCTGCGGGCAGGTGCCCGGGAGGCCCATGAGGTTCTGTTTCTGGGTCCTGAGCAGCAGGTCCGGGAGGGTGGGACCACCAACGTCTTCGTCCATCAGGGAGGCGAGTGGAGGACCCATCCCACCGATGGCTCGATTCTCCAGGGTGTGACGCGCGATTTGTTGCTGACTCTCATGGCTCGGGACAAGACTCCGGTCAGCGAGCAGGCTCCGCTTCTCGGTGAGCTGGACAGCTGGCAGGAAGCGTTTCTCTGTGGCACCACAACTGGTGTTCAACCGCTGGTGGAGATCGACGGGCACCAGATAGGAGATGGCTCCGCCGGCCGCGAGACCCGCCTCCTGGCACAGGCCTTCGACGAATTCGAACGCCAGCTGATGGCGGCGGACGCTTCGAGCCGGATGGGCGCCAGCCCTTGAACACTCTCCAGCGAACCCTTTCCTGTCCCACGACCTCGGCCCTCGAGGCGCTGACCGAAGCCGCCGAGATCTGGGGGGCGGAATGGCAACCCGAGGCGACCGGAGGACGTCTCCTTCTGCCGGTGGTTCACGGTCTACGCCGAGGTGTCGTCGATGCCATCGTCACCCTGACTCCCGAGGGAGATACCACGACTCTGGACCTGGCTATCGAAGGGACCCATCTCAGCCTCAATCGATCGGCTCTGGCAATCCTCGTTCTCGGTGGCCTGGGCGGTCTGGCAGTGGTGCTTTGGCCGCTGTCACCAGCGATCCTCCAACTGGCTCCCATCGGCGCCGTGCTGGCTCTCCTCGCCTGGCTGATGGTGGTCTCCCGTTTGCGCAACAGCAGCCCGGAGGACTTCCTCGATCTGGTGGAAGCGGGGCTCTGATGCACCGCGGGCAGGTGGGCCGGGAATCTTGTCGGTTGCGATATCGTTGAAGAGTGTGGCGCAAGGCCACGAGTTCTTTCTCAATCTGGGGGCGTTTCTGGTTTCGACGGGGAACAGTGCGGCTTGAAAGCTGCGTGTCGTTTCTCCCCTTCGCAAAAGGGGTATCACAATTGCCAACGATAACTTGGCTCTGGCTGCTTAAGTAGCCACGTCCCGGCGAGAGCGTTGATTCACCGCGCTCGTCGAGGGCGACGTGAAAGTGAATCAATGGGTGCGACGTGTCTCGCGGCGAACCCGGATACTCAAGCGAGACTGGCTATACAGGTTGGTTGCCTTTGTCCTTAGCCTGTTTGGCGAGACTCCAAAACAAAGGCTACACACGTAGAGGTTTCCAGGACGCGTTCTTCGGACGTGGGTTCGAGTCCCACCGCCTCCACCATTCATCACCTACAGAAAGAAGTCCGACGTCTACCCTATCCACTGTGACCTGCTGTGGCTAAAGGGGGACTCGAACCCGGAGCGCCGGAGGCGCGACCAGAAGGCAACGCTCGTTTCGAAGCCCTGAAGCGGAGCGCAAGGTGCTTCGAGTCCCACCGCCTCCACCATTCATCACCTACAGAAAGAAGTCCGACGTCTACCTCCGGGCTCGCCAACCTTCGCTTCCATCGATGATCCATCATCGATCTAAGGACAGCCAGCCACGCTCACCAGGACTTCCATCTCATGGAATTGGCGGCGCATTTCCGC
>CAJHZZ010000119.1_pt1 | contig 24819 bp, 21 predicted proteins | sample 9199071 | NCBI WGS metagenome assembly CAJHZZ01 (sample SAMEA7708275, study PRJEB35096) | sediment metagenome | biome: marine neritic benthic zone biome [ENVO:01000025]; feature: sediment [ENVO:00002007]; material: shallow marine sediment [ENVO:03000034] sea grass bed [ENVO_01000059] ...
CGCGGCTTCGAGCGCTTTATCCAGGGAAGACCCTTCTGGGAGCTCCCCGTTCTCGTGCAGCGGCTCTGCGGCATCTGCCCGGTGAGCCATCACCTGTGCGCGGCCAAAGCGATCGACGGCATCATCGGCGCAGAGAAACTGACGCCGACCGCCGAGAAGATGCGTCGATTGATGCACTACGGTCAGATGTTCCAATCCCACGCCCTGCACTTCTTCCATCTCGCATCCCCGGATCTGCTGTTCGGATTCGACGCCCCGGGAGAGAAGCGCAATGTCATCGGGGTGAGCGCGGACTACCCGGATCTCGCGGTCCAGGGTGTGATGATGCGCAAGTTCGGCCAGGAGATCATCAAGGCTACGGCGGGCAAGAAGGTACACGGGACCGGTGCCATTCCAGCAGGCATCAACAAGAACCTGACGCTCGAGGAGCGCGATGCGCTCTTGGGCGACATGGATCAGATGATGGAGTGGAGCTTGAAGGCGGTGCAGATCGCCAAAGACTATACGCTGCAGAACCTGGAGACGGTGGCCGACTTCGGCTCTTTCGAGTCGAACCATCTCTCGATCGTGCGTGCCGATGGTGCCATGGATCTCTACGATGGTGGGCTCCGGGCGGTCGACGCGGACGGCGATACCATCATCGATCACGTCGATCCGCTGGACTATCTCGAGGTGATCGCGGAAGAAGTCCGCTCCTGGTCCTACATGAAGTTTCCCTTCCTCAAGAAGGTGGGTGCGGAGGATGGTTGGTGCCGGGTGGGTCCGCTGGCCCGCGTCAACACCTGCGACTTCATCGACACTCCGGCGGCCGAGGCGGCGCGTCAGGAGTTCATGGGTCTGACCGATGGCAAGCCCAGCAACGTGACCATGGCCTACCACTGGACCCGCATGATCGAGCTGCTGCACTCGGCGGAGAAGATCCAGGAGTTGCTCAGCGATCCGGATCTCCAGGGTGACGATCTGGTGACACCCGCTGGCGAGCGTCGCGGCGAGTACGTGGCTATGATCGAGGCACCGCGCGGTACCTTGACCCATCATTACCAGGTCGATGAGAACGATCAGGTGACCATGGCGAATCTCATCGTTTCCACGACCTGCAACAACGAAGCCATGAATCGGACGGTGCGCAAGATCGCCGACGACCATTTGTCGGGTGTTCCGGAGATCACCGAGGGCTTGCTCAACAACATCGAAGTCGGGATCCGGGCCTACGATCCGTGTCTCTCTTGCGCGACCCATGCGCTTGGTCAGATGCCTCTGGAGGTGACCGTCTACGACGCCTCCGGTGCAGTCATCGATCAGGAGGCAAGGCCTTGACGTTCGGTCCGGAGACTCTGGTCCTCGGATGGGGAAACCCGGGTCGTGGTGACGACGGCCTGGGTCCGGAGTTCGTCCGGGCAATCGAGGCTTTGGGCCTGGAGTCCGTCGAGTGCAGCTCGGATTACCAGCTACAGGTCGAGGATGCCGCGGATGTGGCACGGTTTCGCCGGGTCCTGTTCGTCGACGCCGATCGCACCGGCGGCGAGCCCTTCTGGCTCGATCGGCTCCATCCGCAGGCCAACGGACTGTCTTTCTCGACCCACAGTGTCGCACCGGCGGCGGTATTGGCCCTGGTACGGGATCTGTTCCATTCGGAGCCCGAAGCCTGGATTCTGGGAATCCGGGGCTATGAGTTCGACGAGTTCCGTGAGCAATTGTCGAAGGGAGCCCGGTCGAACCTGGAGCGGGCTGTCAAATATGTGAAATCGGCCGTGCAAGGGGAGGGTCTGCGAGAGATCCAACCCCCTGCGGTCATGAAGCCGATCGTGAATGATCGCGAGGGTGACCAATGTCTGATCACAAGCCTGTAATCCTCTGTCTCGACGACGACCCCGACATCCTTTCGTTTCTGGAGATTGTCCTCGAGAGCGAGGGCTACACCTTTGCCGGTGCCGACAGTGCCGAAGAGGGTCTGCGGATGTACAAAGAGGTCGATCCCGACCTGCTGATCGTCGATCTGATGATGGAAGAGGTCGATGCGGGAACCGGCTTTGTCAAGGAGCTGCAGCTGCTGGGGAACACGGCGCCGATCTTCTTGCTGAGCTCGGTGGGCGACAACCTCAGCATGACCATGGACTACACCTCCCTCGGACTGGCGGGAGTCTTTCAGAAGCCGCTGGCCAAGGATTTCCTGCTCAATGTCCTGAAGAGCAAACTGGCGGAGAAGGCACCAGCCTAGTGCAAGGCCGAGCTCGGTTGGTGGATCGGTAGCCGGATTGTCACCTGGGTACCGTGTCCCTCACGGCTCTCCAGTTCCAGCTCCCCGTTGTGTCGCTCGACTGTCTGTTTGACCAGGGCCAACCCGAGTCCGGTGCCGGAGGTGGTGAAACGCTTGGCGTTGGAAGCGCGGAAGAACTCCTGGAAGAGTTTGCTCTTTTCGCTCTCCGGGATGCCGATCCCGGTATCCCGTACCACGATCTCGACGGTGTCCGCTTCGGCGCGGGAGAATTCAACCGTGACGGCACCGCCTTCCGGGGTGTACTTGATGGCGTTCGAAACCAGGTTCTCCATGACCTGTTCCAGAAGATCGGCACCGCTGTCGACCTTGGGTAGATCGGCTCCACACTCGACGTCGAACCGCAGGTCCCGGCTATCGGCCTCGGCTCGGAAGGTGTGCTCGGTGTAGGCTGCGAGCCCCTCCAGGTCGACTACCACATCGGGGATCTCACGGCTCCAATCCCGCGTTCTGGCGATGGTCAACAGCTCGCTGATGGTCTGGTCGAGGGACTTGAGTCGGCCCTCGATTCGCTGCAGCGCCTCCGCCTGCTTCTCGGTGATCTCGCCCATGTAACCTTCAGCAAGCAGATCCATCATGCTCAGACCGGCGCTCAGCGGGGCCCTCAGGTTGTGAGCCACTTGGAGCATGAACTGGGTACGCTCGGCCATCAACTCTTCGATAGCCTCATTGGCCTGGGCGTCCTCGATGGCGATGGCCACGAGCCGGCCGGCCAGGCCCAGAAAATCCGTATCTCGCTGGTCGAAGCGATCGGTGGTGTCGGCGAAGACACCCATTGTGCCGATCACCCGCTCCTCGACGCGAAGGGGGACGAAGGCGGCGGAACGGATTCCCATGTCGCTCAACAGGGCGCCGAGCTGCAGCGAGTCGTCCCCTGAAACCACCTGATGAACGAGGGTCTCGCCCTCGATCACCCGCCGATTGAGCGGGCTGCGCTCGAGATCGATGACCGTTTGCGCGACCAGATCCGCCGGCAGACCGGCGGAGGCCACGTAGTGTAGGGTCTTGGCGTCGTCGGCCAGCAGCTTGATGGTGGCGGCCGGCACCTCCATCACCTCGGTCATCTTGGCCGTCACCGTATCCAGGATGGGCTGCAGATGGCGTTCGGCGCCGATGGCTCCGACCATGGCGTAGAGTCCGCTCAGCTTGTTGTTGAGCTGCGCCACCTCCCGGGTGGTGCGTGTCAGGTCGTCGACACCCTGCCGCAGCCGTCGCATGATCCTGGAGACCAGGGCTGCCGCCAGAAAGAGCGTGGCGGTGAAGAAGAGGAGCCAGGCGGCTGCGAACACCGGCCGATCCACGTACTGGACCGATTGACCCCTGAAGGTGAGACCGTAGTGGGGAATCAGCTCGAAGGTCTCTCCCAGGAGGATGAGCCACAGACCGGCTGCGGCGACCGCGGCCAGCCAATAGGCGGTAGCGGGCGTGAACTGAATGGCGATGATGATGACGTGGAAGATGAGAAAGGGTACGACGGGGCTCGAGACCCCACCCGTGAAGTGGATGAGCAGGAACATGGCCGAGTAGTCGGCCAGCACCTCGAGCAGAGTCAGAAAACGGTCGAGGCCAGGATCGATGGTCAGCTGACTCTCGTACTTGCGGTACAACCAGGCAAAGAAGCTGTTGTAGCCGAGACTGGCCAGGGCGATGAGAAGCACGGGGGTGGTCTCGAAGCCGAAACCCAGTGCCCGGCCTGCCAGCACCCCGGCGACCATGAGGGGTGGAACAGCCCAGCGCAGCCGGATCTGCCAGAAGCCTCGTCGGCCCCAGAGTCGGGGCAGGGTGGCGGCCTCTTCGGCCGCCTCCGCATAGGGCTGGTCCACAGAAGATCTGGAACTGGGACTCGACATCGGCTCTACTCCGTCTGGCCGCCGGCGGAGTCGACCACCGCGGAAGGTACCGGATAGGAGGTGTCCTGGGGGCGGTAGAAGGCCAGCAGCGTCTCTACCATGGTTTCCAGATCCTCGCCGTTCTCCTCCGCCGTACCCAGTTCCTGGGTCACCGCAGGGGTCTTCTCCACCAGCTTGTCGAAGGCGTCCTGGACTCCGTCGACCGCCAGCGCTACGGAGAGGGTGATGGAGTCCCTCACCTCGTCCGTGAAGTCGGCCACCGCCGGCTTCTGCAGCAGCTCTTCGACGGTGATGTGATTGATCGACAGCAGGGCTTCGCAGATCTCGGCTGGCGGAAAGCCGCCGGCAAAGCGTCGCCGCGCCAGATCGTGGATGTAGTGGAGTAGCAGCTCGCGGTCGCCGGTTCGTACCGCGGCCGTCAGCAGGTCGTAGACCACGCCGATGTACCAACGGAGCTCCTGACGGCTCATCACGGCATAGTTGGGCAGGCTCTGCGCCCGCACCGGTGACTGGAGATAGGCCACGATGGCATCGACGATGGCTTCGCGAGCCTCGATCATGGCGTCGTGGATGACCAGGCAGGGACGCACCAGGGGGCGTTTCATGGCCCGTTCATTGCGCACCACCCACTCCTGGGGTCGGGTTTTCATCTTCTCGATCACGAAGAGCAGGCGTCGCAGAATGTGATGTCGAGCCGACGGGCCCCAACCCAGCATCTGGCGGGTGTGGGAGCCATCGATGGTCAGTGATCGATCCAGATACTCGAGCATCCAGAGACGCTCGAAGGGCCGCCGCCCCACCATGCGCCCCAGCAGGTCCCGGCCCAGGACCCCGACCCAGGCCAGAGGTCCAGGCATGAGAATGGGTCGAACTTCGGCGCGGAACTCGAAGCGGGTCGCCAGATCGTACAGCTGCCGCTGCGAGACTGCCCCGTCGGGACTGGCGATATAGGTACCCGGAGAGGGCAGCTCGCCGGTCTGTTCCAGCAGGGTGAAGAAGAGTCGGTTCAGGTCCTTGATATGGATGTAGGGAATGGCCGAGGCACCCCTGCCACCGAGGATCCTGGCGTTCCATCGCTGCGATAGCCAGGTGGACAGAAAGACATACAGGGGTGCGTACTCGCACCAGTCGCTAAAGACCGCCGCCAGCCGTACCGTGGAGCAGTGGAAGTCGTCGGCGTACTCCCGCATCATCTCTTCGCCCACCTTCTTGCTGCGGGCGTAGGGGTAATCGGCATCTGGCGGTGATTTCTCGGTGATGACCTGACCGGGCTCTGGGAACTCGCAGGCCGCCACCGAGCTGGCGAAGATGAAGTGGGCGATACCCAGCTTCTTGGCCTCCTCCAGCATGTACCGGGTGCCGTTGACGTTGGTGTGCTGGTAGTCGGGAAGCTCGACGTTCTCGAAGTCGTAGTGCGCCGCCAGGTGCAGCACGTAGTCGGCGCCGCCCCTCTCCTGGATATGGCTCATGACCGTGGCGAGAGCCTCGCGGTTGCCGATATCGACCTGCAACCAGTGGACGTTCGGGTGCGCGGGGACATTGGCTTTCTGCTGGGGTCGCCGGGCGATGGCGTAGATGCGAAAGTGATCCCTGGCCGCTGCGAGAAAGCCGCGGCCGACGATTCCGGAGGCTCCGGTGAGGATCAGACAGGGGAGGGGGTCTGGCATGACAGTCCGGGAATCTGTGTACCCTCGGCGGGATCGTAGCATGCGCTTCGGGCACTCTTGCCTACCCGGGAAGGGTCCCACTGCCCACCCAGATGGGTGGCACGAGAATCGGCTAACGTTCTACCGGGAGACCTCGTCTAATGGTTCGAATGGAGGGCAATGACCTTGAACTCGCCGATAGAGCGCGCGCCGGAGACACCGACGCCTTCAGAGAGATTGTCGAGCGTCACAGCCGCCGGCTGTTCCAGACGGCCTATCGGCTCACCGGTAACGAGGCCCACGCCGACGATGTCGTTCAGGAGACCCTGCTGCGGGCCTATCGCAACCTCCATCGCTTCGATGGCCGATCCCAGCTGGGGACCTGGCTTTACCGTATCGCGGTCAACTGCTCCATGGATCTGATGCGTAAGGAATCCCGAAGATCAGCCCGTGAGACTTCGGAGGAGCGGGTCGAACTGGCCCGGCTGGCGACCGAAGATCCCCGGCCCGACCGTTTGGCGGAGAGTGGGGAGCTCGGCCGGGCTGTGGCCCGAGTGCTGCGCGGATTGAGCCCCACCGAGCGGACGGCCTTCGTTCTGCGCCATTTCGAGGGCTACACCAGCGTCGAGATCGGACAGATGTTGGGAATGCGCTCGGGAGCGACCCGCAATGCGGTCTTCCGGGCTGTCAAGAAGCTGCGTCTGGCCCTCGAGCCCATGGTGGAAGCAGCGACAGGAGGCGAGTCATGAGACCGCTCCGTGACGAGGATCTGATCCTCTACTACTACGATGAAGCTGCCGACCGACGCGAGATCGAGGATCGGCTGGAGGCCTCCCCCGAGTTGCGGGAGCGCTATGCCGCCCTGAGCCTGATCCTCGATTCGGTGGCCAGCGAACCGGTGCCCGAGCCGCCGGCGGCCTACGGTTCGAGAATCTGGCACCGAGTGGCCGATCAGATCGAGGGCCAAAAGAGACGAAGGACGCTCTGGCAGCTTCTGCGGCCTCGGCGGCAGTGGGCTCTGGCAGCCGTGCTGATGCTGCTCGTCGTCACCGCCTTTCTCGTCGGTCGACAGGTACCGGATCCCGACGCCGTCATGCGAGCGGGTCTGACCAGCGACGGTCGCGAACGGATCCTGCTGATGACCGTAGCGGGTCATCTGGAGCGCTCCGAGATGCTGTTGCTGGAGCTGGTGAACACCGTGCCCAATGGTGAGGTCGATCTGTCTCTCGAGCGACAGCTGGCGGGAGAGCTCGGTCAGGAGAGCCGACTGTATCGACAGGCCGCTCAACGGGCGGGCAAGGCGGATGTGGCGATGTTGCTGGAACAGCTGGAGACCGTGCTGGTCGAGCTGTCTAATGGTCCGCAGACCGTACCGTCCCAGGATCTGGGGGATCTGCGTCTGCGGCTGGATGAAGGAGATGTGTTGTTCAGAGTGCGTGTGCTGGGCTCGCGGCTGCGTCGCGAGGTGGACGCGGGAAGCTCCCGGGGCGAAACCCCGCCGGTAACCCGAGAACTCTAGGAGATCGATGCCATGAAGAATATGCAATTCCCATTTGTCTACACCGTTGTCGTGGTCCTGTTGGTGGTCTCGCCCATCCTGGCCTGGACGGGTGTCGTCGAGACCCTGGCTGCGGATCAGGGGATGTCGTCTCGCAGCGATCTCTACAAGGACGCTCAGCGAGCCATGGACAAGAAGGACTGGACCGCCGCGGAGGCGCTCTTCGGTCAGGTTGCCGACACCGGAGGTGCCGATGCCGATGCAGCCCTCTACTGGCAGGCCTATGTCCAGTACCGCGGTGGGCGCGAAAGTGAAGCCCTGAAGACCCTGGCCGAATTGCGCCGCGCCTATCCCGAGAGCTCGTGGATCGACGATGCCAGGGCCCTGGAGATGGAAGCCCAACTGCGCACCGGTCGGCTGGTCGAACCGTCGGCAGAAGAGGACGAGGAGCTCAAGCTCTACGCCCTGAACAGCCTGATGCACATCGAGTCGGGGAGGGCGATTCCCATTCTGGACGAGTTCCTGGCCGGCGATCACTCGGCCGATCTCAAGGAGAAGGCCCTGTTCGTACTCAGCCAGAGCAGCGCCCCGCGAGCCCGGGAGATCCTGGTCGAGATCGCCGAGGGCCAGCGCCAACCGGAGCTTGCCATGGAGGCCATCGAGTACCTGGGGTTGAGCGGTGGCGAAGAGACCGGTGAGCTGCTGCAGCAGATTTACGACTCCAATCAGGATCCCGAGGTCAAGGAACAGGCACTGGAGGCGATGATGCTGGGTGGTCACAAGGATCGGGTTCTGGCGGCGGCCCGGGGTGAAGCCGATGCCGAGCTGCGGTCGGAAGCCGTGCAGCTGCTGGGCGTCATGGGTGCCACCGGCGAGCTGCGACAGCTCTACGAGTCCGAGAGTAGCCAGGAGGTCAAAGAGGGCATTCTGGAGGGCATGTTCATCGCCGGAGACTCGGAGACCCTGATCCAGCTGGCTCGAACCGAGCCCAGCGCCGAGCTGCGGATGGAGGTCATCGAGTTCCTCGGACTGGTGGGCGGTGAGGAGTCGCGCCAGGCCCTGCGAGACCTCTACGGCTCCGAATCCGACCCCGAGGTCAAGGAGCAGATCCTGCAGGCCTTCTTTCTCTCCGGAGATACCGAGACTCTCTTGCGGCTGGCCCGTTCGGAACCGGATTCCGAGCTCCGCAGCGCGGCCATCGAGGGACTGGGACTGATCGGTGCGGAGAAGTCCGGCGAGGCGCTGAATTCGCTGTGGGCCGCGGAGAGCGAACCGGAGGTCAAGGAGGCGATCCTGGAGGCCTACTTCCTGCAGCAGAACACCGCGGCCCTGATCGAGATCGTCCGTAGCGAGCAGGATCGCGAGCTGCGCAACGAGGCGTTGGAGTATCTGTCGATGATCGGTTCGGATGAAGCCGTGGAATTCCTTCTCGAAGCCCTGGAGAAGTAGGAGTCGGCAATGAAGACACTGGCAACAAGCCTCGCCGTCCTGCTCTGGGCAACCGCCGGGTTGGCGGGGCCTCCGAGGATAGAAAGCGCCGATCTGAGGGTCACCGAGCTGCAGGATTCCCTCGCTCGGGCGGTCGAAGCCTGGAGCGATGCGGTCACCGAGACCTCTTGGCTGGGTTGGCACGTACCGATGGTCGCCACCGAGGGCACCCTCTGCTGCTGGAGCCGTTCGGATCGCCGCTGGCAGGAGCGAGCCTGCACTCTCGAGAGCTCCCACCGCCATCTGGTGTTCTCCTCTGATCGGCCGGTTTTCGCCGACGGTGAAAACCTGGTGGTGCTGGTGAAAGCCAGCGCCGGTGTCATCGACGGTCTGCGGATCTACTCGGACAGCTGTCTGCTGGAGGCCGGGGGTGGGAGTGTGAGTTGGCTCGAGAACGTCGAGCCTCGGCAGAGCGTCGCACTGATGTCCCGCTGGGTGGAAGCCGAGGCGGTCGTCGAGGAGGAGGCTCTGATGGCTTTGGCCCTGCATGCAGAGCCTGCCGCCGCGACGAGACTGGCGGATTTCGCCCGTCGGGGCCGGAATGCCGATCTAAGGGGTGAAGCCCTTTTCTGGCTCTCCCAGACGGGGACGGGCCAGGCCAGCGAGATCATCCTGGAGGCCCTCGAGGAGGATCCCGACCCGGAAGTCCGGGAAAAGGCCATCTTCGCTCTCAGTCAACTGCCCGGGCAACAGGGTGTTCCCATGCTCTTGCAGATCCTCCAGGATCCGTCACGATCGAAGAAGATCCGTGAGGAAGCGTTTTTCTGGTATGTCCAGTCGGGTGACGACGAGGCACTGGACCTGATCGCCGAGATCCTGACGAACCAAAGGTAGGAGAGTCGGGGCTCAGGAGAAGGCGCCGGTCAGCGTCAGGACGTAGTCGTACTCGGCGTTCTCGAGGGTACCGGGATTGCGCAAGATCGAAGTGCAGAAGAGGCCGTCCCCGTAGAAGACCGAGAAGCTCTCACCTACCTCCAGCACCTGGGAGAAGGTCAGCTGACATACGCTCTCGTTCTCCGGATTGGGAGAGCCGATGCTCACCACCAGCATCGGGTCGACGATGGGATCCCCGGTCTCGGGGTTGCGACCTGCGATGGCCGTGGCCAGGATATTCACCGTGCCACCCCTGGTGAGCAGGAAGAACTCGGTGTCGCTCTCTTCTGCAGACAGCAGAGTGCCCTCGATGATCCGGGTGTTGTCTCCGCTGGCGAATTCGGGACCGTCGGTATTGCAGGCCGGCAGTAGCAGGGCGAGGCTCGAAAACCCCAGGAGGATGAGCGGAATCTTGGCGCGAATCGGGGTCATGATCTGGCTTTCCCGGCACCCGGGAGGCACCGCAGAGTGTGAAGATAGGACAGACCGGGCCTCAATTCAAGGTGCCGGCGGCGGCGTGTCACAGAAAAGCGGCCGCCGCTCGCCTTCCCGGGTCTCCAGAAAGGCCTGCGATCCCAGGGGCTGGTACCCGGTGAGCTGCACGCCGGCCTCATCCGTGAGCCAGAGGCGGCCGTCGCGGATCAGGCGATCCGACTCGATGACCAGAACCCCGGACCCGCCAGCCCGCTTGCCGCTGCCCACCTGCCGCAGCCAGATGTAGTCACCCACATCCACGTCCTCGGAATCGCTGTCTGCGTTGCCGTAGAAGCGCAAGCCGACGTCGATCTGTCGGACTCCGAGAGCGAACAGGCCCTCGATCTCGGTCTCATCGATACGGCCGTCGCCGTTCTCGTCGAACCAGAGAGCCATGAATCGCCACTGTCGATCGGCGCCGGAGATCAGCAGATCCTCGTTGGTATCGAAAAGAGGAAAGCCTGCACAGGGTGGCGGCTTCGAGGCCTCCTCGAGTTTCACCTCAGCCTCCTGGGCGACCTCCGGCAGGTCCTCCGCTGTTGCCGGTAGAGCTGTCGGTGGAGCCTCGGCCGCGGCTCGCTCTTCCTTCGTTTCGGGCACCTCCGGCAGCGGTTTCGTCGTCGCCGCCGCGGTCTCTTCAGAGGTCGCTGTGGGCTCGTCGGGGGGTTCGGCGTTCCCCAAGTCCCGGGGCTCCGGGTCAACGGGAGTGGGCAGAGACTCCTGCCAGCGTCTCTCGACCTCGCGTCGGACCTCCTGCGGCAGGAGCTCCAGCAGATCCTCGATCTGTCTCCGCAGCGCCAGGATCTGCTCGACAATCGCCTGCTGTTCCTCGGAGAGCTCGGCGTCTGCTTCGGTCGCCGGCGACGGAGCGTCGCCGAGGAGGAGGATGGACAGCAGTCCCGCGGTGAGGAGAGGAAAACGCCGCATTGTCTTCAAGAGTTCGATGCTCCGGCTTCCCGGCGAGGAGGCGCAGTATAGCAGCAAGCTGGTCCGAGTCTTGCTAACAGAAAAGACTGCTGATGGCGCATAATGGTCCGAGACCGAGGCCTGAATGAGTATGAAACGGAGGGGACGATCGATGGACTCCAAAAACGGACTCAGGGGTATCTGGAGCCTGGTAGCGGTCACCACCCTGTTGACGGTCGGCTGTTCGTCCACCCAGTCGTCGACTTCTTCGACGCCGACGATGCCCTCGACATCGCCTCCCGCGGCGCCGACCGCCCAGCCTCCCTCGAGCCCGGGCGGAGAATCCTCATCGCCACAAGGGGGCGAGTCCGGCTCGCCCTCGGCCTCCCCAGGGGCCGAATCGGCCCCTTCGAGCCCTGCGGCAGGCACGCCGCAGACCGGCTCCCCGGGGCAGGAAAGCACGGCATCCGGGTCTCAGGGTGCCCAGGAACAGTCCTCTGGAGAGGACGGTGGGCAGTCGGCTGGGGGAGGTGGGGGAGACGACGAGTCGGCGCTGGCCGAGGAAGCCAGGGAACAGGGGTCATCCGGATCCGCGGGTGGCGCCGTATCTGAAGGAGAGAGCGGCGCCTCTGGTTCGTCGGCCGGGGCCGGATCTGCCACCACCGGCGAGCAGGTAGCGGCTCTCGACGACGAGTTTCGCGAGTCGTTGGAGGATTTCGACGGTGAGTTGCTGCGCGAGCAGGAGATCTTGGAGAAGAAACGGGAGGAAACGGCCGCGGAGTCGGCGAGTGGAGGCTCGGGGTCCATGGGTTCGGGTGGTGGATTCGGCGGCAGCGAAGCGATGTCCGGTTCCGACTCCGGTGGCGAGAGCGCTGCCGGTGGTGAAGCGGGTGATACTTCCAGTGGCAGCGGTATGCCCGAGCAGGGCGGTGCTGGGTCGTCCGAAGGCAAGAGTGCCGGCGGCGGTGACAGTGTCGGTGACGACAGCGATGGCCGGGTGCCGGCCGACGTCGGAGACGGCAGCGACGACGACATCGTGGCACGCCAGCTGCGAGAGGCGGCGATGAAAGAAGAAGACCCCGTTCTCCGTGAGAAACTATGGGACGAGTATCGAGCCTACAAATCCGGTGGCAAGCGATAGGAGCTAGAATTCCCCAGACGGCGAGGCGAGCAATGAAAATCTTGGAGAACAGACGACTGATACTGGCCCTGATGGTTGCGGTGGCCGTAGTCTCTGTCGGTGCCGGCAAGATCCAGCCCCACGAAAAAGCGGTGCAGGCCAACCACGAGATCCCCGAGGATCGCCTGCTGGATGTCTCTATCGAGGTGTTCGACCCCGGAATCCCCGATCCTGCGGAAGTCAAACCCAAGAAGATGGAGAGCGTCTATCCGGATGTCAGGGAGTCTGAGGCCCGCTACGTCCCCATGCAGTTGAAGGAGACGCTCCAGTCGACAGGTTTCTGGGGAGCCGTCAGGGTGGTTCCCGAGAGCGCTTCGTCGGCCGAGGTCACGGTAACCGGTCTGATCGTCAAGTCCACCGGCAAGGATCTGGTTGTGCAGATCCAGGTCTCCGATATCTCGGGTCGCGAGTGGTTCGCCAAGAAGTTCAAACAGCCGGCCAACCCCTTCGTCTATATCGATGAGAAGCAGGGTCATCTGGATCCCTTCCAGGGCCTGTACGCCCAGATCGCCAACGAGATGTTGCGGCGATTGAAGAAGTTCGAGTCGCAGGAGCTGCGGGAGCTGCGGCAGATCGGCGAGCTGCGATTCGCTTCCCAGTTGGCACCGTCCGACTACGCCCGCTACCTAGGTGTCGATCGCAAAGGACGCTTCGAGGTCGAGCGGTTACCGGCGGCAGACGATCCCATGATGCAGCGGGTCGCCCAGATCCGCGACCGGGACTACATGTTCGTCGACACCTTGAACGAGTACTACAGCGACTTCTGTGTCTCGATGGACGAACCCTACGACAACTGGCGGGCGTTCAGCTATGAGGAGCAGGTGGCGCTGGCGGAGCTCCGTCGCCAGGCCCGGATGCGCAAGATCGTCGGCGCTCTGGCCATTCTCGGTGCGGTCGCTGCCTCACCTGGCAGCGGGCTCGAGTCTGCGGCTCGCGATGCCGCGCTGATCGGAGGTATCGCAGCGGTCCAGAGCGGCATCGCCAAAGGCAAGGAGGCGAAGATTCACGCCGAAGCCTTGCGTGAGCTGGCCAACTCCTTCGGCATCGAAGTCGCGCCTCTGGTGGTGGAGATCGAAGGCGAGACGGTACGCCTCGGCGGTAGCCGAGAGGAGCAGTACACCGCCTGGCGTGAGCTGTTGAGCCGCATCTACGCCACCGAAACGGGCCTCCCCGAGGATCCGAACGCCACCTCCGAAATCGCTACCGAGGAATCGACGGGTCATTAGACTCGCGCGGCGCTCCGGTCCATGGTGGAGCTACACAGCGGACAGTCCCTAGCCTCCAGGTTCACCCTCGTACGCCCCCTCGGTAGGGGCGGCATGGGGGCGGTCTGGTTGGCCCGCGACGAGAACCTGGGCTCCGAGGTGGCTCTCAAGATGGTGCCGCCGTCCGCCACCGACGCACAGATCACTCTGTTGCTGCACGAATGCCGCCACGCCCGCCGGCTGTCGCACCCCAATCTCGTCCGGGTCTTCGACTTCTACCAGGAGCCCGAGGCGGTCTTCATCACCATGGAATATGTGGACGGCGGAGATCTGTCGGAGCTGCGCGGACGCGATCCCAAAGTGATACTCGAGACGCTCCTGCCGCTGGTCGAGGCCTTGCAGTACGCCCATGACGAAGGGATCGTCCATCGCGATCTGAAGAGCGGCAACGTCTTTCTCGATCAGGCCGGTCGGCCCAGATTGGGCGATTTCGGTATCGCCAGCGTGCTTCGTCCTGGAAGCGAGGATCTGGTGTTGTCCGGAGGTGGGTCCCAACCCTTTGCCAGCCCGCAACAGCTGGCCGGCGAAGCCGCAAGTCCGGCCGATGACATCTATGGTCTGGGTACCCTGATGACCGAGCTTCTGGATGCGAGCGGGTCGCTGCCGGCTGGTCTCCGATCGCTGCTGGATTCGATGACCTCGGAGGATGTGTCCCACAGACCCGCGGACATGCGAGCCGTTCAGCATGCGTTGGAGCAGATCCTGCAGGCCGATCTCGAGGCCCCGACGGTGGCACCCCAGGTGATCCGCAATGAGATCCGCCTTTCACCTCCTCCCAGGGTGGCGGAGGTGCGACCCAGCGTGCCGGCTGCTGGCGACCGCGCCCGGATCCCGGAGCCCGCTGAATCCTCTCACCACCCCAATCGCTGGTTGACGGTCATCGCTTTTCTGGGCCTGGCCGCCGTGGCCTTCGGGGTCTTCGTCCTGCTGCCGAAGTGGGTGGAAAATCGCGAGTCTGCAGCGCCTCCCGTGGCCCAGGAAGACTCGGCCAAGGATACGGCGGTGATCTCGGAGGAGGGTATGGAGACCGAGGACGCCGGGTCCGGTCAACTGGTAGAAGCGGCAGCGAGCCGGTTGCCCGAGAGCGGACCGGCCGAGATCGAGCCGGTCGAGCCCGAACCGCCGGCTCCCGAGCCCGCGCTCCAGTCGACGCCGCAGCAGGTCGCCGGCGAGAAGCCCCGCGCCAGCCAGTCGGGGGTGGTGAGCCCGCCGCAACCCCGGGTCGATCCCCGGGCCCGGGACTTTGCCACCGCCATGGGCGACGGTCTCGAAGCTCTGGAGGTCGACGACGCCGAGAGCGCCAAGAAGAGCTTCGAGCAGGCCCTGAAGCTGATGCCGGAATCGGCCGAGGCCGCCGACGGACTGGCTCGCGCCGAGCGCCAGCTGCGGCTGGCCGCGATTCGTGATCACCAGAGTCGTGCCCGGAGCTTCGAGGACCAGGAGCTCTGGCACGAAGCGAAGCGGGAGTACGCGGCAGCCCTGGCCCTCGATTCCACCCTCAGATTCGCCCGCGAGGGGGAAACGCGAGCCGCTGCCCGGGCGACCCTCGACGACGAGCTCGAGTTCCACCTGGGACATACCAGTCGGTTGTCCGAGGATTCGGTCCTCAGACAGGCCCGCAGCGTGCTGGAGAGCGCCAGATCCATCGAACCGTCCACCGACAAGTTGCGCGGTCAGATCGAGCGATTGCAGCAGGCGATCGAGATCGCTACGACACCGGTACGCGTCGTCCTGGTGTCCGACAACCTGACACAGGTGGTGGTCTACAAGGTCGGTCGGATGGGGACCTTTGAGAGACGCACGCTGGACCTGCGACCGGGTACCTACACCGTTGTGGGAACACGCGAAGGCTACCGAGATGTGCGGCGGCAGCTCGAAGTTGCCCCCGAGGGGCAGAATGAGCCTCTCACCGTGCGCTGCGAGGAGGAGATCTGATGGCCGGAATCCTCATCGTGCGGCAGGGTGAGGAGCGCCGACTGGCGGCCGAGGAGCTGCCGCTGATCATCGGCGGTCCGACGGCTCATATCCCGGTGTCGGCAGAGAGGAACGCGACGGCCCAGGCCTTCATCGGGCTGGAAGCAGGTGAGCCCTTTCTGCAGCCGGCGCCGGGGGCAGCGCAGGTCTTCTGCAACGGAGATCCACTGACCGCCTCCCAGTGGCTACGGGATGGGGACGAAGTGCGGCTCGGCCAGACGATGCTGTCGATCGTGCGACAGGCAGACTGCACCCGGGTCGAAGTTCAGCGGCAAGTGACCGAGGTGGATACCGAGCCTCCGGTCATCGTCCCCTCCCAGGTGCTGGTTCCCCCACAGGAGGCTCCTCCCGAATCCGTGGTCGCACCGGTGGAGTTTCAGCCCAGGGAGCTACGTCGAGCGGGTAGGAGACGCGGTATCCCACATCCTCTCTTGATGCTCACCTGGGCGGCTCTGGCCGTGCTGGCTCTGGCTGCCTGGTATCTGTTCACTTCGCGGGCAGTGGAACTCCGGGTGGTGCCGGAGCCCGACCAGCTTTCGGTAGAGGGCACCCTCCTGGATCTGGAGCTGGGTGGACGACACCTGCTGCGCCCGGGAACCTACCGAATCGTGGCCGAAAGGGAAGGGTACCGACGGTTGGAGGCCGATCTCGAGATCAGCCGTCTACCCAGCCAGGTGCACGATTTCGCGATGGAGAAGCTGCCGGGCTACCTGGAGCTGGTCACCATCCCCTCTGCCGGCGCGCGGGTGAGGGTGGACGATCAGGAGGTGGGTGTGACACCGCTCGAGCCGCTGGAGCTGGCCCCCGGCGAGCACCAGGTCGTCGTCGCTTCCGGTCGGTTCGAGTCGGTGAGCGAGACCGTTACCATCGAAGGGGGTGGTGACACGGTCCTGCTGAGAGTCGAGCTGTCGCCCCTTTGGGCGCCGATCACCATCGAGTCACAGCCTCCCGGGGCCGCGGTGAGCATCGATGGCGAGAGGGCCGGACAGACCCCTCTGACCACCGACCTGCTGGAGGGCGGTCACCAGGTCGAGTTGCGGCTGGCGGGCTACAAGCCCCATCGAACCCGACTGACGGTGCTGGCCAATCAGCCCTACAGCCTGCCCCTGGTGGTCCTACGACCTGCGGACGGCCGACTGGTGCTGACCTCGGAACCCAGCGGTGCGACGGTCAGCATCGATGACACCTACCGTGGACTGACGCCCCTCGATGTGCGGCTTTCCCCGGGTGTCGAGCACGAGGTCAGCGTCTCGAAGAGCGGCTACGATCCGGCGATCGACAGCCTGCGTCTGGAGTCCGGCCAGTCCCGGGAGATCCATGTCTCCCTGGACGCCCGCTACGGCGAGATCGAGATCAGCAGTGAGCCGGCCGATGCGGAGCTCTTCGTGGATGGCGAATCCAGAGGCGCAGCCACCCAGACGCTGCGACTGCCGGCGACTCCGCACCAGATCGAAGTGCGCAAAGAGGGTTTTGAGAGCCATCGTCAGACCCTGACTCCACGGCCCGGATTCCCCCAAGTTGTGCAAGTGACCCTGAAGACACCCGAGCAGGTTCGTCAGGCGGCGCGTCTGCCGGTAGTCAAGGGGCCGCAGGGTCAGGAGCTGCGTCTGATCGAGCCCGGGAAGTTCCGCATGGGGGCCTCGCGGCGGGAGCCTGGGCGCCGGTCCAATGAGACGCTGCGGGACGTGGAACTGACCCGGGCGTTCTATCTGGCGACCCAGGAGGTCAGCAATCGACAGTTTCACGAGTTTCGCGAAGAGCACAAGTCGGGTCACGTGGGCTCGAAGACCCTGGATCTGGACGACTATCCGGTGGTGGCGGTGACCTGGAACGAGGCCGCCCGCTTCTGCAACTGGCTGAGTGCCAAGGAGGGGTTGCCGCCGGCCTATGAATTGAAAGGTGGCCAGATGGTGGGCACCAATCCGCTGTCCGACGGCTATCGGCTTCCCACCGAGGCCGAATGGGCCTGGGCGGCGCGGTTCGCCGGATCGGGTGGCGGCCGCAAGTACGCCTGGGGCAACACCCTGCCGGTGGCGCCGCAGTCGGGGAACTACGCGGACTCCTCGGCGGGCGGTCTGGTAGAGGCCACGGTGGGTGGCTACAACGACGGCTATGCGGCCACCGCACCGGTGGACAGCTTCGAGCCCAACTCGGTGGGGATCCTCAACATGGGAGGAAATGTGGCCGAGTGGGTGCACGACTTCTACAGCATCTATCCATCGAGCGCCTCGACACTCCTGTTGGACCCCCTCGGTCCGGAGGAGGGCGAGTACCATGTGATCCGAGGATCGAGTTGGATGGACTCCACCGTCACCGAGCTACGCTTGAGTTTCCGCGACTACGGCAACGGCTCACGGCCAGATGTCGGCTTCAGAATTGCACGCTACGCCGAGTAGAGGCGGCTGCCGAGAAGGAGACGAGAATGAAATCCCTGTTGCGAATGACCCTGGCCTGCCTGCTTGTGGCCTGCCTGCTGGTGAGCTCTCACTCGGCGCCCGTGGTGGCGCAGACCGAGACTGAAAGCGAAGAAGAGGCGCCGGAGACCTTCGTGCCGTCCGAGAAGCTGCCGGCGGATAGCGCCATCTCGTTTCCGGTCGATATCTGAGGACCTGGGCCATGAAGAAACGTTACCCGGTGGAGTTCGTCTATCAGGCGCTGTCGCTGATTCTCTCGCTGATCGTCGTGCATGCATTCTACGTGGCTGCGGTACGTCCGCGGGCCGAAGCCATCCTGGCTGAACAGGTGGCCCAGATGCAGATCGATCCGACCTATGTGCAGGAGCGCTCGGTCTGGGTGGTCATCCGGGACTTCGAACAGGAGGCCTGTTTCGTCCTCATGTTCTGGGCCATCGCCATCATGATCTACAAGGGCATCGTGTCGGCCAGGGAGCGCCGGCTGCTGCAAGACGATCTGGTGCCGCTGGCGGAGGGAACTCGGATCCTGCCGGAGGACGCCAGAGAGTACACGCGGCAACTCCAGTCGCTGCCGGAGGCCGAGCAGCGCTCGTTGCTGCCCAGGGCCCTGTTGGCAGCCCTCGATCGATTCACTGCGACTCGCAACATCCAGGACGTCTCCACCACCTCACACGCCATCTGTGATGCGGAATCCGAGCGTCTTGACTCCGAGCTCTCCATGGTCCGGTACATCGCCTGGGCGATACCCTCCATCGGCTTTCTCGGCACGGTTCGGGGTATTGGCGATGCTCTCGGTCAGGCACACCAGGCAGTAGAAGGCGATATCGCCGGGGTGACCCAGAGCCTGGGCACCGCCTTCAACTCCACTTTCGTCGCGCTCCTGATCAGCATTCTGTTGATGTTTCTCCTGCATCAGCTGCAGCTCAATCAGGAGCGTCTCGTCCTGGAGACCGAGACCTATCTGGATCGCAATCTGATCCGCCATCTCCAGGTCACCGAACGCACCGTTCCAGCCAGCTGACGGGTCGGCGCATGACCACGGTCGCCATCGAGTTGAATGACGCGGGCCTGATGGCTCTGGCGGAGGGCGGCCAGCAGCTGGCGGCGAGCCCGGGCTTCGCCCTGATGGATGGCCACGACCTGGTGGTCGGACTCGAGGCGCAGGCTCGGGCGCGTTTGGAGCCTCGATGGATCGATAATCGCTACTGGCTTCGACTCGATACCAACTCGATGCCCAGGCCCTTTCCACGCAATCTCACCCGCGCGGATGTGGCTCACGCCCATCTGACCCGGCTCTGGGAGCGGATTCGGTTGGATCTGGGCGTCGGTTCGGGTGCCGCCGCATTGCTGGCGATCCCGGGCTCGTTCACGGTTGGCCAGCTGGGTCTGATACTGGGTGTGGCCCGGGCTGCGGAGATCCCGGTGACGGGCATGGTCGATGCCGCCGTGGCCGCCGCCGCGACCTCGTCGGTGGCATCGAGAACGCTTCACCTGGAGGCCTTGCTGCACCGGATGATCTGGACCGAGCTGGAGCACAATGGCGAGCTGGTGCGACGCCGGGTGGAGGTTCTGGAGACCGGGGGGCTGGCAGCGGTCCGGGACGCCTGGGCCAAGCACATCGCTCAGCTGCTGATTCGCCGAACGCGATTCGATCCCTTCCATCATGGCAAAGCGGAGCAGACACTCTACGATCGCCTACCGGAGTGGCTGCAGGAGCTGTCGACGGTCGGTACGGCCCTCGTCAGTCTCGAATCGGAGGGCAAGGTCTACGCTGTGGAGCTCACCGGCGAAGATGTGGTGACCGTCTCCGCAGGCCTCACGGCGCCGATCGTCGAGGTGGCGCGAGGCCTCTCTGCGGCCGCAGGGCAGGCAACCGTGCTGTTGTCGGCGAGGGCCGCTTCGATTCCGGGACTTCTACAGCCGTTGACACGAGCCCTGGCGACGGAAGCTGTGACACTGGAAGAGGCGGCCGCGGCGAAAGGGGCTCTCGAGTTTCGCCCTCAGATCGAAGCGCCAGGGGAAGAGCTACCGTTCATAGTCCGCTTGCCTGCAGAACCTCCACCCGTTGCGGAGCCCCTGAGGCCGAGCCCCCCGGCGTCGGCCGACGCTTTCGTGGCGGGCGGCTGTGCCCCGACCCATGTGCTGTTCGAGGGCTCGGCACATGCGTTGACTGCCGAACCCCTTTGCATCGGCAGCGCACCGACACCCGAGGAGCGGGGGCTCGAAGTCGGCGGCCCCATGCCGGGTCTCTCACGCAGGCACTGCACCCTGGTGCGCACCGGCGGCTCGGTCGTCCTGGAGGATCGGAGCCGCTTCGGTACCTTCCTGAATGATCGACAGGTCGATGGACGAGCCGAGGTCCAGGTTGGCGACCGCATTCGGCTGGGAAGCCCCGGGATCGAGCTGTTGCTGATCTCGGTGCTGGAGGACAATGTCTGAGGCCAAGGCGCGTCGGCGCTCGCTGAATGTCTTCAGTCTCTCCTTTCTGGATGCCATGACCTGTGGCTTCGGTGCCGTGGTGCTGCTCTACATGGTGATCAATGCGGCCACCGGTCTGCGCACCGACCGGTTGACCGGGCAGCTCAAGGCCGAGGCCGATCGGCTGGATCGCGAGGTTCTCGAGGGACACCGGAACCTGGTGGAGCTGCGCAATTCGGTTCGCCAGGCCGAGCGGCAGAACGTCATCGCCCGCGGCCTCTCGGCGCGGCTCATCGAAGCCATCAAGGAGCTGGAGATCGAGCTGGCTACCTACGACGATACGACCCTGGCCCGCCAGGAGCACATCAACAAGCTGATGGCCGATCTCAAGGCTCTGGAGGAGAGCAATCGGCGCCTTTCGGCCTCCATTCCGCGGGAGGAGGACGGCGGCGACAAGATCCGCTCCTTCGTCGGTGATGGGGATCGCCAGTATCTGACCGGACTCAAGGTCGGAGGGCAGAGGATACTGATCCTGGTCGACGCCTCTGCCAGCATGCTGGGCAAGAACCTGGTCAACATCATCCGGCGCCGAAACCTGCCAGCCAAGCGGCGCATCCTCTCCGACAAATGGCAACACGCTCTCGCCAGCGTCGACTGGCTGACCACCCAGATCCCCGAGAGCAGCCAGTTCCAGATCTACGTCTTCAACGAAAACGTCCAGGCGGTGGTCTCGGACAGCAAGGGTCAATGGCTCGATGGTAGAGATGCCAAGGTGCTCGACGATGCCGTGGCCCAGCTCCGGTCCGTGGTACCGGAGAAGGGGACCAGCCTGCTGGCTGCCTTCCAGTCCATCGATACGCTGATGCCGCCACCCGACAATGTCCTGCTGCTGACGGATGGACTACCCACCCTGGGCAAGACGGCGGCGCGCGGCACCATCACCGCCAGGCAACGGCTGAAGCTCTTCGACCAGGCCTACGACTCGGTTCCCAAGGGGATACCGCTCAATATCCTGCTCTATCCCATGGAAGGGGATCCCCGTGCTGCCAGCTCGTTCTGGCAGCTGGCCATGGCCACCCGGGGCTCCTTCCTCAGCCTGTCGGAGGACTGGCCATGAGCCGCAGGCGGCGCGGCGGGCAGGAGGGCTTCAGTCTCTCCTTTCTCGATGTCATCTGCTGTGGCTTCGGAGCTATCGTGCTGCTGCTGGTGCTGTCCAAGATCGGCGAGCCTGGAGCCATCGAGCAGTCGCGGATCGATCTCGATGCCCTGATACGCCGGCTGCAGGAGGAGATCTACGAGATCCGTGGTGAGACGGCGATCCTCAACCGTGACCTGATCAGCCGTCAGGAGCAACTCTCAGAGAACAACGAGAGAATCGCCCGGTTGCGCGGCGACCTGTCCCGCATCCAGGGCGAGTTCGCGGCCTCCGACCAGGAGTCCGAGGTCAGCGACATCATCGAGGGTCGTCTGGTGGCCGCTCGGCAGGAGCTCACCGAGGAGATGATGCGACTTCAGGAGCAGAGCAGCGTGCGGCGAGTGGATGATGGTCTGGTGGGGGGTATCCCTGTCGACAGCGAGTACATCATCTTCGTCATCGACACCTCGGGCAGTATGTTCACCTATGCCTGGGGCTCGATGCTGCAGAAGATGACCCAGGTTCTGGATGCCTACCCAAAGGTCAAAGGCCTACAGGTGATGAACGACATGGGCCAGTACATGTTTCCCCGCTATGCCGGCAAGTGGATCCCTGACACACCGGGCCGTCGCAAGGTAATCCTGCAGAATCTACGCAGCTGGAGCGTCTTCAGCAACAGCAGCCCGGTGGAGGGAATCACCCGCGCCATCCGCACCTTCGCGGCACCGGACAAGAAGATCAGCATCTATGTCTTCGGCGACGAGTTCACCGGCAAATCCATCGACAAGGTGGTGACCACGGTGGACCGATACAACAAGCCGGACTCGCAGGGAAATCGACCCGTACGGATCCACGCCGTGGGCTTTCCGGTCATGTTCTCGGTGGCCGGCGTCTCCAGCACCACGGGGGTCCGCTTCGCCACCCTCATGCGCATCCTCTGTCATCGCAACGGCGGCACCTTCGTCGGTCTCAATAGCCTGCGTTAGTCTGCACCGGCGCGGTAGGATGCGCCCACCATGATCGACTGGTTCGAAGCGCTGGTACTGGGGGTCGTCCAGGGAGCCACCGAATACCTGCCGGTGAGCTCGTCGGGTCATCTGGTGATCTTTCAGCACCTCTTCGGCCTCACCGAGCCGGCATTACTGTTCGACATCGTGCTGCATGTGGCGACCCTGCTGGTGGTTCTCTGGTACTACCGGCGGGACCTGATCGATCTGAGCCGCCAGAGCCTCGAGGCTCTCGGGGCGCTCAGGGGCGGGGAATCCTGGTCTGCGGTGCAGTCTCGGTTCCCGGCCTTTCGACTGGCGTGGCTGATCGTGGTGGGGACGATTCCCACGGCGATCCTAGGTATCACCCTGCAGGACACCTTCGAGGCCCTTTTCGGCTCCCTGCGTGTCGTCGGAGTGATGCTTTGGGTCACCGGTCTGATCCTGTTGATGACCCGCCTCGTGGGCCGAGGCGGGCGTCAGATCGAGGAGGTCAGGGTGGCCGATGCCCTGTTGATCGGCCTCATCCAGGGCCTGGCCATCACCCCCGGGATCAGCCGTTCCGGGTCGACCATCGGCCTCGCTCTGCTCCTGGGAATCGAGCGGGCAACCGCAGCGCGCTACTCTTTTCTCCTGTCGGTACCTTCCATCATCGGGGCGCTGCTGCTCAAGATCGGCGACAGCGCCAATGGCGTCGGTCTGGGAGTCACAGCCCTAGGTTTCACCGCCGCCCTGGTGACCGGCTACCTCTGTCTGGCCTTTCTGGTGCGCATCGTCAAGCGCGGCGGTCTGGCCTGGTTCGCGCCTTACTGTTTCGCCGCCGGCGTCGTAGCCCTGATCCTGGCCTCGCGGTAGGGCCGGCCGGCTCAGACGGAGCCGAGATACTCCACCAGCTCGCCGAGCTCCAGATTCTTTTCGATGGCGGTGATCATTCTTGGGCCTCCAGGTGTTGTTGCAGTCTCGTCAGGCGTCGGTCCCAGCTCTCGGAGAAGGTTTGAGCCATGCTTCGAGCTTCTGCAGGGGTTTCATGTCAACGGATACAATCGAGCCGTCTATTGGACGGACCCCATTGTCGACCTCGTAGGGGGGTGAGGTCTTTTGAATCGAAATGCCGCCCTGGCGGCCTTGAACTGCATCGTCATCGCGTCGCTATCGCTGGCCGGACCAGCCCTGGCCGAGAAGAAGGACATCTTCGGCTGGGTCGAGCGTGTCTGGGTGGGTGAGAGTAGGCTGGACCTGCAAGCCAAGCTGGACACCGGCGCCGACACCTCTTCACTGCATGCCACGAAGATCCGCCGCTTCCGCTCGGCCAATCGGCAGCTCTGGGTGGAATTCCGGATCTCCGCCCAAGAGACGGGACGGTCCATCCGATTCAAGAAGAAGATGATTCGCTACGCCTACATCAAGGAACACGAGGGCCCGAGCCAGAAGCGACCGGTGGTGAAGATGGCCATCTGTCTCGGCGATCACGCCAAGGAGATCGAGGTCTCCCTGGTCGACCGCAGCGGCTTCCAGTATCCGATGCTCCTCGGCCGCAACGCCCTCGAGGGGCATGTAGTGGTCGATCCCGAGCTGCGGTTTACCAGTCCGCCCTCCTGCGCTGCGGAAAAAGAGCCATGAAAAGAGCTCCCCTGTGGATCTCGGTAGGTCTGCTGACGGCTGTCGGGCTGGGTCTGGCCCTCTACAAGGTGGTGGCCTTCGGCTTCCCCATCCGCCCTGCCGAAGAGTCCCAGGTCTGGACGGTGCAGGCGCGATTCACCGTCGACAGCCATACGCGGCCGGTCAAGGTGGCCCTGCAGATTCCCTTACAGCCTCCCGGCTTTGCCATTCTGGACGAGAATTTCGTCTCGCGTGGTTTTGGTCTGACCGTCGTCCACCAGGGTCTCGGGAGAGAGGCCCAGTGGGCCATCCGCCAGGCAGCCGGTCGACAGACCTTCTACTACCGGGCCGTGGTCACCCCCGATGCGACACTCATCGGAAACCTGGAGCGGCCGGCTCCGACGAGGGTTGACAGCCTGGGCGAGCCCGACGACACGGCCCGGCAGACCCTGGTGGAGGAGGCGCAGGCCCAATCGGCCGACGTGCGGAGCTTCACCACGGAGATCCTCGAACGACTCAACAGTCCCAATCCCGATGAGAACGCCGAGCTCCTGCTGGCCAGAGGAAGGTCGCCAGGGATGCGAGCGCAGCTGGCGGTGGCGCTGTTGGCGGCCGGTGAGGTTCCAGCCAGAGTGGCGTACGGTCTCGAGCTGGCCGATAGCGAACGCCAGGCCCACTTCCGTCCGATTCTTGAGGTCTGGGACGGCGCCTTCTGGACCTGGTTCGACCCGATCTCGGGCGAAGAGGGTCTGCCCGACGATCTCTTCCTCTGGTGGCGGGGCGCCAGACCGCTGATCGATGTGATCGGCGGATTCAACCCGGAAGTGGAGATCTCGAC
>CAJHZZ010000059.1_pt1 | contig 23161 bp, 21 predicted proteins | sample 9199071 | NCBI WGS metagenome assembly CAJHZZ01 (sample SAMEA7708275, study PRJEB35096) | sediment metagenome | biome: marine neritic benthic zone biome [ENVO:01000025]; feature: sediment [ENVO:00002007]; material: shallow marine sediment [ENVO:03000034] sea grass bed [ENVO_01000059] ...
AGCCGCGTCACGGTGGTCATGCATCGACGACAGATCCGAGGCGAAGGAGAGCGGAGTCGAGAGCCCACGGTCACAGCTCGATAGGCTCGAGACGTTCGGAGGCCGAGGACCCGAACGGACCGGAGACGCGGCACTCCGCAACTACGACACTTGACCAGCCTTGCGACCGGTCGCTTTAGGGCACGATGTAGCCACGGGGGGCGATGACCTTCATCTTGTTGCCACCCTTCTGAAGCTTGACGTCGAGCTTCCGGTAGCGCCCGGAGTCGAGACTGCGGGGCTCAAAGGTCAGCAGATACAGAGCCCCTGTTGGCTCCAGATCGAGGATCTTCTCGGTGAGCTCCTCGCGAGTGCCCTTCAAGACCATCCCATTGGTCCGACCCGCCAGGATCTGCAGTCCATTGGTGCCCCGGGCACCCCGTTCGGCCGGTCGCAGCTCGCCTTCGAGCTCAATCTCCACCGCCTCGATCCGAGTTCCCGCCCGATCGTAGTCGGAGAGCATCTCGAACATTGCCTCCTCGACCAGTCCACCGTGGTAGCGAGTCGCCCCTCCCGCCTGGCTGAAATTGCCGGTGGCGGCGGCCTCGGACCGCTCGGCCGCCCAGGCCGCATCGAAGCGAGCGGTGGCCTGGTTACCGAGGACGACCGAGCTGTCGAAGCCCGGCGAGAAAAGGACGACCTGCGTGCCGCCCGGAACCCAGCGATACTGTCTTTCCAGACGCGACAGGGAGCGGATCAGATTCAGGATCCGCCCCTGTTCCTGTTGGACGACGCCCTTGGCGGACTCGGTGTTGCGAACCCGGGAGGTGATCAGGTCGTCACCGCTGACCGTCGGCCCGACGGGCTCCGACCAGGTGTCCAGCCGCCGATCCTGCTCGGCTCTGAGGGTGTCCAGCATTTCCGACAGACGTTTCGGACTGTCGGTCGGCTCGATCTCGATTCGCAGCCCAGAGCCGGGCTCGTGGGTGGCGATCGATACCTCCGTGCGGCTCAGCCGCTCAGGGGTGATCAGAGATCTGGCCACATCGGTGGCGTGCATGAGAAAACGGGGATTCCCATAGTCCAGATCGAAGAGCAAATGGATTCGGCGGTAGGCCTCGTCAGGAATGGCGACATCCGTGGCCTGCGGATCGATCTCGAAGGCTTCGTCAACGGGGACGGCTTTGCCCTTGTCCCGGACCATGAAGTCCTCCGCCTGCAGACCGGTGACCGGGGTGTCGTTCTGGACGACCTCGACCTGCACGGGCACGGTGCCTGGACCTGCCGCGGCTCCGTGAGATGACGTGACGCCCGCCACCACCATAGCCATGAGAAGGGGTGTGGACGCTACAGAGGACCGCCTGCTGCGTGGTGAGATCATGGTTACCTCCTTGACACCGACTCGTTTGCAATTCCCCTGCCGGAGTCCCTTGCCTCTGCAGACGTCAGCTTACAGTGTCTTCCCGTTGCTACGTCTGGATGGGCGGGTGCCTAGCAGTGGGAAGTGACGCCGTGTAGGGGCCGGCCTCTTTGCCGGTCGTTGGGCGGACCCGTCAGGGACGGGTCGCGCTCATGGCGTTTGAGGGTCCGGCGCTCCCCTGCGCTCTCCGTCGCACCGGATCAGACTCGTGTTCGGAGGCCTTCGCCCTGTGCTCTTCGAGAGCCCCATTCCGGCGTCCTCCCAACGACCGCCGTCGGAGGCCATGACGCAGTGACGCAGTGGGGAGTGAGAAATGGGAAGTGAGAAATGAGAGGTGTAGTCGCAAGTTTTGGCGCCGCCCCTCTATGACGGAGCGTCGTCGAGGCCGTTCGGGTCCTCGGCCGTAGGCCTCTCGAGGAGCCGCGTCACGATGGTCATGCATCGACCTCAGATCCGAGGCGAAGGAGAGCGGAGTCGAGAGCCCACGGTCACAGCTCGATAGGCTCGAGACGTTCGGAGGACGAGGACCCGAACGGACCAGAGACGCGGCACCCTGCAATGACAGCCGGCCAAGCCCTCACTGCCCAATGCTCACTGCCCATTGCCCCACCACCCACTGCCCCTGTGCCTCACCCGCCTGCAAGGCGAGTGAAAGTCGGCGACGGCTCTTGCAGATCCCGGCAGTGGAAGACGTCTTCGTAGCGGACCATGCGGCCGTGTCGGTAGATGCGGATCGGATCGGCCTCCCGGCACTCGGCGAAGAGCAGGTCGAGCTGCTCGCCGATCTTGTCCTTCTCGTCGGTCAAGAACAGGACATCGGCCCCCCGGAGCTCGTCGGGAGTGTGCCAGTACAGCGACGCCAGCCCGTGGAGGCCCCGTCCCATGACCCTTCCCAGCCGGGTCTCGAACTCTCCACCGCTGTCGAATCCCACCAGATGGGTGATGGTGTAGCTGTCCGAGGCCACCAGCTCGCCGGGCTTCAGACGGGCGCGGACCTCGTCCACCACCTCGCCGCCACCGAACAGGTAGGAGATCGGGCTGTTGGCGATGCGATCGTCCGATTGATCGGCGATGGCCGGTATCGCCAGCAGCACCCCGGGTTGGCTGATGAGAAACAGCGCCGGCACGGCGATCAGCAGGGTAAAGACGGCCGCGGCAATCGTCATCCAACGACGACCCGGGATGTCGATCATGGCCACCGCCACCACCCCCAGCGCCAGGGCCGGGGCTCCCCAATGGGCTCCCACCCGTTGCTTGATCGACAGCAGGCCCCAGAAGACCAGGGGGGTCAGGGTGGCCCAGCGATAGACCGACCAGCCGATCTCCCGACGACTGCGGGAAGCCCACAGCGCCATGAGGATGGCGACAAAGAGAAACGGCGTCGCAAACCCCATGTTGGCGCCGACGAACTCCAGCAGATGCTTGGGTCCACCCAGCAGATCCCAGTCGCTGCCCACCAGGGAGAGGAAGTTGCTGACCCCACGGCCCGACTGGCCCATGCCGCTGTGGCGCCCGGTGAACTGAAAGAGGACGTTGTCCCAATTGTGCTGCGCACCCCAGATCCATACCGGCGCGGTGAGCACCAGGGAGAGCACCGCCGCCAACCAGGGGACGGGGGTCCGCAGATCGGCCCGCACCTCCTTGCGCAGCAGAGCCGGGATCAGAGCCACGGCCACCAGGACGACGGGAAACTTGGCCAGAAATCCCAGTCCGCAGGCGATCCCGAAGCCCCACCAGGCTCTCCTCTCGCCCTGGCCAATGGCGATGGCCGCCCAGGTCGCCCCAACATAAGCGGTAACCATGGCCACATCCGTGGAAGCGTAGGAGCTCGCCAGAAAATAGATGGGCATGATCTGGAGCAGGATGTAGGCGTAGGTCGTCTCGCGATAGCCGCCGCCCAATCGGCGGACCAGGGGGATCAGAAAGAGAGCCAGCAGCAGACTGGCGAGGATCGCCGGAGCCCTGACCGCGATCGCCGTCTCGCCGAGCACTGCCCGGAAGGGGATCATCGCCCAGATCACCAGGGGCGGTTGATCGAAGTAGCTCCAATCGAGATGTCGCGAACAATCCCAGTAGTAGGCCTCGTCGCCAGACAGGGGGAACAGAGCCGAGCCGACGATGCGGATCAGCGTCAGACAACCGACAATCAGCAGGTAGCGCTTCACTGGGCTCGGACCGAGCTCTTCTCGACGGTGTCGCTCGACGGGCTCGGTTCACGATGGACCTGCGACTTGAGCGCCCGCAGCTCCCGCAGGGTTTCCAGGATCGTCGAGACCTTGACGGTGGTGCTTCCCAGCTCGCGCGGTCGGTGGCGAACTCCCACCTGGGCCCAGGTGAGACCGGCTTTCTGGGCACGAGCGTAGAGCTCGGCATCGATCAGGAAGCCATCACTGGCGAGTTGCACACTGTCGAAGAACGAGCGCCGGAAGAGCTTGAAAGCGCAGTTGACGTCGTGCACCTGCAACCCCAGCATCCATCCCTGTAACCGGTTGTAGACGCCGGAGGTGACAGACCGGATCCAGCGGTCCTGGCGTCCGACACGGTAGCCGGTCACCATGTCGTACTGGGCCAGCTGGGGATAGAGATCGACAATGTCATGCAGATCGAATTGAGCATCGGCGTCGGTATAGAAGATCGCTTCGTATCGGCACTCGGAGAAACCCCGGATCAGAGCCTGGCTGTAGCCGGAATTGCGCTCCTGGGTGATGACCCGGATTCTGGGCTCCGCCTGGGCAGCCTGTCGCAGGATCTCGGGTGTCCCGTCGGTCGAGCCGTCGTCGACGATGACCAGCTCCCAGGTGTCGCATAGATCCTCCAGGGCTGCCACCGCCTCCTCCATCGCCACGGGCAGCACCTCCTGCTCGTTGTAGGCAGGCATCAATGCTGAGAGCTCTGGGATCGACTTCGACATGGCCTCCTCGCCGAAGCGCAACCTATCAGATAGAGCAGGGTTCTTCCCCGAAATGAGGGGTCAGCTCGCGTCCACCACCGGGTCGTGCAGGGCCTCGATCTGGCGCAGCATCTTCCGATTCTCCGGCGGACCGAGGTATCCGCCGAGCGCCATGGCCAGGGCGCTGGCCAGCAGGGCGGCCACCACCGGAGCGAGGCCGATATCGATGACCCCGAAAAAGACCAGAACATAGACCAGCGCCCCCATCACCAGAGAGGCCACACCCCCGATCAGGTTCGCCCTCTTCCACCACAGTCCGGCGATGGTGGGGACAAAGAGACTGGCGCTCAGCAGACCGACCCCGGCGGTGTAGAAGCGACTGATGAGCTCCGGTGGTGAGATGGCCCAATAGAGCGCCAGCATGCCGATGAGCCAGGCCGAGCCGATGCGAATCAGTGTCAACGTCTTCTCGCTGGCCCTCTGCCGGAGAACGCTGCCGAGGATGTCGTGAGCGATGGCCGAGCTGCAGGCCAGCAGCAAGGCGTCGGTGGTGGACATGACCGCCGCCAGCACCGCGGCTACGGCGACACCTCGGATCACCGGCGGGAACTGGGCCTCCATCACCCGCAGGAAGACCTGGTCGGCATCCTCGAGCCCGGGAAACTGGAGTTTGCCCACCGGCACGATCGCCAGCACCGCTGTCAGGATCATGACGCTGTAGGCCAGCATGGCCAGATTGAGCGAAAGTCGAGCTCCGTCGGCATCCTTGGCAGTGAAGACCCGCATGACGATATGTGGGATGACAGGTATGGCAGTCGCCCAGATGACGAAGTAGCCCAGATAGCTGGCCACCGGTTGATCCGCCACCTGGCCTAGCTCCGGCGCCACCGCCGTGGCCTGCCGCATCAGCTCCATCGGTGAACCCAGGCGCCACATCATGAAAAAGGCGGTCCCGACTACCACAACGAGCATCAGAACCCCCTGGATCACATCGGTCCAGGTGATGGCGATCATGCCGCCAAAGGAGACATAGATCACGAAGACCAGGGTGGCGATGGCCAGCGCCGTATCGTAGGGAATCCCCAGGAGAGCATTGGCGGTGATTCCCGCCGCCTTGAGCTGCGCCACGATGTAGATGGTGAACGCCACCACGATGACGCTCGGCACCAGATAGCGGACGATCGGACTGGGAAAGCGAAAGGCGAGAAAGTCGGTGATGGTGTAGCGGCCGAAGTTGCGCAGCTGCTTCGCCACCAGCATGGAGGCCAGCGGAAAGCCCAGCACTGCGCCGGCAAAGAGCGCCAACGTGGCGGGGATGCCCTGTGAGTAGGCCAATCCCATCACCCCGATGATCGAGCCGCCGCTGGCCAGGCTCGCCATGATCGCCATGGAGTTGATGGCGGTGCCGATCCGCCGCCCCGCCACCCAGTACTCGTCCCTCGAGGTCAGAACCCTGCGGGAGGCGTAGACCCCGATACCGATACAGCCCGCCAGGTAGAGGACGACCAGAACCCTTTCGATGACCATGACTCGACCTACCTGCGTCGCTTGCGGATCATGAAAACGGTGAGCGCCAGGGCGGGTGAGATCACCATCAGGGCGGCCATCAACCAACCGAAGGCCACCATGCCGGCGATCTCCAGAGTGCGCCAGATCGGCAGAAAGGAGACCGCGCTGAAGACGATCAGGAAGACCAGCGTCGCCACCTCACCGCGGCGCATCGAAAAGAAGGATTTCACGGCCTTGGAGCGTACCGCAGAGGCCTGATCGGGGACAACGCGGGGAGGATCAGGCGCCGGCAGGGGGCGGCATGCCGCGGGCGATGTTCCGCACCTCGGGGTCCACATCCTTGGCGAACTCAGCTAGCTGCTCCCAGGCCTCGGGTGTGCCGATGGCCGCCAGGGCGCGGGCGAACTCCCGACGCAGACCCCGCGGGAATACCGGTACCAGGCGCATCACCTGTTTGCGACCCAGAAGCTCGCCCAGGATCGGCACCGCCTCCGGCAGACGCCACCTGGCCAGCGACGCGGCCACCGCCGCCAGAATCTCGAAGTCCTCCGACTCCCTGAGCAGCATCAACAGCGAGCCCTTGGCCTCCTCCAGATTCCACTCGCTCAGGTAGTAGACCCCGCGACAGACCAGCTCTGGCGAGGCCGAGTCCAGAAGCGAGCCGACGACCTGCATCTGGATCGACCGTGGCTGCCGCTGGAGAATCCGGATCGCCTCACCAAGCACCGCCGGATTGCGGACGGTGACCGCCCGCGAGAGATCGCCGGTCATATCGGTCGACAGGTAGTCCAGGACGCTGACCACCCGCCTGGCAACGACCGGATTGTCGCCATGGGTCACCGAATCGAGCGCCATCTGGTGGGGCTCACCAGTCATCTCCCTGAGCAGTCCAGCCACCACCCGGCGGGAGCGAAGATCGTCGGTCTCGCGAAGAAAGGTGACGAAGGCAGGGCCGCCCTCATTGCCGATCTCGGCAAGCAGCGTCAACGCGTCGTGGTCCGGTCGCTCGGCACGGGCCGACAGATCCTCGAGCAGTAACTGGACGGCTTTACCGTTGGCGATCCGGGTCAGCGACCGCCTAGCTTCAAAGGCCAGATCTCCGTCGCCCTTATCGAGGGTCTGGCAGAGCCTGAGGAATCTCAGGATCGTTCGCGCCCCGGTGATATCCCTGACCTCTACCAGGATCTCGAAGCGTTCCTCCGCCGGTGCCATGAGCCCTACCTGCTCCGTCGAATTCCACTCCCGGCGAACCTGGCGGAGGTATTCGTCCTCTTCAACCGTCATCTCCCGCTCGGTCTTGACCTCTTCGGGGTGCAGACCGACGGCCTTCGCCAGATCACGGTGCTCCACTTCGGCGCCATCGTCGGCGGCCTCCAGGAGTTTCTTCAGCAACTCGACCACCATCGGAACCAGCGTTTGGATCTCCGCGTCGATGGAGGCATCTGCCTCCAGCCGGTTGAGGAGGGACTTGAGGTCTTCGGAGGAGAGGGTTTTGCCGCCGGTCGGATTGGCCAGATCGGCAGCCTGTGACTCGGCTGCCTGATCCCGATCCGTCTCCTCGGAGACATCCTCGAGCTCGGCGGCCGAGGCCACTCGGACGATGCTCGGTCGCTGCGGGATGCCGTCGGCCAGGCTTACCGGTGCGTTGGCGACACCTTCGGCCGGCACATAGACCCGATCGCCGAAATCGACATTCTCGATCCCCTTCTCGTCGAGCAGTGCCTCCCAGGCCTCCGGATCTCTGGCCATTGGGTCGTCGGCGGCCAGCTGGGCGATCAGAAAGGCCACCTCTGCTTCGGTCATGCCCCGTCGGATCGTGAAGCCACGAATCTGCCGGTGGTTGATCTGGTCGAGGATTCCACGCACCAGAAACTGCTGCCGTTTGGCCGGATAGGGGACACCATTGACCACCAGGGTGTCCTCCACAGCGGCCAGGCTGAGGATCTCCGCGTGCTCGAAGACCCGGTCGAGCTGCTGATGGAGCTCCTTGAACGCGGCGTCAGCGATGGGGCTGCCTTCAGGGTACATCCAGAGGCTCTTGGTGGCCTGGGCGATGGAGCGCAGCACATCGTCGAGACTCGGCCACGCTTCTTCGGAGAGTGGAATGGCGGCGCCGGTGATTCGCCGGCGGCGGTGCTTCGGCACCTCCGCCGCATCCCAGGTGCCGGCCACAATGATCGGCGGCACCGTAGATCGGGCCTCCTCGAGATAGGCCCGGGCCTTCTCGTAGACCTTGCCGCGTTCGAAGTGGTAGGCCAGGCGGCTCGAGAGGGCGCCGACCAGAGAGCCAGCCCGATGCTCCTCGATCTTGCCGATCTCCCGATGGGTCCGGGTGCGGTCCACATCGGTCATCTGCTCGTAAGCCTGATCGCGGAAGATGGAGCTGGCAAAACGCACGGTGCTGAGGTCGCCCTCCTGCCCTCCCTCGACAAAGCCCTGGTCCCTCGCCTTGTCGAGAAAGTCGAGAATCTCTCCCTCGTTCTTGCCCAGCAGGGCCTGCAACAGCTCGGGAGTGATCGAGGTACCGATGGCAGCGGCGCGGGAGATGCCCATGCCGATCTCGTCGTCGAGAAACGACATACGCTCTGCCACCGCCTCCGCCAGGGTGGCAGGGAGATCTGACCGCTCGATGGTCTGGATGAACCATTCGTCACCGCGGCGGGTGATGGCTCCTCGGGCGATACCGATCCGCAACAGCTCTTCGATGAACAGGGGATTACCCCCGGTGATCTCGAAGAGAAGGTCCGAGAAGTCTGCCGGCGCATGGTGGTTGGGGAGCAGCACCGACACCATGACCTCCAGGGACTCCTGGGTCAGCGGACCCACCTGGCGCCGATCGAGCCAGGGCTTTCTGTCGAGAGACTCCAGGAATACCACTCCCGGTTGGGTGGCCACCTCGGCGTCGCCCGTACGGTGAGCGGACACAATACCGACGGGCAGCCTTTCGACCTCGACAATGGCCCTCAGCAGCTCGGCGCTATGGGGATCGAGATAGGGAACCTCGTCCAGGAGGAACAACCACTTGTGGCGTTTACAGAGATCCCTGAGTACACCCAGGAGATGGACCTGAACCGCTTCGGGGGTGTGGGTGCTCTCCGAGACGGCTCCCTCGGTCAGGGGGGCTACCAGCTCTGGGGCGTGGGCCCGGAGGAAGGTGAGGAGAGCGGGATGCGCGTCCTGGAGGATCTCGGTCAGCAGATCGGGGAATCGCGCACCGATCCCTGAGAGCAGGCGCGCCATGGTCGAGTACGGTTGCTCCGCTTCGTCTTCCGACAGGTTGGTCACCACCACCGAGATGCTCGAGTCGAGACCCAGACGGAGCGCTTCGTGCAGCAGACGGGTCTTACCGATGCCGGCCGGACCGCTCAGCGAGGTCCAGGTACCGGTACCCAGCTCCAGCAGCTCACAGAGCCCACCCAGGGCCTCGATGAACTCCTGCCTGCCGACCAGGGTCTTGCAGGGAAAGGTCCGAAATCGATCGATCTCATCTTCGAGACCGGCCGGCAGCTCACCGGAGAGGGTGACCCGATTCCGACCCGCTCTCTTCGAGGCGTACAGCGCCTTGTCGGCGGCGGCGATCAGCTGCTCACCCGAGGAGCCGTCCTCTGGAAAGGTGGCCACACCGATACTGAACGACAGCACCATCTCCAGAGGCTGGGACTCCTCTTTGGAGACGAACTCCTTGCCGGCCATGGCGCGACGCAGTCCTTCTACCAGCTCTCGGCTTTCGGTCTTGGTTCGATTCGGCAGCAGTAGGACGAATTCATCACCACCGTAGCGGATCGCATGATCCTCTTCGCCCAGGGACTCCTGGATGAGACGGGCCGTCTCGGCCAGCACCAGGTCGCCGGTCAGGTGGCCATGCGTGTCGTTGACCTGCTTGAAGTAGTCGAGATCGACGATGGCCAGCGACAGATCGCTGCCCGATTCGGTGACCTCACCCCAGCCTTCGCCGAAGACCTGGTACAGGAACCGCCGGTTGCGCAGCCCCGTCAAGTCGTCCATATAGACGAGATCGGCAGCGACGGCGGCGTTGGATTGTGGTTGCACAGCCATTCCAATCACGCGCCACAGACGGCGCGAAACTCCCACTAAAGTGTAGGGAAACTGGGGCTTCCTGGCTGTGGATCACGCCACGAGTGGGCACAGATCGAACCCTGACCATACATCGGGACCGGCTGGAGCGGACGCGGACTCTGGGGCGACGGAGGACGTCTCTCAGTTGCCCTCCCAGTCCCAAAAGTAGTCCTTGTTGGTGAGCTCCTCCGGAGCGTCCGTACCAGCCTCGGTCGCAGTCACACTCTCGCCCGAAGCTGCCGGTCCCGACTCCTGGCGGATCACCTGCAGCTGCTCCTCGAGATCCCGCGTCTCCCCTTCCCAGTACTCGAAGGATCCGAAATGGGGCCAGCCGGCGCGAAAGGCCGGGTCGTGCCAGCGACGTGCCAGCCAGACGGCGTAGCGAACCATACGCATACCGCGGAGCGGCTCGATAAGCCGCAGACTCTCGCGATCGAACTCCCGGAACTGCTCATAGCCAGCCAGAAAGATCTCGCGCAGACGCAGGCTCTCGGGGTCCCGCCCCGATAGAGCCAGCCACAGGTCCTGGACCGGCGGTCCGCTGCACATATCGTCGAAATCCAGCAGATGGAATCGATCGTCGCGCAGCAACACGTTGCCCAGATGGAGGTCGGCGTGGATTCGATGGCTGTCGGTCTGCGCCAGCAGGGGATCGGCGAGATCGGCGATGCCCTCGGCGGCCCGCCGATAGCGATCGTGGAGACTCGCAGGCACGGTCCCGTGAGCCTCCAGCCACTCGAGCGGCTTGCGGATGAAGTGGTCGGCATCCATGGGCCGACGGTCCGAGCCGGGGCTGGCGGCCGCCACATTGTGGATCCGTCCCACCAACATGCCGAAGCGCTTGGCGAGATCCGAACCGAGCTCGTCCGGAGCCCGACCACCCCGACGGTCCGAGAGGCTGTAGTCGATGCCATCGATCCCCTTCAGGGTCGAGCCATCCGGGAAGGGGCGCACCGTGCAGACCGGGATGTCGGCCTCATCGAGCTCGCTCAGGAACCGGTGTTCCTCCAGAATCTGCTGCTCGCTCCAACGCCCTGGACGATAGAACTTGGCGATCACCCGGCTGGAATCCACCAGCTCGACTTCGTAAACACGGTTTTCAAAGGAGTTGAGCGGATAGCAGAGGTTGTTGCACTCGAGACCCCCGGCCTCTACCGCAGCCAGAACCCGCTCCGGAGTGAGCTCGAGAAACAGATCTGTTGCAACGGTTTCGGTCATGGCATCACCAGGCGAGGTGGCCGCAACGCTAGCAGACTGGCCGCTCCCACGGCTGTACCGTCAGGTCACGGTTGAGGATGCCGCCTGAGCGAGAATTGCCGCCTGAGAAGATATTCGCCACTGCCCATACATTGGACTTCACCTCCTTGCCGGTGAGAATAGAGCCTGGGTCAGTTCGCTGAGAGCTGCCCCTGATAGGTAGGTACGCTGGGTGAGTTGCGCCCGGCTGAGACCGAGATGAGCAAAGACCGTCGGCATCTACGCCTCGTCAAGACCCTTCCCAGCGAAAGGGGGGTCGTCACCGTGGCGCCTCATCACCTGCCACCGTTTCCCATCCAGGGTCTGGTTCTGGAAGAGGACACCTGGTTCGCGCTCAGCTCTTCGCCCAAGGTCCTGGAGCCCCGGGAGCATCCGATCCGGGTTCTGACCGACGCCTGGGAGGCCGAGCCGGCGCCACCCGGCTCCGTCCATATCCGCAGCGGTCACCCCTTCCGGATTCTGGCCATCGTCCACGATCTCTCCCAGGAACCGACCTGGCGGGTCGAGTGGATCGAGCTGGCTCTGCGTCGGAGTCTCCGACTGGCGCGAGACCGAGGTCTCCAGGCTCTCGGGATCGAGCCCCTGGGCGGCGTCCACGGACGCTTCCCCGCGGCGGACTTCGACGCTCTGCTGCGGCGAATCGTCAGCGAGGACCCCGAGCCCGCCCTCGATCTGTGGCGCATCGACCCCCGGCGCTGACCGCTACTCCTTGGCCATAGGGGTCGAGACGCTGATCTTGAAACCGTCGGGGTCGGCCACCGCGAACATACGGACTCCCCATTCCCGATCCTCAGGACCCGTCAGAATCTCGCCGCCCCGCTCCTTGATTCCGTTGGCCAGCTCGTCGACGTTCTGATCGGTTTCGAAGATGATCCGAAATCCTTCGCCCTTCTGCCGGTCCCTGCCCTTGGCGAAGTCGTCCTGGCCATACCAGAGCTCGGCCGCTCCATAGAGGATGGCAGCCCCGACCATCTTCCCCTCGTGTTCGAAGGTCTTGCCGATCTGGGCACCGAAGACGTCCCGGTACCAGGCCACCGTCTTCTCCAGGTCATCCGCTGTATAGATGGGAACCACACGTGTTGCACTCATCTCCAATCTCCTTGTGATCTCTCGTCTGCCTCTACTTCACCCCGCCGCCTTTACCCGTCAATCGGCGTCCGAGACCGAGCTGACCTACATGGTAAGCCTGGTGGAAGGCGATCAGATAGAGCAGTGATCCCAGGGTCTCATCGGGGTTGTTTCCCGGACTGAACGGCGCCGGCTCCGACATCCGCTCGGGCTTCAGGCCCTGCAGACCCGTCATGACCCGCTCGTGCGCGGTTTTGAAGTCGGCGCGGATCTCGCCGAAGTCAGCCGCCCGGCCGGGATCGGTCAGAGGGTCGGAGTAGCGTTGATAGGTCTCGGTGCGAGCCTCTGTCCAGACCGGTTCTTGCCCGAGAGACTCCAGAATCGAGTTGTAGGCGGTCACCAGGTGGCCAGCGATCCAGTTCATGCAGTTGCCGGACTCGGCCGGCTGGCGCAGACTCTCCTCATGGCTCACGCCCTCCGTATTCACCTGGAAGATCTCGTTCGTCACCCCCAGTTGCATCATCAGCATCTCGTTCACTTTTTCACCTCTTTTCTCAGTTCGACCTGGGTTACCTCCGCTATGGCTGTCATGACTCGACGAAACCCCTCCAGGTCCCTCTCCGTCAAGCTCCTCAGTATCTGATCCTCGAACTCCTCCACCGCCCGCCGGGCCGCCCGGCCCAGTCGGCGCCCTTCGGGCGTCACCTCGATGAGGATCGATCGTCGATCCTCCAGATTCGGCTGCCGCGTCACCAGACCTTCGGTCTCCAGCCGATCCAGCACGCTGGTGAGCGTCGAGGGCTGATACCCAAAGACCCGGCGCAACTCGCTGACCCGGCAGGGGCCGTAGACCTCCACATAGCTCAGCAGGTGCGACTCCCAGCCAGGCGCGTCGATCTCGCCCATCTTCGCCGTCAGATGCTCGGAGATCTGCCGCAGTGCCTTGTGGATGGGCGAGACGATCTTCAGGGGCTGATTCACTTCCTTGTCCTGGAGAGTCGGTTCCTTGTCCTGGTTGATTTACTTCCATTTCGGATTATACGATTTCGTATGATCTTGTCAAATCCTACACGCTCGACCCTGTGAGAAGATCGCTGCATCATGCTTCGAAGATGGTCCGCCCTCACCGCTCTCAGCCTCCTCGGAGCGCTGTCGTGTCAGCCCGCTCCCCAGGAGGAATCAGCGACCACCGGATCGATGGAGACCACGGAACCCTCGGATCTTCTGGTCCACAACGGCACCGTCCTGACCCTGGATGACGACGACAGGGTGGTGACCGACGGCGCCATTCTCATCGTCGGCGACTCCATCGCCGAGATCGGACCCCAGGCAGAGCTTCTCGAAGCCCATCCCGACGCCCGCCGCATCGACGCCCGCGGCGGCATCGTCCTGCCGGGTCTGATCAACGCCCACACCCACGTGCCGATGACCCTGCTGCGAGGTATGGCCGACGACCTCGAGCTCATGGACTGGCTGCAGAACCACATCTTCCCCGCCGAGGCGGAGCTCGTCGATGAAGAGTTCGTGCGGTGGGGAACGCGGTTGGCGTGTCTCGAGATGCTGCGCGGGGGCATCACCACCTTTGTCGACATGTACTACTTCGAAGACGTCATCGCCGAGGAGGCCGAGCTCTGTGGCATGCGAGCGGTGGTGGGAGAGACCCTGATCGATTTTCCGGCCCCGGATAATAAGACCTGGGAAGAAGCGATCGCCTACACGCGGGCCTTTGCCGAGCGCTGGCGCGACCATCCCCGCATCACCCCGGCAGTAGCGCCGCACGCCCCCTACACGGTTTCCGCCGAACACCTCATCGAGGCTCACGACCTGGCAGAAGAGCTCGATATCCCCCTGTTGATCCATCTGGCCGAGGACCGGTCCGAGGTCGAGCAGATCTCTGAGCGGACCGGTGTCGGACCGGTCGAGTACGTCCACGATCTGGGAATCCTCACCTCTCGTCTGCTTGCGGCCCACATGGTCTGGCCGACCGCAGCCGAGATCGAGCTGCTGTCTAGCCAGGAAGTGGGTGTTGCGCACTGCCCACAGTCGAATATGAAAGTGGCGGCCGGGGTGGCTCCGGTACCGGCCATGATCGCAGCCGGTGTCGCCGTCGGCATCGGCACCGACGGGCCGGCCAGCAACAACGACCTCAATCTCTGGGAGGAGATCGATACCGCCGCCAAGCTTCACAAGGTCACAGCCCTCGACCCGACGGTCCTGCCGGCTGGCCAGGCGCTACGGATGGCTACCGCAGAAGGTGCCCGGGCACTGGGAATGGAGTCGGAGATCGGTACCTTGGAGGTGGGCAAGCGGGCCGACCTGATCGTCGTCGGCACCGGCGGATTCCATCAGCAACCCAACTTCCACCCCTACTCGCTGCTGGTCTACTCGACCAAGGCCGCGGACGTCCAAACCGTCATCATCGACGGTCGCCTGGTCATGGAATTGGGACGGACCCTCACCCTGGACGCCGAGGAGATCCTGGCACGGGTGGCGGAGTACCGGCAGCAAGTCGCCGAGTTCGCTCAGCTGCCGCGCTAGACCCTACTCCGGCCAGAGCCAGCCGAAGGCACCTCCGGTGAGCAGCCCGTAGATGAAGGCGTCGACCATGCTCCTCCAGGTATTGCTCCAGGGCTGTCCCTTCCAGATGGAATTTGTCGGTTCCGCCAATCCATAGCCCATGAAGCCGACGGTCGCGGCGATGCGGAACACCGCCAGATAGCTGGTCCCCGCAGCGAGCGTGCGCGTCGTGATGTAGGCCACCAAGACGCTCACCACGATGCAGAAGACAAACCAGATTCCGAGGGACTTGCCCATGGCGGGTGGCCCACTGGGCATGGCGGTGAGGATTCCCACCGGTCCCTGCTTGAACTTCTCCATCATCTCGGGCGTCTGAGCCTCTTTCATATCCTTGGCATGCGGATAGAAGTAGAAACCCGGAGGCACGTTGGCCTCGCGGATGGAGTCTCGCAGCTTGTCTTCGTCGGGAAGCTCCTTGTAGTCCTTGCGATGAAACGGCAACACCATATGCAACAGGGCGCTGGCGAAGAACACCAGGACCGCAGACAGAACGATCGGCAGCCAGAGGGCCGTCAGAGAGATCATCTCCACCTCCTTGGTTCAGATTTCCCCTGAGAATAGCATCACCCCACCGGCGCTGTGATGTAGGTCACATCCTTCATTGGGGCCAATTGCTACCTTGGTGAGCAGTCATGCGGTACCGATCGTCCCGGGTCCGAGCCCTCTCCGTCCATCTGTTCATGGCCCTCCTGTCGCTACTCGCTTCGGCCGCTGAGGAGCCCAGTGACTGGGTCGAGGGCACCCAGGCGCTGGACGACGGCGCCACCCGGGACTACTACAACCGCGCGGCCCGGCTGCCCTGGCAAAACTTCCTCGGCGACTGGCGGGATGTAGCCAACGTACCCCAGGGAAGCAGCGCCTACGCCACTGTCGACATGGTGGACAACAATACCTGGGAGTACATCGAGTGGGATGTCACCGGCCTGGTTCAGGAGTGGGTCGATGGCACCCACCCCAACCAGGGCTTCTTCGTACGCCTGGTTTCGGGGAGCAGCACCTACTACTTCCGTAGCCGCGAGCATGGAGTCGCCGGTGAGCGCCCAGAGCTGGTGGTGACAACGTCCAGTGGAACAAACACCCTTGGTTCAGACGCCGACACCTATCTGGCTGGATCGACCTACCAGGGAATGGGAGATGCCGATCGCATCCGCGTCGCCAGCAACGAGAACACCCTGATCCGCTTCGATCTCGACGGCATCGCCTCCGGCACACCCATCACCCAGGCGACCCTGCGCCTCTATGTTTTCGGGGAGTTCGGCTCTTCACCGGTGGGCATCTATCGCTCCCGACAGGGCCACGACGAGCCCCCATCACCTCCGATCCTCGGTGTCGCCGCCCAGTACCCGGACGACGTCGGAATCACGGCCCACCCCGGCGTTCACTTCGCCGACGGTTTCGAGAGCGCCAACTGGGGTAGTGGCTGGAGCTATGGCACCGGCGCTGGCACCCTGACCCGGGTCACCGACGATCCGACCCTGCAGTTCGACCCGCTGCTGGGAACCGCCCTGCGGGTTGAGATCCCCCAGGGGACCAACACCGGCATGAGCGTCGGCTACGAGTTCGCCGACAAGATCGGCTACGAGCCCGAGCAGATCTACTTCCGCTACTACATACGGGTGGCGGACGACTGGCTGACCCTGGATGGCGGCAAGTTCCCGGGGGTCGCCGGTACTTACGGTGTCGCCGGTTGGGGGGGACGCCCCTCCGATGGCTACAACGGCTGGTCGGCCCGCGGTCTTTTCAAAGAGGTGCCACCCGATGGCAATCCCCTGGAGGGGACGGTACCCGCTGGCAACTACGTCTACCACGCCGACATGCAGACGGACTATGGCGACAACCATCTCTGGCAGATCGACTATCGGGGCTATCTGGCCCGCAACCGTTGGTACTGTGTCGAGCAGTATCTACAGCTCAACACCCCCGGACTCCAGGACGGCATCCTGCGGGTCTGGATCGACGGTCGTCTGGCCTGGGAGAAGACCGACTGGCGCTGGCGCCACATCCCCGCTCTGAAGATCGAAGAGATTTGGATGAACGTCTACCACGGCGGCACAGCGCCGGTGGGTCAGGACGTCCATCTCTATATCGACAACGTGGTCATCGCCGACGAGTACATCGGTCCTCTGGGCGGCATCTTCAACGACGGTTTCGAGTCCGGCGACACCACCGACTGGACCAGCACAGTGCCCTGAATGAGCTATCGCCCCTACCTCCTGCCGCTTGTGATGCTCGCCCTCGGCGTGTCGCAGGCCGCCGGCCAGGAGTTCTACGTCTGCAGCTGCGATACCGGAGCCGACGTCGACTGCCAACCGGGAAGCAATGCCGCCGCCGGCACCCTCGCCGAGCCCTGGCTGACCTACGAGAAGGCCCGTACGGAGTTCGGCTCGCTGGCCGCCGGAGGCTCCATCCGCTTCTGCCGGGGCGGTGCCTGGGACATCAACGCCGGTACCCGCTGGGTCAACCAGAGCTGCGAGGCTGCAAACCCGTGCACCGTCGGTGACTACTCGCCGGGCTGGGGATCGGGTGATGAGGCACGACCCATTCTCCAGCGGCTCGACAGCACTCACGGCTTCGCCCTGGAGGACGGCGGGGACGCCGAGCACGAGGAGGGCTATGTCTTCGAGAACCTCGATCTCCGAGGCAGCGGTACGGACTCCGGTTGGGGCTTCTTTCTCTACAACGACATCGACGACGTGGTGATCCGCAATCTGTCGATTACCGACTTCGCCATCGGTGTCCACCTGGCGGGCTCCAACCCCTGCAACGGCTCCGACCCCGAATGCGATGGCCGCAACGAACGCCTCACCCTGTTGGGCTCGACGATCCGCGACAACAGCGCCCAGGGGTGGCTGGGCGCCTCCAGCGGCAGCCAGATCCTCTACAACCACTTCGAGAGCAACGGCTCCACGGCCATCTTCGACCACAATATCTATGTCAGCGGCTCAGGCGGCGGCCAGACCCAGGGGATCCGGGTCATCGGCAACCGGCTCTATCGCTCGGCGCTCGACACCGGCGGGGTCTGCAAAGGGGTCTCGCTGGTCGTCCACGGAGAGCACAACGACCTACGGATCGAGGGCAATGAGATCTGGGAGGACGTCGGTTTCGCGGCGGGTGGTTGCTGGGGGATCGCCGTCGACAACGGCTACGGATCGGCCGAAGGGTTCACCAATGTGGTGATCGCCGGCAACACCGTGCGCAACGTCGGCAATCTGGCCATCGGAGTGGGCGCCTGCGCGGCCTGCACCATCGAGAACAACGTCATCATCCACGATCAGGACTTCGGCATCACCGCCATCGCCGCCCCCGATCGACCGCTGGATGCCGGCGATCTACCTCAGGACGACATCGTGGTGCGCAACAACTCCATCTGGATCGGGCCGGATAGCGGCGGTACCGCCATCTCGGTCCGCGACATGGGCAACGATCACCTGATCGTCAGCAACGCCATCCGGTACACCGGTACCAGCAGCTCGTTCAACTGTCTGCGCGTCGATCTGCCCATCGGGTCGTATCAGGAGATCGACCACAATATCTGCCATTTCCCCAACGCCCTAGGCGCCGAGTGGTCCGACGGCAGTGGCACCAGCCCGGATCCGCTGACGGCATGGAGGACGAGCTCGGGGTTCGGCGATCAGTCCCAGATGGTGGATCCGGGGTTCGCCGATCCCTCCGGTTCCGATCTTTCGGCCTCGACCGCCTTTTCCGCCATGATCGACACCGGCCACCCGACGCTGAGCAGCCCACAGGAGCTCTTCGGCCTATCCCGCGACCCGCAGCCCGATGTCGGTGCCTACGAGTGGAACATCAGCCCGCTCTTCCTCGACGGATTCGAATCGGGCGATACCAGTGCCTGGTCGGTATCGCCCTAGCACCGCTCCTTTCGAAGAGTCTACGACTCTCTCCCCTCTCCCCTTCTACTCACCCATGTTCTTGAGGATCTTGTCCCACCTGGCGCCCATCTTGTCGAGGATGTTGTCGACCTGCTTCATCTGGTTTTCGGGCTTCTCTTTCACGGTTACCGTGCCGGTGGCCCGCCAGATCATCTTCTTCTCCGCCATGTCGTAGGCATCGAGAATCATGGTGCCTTCGGTATAGGTGGTGGCCGTAGTGGTAGAGCTACCCATGCCGCCGCCCCAGCCACCCCAACCACCCCAGTAGCCGCCGTAGCCGAAGTTGCTGGTGTTGTAGACCGTGTTGTCCTCGCTGGTGAAGTGGTAGGTCACGGCGATATCGGCACCGGAATCCACCAGCTGCAGTCCACCCTCCTGGAGCTCTTTGATGATGGCGTTCCGGATCCGGTCGTTCATCAGCGGGTTACCCACGTCGGTGTCTTGGGTCTGGACATACTGAAAGGTCTTGATCGAGTCGAAATCGTAGTCGTGGGCGTAGTCGATGGTGACCTTCTGGGCCAACGCAGGAGTCGCCAACAGCGCCACCGCCAGCAAGAGTCCGAGTGTGTGCTTCATTGCATCCTCCTTGAGTTACTGAGATTCAGCTTCCGCAAAGGCTTCCCGAGCCTCTCGGACATTCATGTAGATCGAGAACACCGAGTCCAGACGCAGCAATCGCAAGACTTTGATGATCGGGCTGTCGACGGCGGCGATCTTGATCTCCCCGCCGGCTTCCGCCAGCTTCTTGTGCAGACGGATCAGAATCCCGACACCGTAGCTCGAGATATAGGTCAGCTTGGTGCAGTCGACGATCAGCTTGCGTGCGCCGGCCTCGACCAGCCTTTGCAGCTCACCGACGAACTGGTCGGCGTTGTGACTGTTGAGCCCGCCATCAGCGGACAGGATCAGGATGTCCCTGTCGGTCCCTCGGTAGTAGAACTCCATAATTGCCTGATTCTAGTCGCAATCAGACCAACCGCACCGACGAGGAGAGAACTCCCCGTCGGCGCGCAATGGAGACTCGAGCCCCCTCGGCCAGTGTGCCTTCTGCTAATTGCCAGGACGGACGTCACCGAGCTTGATGGGCTGCGAGGAGGTGTTGGTCAGTTCGATCTTCCCCTCCTTGTCGTTCCATTTGACCTCGGTGCCCAGCGAGAGGATTCCTTCACCCTTGCCGTTCTCATCCACACTCAGGACGACCAGTGAGACGTCGAAGTCACCCAGCTGCGACTGGCTGTAGACCTCGCCGAAAGAGACCGGTCGATCGGTGGCGAGTATGATCTGGCGTTTGCCATCTCCCATGTCGAAAGACCTTGCGTAGCGGAGCGGATACCCCTGCTTGCCCGCCATGAACGCGTAGCCCGCCTTCTTCTGACCGCGAAGCGCTTTGGCCACTTCTCGGCTGTTCGTTCTGGGCTCTGCCGTCGCCTTCTTGATGGCTTCTAGAAGCTCGCCCCGCTCCTCATCACTCGACCAGCGATAGATGTTGATCTCGGCCATCGAGCCGGCACCACCAGTCTGCACGATGGCGTTGGCCTTGTAGCTCTCGATGGTCTTGTTCTTGTCCTTGGCCTCTGCCGGCAGCGCCACCAGCATCAGGGCCAGCGACAACGCAACTCCCAGATATGCTCTTGATCGTTTCATTTCTTCCTCCTTGGATCCTTCTGATTCGCGACGAGTCGAGGCTGGTTGAAAAGACTCTAGGGTGCTCCTTACCCTACGCTATCCCGAAATTGGGGATGTATCCAGCATTCGTCACGCCCGGTGATCTCGGTTGCCGACTCGGCGCCGCGCCTACTTCTTCTGCGGGCGAACATCGCCCAGCTTGACGGGCTGCGAGGAGGTGTTGGTCATGCCGATCTTGCCTAGCTCGTCGTTCCATTTGAGCTCGGTGCCAGCCAGCCAGAGACCGTCGCCCTTGCCGTTCTCATCCACATTGAGCACCACCATGGTGGTGTCAAAGTCACTCAAGACATCGAGGGAACCCAGCGGCGTCCTCTGGTACGACTCCTGAGACGATACCGGTCGATCCGTGAGCAGGATCAGCTGTCGCCGGCCACCACCCTGATCGAAGGATCGCGCATACCGAAGCGGATATGTCTGTCTGCCGGTGAAGAAGACGTAGCCCACCTTCTCGAGTTCGCGGAGAGCCTTGGCCACTCCACGTAGGTTCTCGGCCGGATCGACGGTGCTTCTACGTACAGCCTCGACTAGTTGCTCATGCTCCTCGTCGCCCGACCATCGAAAGATGTCGATCTCGAAAATGGATCCCATTCCCTGGGTCTGGACGATGGCCTGAGCCTTGTAGCTCTCGATGGATGAGGTCTTGTCGTCGGCCCAGACTGGTCCAGCCATCACCAAGAAAGCCAGAACCGCTGTGAGTCTCTTGACCATGGCTTCTCTCCTCGTCGAAATTCCCTCGATCCTAAACCGTTCTATCTCTGGGACGGTGTTCGGTGAACTGGAAGCCATTGTCGCCCACAACCCTTCTGCCATCCAAACCCGTTTCAGATCAGTCGGGATGCCTCAGCAACGTGAGCATCGTGTCGGCATTGCCATCGTTCGGAGCCGGTTCGAGGCCCAGAATAGCCATCATTACGGGGTAGATCTCGACATTCTCGATTCGATCGACAGCTGTACCTTCTCGGAAGGCCGGACCCCGGGCGATGAACAGCCCGTGCATTCGAGGATCGGCCGGATCCTGACCGTGGTCGCCCCTCAGGGCCCGAGTCACCAGGTCCTGCTGCCGGTCTGTCCCACGGACTGTGGCCTGCCAGCCGACATCGGGCACTCCCAGGATCGGGGGCGTCCTGGGACTGTCGCGGAGGTGATATCGCTCGGGAATCTCTGAACGACGGTAGACCGCCAGATGAGGACTGGCTCCACGCAGTGATTCATAGATCAGATCCTCGCGCACCTCGTTCGGATAGACCTGGACGATCGCCCCATCCTCGAAGAGCTCTCCTTCCTCCAGCTCCACGTAGTCGTCCAGGAATACGATCCGCTCGGCTGAGACTTCGGCCATGCCGTGGTCGGAGACAATGATCAGGTTGACTCGGTCTGTGACACTCCGCTCCTCGATCCCGGCTATCAGATCGCCGATGCGCGCATCCACCTCGCGAATGCTCGCGAAGGTCTCCGGGGATTCCGGGCCGTGGTCGTGGCTGATGTCGTTGGGGTTCTGGAAGTAGAGGGTGATGAGACGGGGTCTCTCCTCCTCGGGGAGATCCAGCCATCCCAAGACCTGCTCCACCCTGGCCTCGAAGGGCTTGTCTCCGTCGTAGGGTTCCCAATGAGTGGGCCGGATTCCTTGAATCTCCGCCTCCGATCCGGGCCAGAACAGACAGGCCGAGATCAATCCCTGCTTCTCGGCGGTCACCCAGATCGGCTCGCCACCCCACCAGCGGCCATCGCCGACAGCCCCGCGATTGTGGAGATGGAACTCCTCGTCCAGCTCTGGGTCGATCATGTTGTTCGAGATGATGCCGTGGTGTCCGGGATAGAGACCGGTGACAATGCTGTAGTGGCTGGGAAAGGTCTTGCTGGGAAAGACAGGGATCAAACCTTCGGCGCGCACTCCCTCGGCCGCCAGGCGATTCAGATTCGGCGTCTCGACGAGGTCGAGGTAATCCCAGCGAAAACCATCCAGGGAGACGAGAATCAGAATCGGGTCGGGTCGCCCGCACCCAGCGATGCCGAGACAGGCCACCGAGAAGATGGCCACCCATGCAAGGACACCTCTCATCCTCGCGAGCATGATGGGATCTCCAGGAGTGTCAGCAGCTACATGCCCCAGCCAGCATCGGCGCTGGCCCGAATCAGATCTTTCAGAGCCTCCTCATCGAGGTCCGAGACCCGCTTGAACCGCACGCAGCTCTTGCCGATATTGGCCTTGGGCAAGCGCTCCTTGAACCGCTCCGCCACATAGCCATTCTCGTCCGCCGCACAGCAGTAGAGCGAGATGTACTGCTTGTTGTTGGCGATGCCGATCTTCATCCAATCGCCCTCGCGGCCGGTCTTGTACTTGTAGTGGAACTTGCCGTAGCCGAGCATCTTGAACTCCATCGTCGGCTCCAGCTCGGGTGCCACCTCCTGCACCAGATCGTGCAGCTTCTGGATGTCGTCCCGACGCTTCTCCTCGACCTGGGCGATGTACTCCTCGGGGGTTTTCGCGTCTGAGTGGCCTTTCATGGGGAGGAGTGTACCTTGCGGAAGCGGTGAAGCAGTGGCCGACGCCTATCGGCGCCTAGCATTGGAGCAGTGGGCAATGGGAAGTGGGAGGGAAGCATTGAGCAGTGAGGGGGTGTAGCGGGCGGCTGCCATCGCAAAGTGCCGCGTCTCTGGTCCGTTCGGGTCCTCGGCCTCCGAACGTCTCGAGCCTATCGAGCTGTGACCGTGGGCTCTCGACTCCGCTCTCCTTCGCCTCGGATCTGAGGTCGATGCATGACCACTGTGACGCGGCTCCTCGAGAGGCCTACGGCCGAGGACCCGAAC
>CAJHZZ010000037.1_pt1 | contig 22950 bp, 16 predicted proteins | sample 9199071 | NCBI WGS metagenome assembly CAJHZZ01 (sample SAMEA7708275, study PRJEB35096) | sediment metagenome | biome: marine neritic benthic zone biome [ENVO:01000025]; feature: sediment [ENVO:00002007]; material: shallow marine sediment [ENVO:03000034] sea grass bed [ENVO_01000059] ...
CCGACCCCTTCGCTCCAGCCGATCCAGAGCGCGGGCGCGAGATCACCGTTGTCGAGGCGCTCGACCTGGGCGTCGAGCGGCTCGGTGAATCGCTGGCCGATCAGCCGGCCATCAGAGCCTCTCTGCTGTCCTCGATCGCCTCGGTGTACCTGGAGCTGGGGGAGGCACAACAAGCGTTACCCCTGGCCGCGGAGGCTCTCGAGCTGCAACGGTCGCTCCGTGGTCCGATGTCGCGAGAGGTACGGGACAGCCTCGGACTCCTGGCGCGGACTCACGATTCCTTGGGCGACTTCGACACGGCTGGGGAGTTTCATCGGGACCGGCTGGAGCGGGCAAAGACCCAGGGGCCGGTCGATTTCGAGGAGATTGCAGATGCCCAGGTGCAGCTGGGTCGCCACCTGCTCCGCATACCCAGATGGCCCGAGGCCGAAGAGCAGCTGCGGTCCGCATCTGCGTTGGCAGAGCGCGAGGAGATTTTGGAGGTGCAAGTCGAGGCACTCTTCCTGCTGGCCGAGGCCCAACTGAACCTGGAGAAGATGACCGATTCCGAGCAGACCGCGCGGCGGGCGCTGGCGTTTGCCGAAGAGGTCCACGGGCCGTCGTCAACCGTGTCCGCGGTAGCGCGTTCGCAACTCGCCACGATGCTGTCCGGGCAAGGGCGCGCCGAGGAGGCCGAAGAGGAGTTCGTGGCAGCTGTGGCTGGGCTCGAGACAACGCTAGGGAGGGAGCACGAGCGCTATCTCTCGACCCTCAACAACCTGGGGCTCCTGTGGCTCAACCACGGTAAGCCGGAGCTTGCGGAGGGCGCCTTTGTCGAGCTCATCGAGATCGGCGAGCGGGTCCGTGGTATCGATCACATCGAGGTCGGTCGATTTCTGCAGAACTACGCTACGGTGCTGGTCTGGACCGATCGGCCGGACGAGGCGGTACCGATCTACGAGCGCGCCTCAGCGATCTTCCGGGAGTCGCTCCCGCCAGACAACTACCAGCGCGCTCTGCCGCTGCTGTCGCTCTCCGGGATCTACCTGGATCAGGGCCGCGCAACGGAGGCCGAGGTCGTCTCTCGGGAGGCACTCGAGCTCCTGGAAAACGCATTGCCAGCGGGGCACGCCATCACGGCGGTGGCCGCGTGTCGCGTCGGGCGTGCTCTCACGGCCCTCGGCCGGGCCACCGAGGCCACACCGTTTTTCGACCTCGCGGTGGCCACGCTCGCTGGGGAATCCGGACCGGCCAAGTATCGGCACGAGTGCCTGATCGCGGCGGCTGAGAGGTACGCAGCGATGGGCGAGGAACCGAGAGCCGAAGAGCTGCGCGAGACTGCCCGGGGTCTCCAACGGCTCCTCGACCCGTGAACGCTGCTCACGGCCTCGCCTCCACGCCCGTCCTTTCGGGCACGGCCGTGGGATAGGATCCCCAAGCTGGAAGGGGGGATCCATGAGACTTCTAGGAATTGCAGGATTGGTGTGTGTTCTGGCCTTCGGTTGCCAGGCACCGGCGGCGGTGTCGCCGGAAGATGATCTGTACGCCCTGTTCGACGAGGTCTGGGAGTACCAGATGAAGGAGTACCCCACCTGGGCTACGGCGGTGGGGGTGCACGACTATGACGACCGGCTCACCTCCATGACGTTGGAGGATCTGGCCCGGCGCAATCAGTATTCGAAGGACGTGCTGGCGCGGCTCGATGCCATCGATCGCGAGGCGCTTTCGAACGACGCCCGCATCAACTACGACATGTTCCGCCGGCGGATCGAGGAGGGACTGGCGGACTATGACTTCAACGACCACCTGATTCCGATCACTGCCGAGTCGGGCTTTCACACCGGCTTCGCCCGGCTGCCCGATCGCGTTCCCCTGGCCACCACCATGGACTACGAGAACTACATCTCCCGCTTGAACGCCTTCGGCGCCTACGCCGATCAGTACATGACCCTGATGCGTGAAGGCGTCGCCCAGGGGTACGTGCTGCCGCGGGTGACGCTGGAGGGCTACGACAGCACCATCCGGCCCCACGTGGTGGACGAGGCCACCGAGAGTGTCTTCTGGAAGCCGTTCGAGAAGTTCCCCAACACGGTGCCGGCCGACGATCATCAGCGGCTGCGCGAGAAGGGGCTGGCGGCCATCCGCGACACGGTGATCCCGGCCTATCAGTCGTTTCTCGATTTCATGATGGACGAGTACACGCCGGCCTGCCGCTCGACACTGGGGGCCTCGGAGCTTCCCAACGGCAAGGAGTACTACGCCCATCTGGTGCGCCACCACACGACGCTGGACATCACCCCGGAGGAGGTCCACGAGATCGGACTGACGGAGGTGGCCCGCATCCGGGCCGAGATGGAGGAGATCATCGAGCAGCTGGGCTTCGAGGGCGACTTTGCCGAGTTTCTCGAGTTCCTGCGGACCGACTCGCAGTTCTTCGTCGACACACCCGAGGAGCTCCTGAGAGAGGCCTCGTTCATCGCCAAGAAGATGGACGGCCAGCTACCCCGCTTCTTCAAGACCCTGCCGCGGCTGCCGTACGGGGTCGAACCGGTGCCCGAGCACATCGCGCCCAAATACACGGCGGGCCGCTATGTCGGCGCCCCCCTGGGCAGCACCAAGCCGGGCTACTACTGGGTCAACACCTACGCCCTGGAGAGCCGGCCGCTCTGGGCGCTGCCGGCCCTGACCCTGCACGAGGCTGTCCCCGGCCACCACTTGCAAAACGCTCTGCGACAGGAGCTGGAGGATCTGCCAAACTTTCGCCGCTTCTCCGGCGTCAACGCCTACGGCGAGGGCTGGGGGCTCTATTCCGAGTGGCTGGGGATCGAGGCCGGGATCTACGAGGATCTCTATCAGCACTTCGGCCGCCTGACCTATGAGATGTGGCGGGCCTGCCGGCTGGTGGTGGACACCGGCATCCACGCCATGGGTTGGAGCCGGCAGCAGGTCATGGACTTCATGGCCGCCAACACGGCCCTGTCACTGCACGAGATCACCACCGAGACGGATCGCTACATCTCCTGGCCGGGGCAGGCTCTGGCCTACAAGATGGGCCAGATCAAGATCATGGAGCTGCGCCGTCGCGCCGAGGAGCAACTGGGTGAGAAGTTCGACATCCGCGAGTTCCACGATGTGATCCTGTTGAACGGACCGGTACCTTTGACCGTGCTGGAGGATCAGATCGACGGCTACATCGAGCGCACCAAGAGTGCCCAGTAGATCGGTCGTCATCGCCCTGGTGGGTTTGCTGGTTCTATTGGGTGGCTGGCAGCTGGTGAGCTGGTACACCAGCCCGGAGCGGCGGATCAACGCGCAGCTGAGCGAGATCCAGGACCTGATCTCGAAGGCACCGGGGGAAAACAACCTGGAGGCCCTGGCCAATGCCCGGGCTGCCACCCAGCTCTTTGCCGACCCCTTCGAGTTCGAGGCGCGGCAGTTCGACTTTCACACTCGCGACCGGCAGCAGCTGATCTCCGGTATCCACTCCTACCGCTCCCGGGCGCAGACCATCCTGATGCAGTTCCCGGAGAAGGAGATTTCGGTCGACCCCGGGCACGGCCGTGCCACCAGCCACGTGACCGCCCACTTCATCACCAAGGCTCGCGACATCGCCGGCCGTGAGGCCTACCGCTTCCAGATCAACTGGGTGGAGCAGGATGGGGAGTGGCGGATGGACTACGTGCGCCTGCTGGAGATCCTGGAAGAGCCGCCGCGATCCTGGATACCCTAGCCGCTCAGGATTCTCGCGCCCGTGCCAGGGTGTCCTGCACCCGGCGCTCGGCGGCTGCTACCGGGGACTCCTGGTGCTCGGCCGCTTCTCGCAGGATGTCCCGCACCGTATTGCCGATGGTGGTCATCTCGCCGATGAGCTCGGTCTCGTCGTGGCGGCCACGATCGATGAGGGCAAAGGAGAGCGCTCCACCGGCATTGATGATGTAGTCGGGCACATAGGCGATCTGCCGCTCCAGCAGTCTTTGCGCATCGGCGGGCTCGGCCAGCTGGTTGTTGGCGGAGCCGGCCACGATGCGACAGTTGAGCTGCGGAATGGTCTCCTCGTTTAGGACGGCGCCGATGGCACAGGGAGCGTAGATGTCGCATTCGGCGGTGAATACGTCGTCGGTCCCCACCACGGTGGCGCCCAACTGGCGAGCCACCTCCTCGGTGCGCTCGAGATCGATGTCGCTGACCAGTAGATTGGCGCCCGCATTGGCCAGCAGCCGACCCAGATTGGCGCCGACGTTGCCGATCCCCTGAATGAGAACCGTGCGACCCTGCAGCATCTCCGAGCCCAGAGTCACCTCGGCGGCGCCCTTGATGCCCTCGAAGACGGCCCGGGCGGTGAAGGGGCTGGGGTCGACCTTGCTGTCATCCACCGGATGAAAGCCGTGCACGAAGTCGCAGCGCTCGGCCACGATGTGCATGTCGGCGCTGGTGATCCCCAGATCCTCGCCGGTGCGGAATGCCCCTTTGAGCGACTGGATCAACTCGCCATAGAGCAGGAGAAGCCGACGCCGCTCCTCCCCTTCCAGCGGATGATCGATGGCCAGCACCGCCTTGCCACCGCCTACCGGCTCGTTGATAGCCGCCCACTTGCAGGTCATTCCCTCGGCCAGTCGCATGGCATCCCGCAAGCCCTCGGCAGGGGAATCGTAGACCTTCATCCGGGTACCGCCGGTGCAGGCACCCAGGGTGTTGTCGTGCATGGCGATGAAGATCCAGGTGCCGGAGACGGTGTCATACCGGCAGACGATTCCGAGCCCATCCCAGCGCTCGATCAAGGATTGCAGATCCCGAGCCATGCGGCCTCCTCAGGTGGTGCCGGGTTCCAGGTCGCCGAAGATCACCCGCAGAATGTCGATCCGACGGACGGTGCCCACGAGCTTGCCATCGCGCAATACCGGCAGATTGGTGATCCCCATGCGCATCATCTTCATGGCAGCCTCTTCGAGGGTGGTCTCCTCGGTGGAGGACTCGACCTCACGCTGCATCACCTGCTCTACCGGGATGGTCTTGGATTGGTCGAGCTGGTCGATCTCGTGCTCGTCGATGATCCGACCTAGCAGGGTCGGCACCTTTTGAGTGGAGAAGGGAGCGTTCCGCTCCTTGAGGAAGAGGTCTGTCTCGCTGACGATGCCGATCACCCGGCCATCGGCGTCGGTGACGGGCAGCGAGCGAACGCGGTTCTCCGCCAGCAGGGCCACTACCTCCGACAATGGCGTGTCCGGCCGGACGCTGCCCACCGGTTGAATCATGAAGTCCCTGACGGGGTAGCGTTTCATATGGGTCGACTCCCGGTCTGTGTCGTGTGAGTGCGTAGCAGCTCCAGAGCCTGGCTGAACTGATCGCTGGCGCGACTCAGGTACTTGTGAACCTCGTCGATGTAGCCGTCGGTAGAGGCCGACCAGCAGCGATTGAGGTAACGCTCAGCGGTGGCGAAATGAGTCATGACATCGGCGTAGGACTGCAGACCGAAGGCGTGGCCGATGCTCTCGCGGTTCTCCACGAAGGTGTTCAGGTCCTGCATGAAATCTTCGTCGATCCGGCTGTGGACATCGTAGACGTTGATGGAGTCCTTCTCGCTGTCGAGGGCGACGATCTTCTCGACGATGCTGGTGAGGCTCTGCTCCAGTTTGCCGAGGTTGGTCCGTAAGGTATCGGTGGCCGAGCTCTGTTGGCGGATGGACAGCTGGACGACAGCCACACCAGCTACACCGATTATCAGCCCGACACCGGTCAGGCCCCACTGGACCTTCTCGGCGTCGAGCACCGAGAAGTAGGACCCCATGAGGAATCCGATGACGATCAGGAGATATCCCAGGTTCTTCATGACTCCCCGATCACCCTATCCACCACCCGTGGCGGCGGCAAAAATGCGGTAGAGGGCGAACCCCACTCCGATGAGGGCTTCGCCGACGATCAGGCCCGCGGCCACTGGCACCCCCACCTCTTCGCTGAAACGCTTGCCCGGTCGCCAGTCGGTCCAGACCCGCAGGATGGTGCCGATGGTGTAGGTCAGGACGATGTTGAAGGGCAGATAGAAGCCGAGGCCGACCAGGATGCCCAGTCCACCGATGCCGCTGGCGCTCAGAATGGCTCCGAGCCCGGCTCCCGAGAGGTACTTCTGAATCGGTACGTCTCCTCCCAGGATCCCCTCGATCATGCTGGCCAGCGCTTGTCCCTGTGGTGCCGGCAGCCGCTCGCTTCCCAGGCCGTAGGCTTTGTGCAGGATCAGGATCAGCGCCATGATGACCAGAGGCCCCAGCCAGGTGCCCAGAAACTGTCCGATCTGCTGTTTGCGTGGGGTGGCGCCGACCAGATAGCCGGTCTTCAAATCCATCATCAGATCGGTGGCTTGCGACATGGCCACACACATGGCGGCGCCGACGATGATGGAGGCGACGATGGTGGCCGGGTCGCTCATGCCCCGGGCGACGATGAGCAGAATGGTGATGCCGATCAGGGTCATGCCGGAGAGCGGCGACCAGTTGGTGCGGCCGATGCACTCGGAGAGGATGACTCCCGCCACCCAGACCCAGAGGGTCCCCAGAAGTGCCATGACGGAACCACGGACGATGGTGATCTCGGGGGTGGATAGGATGGCGGTGATCAGCAGCAGGACGAAGGCGCCGGCCACCGCGAAGTAGAGCAAGCGGATGGGCATCTCGTCGCGGGAGGCCTCGGTCTTGAGCTTGGCCGCCGTCTGCATGGAGCGGATGGCGCTCACCACCAGCGGCAAGGCCAGGACGATCCCCATGATGGCACCGCCGATGAGCATGCCGATTCCCAGCGGCCGAAAGAGGACGATGCGCAGATAGGTCGGCATCGACATGCCCATCTCGGCCAGCACCGCGGGCTCGGGCAGCAGGCCCTGCGCAGCCAGAATGGGTGCCAGGAACCAGTAGCAGACGTAGCCGCCCACCACGAAGAAGACCCCGCCCTTGCCGGCCAGATAGGCGGCACCGATGGTCAGCAGCGAGACGTACCAGACACCATTCATGTAGTCCGGCATGCCGATCATGTCGCCCAGATGCAGATCTTCGACCTCGCTGATCTGGCTCATCAGATGCACAATGGCGCTGATGATGGCGCCACCTACCAGGTACCAAGCCTTGCGAATCCCGGCGCCGGGAGACTTGAGGATCGTCGCCACCGCGATGCCGCCGGGGTAGGCCAGGCGGTTGTAGTCGATCATCTGCTTGCGCAGCGGGATGATGAAGGCGATTCCGAGCACTCCGCCGGCGATGCAGGAGATCACCAGTAGTGGAATATTGAAATCGGTGTAGCCCAGGATGAAGATGGCGGGTACCGAGAACATCATGCCCGACGAAGCGCCGTTGACGGCGCTGGCGATGGTCTGGTTGATGTTGTTCTCGATGATGCTGGTGCGCCGCATCAGACCGCGCAGGATGCCGAACCCGAGGATGGCGGCCAGCTCCGAGCCCTCTATGGAGAATCCCAGGATCAGGGCGGCATAACCGATGCTCAGGGCGATGAGGACACCCAGCCCATAGCCCACCAGGATGGCGGGTATGGTGATCTCCGGGTATTCGCCGTAGCGAATGGGCTTGCCAGCGCTCTCGTTCAAGAATCCCTCCAGGACGCGGCGATTGTATCCGATGGGCTGGAGACTTGATGCAATGACGCAGTGGAGCAATGACGCAGTGGAGCAGTGACGCAGTGGAGCAGTGGCCGGTCCCTTGCGGGGACTTAGCATTGAGCAGTGGGAAGTGAGAAGTGGGAAGTGAGATGTGGCCCACATGGGAGAGACATCGCGCGGTGCCGCGTCTCCGGCCGTTCGGGTCCTCGGCCTCCGAACGTCTCGAGCCTATCGAGCTGTGACCGTGGGCTCTCGACTCCGCTCTCCTTCGCCTCGGATCTGAGGTCGATGCATGACCCTCTAGACGCGGCTCCTCGAGAGGCCTACGGCCGAGGACCCGAACGGCCTGGACGACGCTCCGTTACGGACAGCGGGCGCAGGAACGGTGGCTCACCGAACGCAGCGTCAAATTATCCAGCGAGGCGCGATCCCTCCGGCTCTCACCTCTCACTTCCTACTTCTCACTTCCCATTCCCCATTCCCCATTGCCCGGTGCGTCGCAGCGCCACCGGAGACCTTACACGGCAGATCGGATGTAAGGTATCCCGGGTCTCCGAGACTGACCTGGATGACCGCGGCACGTCGCAAGAGCCGCTACGTGAATGTCAGACGGAGAACGAGAGTCATGATCAGAAAGGCAACACTGCCAAGAATCGCCGGCGCCATCTGGATTGCCGGACTCACCCTCGCCCTCGCACCGATCCGGGCGCCGGTCGAGGACTGGTACGTGATCACGATCGCCGGCAGCCCGGCGGGCTCGGTGCGTAACCTAGCCACAGAGGAGGGTGCCGAGCACGTCGAGACCCAGAGCTTTCAGCTGGTCCTCAACCGCATGGGGAGTCTCACCGAGATGGCCAGCGAGACGACGACCCGGGAGAACCGGGACGGAGAGCTGCTGGCAGTCGATATGGAGCTGGATATATCCAGCCAGGTCACCACCCTGCGGGCGGTGGTGGAGCCGGGGCGAATCCTCATCGCCGATGGGGCCGGTGAGGCATCGTTCGGCCGCGAGATCACCTACGAAGGCCGACTTGTAGGACCCGAGGGCGTCAGGGGGCTGATTCGGGAGAATCTGCACGCCGCCGGAGATCGCCTCCGCTATAAGTCCTTTCGCCCGGAGATCGGCATGATCGCCGAGATGAATCTCGAGGTGGTGGGCCGAGAGGACGATCTTCTGAAGGTTGAGGAAACGCTCACCGGCATTGCCTTGCAGACGACCCACTGGCTCGACTCTCAGGGCAAGATCGTCAAGTCGTCGATCCCCAGCCCGTTCGGGGTGATGGAGACGGTGCTTTCGGATGCCGCCTCGGCGAGCATGGCCACCGCCGGCAACAAGCTGCCCGAGGAGAGTTACGGTGCCACCCTGGCGATGACCCAGGTGCGCCTGCCTGAGCCACGACGCTCCCGGCGCGTAGTGCTGGAGCTCCGCCACCGCAATCCGGATCTGGGTTGGCCAGAGCTGGGCTCACCCGGTCAGACCGTTCTGGAGCAAGACCCTGATCGTCTGCTTCTCGAGGTGGCCCGTCTGGGTCCGGGTGAGCCGGCGGCGTTTCCGGTGGAGCCGACGGCGGCGCTGGCGCCCTATCTGGAGGCCAATGCCTACATCCAGTCCGATGACGAAGGGGTCCACGGGCTGGCGCGGAAGATCGTCGGCGAAACCAGCGATGTCTTCACCGCGGCCGTGGCGTTGGAGCGCTGGGTGGCCGAGAACATGACCTTCGACATGGGCGTGGTTATGGCACCGTCGGTGGAAGTGCTTGAAAACCGCAAGGGCACCTGCACCGAGTACGCGGTCTTGCTGACCACCCTGGCCCGCGCTCTGGGAATCCCGTCGCGGTTCGTCATGGGTTATGTCTATGTGGGTGGAATCTACGGCGGACACGCCTGGACCGAGGTCCTGATCGGGGATCGCTGGGTGGGGTTCGATGGCGCCGTGCCCACCGAGGGTCCGGTGGACGCGGCTCGCCTGGCCTTTCTCTGGAGCTCCCTGGCCAACGGGATCGGCGAGCTCAACATCGGTCCGGGTCTCCAGATGTACGGTCAGATCGATCTGTCGGTGTTGGAGTACGACCTCGAGGACGGGCCACGACTCGAGTTCGCCAGCACCGAGAACGGTATCGAGATCGTCGACGGCCAGTACCGCAACAGCTCGTTGGCGGTGATCTGGAGCAAGCCCGAGGGCTACTCCTTCGGCGAGATGGATCTGGTGTGGCCCGACACCGGACTGGTGACTCTCGAAGGGCCGGAGGGATCTCGGGCGACCCTGAGTGTCCGGGATCGACGGTACTGGCTGGATGACGAGAAAGCAGTCTCCCTGGCGTTGAAGAGGTCGGTACCGAAAGGCAAAAAGGGAAAGTTGGAGATCCAGGGCCGGGAAGCCTGGCTGGTCGAAGCGAAGGGCCGGGCGGCCCTTGGACTGATCCGTGGCAGTGAGCTCTGGCTCCTCGAGGTCGAATCCGAAGATGCCGGCAATCAGCTGCGAAAGCTGGCGGAAGGCCTGGAGCTGTAGGGGAGGGCAGGCCGAGCGAGCTCTATCCATGCGACCGATCCTCTTCCATCTGGGCAGCTTTTCGGTGAGCTCCTTCGGGCTGATGATGGTCCTGGGATTTCTCTCCGCTGGGCTCTTGATGCGGAAGGACTTCGTTCGCAAAGGGGTCTCTTCGGATCTGGCCTGGTCCATCGTCCTCTGGGGTGCCTTGGGTGGCATCGTCGGGTCGCGGCTGCTCGAAGCGGTGCACGATTGGGATGCATTGGTCGCCGACCCGGTCGGGGCGCTCACCGGTCTCCAGGGAATGGTCTGGTACGGTGGTCTCTTGGGTGGCTTCTTGGCGACGCTCTGGCCGATCCACCGGTCAGGGATCGGTTGGGCCAGCGCTGCGGACTCGGCGGCACCGGCGCTGGCCATCGGGCAGGCCTTCGGCAGGCTCGGTTGCCATCTGGCTGGCGATGCCGATTGGGGCGTTCCCACCACCTTGCCGTGGGGTGTGGCCTACACCGACGGAGTGTCACCCTGGCCGCATGCGGAAGGGGTTGTTGTCCATCCGGCGCCGATCTACGAGGCGCTGACTCTGCTGGCCATCTGTGCGGTCCTGTGGCGGCTACGGACACGCGTGGATCGTCCCGGGAATCTCTTCGCGCTCTATCTCCTGTTGGCGGGGTCGACGCGCTTTCTCATCGAGTTCATCCGCACCAGTGAGCCGGTGCTCCTGGGGCTGACCGAGGCCCAGTGGGTGGCCGTGGTGCTGGTGGCAGGGGCGCTGCTGTGGATCGGTTCCGGGTCCGGCTCGAAGAGCGTGGCCGGTACGCCTTGACCAGCTACTCCTGACATGTTGATCATCTCCAATCGGAATGCTCGGATCCGGCATCAGGGATCCCATTTCTTGAACGGGTTCGACGGGTGCCCCGGTGGTGCAAGATCAAGCGAATCAGGGTGTTCCGCTGCGTGCTAACATCCCGCCGTCGTTCTTCGCGGGGACCCCTGGACAATGAATCGATCAGGCACATGGGTGAGTTCGCTATGGGTGATCTGTATGGTCGCCGGAGTCCTGCTGTCCGCCTGCGGTTCGCCGCGCCCCGAGATCTCACCACCCGAGCGAATCATTCTGATCACCATCGACACCTTGCGGGCGGACCATCTGCCGAGCTACGGCTATCCGGTCGACACCGCACCCTTTCTCACCGAGCTCGCTGCCCAGAGTGTGGAATTCCAGTCGGCCTTCGCCCATTCCGCCACCACCGGTCCTTCCCACGCCTCGCTCTTCACCTCTCTCTATCCGTTGCAGCACCGGGTGCAGAACAACGGTCAGGTTCTGAATGAGTCTTTCGTCACGCTGGCGGAGATACTGAGCGAGCGGGGATTCGACACCGCGGCCTTCGTCAGCGGCAATGCCCACTTCAAGGACTCCCGCATCGCCCAGGGATTCGTCGATTTCGACCAGCCGCCCGGCAACCGTCTGGCCAAGAACGGGGAGATGAAGCTCTACCGCCCCGCCAACGAGACCACCGACGCGGTGATTCGCTGGTTCGAGGACCGGCAGGAGGACGGTCCGGTCTTCCTCTGGGTGCACTACTTCGATCCCCACAAGCCGCTGCAGCCGCCGGTGGAGCACCTGGAGCAGGTCTCCCCCAAGAGCGTGACGGAGCGAGAACAGCTGCTCGAGTACCTGGTCAGAGAGCAGGGCTCGAAGTTCACGGAGAACGATACGCTGGACAAGGTCATCCAGTACGACGCCGAGATCCGCTTTGTCGATGCCGAGATCGGCCGGCTCTTCGAGGCGGTGCAGGCGGAGAGCGCCCCCAGCACACTGTGGATCGTCACCTCGGATCACGGCCAGGGTCTGGCCAATCACCGCTGGTTCGGACACCATCGCTTCATCTACAACGAGCAGCTGCGAGTACCGCTTCTCTTTTACTTCTCGGATGGCGGTGTGAACTCTGGGGTGATCTCCGACCAGCTGGTGGAGCATGTCGATGTACCGGTGACCATCCTCGATCTTCTGGGCGAGACCATGGAAGGGCAGGTAGCGACCGTCCAGGGCCGCTCTCTCCTGCCCCTGCTGCGCGGCGACGGCCGCTACGAGCACAAGGAGTACGCCTTTGGCGAGCGACGGCGGATCTTCCGCCAGAGCAAGAAGCTGAGTCATGAGCCTGGCGAGCGCTACGCCCTGCAGACTCTCGAGTCCAAATATCTGCTCTTCACCGAGGGAGAGGATGAGTACTACGACTTGTTGGCCGATCCCTACGAGGTAGAGAATCTCGTCGATCGGGGGGATCCGAGCAAGGATGAGCTACGCCGAGCTCTCATACGCATGGTCGGAGAGCTCAAATCCGAGGAGGAGGCCGATCTCGTCGAGGAGGAGACTCTGGAGCGACTCGAATCTCTCGGGTATGTCGACTAGCCGCCGGGCCGATCCGCTCAAGCGAGGGGTAGACGCATCCGGGCACGGCAGCCCCGCTCCTCGGTGCGATTCTCCAGCGTCAGGCTGCCGCCGTGAGCCTCGGCGATTTGGCGGCTCAGGACCAGGCCGATACCCGATCCGCCGGGCTTGGTGCTGAAGAAGGGCACAAAGAGGTTGGCCGTGTCGGGCATGCCGGGGCCGTCATCCTCGACCACGATCTCGCACTCCCGAGCCCTCTTGACCCAGCTGACCCTCACCCCACCACCGGTCTCGGCTGCCGCTTCCACTGCGTTCTTGAGCAGATTGATCAGCGCCTGTTCGACCTGGGCCTGATCGGCCAGCACCGTCAGATCGGGACCACCCAGATTGCCGATAGAAAGCCTGGTTTCCAGGGCAGCTCCGTGGTCGACGACCCGGGCGATCTCGAAGGGGGCCAGATCGGGCGCGGGGAGCCTGGCCAGCTGGGAGTACGAGGCCACAAAGGTACTGAGGGCGTCGGAGCGTTGGCGGATGACGTCGAGACCGCTATTGATGTCGTCCCGGAACTCCCCCGCCGGAGCCTCCTTGGCCACCAGGCGTTGCAGGGTCTCAGCCGAGGATTTGATGGGGCCCAGCGAATTGTTGAGCTCGTGGCCCATGACCCGGATGAGGCGCTGCCAGGTCTGCCGTTCCTCGTGTCGCAGGGTCTTGCTGAGGTCGGTGATCACCAGCAGCTGGTGCGGCTGCCCCTCCTGGCGGAAGATCGTTCGCCGGACACCCCAACGCCCCACGGCCCCCGGAAAAGATCGCTCGACAGGGCTGTCCAGGTCCAGTTCCAGCCAGTCGGCGAGGCCGAGCTGGCCGGCTTCGCGGCCGATGAGCCTGGAGGCCGGTCGCGACAAGATCCGCTCGCCGGCCCGGTTGACCAGACGGAGCTTCTGCTCGGGGTCGAAGGCAAAGATGGCCACATCGATCTCGGCCATGACCGTGCGCAGCAGAGCCGTGGCCTCGAGGGCCCCGAGCCGCCGGTCACTGAGCTGTTCGCTGAGCAGATTGATCTCGTCGAACAGCTCGTTGAGGGCATCGTCTGCGCCCAACCGGTGGGCTCGCAGCGAATAATCCTCCTGGCGCAAGGCCTCCAGCAGGCTGGCGATGGTGCGCAGGGAATACACCATCCGCCTACGCAACAGCACGGCCAGACCGAGCCACAGCCCGATGAGAACAATGGTCAGGGTCCAGCGGGTCGGGTCGGACATCGACGACCGCCAGAGCAGGGCGATGGCGAGTCCGGTGCCTGGTAGACCGATCGCCAGGCTGGTGAGGAGCAGCCGTCGCTCGAAGCGGATCCGCTGCCAGGCTTGGAGAAGGTTCGCCATCTCGGCACCCGTCAACCGAGGCCGTGCTTCTCGAGTCGGCGATAGAGGGCGCTGCGGCTCAGTCCCAGCTCGGCGGCGGCCAAGCTGACGTTGCCTTGGTGACGTTCGAGTGCCCGTTCAATGAGCTGCCTTTCGGCGTCCGCGAGCTTCAGCGGATCGGCTGCGGCGCTGGCGGTCGAGCCGCTCGCCAGGCCCAGATCTGCGGCCGCGATGCGCTCGCCCCGAGCCATGAGAACCGCCCTCTCCACCGCGTGATCGAGCTCGCGGACGTTGCCGGGCCAGCTGTGGGTGCGCAGGGCGGTCAAGGCGTCGCTATCGAAGCTGCTCGTCTGCCGGCCGTATTTTCTGGAATGGCGAGCGAGAAAGTGGAGGGCCAGCGGTTCGATGTCCTCGAACCGTTGGCGTAACGGTGGAATGGGAATCTCCACCGTGCGCAGCCGGTAGAGCAGGTCTTTGCGAAACAGGCCGGCGGCGACCTCGGCTTCGAGATCGGCGTTGGTGGCCGACAGTATGCGGACGTCAGCTGTCTGGGTGCGCGAGGCGCCGACCCTCTCGAACTGGCCGGTCTCCACGACCTGCAGGAGCTTGGCCTGTTGGGCCAGAGCGAGATTGCCGATCTCGTCGAGAAACAGGGTACCGCCGTCGGCCATCTCGAAACGGCCGATGCGATCGGCCTTGGCGTCGGTGAAGGCTCCCTTGGTGTGACCGAAGAGCTCGCTTTCGAAGATCGAATCGGTGAGCCCGCCGATGTTGACCGTCACCAACTGCTGCGAGCCACGGTGGGAGGCGCTGTGCAGCAGCTGGGCGACCACCCCCTTGCCGGTGCCGTTCTCGCCGGTGATGAGGACATTGGCGTCGGAGGGGCCGACCCTCTCGATGAGCTCGGAAACGGGCGCCATGGCCGCCGACTCGGCGATGAAGTCGGGCGCTCCTTCGCCCTGCAGCGCCGCCTGCAACCGTTCCCCCCGCTGTCGGGCGCGGTGGAGCTCCACCTGGGTGCGAACGATGGAGAGCACCCGGTCGTTGTCCCACGGTTTCTCGAAGAAGTCTCCGGCTCCCCGGCGCATGGCTTCCACCGCCAGCTCGATGGAGCCCCAGGCCGTCATCACCACGACCGACAGGTAGGGATCGGCCTCCTGCAGGCGGTCCAAGAGATCGAGACCCTCACGTCCGGAAGTGGTGTCCCGCGTGTAGTTCAGATCGATGAGGGCGACATCGAACTGCTGGTCGCCCAGAGCCTCGAGCGCCGCCTCCGGCGAGCTGGCCAGCTCGGTTCGATAACCCTCGCCCTTGAGCAGCAGCCGGATGGACTCCAGGACGTCCGGCTGGTCGTCGGCTACGAGGATGAGAGGATTGTTGCTGCCCACCGCCGTGATCGTAACCCAGCTTGGTCTGCCGATCAGCGGATTAGTCGTAGCGCAAGGCTACCGAGGGCTCGGTCCGAGAGGCCTTCTGGGCCGGCGCCAAGGCTGCCACCAGCGACACCACACCCAGGATTACCAGCACCGCAGCGTAGGTCACGGGATCGGATGATCCGATTCCGAAGAGGAAGCTGGCCATGGCCCGATTGAGAACCAGTGATACCACGGCACCGATACCGAGACCGATACCGGTCAGGATCAGTGCCTTGCGCAGAATGAGCTGCCGGATGTCCTTCGGGTCGGCGCCAAGCGCCATGCGGACACCGATCTCGCCGGTGCGTTGACTCGCGGCGTAGGCCACCACACCGTAGATTCCGATGCCGGCCAACAGGAGGGCAAAGATGGAGAAACCGCCCAGTACGACGGCGCTCCACTTCCAGGGTTTGAGCGATTGATCGACGACCTCCTCCATCGAGCGGACCTCGAAGAGCGGCAGGTTCGGCCGCACACTCCAGATCGCCTCGCGGACGTCCGTGGTCATGGTCAGCGGAGCACCGGTAGTTCGCACGACGAGAAAGTTGCTGAGCCGCGGTCGCTGAGTCTGGCTGAAGTAGACCAGGGCATTATCTTCGTCGCTCAGGAACATTCGCTTGGAGTCCGCGACGACACCGACAACAGTGCCAGAAACCTCGTTGTCACCGCTTTCGAATCGGATCTGCTGGCCCAGGGGATCGCCGTCGGGCCAGAAGCGCTCCGCCATGGTGCGATTGATCAGAGCGACCCGCGTTCCGTCAGGACCGTCCTCGGTCGAGAAGTTGCGACCCTGGAGCAGGGTGATCCCCATCGAGTCCAGATAGCCCGGCGAGATGTACTGCAGGCCGGCATCGTATTTGTCGCCGGAGGGGTTGTCCTGACCCGCGATCGTGAATTGCAGGCTCCAGCTTTCGAAGTTCATCGGTAGGGGAACCGTCAACGCGGCCGACTCGACACCGGGAAGCGATGCAACGCGATCGAGCGCCGCTTGTTGAAATTCCAGGATCTGGGCGTCGTGCGGATAGCTCGCTCGAGGCAACGTGATCCCCATGGTCAAGATGTTCTCCTGGTCGAAGCCGGGATTGGCCGATTGCATCTTGCTGAAGCTGCGGACCGCCAGGGTGGTTCCCACCAACAACACCGCAGCCATGCCCACCTGGCTGATGACCAGGAGATTCTGCGATCTGCGAGCCTTGACGCTACCCTGTGAGCCTGCGTTCGCCTCCTTCAAGCTGGCGGTCATGTCGGTGCGAAACGTCTGCAGGATCGGTGGGAGAGCCACCAACAGTGTGGTCAATAGCGACACCAGCAGAGCCAGTGCCAGGATCGAGGCATCGATACCGATCTCTCCGACCCGGTAGAGGTCCTCTGGAATCAGCTGCCCAACCATGGGCAGGGTCCAGTAGCTGGAGAGAACTCCGAGAGCGCCACCGGCCAGAGCGAGAACCAGACCCTCAGCAAGGAGTTGCCGGACCAGAGACCAGCGCCCGGCTCCGAGCGCCGCCCGCACGGCGACCTCGCGCTCCCGCTTCAGGGCCCGCACGAGAAAGAGGTTGGCAATGTTGGTGCAGATGATGAGTAGCACGAAGCCGCTGGCCACGAGCAGAATGATCATCATGAGCTGAACCATGTCGGACAGGAACAACAGCGCGGTACGGAGGTCCTCGGTCTCGACATAGGTGTCGCCCAATTCGTCTGGGTAGTGTTGCTGGACGATGTTCTGGAAGGTGGCGTCCATCTGACCGGTGATCTGCGCCGCCGTCACTCCCGCCTGTCGACGGACCACGGGCATGAAATTGCGGTAGTCCCGGTCCCATTTGTCGAGACCGGGTTGGATCACCACCCAGGCTTTGACGCCACCGTAGGGAAAGTTGAAGCTCTCGGGCATGACACCGATGACGGTATGAGGCTCCTCGTTCAGCAGGATGGATTCACCGACGACATCCTCGCGCCCACCAAAGCGGCGTTGCCAGAGTCCGTGACCCAGAAGGATCACACCCCCTCTTTCGGCGTCCTCGGTGGAGAAGACGCGGCCGATGCGTGCCTGGACGCCGAGGAGAGGCAGCATGTTCTGCGTCAGGCGTCCGGCAGTGACCCCTTCGGGCAGCTCGTCACCACCGGCGAGATTGGCTGAGAAGTAGTTGTAGGCAGCCACTTCCTGACAGCCTTCGCAACCCGCGGTCAGCTCATCGATGGTGGGCAAGGAGAACCGCATCTGGCTGATGCCCCGTTTGCGATCGGTCTTCCAGATGTGGGTCAACTGGCCCGGCTCCTTGAACTCGAGAGGGCGCAGGATAAAGGCATTGACCAGGGAGAAATCGGAAACCAGCGATCCGATGCCGATCGACAGTGTCAGGATCACCGCCAGACTGAATTTGGGGGTGCGTGCGAGGGAGCGGATGGCCAGGCGCAGGTCCTGGAGGAGATCAGCCATTGACCATCTCGGTCGCGATTTCGGCGGCCGCCTCGAGGGGCTCGTTGAGCTCCTCCTCGGCGACGATACGCCCGTCGAAGAGGCTGATATTTCGGTTGGCGTGCCGAGCCCAGCGCGGATCGTGGGTCACCATGCAGATGGTGGCGCCCTGGTCGTGGAGATCGTCCAGCAGGGTCATGACCGATTCGCTGTTCTTGGAGTCCAGGTTTCCGGTGGGCTCGTCGGCCAGCAAGATCGAGGGCTGGCCGACCACCGCCCGGGCGACGGCCACCCGCTGCTGCTGACCACCCGAGAGCTGCGCCGGATAGTGCTTGGTGCGGTGGGACATGGCTACCTTCTCCAGCGCTGCCATCACCCGGTCCTGGCGCTCGCTGGAGGGCATGCCCCGGTAGGAGAGCGGCAGCTCGACGTTCTCGAAGACGGTCAGGTCGCCGATGAGATTGAAGGCCTGAAAGATGAAGCCGATCTCCCGGTTACGGATGCGGGCCCGTTCGGCGAAGTTCAGACCCGCCACCTCCTGGGAGTTGAGGGTGTACTTGCCGCCCGAAGGGGAGTCCAACAGTCCGAGGATCGACAGCAGGGTGGTCTTGCCACAGCCGGACGGGCCGGAGATGGAGACGTACTCGCCCTGCTCGATGTCCAGATGGATGCTGGTCAGCGCGTGAGTCTCCACCTCGTCGGTATAGAAGATCTTCTTGATGTCGTCCATTCGAATGATGGGCTTGCCGTTGCTGTTCATGCTGCCTCCTGTGGAGCGGAAATCAGATTCTCTATTTCAGTTTCAATCGGTCGTGGTCATCCCAGGCCGAGGTGTCGGAGAGAATGACGCGGTCGCCCTCGGCCAGACCGGCGAGGACTTCGATGGTGGAGACCGAGGCACGGCCCAGTTGGACCTGGATTCGTCGGGCGGCGGAGCCGTCCTCGTCGAGACGAAAGAGGCTGACGGTCTGGTGGGCCTGGCCATAGGCTGGGCGGCCGACGAAGAGCGCATCGTCCAGGCGCTCGATCTCGATGGTGCCGTCGACCGAGAGATCGGGTCGAGCCCCCTTGGGAAGCTGGCCGACCAGCGTCACATCCACCGTCACGCTACCTTCGCGCACCGCCGGATCGACTCGGCTGACCCTGCCCTCGATGACACCGTTACGGGTGTCGATGGCCGCAATCAGACCGTGCTGCAGATCGCGCGCCTGGGTCTCGGGAATCCGCAGCTCGGCCTTGAGATTTCCGGGTTGAGCGACTCTGGCGAGAATGGCGCCGGCAGTGATCCGCTGACCCTCTTCGACCTGGACCTCCTGCAGGACGCCCTCCATGCCGGCGCGCACCTGCAGACCCTGGAGCTGATCACGACGCAACTCGTAGAGAGCCTGCATCTGGGCCAGGCGGCTCTGCCGGGCCTCGAGCTGGGCGGCGGCCGAATGGCGATTGCGCTCCAGTCGCTGGCTCTCCAGCTCCAGGCGTCTGCCCAGGTGCTCGGTGGCCAGTCGCGATTGGTTGAGCTCGATGTCCGAGAGCAGCCCCTCTTCGGAGAGGCGGTTGTCGGCTTCGAGCTGCAGCTGCGCCTGTTGGTACTCGGTGTCGACCTGGGCCAGGTTGGATTCCTGGAGCAGGAGCTGGCTGTCGAGCTGCGCTCGCAGCACCACCAGATCGGCCTCGGCCGCACGCAGACCGGCCTCGGAATCGAGAGCCTCCTGGGCCAGCTCGGGGTTGCTGAGCTCCAGGATGACGGTCTCGGCTTGCACCTGAGAGCCTGGCAGGACCACCACACGCTCTACTCGACCGTCGCTGGCAGCGGCGATCCACTGCAGGTTCTCGGGCACCAGGGTCCCCGGTCCCCGTACCTGCCGCAGCATCTCGCCTCGCTTGACCGTCGACATGTAGAGCGAGTTGGTGTCGACGGTGGGAGCGGCAGGCTCGAGTTGCGCCAGGCCCATGGAGACCACGATCACGCCGATGAGCCCAGCGGCCGCATAGAGAATGCGCTTGCGTCTCCTGGCCTGAGCCCTGTCTGTCCGTTCGATGTCCAAGTTTGTCTCCTGGTCCCTTCTAAAGCAGGCGTCGTGCCAACTCTGACACGAGAGTCAAGTGCTGTGTTATCAGTAATTTGGCGACAGAGGATGAGGAGGCCCCGGGTGTCCGCTTTTGGGACGCGCCCGCTGATAACGGACGTCGGAGCCTCAAGAGCAGTGATACTGGGCGTAGGAGAGAATCTCGCGACCTCTATGAGAAACTACCGCTCGTGATCCGATGTCCAGCTTGCGGTGGTGAGGTCCCGGAGGGAAGCCTCTTCTGTAACTCCTGTGGAGCTGCAGTAGGTGAAGCGTCCGAGGCGCCGACCCGCACCAGCGCACCCAGTGAGCTGCCGACGGCGCTGGCCGCTCCTCCAAGCTCGCCCTCGACCACCTCGTCGGTGGATCAAGGTCGTTTTCTTCCGGGAACGGTCATTGCCAAGCGCTACCGGGTCATAGGTCTCCTCGGCCGTGGCGGTATGGGTGAAGTCTATCGGGCTGATGACCTGAAGCTCGGTCTACCCGTGGCCTTGAAATTTCTGCCCAAGGGGCTCGAGAGCGACGAGGGTCGCCTGCAGCGCTTTCTGAACGAAGTCCGGATGGCGCTCAAGGTCACCCACCCAAACGTCACCCGCGCTTACGACATCGGTGAGGCCGAGGGCCAGCACTTCATATCCATGGAGTTCGTGGATGGCGAAGACCTGGCCTCGCTTCTGCGACGTATTGGGCGATTGCCCGAAGACAAAGCGGTTCAGGTGGCTCGTCAGATCTGTGCGGGTTTGGCCGCCGCTCACGAGCAGGGTGTGCTGCATCGGGATCTGAAGCCTGCAAACGTGATGTTGGATGGTCGAGGCCAGGTCAAGATCACCGATTTCGGTCTCGCCGGCCTCGAGAGAACGATCGAAGGCGTTGAAGCCCAGGCCGGCACGCCGGCCTACATGGCTCCCGAGCAGTGGACCGGGCAGGAGGTCACGGTCCAGAGCGACCTCTATGCCTTGGGATTGGTGCTCTACGAGCCCTTCACGGGGCAGTCGGTCTTTGCGGGTAGGTCCCCAGCCGAGATTCTCGAGATTCATCGGGAGCCTTCCTCGACCGTCACCAGCCCGTCGACGGTGATCGAAGGGATCGATCCGGCGGTCGAGCGTGTGATCCAGAAGTGTCTGGAGGGTGATCCGGTAGAGCGTCCCAACTCTGCCCAGGCGGTCTCGGCGGCTCTGCCGGGAGGTGATCCGCTGGCAGCGGCGCTGGCGGCCGGGAGACCCCATCCCCCGAACTGGTTGCACAGGCGGGGGGTACCAAGGGTCTTTCACCACGGGTCGCTCTGGGACTGTTGATCGCCGTCCTGGTCGGCTTGGCCGTCTGGCCGGTGTTGGCTCCCCAGATTCAGGTCTTTGGCTTGGTGGCACTTCCGAAGCCTCCGGAGGTTCTGCGCGACCAGGCCCAGCAGATCATCGCCGAGGCGGACTACGCTCGCCAGGCGCGCGATTCGGCTTTCGTTTTTAGAGCCAACGAGGAGTACCTTCGGCACGTCGGCGACACCGATCGCTCTCCTGAGCGCTGGGAGCGGCTCCGGCAATCGCAGCCGCCGGCTGTCGAGTTCCAGTACCGCCAGAGTCCTCAGTCTCTGGTGCGGAGGAATTCGAGCTCGTTCGGGATGCAGATGTTCGATCCACCGATGACGACGCCGGGCATGGTGCGAGTGAATCTGGATCCGGAAGGCCGCTTGCGGTCGTTTCTTGCTGTCCCGGAAGCGTTGCAGATGGGCCAGAACCCATCCCCACGAGGAATCGACTGGACAGCGATGCTGAACAAGGCCGGTTTCGAACCGGCGAAGCTGAGCCCAGAAACTCCTCGCTGGCGACCTCCGGTTTTTGCGGACAGCAGGGTGGCATGGTCTGGTGTCTATCCGCACGACCTGAACACCGAGATCCGGATCGAAGCCGCCAGCCTCGAAGGAGTGCCCGTCTCTTTTCGTGTGCTCGAACCTTGGGATAGGCCGCCCTCCGCTAGCCCGGTCGAGATTTCGACGACCCGCCAGGTGTCGGATGTACTGACCATCGTTTTCTGGAGCCTGGCGGTGGCGGGAGCCTTTCTGGTGGCACTGCGAAACCTGCGGCTGGGCCGAGGAGACCGGCGAACTGCGCTTCGTTTCGCCCTCTACATGGGAATCGTGCGGCTCCTGTACCTGGTGGGTACCCATAATGTTACGGGAATCGATGAACTGGTCTTGATTATCGGTCACCTTGCCCGCGCCTCCTGGGTCTCTGTCTCCGTGTGGGTCTTCTATATCGCCTTGGAGCCGTATGCGCGGCGCTTGTGGCCCCGAATTCTGGTCACCTGGATGAGGCTCTTCAATGGCCAGTGGCGAGATCCACAGGTAGGTCGGGACGTTCTGCTGGGGGTGGGATTCGGCATCACCACGGCCTTGCTGTTCTGGTTTCAGGTGTGGGCGATTCCGCGATTGCTCGGAGTGTCAGGCAGTTTCTACTCTCTCTTCCCAGAGGTCTTCGAGGTCCTGCGGGGTCCGCGGCATGCGGTAGCCAACCTGGCTGCCGTGCACTTGAACTACATGCAGTGGGAGGTGCTGATCATCGTGCTGCTGCTTGTGATCCTGCGGCTGATCTTCCGCCGAACCTGGATTGCTGCCACGATTCTCATCCTCGCCCAACTGTTCACACGGATGCCCGACGAGGGTGCTTGGGCCTTTGCAGTGGTCTTCTTGGTGGCCGCTCTCCTGTACCTGTGGCTTCTGCTCCGAGTGGGTTTCCTGTCGGTCGCCGTGGGTATCTCGGTCTACCGTCTGATCGATAACAGCCCGATGACCTACGACACTTCCGTCTGGTACTTCGGTGCCACGCTTCTCGTGTTGAGCGTAGTTCTGGGCCTGACCCTGTATGGGTTTCGTGTCTCGCTCGCTGGTCGGCCCCTCTTTCGCGACCTTCTTCAGGGTGAGGCCAAGGCCGGCTCGTGAGAAACTACGCCCCGTGACCCAGTGTCCAGCCTGTAGGGTGGAGATTCCTGAAGGGATTCAGTTCTGTGGCTCGTGCGGAGCCGATGTCGGTGATCCTGCCGAGGCACCGACTCGGACGAGCGATCGGCCGATCAGGCCACCAGCTGATCGGGGTTGAGACCCTGGAGCTCATCGAGGACGAAGAGACCGTCCTTGCGGATGAGCTTGTCATCGAACCAGACCTCACCGCCGCCGGCCTCGGGATCCATGCGCAGGATCAGGTCCCAGTGGATGTTGCTCTTGTTGCCGTTCCAGGCGTCGTCGTAGGCCTGGCCGG
>CAJHZZ010000111.1_pt1 | contig 22030 bp, 22 predicted proteins | sample 9199071 | NCBI WGS metagenome assembly CAJHZZ01 (sample SAMEA7708275, study PRJEB35096) | sediment metagenome | biome: marine neritic benthic zone biome [ENVO:01000025]; feature: sediment [ENVO:00002007]; material: shallow marine sediment [ENVO:03000034] sea grass bed [ENVO_01000059] ...
AGAATGTTGAGCAGACCCACCTGGATTCTGGGTGCTAGATCGGGTAGCTCATTGATGGCGAAGATCCCACGATTGGTGCGGGCGACGATGCCGAAGTGGATCACCTCGGGATCCGCATAGGTCAGGCGCTGGGTCGCCGCCATCAATGAGCTACCCGATCTAGCACCCAGAATCCAGGTGGGTCTGCTCAACATTCTGGAGGAGCGCGATCTGCAGATCCGCGGCTTCCCTGTCCGAGTACCGCTGGACATTCTGATGGTCTTCTCCGCCAACCCTGAGGACTACACCAACCGTGGCACCATCATCACGCCGCTCAAGGACCGCATCTCCTCCCAGATTCTGACCCACTACCCTCAGACGGTGGACGTGGCAGCGGATATCACCCAGATGGAGGCCTGGACCGAAAGGGATCTGGCGGGCATCGAGATACCCGACGCCATCAAGCTGCTGATCGAGGAGATCGCCTTCGCCGCTCGCCAGAGCGATCTGGTCGATCAGGCTTCGGGAGTCAGCGCTCGCCTTTCGATCTCGGCCATCGAGCTCCTGGCCTCGAACCTCGAGCGCCGTCACCTGCGCACCGGAGAGCCCCGCACCTATCCACGTCTGTGCGACCTCCAGATGCTGCTCCCAGCGCTTACCGGCAAGGTGGAGATGGTCTACGAGGGCGAGCAAAAGGGGGTGGAGGTCGTGGCACGGCAGATCATCGGAGATGCCGTCAAGAAGCTCTTTGTCGACGAGTTTCCGCCCGTTCCCCGAGCCCTCGGCAGCGGCGGCGAGGACGATACCGGACCCTACTCCGCCATCGTTAAATGGTTCGCCGACGGCAATGATGTGACCCTCTCCGACGAGCAGACCTTCGAGGAATACAGCTCCGCCTTGTACACGGTTCCGGGACTCCAGGAGCTGGCCGCCGAGTACGGGACCGACGACCAACAACGCGCCCTGGCCGCCGAGACCATCCTCGAGGGCCTCCATCAGCATCTGAAAGTGGCACGAGAGGATCTCGACTCGGGTATCACTTATAGCGAAATGGTGAAGTTCCAGCTTCTGCGACCGCACCACCGCGAAGGGCCGGGAGAGGTGGGCTAGACCTGCGGCATCGATACTTCCATCTCGATCCGGCTCTATTGCAGCAACTGCTGGCCGCCCAGGATCTGCTGCGTCTCTTCAATCAGCTTCTGCTGGCGAGCGCCGGCGACCCCGAGGAGGCCATGGAATGGCTGCGATATCTGCAGGAACAGGGTTACCTGGACGAAGCCATCGATCTCGAGGCTTTCTTCGAGCAACTCGAGGAACAACGGATCGTCGGCCGCGACGCGCAGGGCCAGACCGTGCTGACCTCGTTGGGTGAACGGCGGATTCGGCGGAGCGCCTTCGACGAGATCTTCAGCAGTCTGCGCCGTGGTGGCGCCGGCTACCACCCGGTGCGGGCGGCAGGCGAAGGAGTAGAGGCCCTGCCCGAGACCCGGCCCTACAATTTCGGCGATGAGATCCACCGCATCGACCCGCTACGCTCATTCCACAACGCGCTCAAGCGGACCCGCGGCGAGCTGCAGTTGGAGGAACAGGACCTGGAGGTCCACGAAACCGAGCACCTGACGTCGTGCGCCACCATCCTGGCCATCGACATCAGCCACTCGATGATCCTCTATGGCGAGGATCGCATCACGCCTGCCAAGAAGGTGGCGCTGGCCCTGACCGAGCTGATCACCAGCCGCTACCCGAAGGACCGTCTCGAGGTAATCCTGTTCGGCGATCGAGCCGAACGGGTCGAGCTGGCCGAGCTGCCCTACATCCAGGCCGGACCCTTCCACACCAATACCCGGGAAGCGCTACAGCTCTCCCGTACGCTGCTGCAGAGATCCAAGCAACCCAACAAACAGATCTTCCTGATCACCGACGGCAAGCCTTCGGCCATCACCGAGGGGCAACAGGTCTACAAGAACCCCTTCGGTCTCGATCTGAAGATCGTCAATCGCACCCTGGAAGAGGTCGACTCCTGCCGACGCCAGAAGATCGTCATCACCACCTTCATGCTGGCCACCGATCCCCAGCTGACCGAGTTCGTGGAGCGGCTCACCCAGGTCAATCGCGGCCGCGCCTACTTCGCCTCTCCCGACGATCTGGGCGAGTTCATCCTGGCGGACTACATCCGCAACCGGCGCCGTCGTCTCCATTGAGCGCGCCGCATCTGCAGATCAGCGCTGGCGAGGACCGCCGACGACCCGCTTGACCAGATCGCCCCTCGACAGTTGGGCATCGGGTGAGAGCTGGTTGAGGATCGCCACTTTCTTGAGATCGATGGACGAGGGATAGCTCTCGTCGAACTCTCGCAGGCTCATGCCGCGCGGCACCTCGACGATCTGTACCCGGGCCGGCTGCATGTTCAGCACCCGGGAATCGGTGACCCGAGCAAAACTCTGCAATGAGCGATCGATACTCGCCCGGTACTGATCCCAGCGACTGCTGGCCGTGTAGCCGAAGAACTCGAAGGTGCGATCGGCGTGGCGCACGAAGGCGACTCGACCGGCAACGGATGTCTGGCCGCTGGTCCCTTCGATCCCCATCCACACCGCTGGTAGGCCGTTGAACTGGCCCCTCTGGGGCTGCTCGGCCCTCACCCCCGTCTCGCGGACGAACTCCCTGGCCGCGGTCATCAGATCGGCGTGTTGGGACAGCGTCAAAACCACAGCCGCATCTCGGTTGGGGCTCAAGGCGCCGGCGCTCTGCTTCTGATTGACCCCCTGCCAGTCCTGCGGGATGTCGAAGCGGAAGGCCATATCCGGATGCAGAAAGGTATTGCCCTCGAAAAAGCCTTCCCTGGGGTTCTCGCCGAAGGTCATGCCGTCGAGCTGACGGAGGAAGCGGTCGCGCTCCACCAGCACACCGGCCTGACTCTCCCCCATGTCCTGGATCTTCTCTTCGATGCGCTCGATGCGGTTGTCCGGTTCCGGGTGTGTCGAGGTCCAGCCCGGCACCCCGCCGCGACCCGAGGCGGCGCTGACCGCCTTCAAGGTCTCATGCATGGCGGTGGCCTCCAGCAGGTCGTAGTCGTTGCGAGCGGCATACCGCAGGCCCAGATCGTCCGCTTGTCGCTCGTCGTCGCGCGAGAACTTGAGAAAGAGGAGACCGGTACCGGCCTGGAGCAGGCTACCGGCGGCCTGCAGCTCGGGCGCCACCGCCATGCCCAGCCCGAGACCGAGATTGGCCAACTGCGCCTTGCTGATCTGGTTGGCGGAATGACGCGCGGTGACATGCCCGATCTCGTGTCCGAGAACCGAGACCAGCTGCGCTTCCGAGCCCATATGCGCCAGAATTCCGCGGGTCACGTAGATGTAGCCCCCCGGCAGCGCGAAGGCATTGACCACCGGATCGTCGACCACCTTGAAGCTCCAGGGGAGCAGCGGACGCTCCGACGATCGCGCCAACTGTAGCCCCAGATCCTCCACATAGGCCTGCAGCTCCGGATCGTCATAGAGACCCATGCTCTTGGAGACGTTCTCGTCCTCCTTCTGTCCCAAGGCGATCTCTTGCTGCTCGCTGATGAGCATCACCTGTTTGTTGCCGGTGGCGGGATTGGTGGCGCAGCTGCCGGTCAGAGCAGCGGCGCCCAGGAGCATGGCCAGCACCGATGCCGGGATTGGACGGTTCTGTCGGTTGTTCATAGGTCGTTTCCTACCCTTCTCTGAATGATCCTCTGCCCTCGATTCTACTAGTGCAAGCCCGGTGCCGGAACCAACCGACCCGACCGATGGAGGCTGCTCAGGACGAAGATCTCCTGAGGCCCCTGACCAGGAAGACACCCACGACGATGGCCACCAGGCCGGTGAGTAGCAGAATCCCTCCCGGACTGGGAGCCGCCAGTCCGGCGGCTCTGGCAACCGCCCGCAAGAGGGCCGAGATCCCCAGAAGCAGGCTCACCCCAACGACCCCGGCGGTCAGCAAGTTCGAGACCATGCCGTTGGTACGTTCTCCCAACAGTCGCCGATCGTTGACGGCCAGAAAAAGGAAGATCGCCACCCCCGGCAGCAGCACCCCATTCACCGCCTGTGCCAGGATGATGACCGGAATCGGTTGAATGCCACTGATTCCGAAGCCCACTCCCACCAGCAGGACGGTCAGCCAGACCGCGCGATAGCGCCAGCCGGCGGCACTCCACCGGTGATCCTCCGGATCCTCGCTCAGCAGGTCGCGGGCAGTTATCGCCGCCGCCAGAGGCGCGGTGATCGCCGAGGAGAGTCCGGCACCGAGTAGACCGACGGCGAACAGACGACTGGCCCAGCCGCCGAGCTGGTCGGCGAGGACCGCGGCCAGGGCCTCGAAAGTGAACGCTCCGTCGACCGCCGCACCGACCACCAACACTCCCATGGAGATCAGGCCACCGAGTCCCACGGCGAGGGCCAGGCCCAGGCGCAGCTCCGACAGTCTTTGCCCGTCCGCCAACCCGGAGCCCAGGAAGAGGTTGTAGGGCACCACGGTGGTGCCCACCAGACCGAGCACCAGGATCCCGGCCCCAGTCGGCAATGTCGGCCGCAGACTCCCCGCCAGAATCGCGCTGGCCGAGGGCTGCAATCGCCAGGCGGTCACCAGGAAGGCGACCCCCATGACGGCCACCACCAGGCTGAGGAGACGGGCGACGGACTTGGGGCTCTGGAACCAGAGCAGCCCAGCTGCTACGGCGCCCGACACCAGGGTCCAGCTCCGGGTGGAACCTTCCATCGCCAGGACCGCGCCTGCCACTCCACCCAGAATATTGCCCGCTTCGTAGGCCGCACAGCCCAGCAGAATCGCCCCGACAACCAGGAGCGGGATCAGGCCCGGTCCCTCATCCCGCGAGTACCGGTCTTTGAGCACCTGACCGAGCGTCCGGCCCGACACCACGGTCAGGCGACCGCTGGCCTCCTGCAAGACCAGGCAAGCGACGGTCGAGAAGAGCAGCGCCCAGAGAAGAGCGAATCCATGACTGGCGCCGGCCGAGGCCGCTGTGGTCACGGTTCCTGGACCGATGAAGGCTGCCGCGATGACAGACCAGAGCAGGATGGAGCCGAGTCGTTTCAAGGCTCCTCCTCTTGGCGGGGTGTACCCCATCCTCCGCCTCCTGGAGTCTGCAGAATCAGCCGGTCTCCTGCCTCGACCTCGGAGCCATCGATTCCCTCGAGCTGACGCTCCTCACCAGACTCACTGATCAGCCGTTGCTGGCCGAGGGTTCCAGGTAGCCCGCCAGCGAAACCATAGGGCGCCACACGACGGTGCTGGCTGAGCAGCGAGACCGACATGGGCTCGAGGAATGTCAGCTCTCGCACTACCCCGTCTCCGCCCGGCTTCTCTCCCCGTCCACCGGAACCGTGGCGGATACAGAATCTCTCCAGGCGAACCGGATAGCGCTGTTCCAGAATCTCCGGATCGGTGATGGCCGTGTTGGTCATATGGCTGTGAACCGCGCTGGCCCCGGCTTGTCGCCGGGTGGCACCGCATCCCCCGCATACGGTCTCGTAGTAGCCGAACCGCTCGTTGCCGAAGAGCAGGTTGTTCATGGTCCCCTGGCTGCAGGCCGCCAGACCGAAGGCCTTGATCAGGGTGTCCACCAGACGCTGACTGGTCTCGACGTTTCCCCCGACCACCGCCGGGGCCCGCCTCGGATCCTCGGCGAAGTCGGGATTGAGGATTCCCTCGGGGATCCGCAGCTCGACGTTCTCCAGCAACCCTTCGTTCAAAGGCAGGGGCTCCTGAATCAGCAGTCGCAACACGTAGAGCACAGCGCTGCGCACCACGGCCGGAGTGGCGTTGAGATTGCCTGCATGGACCGCCCCCGAGCCGGCGAAATCGATTTGTCCACGACCCTGCTCGAGCTCGATCGATACCCTGAGAGGAGTGCCGTCGTCGAGGAGCTCTTCGGCCGCCAGACGACCATCTCCCAGCGACTCGAGGGCCCGTCGAATCAGAGTACCCGACTGACCGTTCAACTCCCGCATGAAGTGGTCGACCCTGCCGGCACCATGTGTCGAGATCAGCTGCAGCAGGGCCTCTCGACCTCGATGATTGGCGGCCTGCGCCGCTCGCAGGTCCGCCAGATTCTCGTCCACCGAGCGTGAGGGGTAGGGTCCCGCCAGCAACCGCTGGCGGATCTCGGACCACCTGGCCACGCCGCCCTTGACCAGATATTGCGGCTCGAGCACAACACCTTCCTCGGCCAGGCAGCTGGCATCCGGCGGCATCGAGCCGGGGCGGATCCCACCGATCTCGGCATGGTGGGCGCGGCTGGCCACGTATCCCAACAACTCCGGCCCGGAGCCGGCGGAGTCGTCGAAGACGGGCGTGATGAGCGTGACGTCGGGAAGATGGGAGCCGCCGAAGGCTGGATGATTGGTGAGCACCACGTCGCCAGGATCCAGGCTGATGCGCTCCCTCACGGTGCGGACACACAAACCCATGGCTCCGAGGTGGACAGGGATATGCGGTGCGTTGACCACCAGCATGCCATGCCGGTCGAGCACCGCGCAGGAGAAGTCGAGTCGCTCCTTGACGTTGACCGACATGGCGGTTCTGCGCAGCGCCTCCCCCATCTGCCAGGCCACCGAGGCAAAGCGATGGGTGAAGAGCTCCAGCTCGACTTCGCCGGGCCGCACTTCAGGTCTCATCGGCTGCCCCCTCCAGCACGGCGACATCCAACTCCAGAACCAGACAACGATGGGCGTCGATGCGCCCCCACCAACCAGGGTCGACCAGGGTCGCGCAGTGTCTTTCGAAGATCAACGCCGGCCCCCGCATCGAGTCTCCCGGTCGTAGGCGCTCACGCCGGAAGACCGGCACCGATCTCCAGCTCCCGCCGACGAACACACTCTGGCCTTCGCGGGTCTCTGCCCGCCGGCTGTCGATCTCTGCAGGGACGGATTCGGACTCCTGCTCGCCCGAGGCAGCCATGACGCGTAGCGATTCCACCTCGATCACCGCACCCTCAGGCTGATAGCCGTAGTGATCCTCGTACAGGGTGGCGAAGCGGTTGGCCAGTGACGGGAGATCCTCAGCGTCCACCGCCAGAGTCGTCTCCTGGCCTGCCAGGCGAAGAAACGCCAGGGTCCGAACCGTGCGCACGTCGGTTGCTGGCACCCCTTCGGCCAGTACCGCGTCGTGAGCCGCCTGAGCGAGCTCCTGCAGCCGGGCTTCGAGATGCTCGGCCATATCGCTCAGCGGCTGCAACACCTGGCACTCAGCGAACCGCTCGACCAGCGCCTGGCCCAATCCGACGGCGCTCAACAGACCGGCGTCTTCCGGCACCAGGATGGTCTTCATGTCGAGGATCTCCGCCAAGGCACAGGCGTGCTGCCCCCCGGCGCCACCGAACGCCACCAGGGCGTACTCTCCCGGCAGATAGCCCTGGCGGATCGAGATTCTGCGGATCGCCTCCGCCATGCGCTCATTGGCGATATCCAGCAGGCCCTGCAGAATCTCTTCGTGGCTTCCTTCAGTCCCATCGGAGCCCAGCTCCACCAGCAGCTGGCGAAATGCCTCCTCCGCCACTCGCCGCGAGATGGGTATCTCGAAGCTCTCCGCCCTCAGCCGCCCCAGAAGAAGATTGACGTCGGTGAGAGTCAGGGGACCACCGGCACCGTAGCAGGCGGGACCGGGATCGGCACCGGCGCTCTGCGGACCCACCTTGAGCTGCCGGCCATCGAAGTGGCAGATGGAGCCTCCACCCGCAGCCACGGTCTCGATGGCCAGCGAGGGCGACAGCAACCGAACATCGCCGATGGTGGTCTCGAACCGATAGTCCATCTGGCCGTCGTAGCGCGACACATCGGTGGACGTACCTCCCATGTCGAAGGCCAGACTGCGGTCCCAGCCTGAAAGCTTCGCCATGGCGGAGGCTCCGACCACTCCGCCTGCGGGACCCGACAAGAGACTGTCCTTCGGTAGATAGTCGTCGGAGCGGACCAGACCTCCAGCACTGGTCAGAACATGAACCGGTCCCGGTACGATGGTCGCTTCCACCGCCCTCAGGTAGGACCCGATCACCTCGTGCAGGTAGGCGTTGACCACCGCGGTCTCGGCTCGCGGAACGATCTTGATACGCGGCGCCAGATCAGCTGACGAGGAGACATGGTCGAAGCCGAGATCGAGGAGGAGCGCTGCGAGCGACTCCTCATGGACCGGATTGAGATAGCTGTGAAGCAGCGCCACGGCCGCAGATCGAATCCCTCGGTTCAGCAGCTCCAAGGCCTGCGGACGCAGCGCTCCGAGATTTATGGGAGTCAGGACCCGACCGCTACTGTCCAGACGTTCCGGAACCTCGACCACACACTCGTAGAGGGGAACCCTGGAGACCACATCGAGGGCGAAGAGGTCGGGGCGCTGCTGATCTCCGATCACCAGCAGATCGCCAAAGCCGGCGGTGATGAAGAGGGCCGTCGGCGAACCCTTTCTCTCCAGCAGCGCATTGGTGCCGCGGGTGGTGGCCAGGCGAAGGGTCGACGACGGGAGGTCCTGATCCAGGGGTGTCCGGGTGACCCAGTGGGCCGCCAGAATCGGCGCCTCCCGGCCGCTGACGATCTCCACGGCCTGACCGACCTGCAGATCGCCAGTCGGCTGCTCACATTCGAGCTCTACCGTGGCGTCCGCAGACCGAGAGTCCCTGACCGCCCACTGGCGATCCGACGAGCCGACGGCGAGCAGCGTCGTGCCCCGAAAGAACCCCGGCGGCAGGTTCCAACTCGCCCCCAGAGTCACGAATCCCGCCGGCGAGCGTGCCTGGACCGCCGCTCGCAGGCGCGAGCTGCTCAAGACCTTGGTGCGGCGGATCTCGCCTGTCGGGCTCTCGGCAACACAATCAGTGAAAGTCCCTCCCGTATCGGCGCAGATCCGCCACTGCGCGCCGGCGGCGCTTCCGTCGTCTGCGATCGTCAATCGCTCATTCGCCAAGAATCTTGACCAGCACCCGTTTGCTGCGGCGACCGTCGAACTCACCGTAGAAGACCTGCTCCCAGGGCCCCAGGTCGAGTCGCCCATCGGTGATGGCGACCACCACCTCTCGACCCATGATCTGCCGCTTGTGGTGGGCATCGGCATTGTCCTCACCGGTGCGGTTGTGGGCGTACCTCTCGGGACTCGGATCGAACGGTGCCAGTTCTTCGAGCCACCGCTGATAGTCCTCATGCAGACCCGCCTCGTCATCATTGATGAACACACTGGCCGTGATGTGCATGGCATTGACCAGACAGAGACCCTCCATTACGCCGCTCTCCGAAACGGCATTCTCGACCTCCGGCGTGATATTGCGGAACTCCATGCGGCGCTGGATGTGAAACTCCAGATATCGAGTCAGCGACTTCATTCTCAGATTCCTCTCCCATCGATGCGGCGATGCCGCAATCGACTCAAGTCGTAGAAAGTCGACGCCGACGCCGACGCCAAAGGAGCAGCAGCAAGATCAGAACGAAGAAGGCCGCGATCAGGGGTGCCAGCAGCGACAGGACCGAGAGGAACAGCGAGCTGATCAATTCGATCGTCGCCACCAGCGGATTCCCCAGACCCGCGGTGGTGAGCGATGACAGGACCCTGCCGCCGACCGTCGCCGTCTGCACCGCTCCGGCCACGCCGCCCCCGGCGATGGCCGCCAGCAACCACTTCAAGCCCGGATCCACCTCGGTGACCACCGACGCCGTCACCACGGCGCCGGCGACCATGGCGGCGGGTGTCGCCACCGAATCGAGCAGGTTGTCGAGCCAGGGAACGTAGTAGGCCACCACCTCGAGAAGCGTCGCCACGCTGAAGGCCCAGAGCGCCGGGGTCTCGCCCATCCAGGCCAGCTCTCCGGCCAGCTCCAACCAGCCGATTCGGCTGGCCAGATTGACGAGCAGTAGCGGCACGAAGACCCGAAAGCCGCAAGCGGCGCTCAGTCCCAACCCCAGACAGAGGCTCAATAGGGTCTCGAATCCCATGACAATCGTCCCTCCTCCCTGACTACGTCGGTAGCTCGTCCAACATTCGCAGGCGATCGACATGCCGACCGCCTGCGAACTCCGAGGTCAGCCAGACGTCGACGATCTGCAGCGCCCGTTCGATGGAGATCAGGCGCTGTCCGAGAGACAAGCCATTGGCGTCATTGTGCTCACGGGCCAGACGGGCTGTGGTCTCGTCCCAACAGAGCGCGCAACGGACTCCCCGGACACGGTTAGCCGCCATCGCTTCTCCATTGCCCGAGCCGCCCAGGACAATGACCCGATCGTTCTCGCCCCTGGCCACCGACTCGGCAGCCGGCACGATGAAGCGCGGATAGTCCACCGACTCTTCCGAATCGGTACCGAAGTCCACGACCTGGTGCCCCTGCTGCTCCAGATGCTGCTTGATTCGCTCCTTGTAGCGGTATCCGGCGTGATCCGATCCCAGGGCTATTCTCATCGAGTCCTTCCCCTCTCAATTGTCATCATCCTGCGATTCTCGCAACCAGCTTCCCAGGTCCGCAAGACCCACGGCACGGGTCACCAGCAGATAGATGCCGGCAAAGACGCTGAGGACCAGGGGCGTCGAGATCAGCACCGAGCGATCGCGCAGTAGATACCAGACCACCACCGCCGGCACGCACGAGATCATGGCCAGGAGTAGAAGCCTGGCAGCCCTGCCCCAGGGAAGCTGCACGTCGCCGGTCAATTCCCGTAACGCTCTCTGCAGCCTGATCACCTCGTACCAGGAGGACAAGCCGGCTCCGATCGCCAGCCCGACAGCTCCCAGATAGAGCTGACGTCCATCCCCTGCGGGTGCCAGGCCGCCCGCGGAGACCGGAATGGTATCGAGCCACAGCATCAGCGCGGCTCCGATCGTCGCCGACAGGGCCACCCGCTCGATGGCGATTCTGGCCGGGATACCCGTCTGTCCGTAGGCATAGAACACGTTGTTCAACAGTCGCGAGGTCGTACTGGCGACCAGCCCAAAGCTGTAGCCAGCGAGCACCAGGTAGACCAGCCAGTTGTCCGCCAACCCGAACTCCCCACGTCGAAAGAGCGCGGCGATCATGAGAAAACCGAAAGCCAGGAAGGCGATGGCGGAGGGGATGGTCAGAAAGACCATCTGGTCGAAGCCGCGACGTACCCGTTGGACAATGGCCGAGGAGCCCGCCGTGCCACTTCGACGAGCCAGTTCCGGCAGCTCTGCAGCTGCCACCGACATGCCGAACAGGCCGATGGGGAGCAGATAGAGAGCCTGCGCCCACCCGAGGGCCGCCACAGCCCCGGCTGCCAGAAAAGAGCCGAGGAAATAGTCCAGGTATCCGGAGATCTGCACCGCCCCTCGCCCGGCTAGTAGAGGAGTAAAGGACCGCAGGGCCTGGCGCACCCCTGGCACACGCAGCGACAGCGCCGGTCGAAACCCCTGCATCAGCCGCAAGGCCCACGGTAGCTGGGCTGCGAACTGCAGAACCCCGCCGACCAGTGCTCCCAGGCACGCGGCGATGACCAGATCGCTCTGCATTCCGGGTTCCAGATTCAGCCCAGCCGTCAGGCTGTCGGCGCCCAGCATTCGCCGGCCCGCCAGAATCAGTGCCGCGATAATGGAGGCATTCCAGAGGGCTGGCGCCAGGTACGAGATCAGGAAGCGCCGATGACTATTGAGAATCCCGAGGGCCCAGGCGGAGAGAACCAGAATGCCGGTCATCGGAAACATGATCCGCACCGCCCTGACCGCCAACGGAAACCGATCCACCGTCAACTCCCCGGCCGCTACGTGGGCAGCGTCGGCGAGATAGCCTGGCGCCAACAGAGAGACGATCGGGCGCGCCAGGGCGATCCCCACCAGGCTGACCGTGCTCGCCACCACCAGCAGCAGGCCGAAGATGGCGCCGGCGAACCGACCGGCCTCTGCCCGACGGTCCTCCGCCAGCAGACGGGAATAGACCGGAATGAAGGAGGCCGAGAGGGTCTGCTCTCCCAACAGGTTCTGCAGCAGGTTCGGTCCCCGGAGCGCGGTGCGAAAGACGTCGGCGTGGGGTCCGGCACCGAAGAAGTAGGCCAGTACCATCTCGCGCAGAAAACCGAGGACCCGGCTTACCCCGATTCCCACCGCGACTCTGGCGGCCGCTGCCGGGCGACGACGACCTCGCGTACCGTTCGGGGGTCGAAAGGGTGTCGATTCAGGACTCATCGGAGCGGCCGATCGGACCGGTGTTCGAAGACTCGGACATGGAGCCGCTCCATTCTATGGTCTGGTCGACTCTGCACAAGAGAGGTCGACCGATGACGACTCGAGCGACCGAGGTGAGAGATAATCCCGCCATGCCGATCTACGAGTTCTACTGCCCCGGCTGCCACACCCTGTTCAACTTCTACTCTGCCACGATCGATACGGCTACCCGCCCCACCTGCCCGCGGTGTGCCAGACCCGACCTCGAGCGTCGTCCCGCCAGGTTCGCCACCCTCAAGCACCGTGGGGACGAGGAACCCGATCCGTTCGGGGATCTGGACGAGAGTCGGATGGCCGGAGTCATGGATTCGATGATGGAAGAGTTGGGCAGCCTCGAAGAGAATGAGGACCCCAGGCAGATGGCCCGCCTGTTCCGCCGCTTTGGAGAGGCTTCGGGGCTCGAATTGGGCCCGCGGATGGAGGAGATGATGCGGCGCCTCGAGGCCGGCGCGGATCCGGACGAGCTCGAGGCCGAGATGGGAGACGACTTCGACGACGAGAATCTGGAGGACTTCTTCCGTCTTCGACGACAGGGTCGACGATCGTCACGGCGTCCGGCAGTCGACGAGACCCTCTACTTTCTCTAGCTCGACTCCACTCTTCCCGGGTCCAGCCGGCGCAATCGACTGGCTGCTGCCAGCCTCACCATGGCCACCATGCTGTTGAGGCCCATGGTCTTGCCCATCGACAGCTCCCGACCGAAGATCTCCATGGGCAGATCATCCTGCACTCGCGCGACCTCTTCGAGGGCTTCACCCGACAGGCAGTCGTCGAGGATGACCGCCATCGCTCTGGCCGAGATCCCCTGCGGATTCTCCACTGCGAAATGCAGCTTCAATGTCCCATCGTCGTTGTCGACCGCCCAGAAGTAGGCCTCCGACTCACAATGCGGAATCAGGTGCCGGTTGTCGAACGGCCGGCTGGCGATGTCGGGCGGTACTTCACGATACCGATCGGCGATGCCGATGAGCATCTCGATCCGATCGTGTCGGTCAGGTACCGACCGGAAGGCATTCAGGAATTCGGAAAGTTTCGCCGGCAGCGGTCTACTCATGCATCTCTCCCTCTAGCGCTCGACCGGTACCCCGACCAGATTGCCCCACTCGGTCCAGCTGCCGTCGTAGTTTCTGACCTTGGGGAATCCCAGCAGATGCGTGAGGACAAACCAGGTATGGCTGCTGCGCTCGCCGATTCGGCAATAGGCGACCACCTCTTCGTCGGGCGACAGGCCCTGCTCCTGCACGTAGATCTGGCGCAGCTCCTCGGCCGATTTGAAGGTCCCGTCGGCCTGCACTGCCCGGGCCCAGGGGACGTTGCGAGCCCCCGGGATGTGGCCGCCCCGCAGAGCCCCTTCATTGGGGTAGTCAGGCATGTGGAGACGTTCGCCGCTGTACTCCTCGGGACTCCGCACATCGACCAGAGCCTTGCCGTCGTCGACGTGCGCCAGCACCTCTTCTCGGAAGGCGCGAATCGGGGCGTCTTGACGGGGAACCTGCGGGTAATCGGCCGCTGCCACCACCGGCACTTCACGGGTCAGCTGGCGTCCCTCCTGCTCCCACTTCAGCCGTCCGCCGTCCATCAGGCGGGCCGTGCGGTGTCCAAAGAGCTGGAACACCCAGTAAGCATAGGCCGCCCACCAGTTGTTCTTGTCGCCGTAGAGCACGACGGTGGTCTCCGGTGAGATTCCCATCCTGCCGAGGAGGTCGGCAAAGCCGGCCGACTCGATGTAGTCGCGGCGCAGGGGATCGTTGAGATCGCGAGTCCAATCGATCTCTACGGCTCCCGGGATGTGTCCCGAAGGGTAGACCAGCGGATCTTCGTTCGATTCGACAATGCGTACATTCGGATCGTCGAGATGGGCTTCGACCCATTCCGTCGATACCAGCACCTCCGGGTGGGTGTAGCCACGATCTTCGATGTTCGTCGGTTCGGTCATGATCGATCTCCTTCCCAGGTTTCTTTCTCTTCCCTGCGCGGCCCATGGGGCTTATGCTGACTCTGTATACGGCGCCGTTCCCCAGCTGGTTCGTCGGCTGCTATTCTCTTCAGGCCCGCTGTTAGCCTGCGATATGGATGCGCTCGCCCAGACACTCGCCGCCGCCTTCGAAGACCTCGATGGCGGCCTTCTGGTCGTAGTCACCGGAGCTGGTATCAGTCGAGCCAGCGGGATCGACACTTTCCGCGGTACAGAGCCCGGCGCCGTATGGAAGACGAGCGACATGGCACTGGCTACGCACGACTACTTCCAGCGGGATCCCGTCGGCCAATGGGAATGGTATCTGAAACGCTTCGCAGCGGTGGGCGGTGCGAAGCCCAACGATGCCCACAGAGCCTTGGTCGGGCTGGAGGAGTGGTTGACCCGGAGAGGCAGCCGATTCAGCCTGGTGACGCAGAATATCGACACCCTTCATGAACGGGCCGGAACCCGCGAGATGCTCAAGGTTCATGGGACCTCGGACCGCGTCCGGTGTTCCCGGGTGGGATGTCGGAACGGATCGCCGCAGGGTTCCATCCCGGTCAGCGAGGTCGATTTTTCCATCTTTGCCGCCGATCCCCGGCAGTCGAGTCTGCCGCGATGCCCGGAGTGTGGTGCTCTGTTGCGGGCCCACGTTCTCTTTTTCGACGAGTTCTACCTCGAACACCAGGACTACCGGTTTGCCGAGGCCGAAGACCTGGCCGGCCGGGCCGATTGCCTGTTGTTCGTCGGCACTTCGTTCTCGGTCGGGGTCACTGACCTCTACCTGCAGGCCGGGCATCGCCGGGGTATCTCCATGTTCAACATCGATCCGGTGGCGGATGAAAGCAGCTTCCCTGGTCTGCAGGCTCTACCAGCTCCTGCCGAGGAGCTCCTACCCACGGTTCTCGAGGCTCTGGCTGCCAGGGCCTAGACCGAGCCCTGGCTGCAGCTACTCAGCCAGCCACTCCTGCAGGCGTCGGTCCAAGGCATCGCGCACCCGCCGGAAGGCGTCTAGACGCTCCTCCTCTTCCCCCTCGAGGGCAGCCGGATCGGGCAGGCTCCAGTGAGTGCGACGCGCACCACCAGGGAAGACCGGGCACGACTCGGCAGCCTGATCGCAGACCGTCAGAACATCATCGAACGACCAGGAGCGGAACTGGTCCAGATGCTTGGACTCCTGGTGACCGATGTCGATCCCCAACTCCCCCATCGCTCTCACCGCCAGGGGATGAACGACACTCGGGGCGGTCCCCGCGCTGAAGGCTTCGATCTCGCCCCCTCCGAGATGGCGCAGCAAACCCTCGGCCATCTGCGAGCGGGCAGAGTTTCCGGTACACAGCACGAGCACCCGTCGAGTCATGGTCGGCCGATACTACTATCGGAGAGCGGTCGATAGAATAGGCGGCCATGAGTGGCACCGACCTTTCCTTCGGAGACCGCCTGAAGCGCGGTCAGTTCCCTTCACTGAGTCGCTCCCTGCTCGACCATCTGTCCCTTCAGGTGGAGATTCCCCTCGAGCGTCAGGTGTTCGTCAACCGGACCCTGCGTTTGGAGAGCATCCGCTACGTCGGCTTCGATCTCGACTGGACGCTGGCAGATTATCGGAGACTACCCCTGGAAAAGCTGACTTTTCAGCTGACCCTGGAACGGCTCATCAGCCACCACCGTTATCCGGATATGGCCATGCAGGCCGAGCTGCGACCCAACTTTCCTCGGCGCGGGCTGTTGATTGACAAGGAGGCCGGCACCGTCCTGCGGATGAACCGGCACCGTTATGTCAATCTCGCCTATATGGGCCGCCAGCGGCTTGGCAGAAAGGACCTCATGCGGCTCTATCGATACGAGCCCATCCAGCCGTCGAGCGACCGCTTCTATCATCTCGACAGCCTGTTCGAGCTTCCCGAAGCCAATCTCTACTCCGAGCTCATCGAGCTGGCCAACCGCCACCCCGACGCCGGGTTCCCTTCCTCCTGGCAGATGTTCGACGATGTCCGCGCGGCCATCGACTGGGTACACGGGCACGGCGAGCTCAAGACCCGGGTGGTGAGCGATATGTCGAGATACCTCAAGCGGGACCCGGAGCTCGGCTACGCTCTGCTTCGCTTGGCGCTGCGTGGGCGGCGCCTGATCCTGCTGACCAACTCCGAGTGGCATTATGCCGATGCCGTCTGTTCCTTTCTGTTCGACGATCTTCTGCCGGGCTTGAGCCGTTGGCGACAGCTCTTCGATCTGGTCATCGTTCAGTCGCGAAAACCCTCGTTCTTTCGCTCCCGGGACCGGTTCGTCGAGCTCGACGATGCCGGTGAGCCGGTGGCAGAGTCCGAGGTGCCGGCCTGGGGTCGGATCTATCAGGGTGGCTCGCTGGTCGGTCTGATGCAGCTGATCGGCGAGCCCGGGGAGCGGGTGCTCTACGTCGGCGATCACATCTACGGCGACATCGTCTCCTCGAAGATCGAATCCACCTGGCGCACGGCGCTCATCGTCCGGGAGTTGGAGGAGGAGATCGCTCGCCGGCGAGAGATCGCCGATCAGATTAGCCGGGGCCGGGATCTGAAGCGGCAGCTCACCGCCCTCGGGCACGACATGGACCACGCGCGAGATCTGCTGCTACTTCACCGTCAACGTGCGGAGCAGGGAGACGATGCGGCGGCCGGCTCCAGCAAGATCCTGCAACAGAAGCTCGAGACGATTACCTCCCGGCATCGCGAAATCCTGGCAGAACAGGCCCAGTGGGCCGACCGGATCGAGCGTCAGTTCAACCCCTACTGGGGATCCTTCTTCAAGCAGGGGGTGAGCAAGACACGCTTCTCCGGCCAGCTGGAGACCTATGCCTGTCTCTACACCTCGCGGGTCAGCAACTTCGCCTACTACGGCACCAACCGATACTTCCGTGTGACCCGGGACCCCATGATGCACGAGGAGACCGGCTCCGACGCCGGCGAAGCCGTCGAACCGCAGAGCCCGCGGGACTAGGTCGACTGCCCTGTGCCCTGCCGGGCCCTCAGGGCCTCCAGTGTGGCAAACGCATGCCGGAGGTGAGGGATCACTATGCTGCCTCCGACCACCAGAGCTACCTGCATCGCCTCCTGCAGCTCCTCATCTCGCCAGCCGGCCTGGACCGCCTGGTCCAAGTGATAGTCGATGCAGTCGTTGCAGCGCAGGACCATGGAGGCCACCAGTCCCAACAACTCTTTGGTCCGCCCCGGCAAAGCTCCGTCCCGATAGGTGGCCGTGTCGAGATTGAAGAAACGCTTGATCCCCAGATTGCCGCTGGCGACTATCTTCTCGTTCATGCGTTCCCGGAATTCGTGAAAGGCGTCGATACCGTTCTCCATGTTGGTTCTCCTCGTCAGGTCCTCTCTGCGCTTCGGCACGCACCGACTCGGCGGCGCGGCACCGAGGATACCGGACTGGATATACTGCAGCGGTGCCGGATTTCAACTCCAACCTCGGCCTGCAGCCGGGCTCCGAGCCCGGCTCCATCTTTCTCGACACCCAACCGGAGCATCAGGTGGGCCCCGGCCTCGTCCATTTTGCCGTGCTGGCAACCCTGGCAGAGGTCTCGGCCGCCCAGACTGTCGGTGCGCCGGTGGTTCCGGCCCAGGTCAGCCTCAACCTCCTGTCGGCAGCATCACCCGGTCGTCTGGAGGCCACCGGCCGGCTGATTCGGCGTGGTAGGAGGTTGGCAGTGGCCGAAGGCGAGGTTCGACAGGGACCCAAGGTGGTGGCCAAGGCCACCGTCACCTTTGCCCTGCTCTAGACCTAGACACCGCTCCTGACTCTCATGGAGACAGCAGAAATGAACGCTCAATTCGATCGAAGCACCGCCTTCCAGCTGATGACCGAGAACGTTTCCGCTCCGGGTCTCCGGCGACACATGCTCGCCGTCGAGGCCGCGATGCGTCTTTATGCCGGCAGGTTGGGGGCCGACGAGGAGCTCTGGGGCTTGGCGGGGCTGCTGCACGACTACGACTGGGAGATCCATCCCACCCTGGAAGACCACCCGGCCAAGGGCATCCCACTGCTGCGCGACCGGGGCTGCCCCGAACCGGTGCTGCAGGCGATCCTGTCCCACAACACGGCCGGCACCGGTGTAGAACGGAGCGCCCCCATGGACTTCGCTCTGCTGGCCTGCGATGAGATCACCGGGCTGATGGTGGCGGCCGCCCTGATTCGACCGAGCAAGGACATCCGTGAGATGAAACTCAAGTCGGTCAGGAAGCGTTGGAAGGAGAAGGCCTTCGCCGCCGGAGTCGATCGACAGGAGGTCGAGCAGGCCACCGTCGATTTCAGCGCCCACTGTTTCGGCGGTGAGCTCGAGCTCTGGGACCACGGCGCCAATGTGCTGGCCGCCATGCAGGGCGTCGCCGCCGAGTTGGAGCTCGACGGCGCTCTCGCCAAAACCTAGATCCTATAGGCGCGATCAGCGAGACTGGCTTTCGACCTGCACATCGCGCACGGTTACCGTGGAGATCAACGACCAATCTTGCACCCCGTTGGGGGTCGTCTCCTCCACCACCAGGCCCTCTCCATCGATACCCCAGTTCTCCTGATCGAAGAACAGCAGACCGCCCTCCCGTCGATAGTTGAAACCCCGGCGGAATCGCAGGCCGCCGGGATTCCCCGAGAAGCTGTAGGCGAACTGTTCCAGACGAGCGGTCGCCGGATCGAACCAGTAGAGGAACTCGTCATCGGCCCCGCTGCTGGAGCCGGGCACGAAGGTGACCTTGACCTTGCGTAGGTCCCTGCCTCCCCAGGTCTCGACTCCGAGATCCTGCAGGCGGACGCTCTCATCATCCAATCGAAAGGGCAGATTGACGAAATAGACACGCGCCATCACCCAGTTTCGTAAGGACTGGGCGCGATCCCCGGTCACCTCTCGTAAAGCGCCATCGTGCCAGTACTCCACCGTGTCGTTGGTGATGCGGACCCGCCGCCGGCCGTCTCTGACGGGCCCTTCGGCCTCGAGCTCGAAGAGGCCCCCATCGATTCTCGATCGCACCCGATAGCAGCCAGACTTGGAGCAGACCTGGAAGCTAGACAGGCTCTGTCGGAAGATCTCGCCTCCGTGGTACACGACGGCTCGGTCGACCAGCTCACCAACCTCCTCCGCCTTCGCCGAGGCCGATCCGAGGCCGAAGGAGACGATCCAAACAAGGATCAGCGTCGTCGAAACTGCAGAAGCTGTGGCTGCTCTCGGATTCATGGGTGCCGCCTTTGGGTGGGTCTACAAGGTCTCTACGGTGACGCTAGTCTGGCGGATCTCCCCTTGGTCTCCGGTTCCGACTCTATGATACTGTTGCCGCTCACGATCATCGATCACGACGGTCGATCGCATCCTGGTTTCCCCCAAAACCCGGTCCCGTTTTCCAGATCCCATCCGAGTCGTGCCATGAGTTCAGAAGACATTCGAACCGAAACCGCCGATACCCCTGCCTCTGAGTCCGAAGTCGTGGCCACGACTGGCGCCGACAGCGACGAACCGGCCACCGAGGCACCGGCCAGCTCCGAGGAGCCCGGCGCCCAGACGGCGGCTGCACCGACCGAGCGCGAGGAGAAGAAGGAGGTCGAGGCGGCTCCAGCACCAGTCCAGCCTGAGGCTCCACCGGAGCGCCCGGAGGTCCTGGCACTCCGTCAGGCCAAGGATGATCACTCGGAGGTCGAGGGCCGGGTGATCGGTTGGAACCGTGGCGGATTCCATGTGGTCATCGGCGGTATAACGGCCTTCTGTCCGCGCTCGGAGATGGAGCTGGGGCATCCGCGATCACCCAAAGAGTACCTCGACCAGACCCTGAAGTTTCAGGTCCTCAAGGTACAGAAGCGGGGCCGTCGAGTCGTCCTCTCACGCACCGCCGCCATCAAGAACGAACGTTCCAAGATGCGCGCCGAAGTGCGAGACAAGATCGAGGCCGGGGCTGTCCTCCAGGGTCGTATCGCTTCGCTCACCGATTTCGGCGCCTTCGTCGATTTCGGAGGTGGCGTCCAGGGTCTGGTCCATATCTCGGAGATCAGCCACCAGCGGGTCGAGAAGCCGCAGGACGTCCTGAAGGAGGATCAGGAGATCACCGTCAAGGTGCTGAATGTCGAGAAGGGAGGCAAGCGGATCTCGCTTTCGATCCGCGCCCTGGAGTCCAATCCCTGGAGCGACATCAAGGATCGCTTCCCCGAGGGCACGGTGCTCACCGGCAAGGTCCAGAAAACCACCAAGCACGGAGCTCTGGTGGAGTTGGAGCCCGGGCTGACCGGGTTGCTGCCCGCCTCTGCCATGTCCCTGCCCAGGGATGCCTCGATCGCCAGGGCCTTTCCACCGGGCCGCGAGCTCACCCTGCAGATCGTCTCGGTGGACGACCGCCGCCATCGCATCTCCCTGGCCCCGGAAGGATCGGCTCTGGAGGGTACCTGGCGCGACTTCCAGTCGTATCGCAAGGACCAGGACGACGAAGAGCGTCACGGCTTTCACGCCCTGGCCAATGCGCTCAAGAAGGCGCGCGCCGAAACCGACTCCTGAGTCGTTCTCAGCGCCCCAGGCTTCGATCCAGATCGGCCAGCAACCGGGAGTTCTCGCGCCAGCCCGGTTCGTGGCGCACGTGCAGCTCCAGATAGACCGGGCGCTCCAGAAACTCCTGCAGGTCCATTCTGGCCTCGGTGCCGATGGTCTTGATCATCTGGCCACCTCGACCCACCAGGATTTTCTTCTGACCAGGACGCTCTACCAGGATGGAAGCGTAGATCTTCACCGGTGTCCGACCTGCCGCTTCATCGCCTTGCGGTTCCTGCCAATGGTCGATCAGAACCGTGGTGCTGAACGGCAGCTCGTCCCTGGTCACTGCCAGCACCTTTTCGCGAATCCGCTCGGCCACCAGGAATCGCTCCGGATGAATGGTCAGCAGCTCGGGATCGTAGAGCGGCTCGCCCCTGGGTACTAGCCGCCAGAGGACTTCGATCAAGGTCTCGACTCCGTCGCCGGTCAGCGCACTGATCGGTACGATCTCCTCAAATAGCCCCGTCTCCCCGTAGATCGCCATTCTCGGCAGCAGCTTGGGTTTGGCAACCTGATCGATCTTGTTCAGCGCCAGCACCCTCCTTCCCTGCACCCCCTCGACAAGCTCGAGCATGTAACGGTCGCCGGAGCCGAAGCTCTGGCTGGCGTCGGCCAACAGACAGACCACATCGGCTTCGCGCAGCGAATCCACGGCATAGCGAACCATCTGTCGGTTCATCTTGTGCTGAGGACGGTGAACACCGGGAGTATCGAGAAAGACCAGCTGTCCCCGGTCTTCCGAGAGGATACCGATGATCTGATGTCGGGTGGTCTGCGGCTTGTCGGAGACGATGGCCAGCTTCTCTGCCAGACATCGATTCAGCAGTGTGGACTTGCCGGCGTTGGGTCGACCCACCAGGGCCACGGTGCCACTCCTGGTCGACGGCTCTTCCGCTGGAGTCGAATCAGTCGTCATTCTCGACCACTATCCCAGTCCGCCAGACCAGCACGGTCTTGATCCGGCGAGCCTCCACCCGTTCCACCTTCAGCCGCAGGCCGTAGGCGTCCACCTCCTCGCCCGGTTCCGGCACCACGCCGAGATTCCCGAGGATCAGTCCACCCACGGTCTCATAGGGCTCGTCGTCGATTTCGATATCGAAGAGGTCCTCCAGATCCTCCACCGGCAGTCGTCCGTCGACTCGCCAACCGCCGTCGGCCAGAGCCTCGGCCTGCGGAGCCGCTTCATCATGCTCGTCCTCGATCTCGCCGACAATCTCCTCCAGCAGATCCTCCACCGTCACCATGCCAGCCGTGCCTCCGTATTCATCGACCACGATGGCGATCTGCTGGCGGTGTGCCTGGAACTCCTTCAAGAGCTCATTCAAGGGCTTGGTCTCGGGCACGAAGTACGGCTCCAGCACCAG
>CAJHZZ010000078.1_pt1 | contig 21929 bp, 19 predicted proteins | sample 9199071 | NCBI WGS metagenome assembly CAJHZZ01 (sample SAMEA7708275, study PRJEB35096) | sediment metagenome | biome: marine neritic benthic zone biome [ENVO:01000025]; feature: sediment [ENVO:00002007]; material: shallow marine sediment [ENVO:03000034] sea grass bed [ENVO_01000059] ...
CCACTTCCCACCTCTCATTTCTCACTCCCCAATGCTCACTGCCCCAATGCCCGGTGCCCGCAGAGCACCGATCACTGCTCCACTGCCTCCAAGCCGGCCGCTTCAGAGCATTTCCAGATTGGCGTACTTGGCCACCAGCTTGCGCTTCCCGGCGCGATCGAAGAAGACGGTGATCTTGGCGTCGTCTCCTTCGCCATCGTAGGCCATGATGACGCCCTCTCCCAGGGTCGGGTGGCGCACCCGCTTCCCTTTCCCTACTCCCCCAGCCGATTCATCTACGATCTCCACCTCGGCAGGTCTCTGGCGACCGAAGAACGAGTAGGCACCAGACGTCCGCTGGTCGTAGAAGAGTTCCGGGCTCTCGCTGATCTCCAGCTTCTCCGCCGGTAGCTCCAGCAGGAAGGGAGACTCCTCCTGATTCTGGTAGCGACCCGCGATCCGTCGACGACGACAGCAGGTGAGGAAGAGTCTCTCCTTGGCGCGGGTCATACCGACATAGAGGAGACGCCTCTCCTCTTCGATCTCGTCCTGTGAGCCACCGCTATTGAAGTGCGGCAGTACCCCATCCTCCAGCCCTGCCAGGACCACCGTCCGAAACTCCAGTCCCTTGGCGCTGTGCAGGGTCATCAGTGACACACCCTGCTCACGTCGCCAGTCATCGAGATCGCTGACCAGGGAGACGTGGTCGAGAAATGCGGTCAGCAGGTTCTCCCCATCCTCCCACTCCTCGTCTTCGGTGAACTCCTGAGCGGCGGTCAGGAACTCTCGAATGTTCTCCCTCTTGGCCTGTTGCTCCGGCTCGTCGGCTCCATAGAGCTCCAGGTACTCGGTCTTCTCCAGAAGGTGATCCAGAAGAACCGGCAGAGGTGCGACCTCCGCCTCCTGCCGGAGCTCCGTCATCAGCTGCCGAAACCGCTCCAGGGCCTTGGCGCTACGAGGAGGGAAACTCGACAATTCGGAATGGGACAAAGCATCCCAGAGCGAGCCACCCATCTCGGTCGCCTTCTGATCCAGGAGATCCCTGGTCGCCTTGCCGATGCCTCTGGGGGGCTGGTTGAGGATCCGTAGAAACGAGAAGTTGTCTTGAGGATTGCGCAAGACTCTGAGATAGGCCACCAGATCTTTGATCTCCGCCCTCTCGTAGAAGCGCACGCCACCCACCAGCTGGTAAGGGATCTGGCGGCGATTGAGAGCCTCTTCGAAGGCACGGGTCTGGGCATTGGTGCGCACCAACACGGCCATCTCGCTCAATGGGCACTCTCCCCGGAAGCCGTCCAGGGTGTTGAGGGTCCACTTGGCTTCGTCCTGCTCGTCCCGAGCCTTGTAGAGCTCCACCGGCTCCCCGTCACCCGAGTCGGTCCACAGCCGCTTGCCCCGTCGACGTTGGTTGTGCTCCACCAGGTCCCCCGACAGGGTGAGGATGTTCTGCGTCGAACGGTAGTTGCGCTCCAGGGCTCGCACGGTGGCCGTCGGGAAGATGGCCTCGAAGTTGAGCACGTTGTCGAGATCCGCACCTCGCCACCGGTAGATCCCCTGATCCTCGTCGCCGACCGCGGTCAGGTTGCCGGCATCCCCCACCAGTTCCTTGACCAGACGCATCTGGGCGTGATTCGTGTCCTGGAACTCGTCCACCAGGAGATGGTCGATGTGCTGACGCAGACGCTCCTTGATCTGCGGCTCCCGGACCATCAGCTCCACCGCCAGCCGCAGCATGTCGTCGAAGTCCACACCCGAGGAGTCGCGCAAAAGGTTCTGGTAGCGGCTGTAGACCTTGGCCACCTGACGCTCGAAGAAGTTGTCTGCGGCCGAGGCGTAATCCTGCGGCCCCTGGAGCCGATTCTTCGCCCCGCTGATGGTGCCCAGAACGACCCGGGGGGCGAAGGCGGTCTCCGACAGGTTCTCGGTGGCCAACGCCTTCTTGACCAGCGCCAGTTGATCATTGGTGTCGAAGATGGCGAAGTCCGAATTCAGGCCCACCACCGAGCCGTATCGCCGCAGAAGTCGCAGGGAGAAGCGATGGAAGGTTCCGACGAAGGTATGCAGCGGATGCAGACGGACCAGACTCTCGACCCGCTCCTGCATCTCCCCAGCCGCCTTGTTGGTGAAAGTGACCGCGACGATGGAGGCCGGATCGACTCCCTGCTGGTGAATCAACCAGGCAATACGGTAGGTAATGACCCGCGTCTTGCCGGAGCCTGCTCCCGCCAAAACCAACTGCGGTCCCTCACCATGGGTCACGGCGCCCAGCTGCTCGGCGTTCAGATCGCTGTCGAAATCGAGGCGGGGGGAGAAGAGACCGGTGGTCACGATGGGGCTACTCGACAGTGACGCTCTTCGCCAGATTGCGCGGTTGGTCCACATCGGCACCACGCCGGACCGCCACGAAGTAGGCCAGAAGCTGCAGCGGAATCACGTTGATGATCGGTTGTAGAAGCTCGGTGATCTTGGGTACCTGGATGATCTCGTCGGCGATCTCCTCGACCTCGGTGGATTCCCGGTCGGTCAACGCGATGACCGCACCGTCGCGGGCCTTGACCTCCTGCATGTTGCTGCAGACCTTCTCGAAAACCCGATCGCCTGTAGCGATGGCGACGACCGGAAAGTCCTCGTCGATCAGCGCGATCGGACCGTGCTTCATCTCACCGGCCGGGTACCCCTCCGCATGGCTGTAGGAGATCTCCTTGAGCTTCAGCGCTCCCTCGAGGGCGATGGGGTAGTTGATTCCCCTGCCGAGATAGAGGAAATCGTCACTGCGATGGTAGCGGCGAGCCATGATCTCGATGTCGCTCTCCTGGGTCAGGATCTCGGCTGCCGCCAGTGGAATATGCGCCAGGCCGGAGAGGTGCTGGCGCTCGATCGGTAGCCCTCGCTGCTGCCTCAGATAGAGAGCGAACAGATACAGCGCCACCAGCTGAGTGGTGAAGGCCTTGGTCGAGGCCACTCCGATCTCGGGACCGGCATGGGTGTAGATACAACCCTCACTGATACGTGTCGCCTGGCTTCCCCGGACATTGCAGATGGCGAACAGACTTGCTCCCTTGTCTTGCGCCGCCTCCATCGCCGACAGGGTGTCTGCCGTCTCGCCCGACTGTGAGATACCGAGAGCCAGGACCCTCTCATCGACTACCGGGTCCCTGTACCGGTACTCGGAGCCGTAGTCCACCTCTACCGGGATCGTCACCAGCTCTTCGATCAGAAACTTGCCCACCAGGGCGGCGTGCCAGGAGGTGCCGCAGGCCAGCAGATGCACCCGCTCTATCGCGGCGGCCCGATCCGGATCGATGACCAGGGTGTCGAAGTCGATCTGCAGCTTCTCGAAATCCACCCGGCCGGCGAAGGTGTCCTGGATGGCCTGGGGCTGATCGTGAATCTCCTTGAGCATGAAGTGCTTGAAGCCGCCCTTCTCTGCCTGGATGGGATCCCAGTCGAGTCGGACGACCTGCCGGTCGACAGGCTCGCCGTCGGCATTCCAGATCTCCAACCCCTGCGGACTGATCCGCCCGAGGTCGCCATTCTCCAGAAAAATCACGTTCCTCGTGTATCTGAGCACGGCCGCCGGATCCGAGGCCAGGAAGTACTCGTCCTCCCCCACTCCGAAGATCAGGGGAGGTCCCTGTCGGGCCGCCAGGATCTCCGGCGTCGCCGAACGGGTGGAGACCGCGGCAATGGCGAACAGACCCTCGAGCTCGTCCATGGCGGTCCGAATTGCCGCTTTCAAACCCAGGTCCAGGTGCGAGCTGATGAGGTTGGCGACGACCTCGGTGTCGGTGTCGGAGGAGAACTCCCAGCCCTCTCCGATCAGGCGCTCCTTGATGGGCAGGAAGTTCTCGATGATGCCGTTGTGGATCAGGGCAAGCTGCCGGCGGGAGTCGACGATCGGGTGGGCGTTTCGCACCACAGGGGCTCCGTGCGTCGCCCAACGGGTGTGTCCCAGCCCATAGGTACCGTTCAGCGGTTGCTGCTCGAGCTGATGAACGAGATTCACGAGCTTGCCTTCGGCCCGGGTGGTCACCAGCTCCCCTTCCTTGACCACGGCAACACCCGCCGAGTCGTAGCCGCGGTAGGCAAGACTCTGCAGACCTTCCAGCAACAACGGGACGACGCCGCGATCACCGATATAACCCACAATGCCGCACATGTTCTCCCCCTACCTGCTCTTTCTTCGGCGAAATCGCCGCGCCCAATTGGCGATATTCTTCTGCACCGAGCGCTCGACCGCCAACGACCCGGCCGGCACATCCTTCGAGATCACCGACCCGGCCGCGGTCATGGCCTCGTCGCCGATCTCGACCGGCGCCACCAGCATGGTGTCACTACCGACAAAGACCTGGCGACCAATCCTGGTCGCCGACTTGCGTTGGCCATCGTAATTGCAGGTCACCACCCCGGCGCCGACGTTGGAGCCATCACCGATCGTGGCGTCCCCAATGTAGGCCAGATGGTTCGCCTTGACGCCCTTGCCGAGATCGGAGTTCTTGATCTCGACGAAGTTGCCGACCTTCGCCCCCTGAGCCAGCACCGCTCCAGGTCGCAGACGTGCGAAGGGCCCGATCTGGCACTCATCGCCGATTCTGGCGCCCTCCAGCACCGAATAGGGCGCAATCCGCGTCCCCTGACCCACCTCGGTATCGCGTAGCCAGGCCCCTTGCTCGAGGGTGCACCCTTCGCCGAGCTTCGTGCTTCCCAGCAAGGACACCCCGGGATGGAGCACGGTATCCCGGTCGATACTTACCGTTGCTTCGATGGTTGTGGAGCCGGGATCGAGAATGCTCACCCCGTTCTCCATCAGGGCCTCCGCATGTCGCCGCAGGAGGGAGCGGTGGACGCGCCCGAGATCGAGCCGGTTGTTGACTCCCCAGGACTCCTCCGGATCTTGCAGCTCGACTAGACGCACATCTCGGCCATCGCCGGCGGCAGCGTTCAACGCGTCGGTGAGATAGAGCTCACCCTTGGCATTGTCCGGCTCGAGATTCCGTAGATACTCGAAGATCTCGGGAACCGGCAGCGCGTAGAGACCGGCGTTGACTTTGCCCACTGCCAGCTCCTCGGGAGATGCGTCCGAGGCCTCGATGATTGCCGCCAGGCCCCCACCCTCGCCGGTGAGCACTCGCCCCAGGGAGCCCGGCTCCTCGACATCGGCTACCGCCATCGCAGCCCAACCCAGCTGTGCAGCTGCCGCCAAACGGGTCAGGGTTTCGGCACTGACCAACGGTACGTCTCCTGACAGCACCAGCAGTACACCGGGGCGCTCGATGGCCGACTCCACCTGGGCCAACGCGTGACCGGTACCTCGCTGCTCCTGCTGTAGAACCCAGCGGACCCCGGCGTCCTGAAAGGTCTCTTTGACCTGGTCCGCTCCATGGCCGACGACCACCACGGTGTCCACCGCACCGGCGGAATCGGCTGCGCGCAGCACCCAGTCCAGCATCGGGCGCCCGGCCACCGGATGGAGCACCTTGGGAAGCGAGGAGCGCAGCCGTGTGCCTTGCCCCGCTGCCAGTACTGCCGCGAGGAGACCCTGTTCCGAAGAGCTCATGCGCTCGACACCTTCTTTGCCAGGTCCAGGATCGCCTGGCTCAGCTTGGCCGGATCGTGGCGGACCAGCGGCCCATCGGCCAGCAGATCCCGCTCGATCACCGTCACCCCTCGGGCTTCGAGGCCGGCACGATCGACCTCCACCGGCTCGGCTCCCTCCTCCCGGTAGGCTGGCAGGCGACCCTCGGGTATCTCGGTGGAGTTCACCAGGACGATGTCCACGGCGCCCTCTCCAGCGAATCTCTCCACCGCCTCCAGGTGGGCTACGGCGTCGAGACCATCGGTCTCGCCCGGTTGGGTCATCAGGTTCACGGGCAGCACGATCTTTCCTCGACTCGAGTGTACGGCACTGGCGATGCCGGGGATCAACAGATTCGTCATGATCGATGTGTAGAGCGAGCCAGGGCCCAACAACACCAGGTCGGCTTCTTCTATGGCGCGGACCGCCGGTGGAAAGGCCGGCGGTTCGTCCGGAACCAGGCTCAGTTCCCGCAGCGGCTCGCCCGAATCGCCGATGGCAGACTCGCCTTCGTAGATTCTGCCGGATTGCCCCGTGGCCGCAAGATGAAGATCGGTGAGGCTCGCCGGGAGGATTCTTCCTCGTACCGCCAACACCGATTCGGCGGTGAGGATGGCCTGATAGAAGTCCCCCGTGATGCCATTCAGAGCGGCTAGAAAGAGATTGCCGAACGAGTGGCCCGACAGCCCCTCACCTTCCCCGAATCTGTACTGGAACAGGCGTGCCAGCAGGTCCTCGTCGTCAGCCAGCGCGACGATACAGCTACGGATATCACCGGGAGGCAGAACACCGAAGTCGCGACGCAGACGACCTGAGGAGCCACCGTCGTCGGTGACCGCCACCACGGCCGTCAGCTCGGATATGTCGCGGCCGACGCGGTGTTTGAGACCACGCAGGAGATTGCCCAGACCCGTGCCGCCCCCGATGGTGGTGAGGGCGACCTCGGCTCTTCTCTCAGAAGAAGAGCTGTCTGTATTCCTGTTCTTCGCGGAGAGCTTCGAAATCGGCATCGTGGAAGGCGTGAATCCGGTTCTTCGGATTGAGCTCGATGGCCACGGAGAGAAAAGTCCCCGCCTTCTCCAGCTCGTCCATCAGCGAGTAGATCGATGCCGCCAGGTAAGCGAAGCGCTCGTCCTTGCTCTGCCGTCCCCCGGCGCTGCAGATGGCCAGCGCTTCAGCGAAGTTGCCCCGGTTGCGCTCGTAGACCGCCAACAGAAAGGGATCCTTCTCCTTGCCGACGCCCTTACCCAGTTTCTCCATGCAGGATCTGAGGTTGCGTCTGGCGCGACCCACCAGATCGGTTTCCTGGCTCTCGGCGACCACCCGCTCGAAGCTCTTGGCCGCCTCACGCCACTTTCCCTTGTGCATGGCCTTCAGACCGCTCTCATACGCATCGAGCAGCGGATCACGAGGTCTCTGTATGTAGCCGTGGCCATCCTTCGAGGCCAGTAGCAGGATCTTGAGCTTCTCGACCACTTCCTCCGGCTGGGTACGAAACCGTTCCACCAGCTCGCTCAGAAGCCTGACCTTGGCGTACCGTTTTAGATAGGTGATCTCCTGGGGTTTCCAGCGCTTTGCCATCAGATTCCGACTCTTCCTATTTCTTCCTCAGTTCCACCAGAATCTGCTTGGCGACGTTCTTCAAGGTGTCGAAGACTCCAACGCCCTGGGTAGCGATGCCGATGAAGGTGGGCTCCCGCTTGTAGTTGAGCATCCGGTACATCTCGTCGACCGGCATGACGCTGGGCAGATCACGCTTGTTGAACTGCAGAGCGTAGGGAATCGTTCGCAGATCGAAGCCGTGCTCATCGAGATTCTCCTCCAGATTGCGGATGGACTCGATATTGGCCTCCATCCGGTCCACCTGGCTGTCGGCCACGAAGACCACTCCGTCGACGCCCTTGAGAATCAGCTTTCGGCTGGCGTCGTAGAAGACCTGGCCGGGAACCGTGTAGAGATGAAACCGGGTAGTGAAACCGCGGATCGTCCCCAGATCCAGGGGCAGGAAATCGAAGAAGAGCGTACGGTCGGCCTCGGTCGCCAACGAGATCATCTTGCCACGGCGATCGGGTGCGGTCTTGTTGAAGATGTGCTGGAGATTGGTGGTCTTGCCGCCCAGACCTGGACCGTAGTAAACGATCTTGCAGTTGATCTCCTTGGCGGCGTAGTTGATAAACGTCATGATTCTGGACCCGTCCTACCAGATCTCTTCGCAGACTTCTGAACGTCTACTCACTGAAAAGCGAGTCGATGTCTTCGTCGGTAATCTCGGCAAACGGGCTGGCCTGGACATGCCCCGTGGGCCCCTTGCCCTCTTTGCGTGTCATGTCCTCGAAGATTTCGTCCATCTCAGCGCTGGCCCGCTTGACCCGCAGGCGGACGAGACCGAGCGAGGAACGCTCATCGAAGATCACCAGCAGAATGGCACGACGAGCCACGATGGAGATATGGATATGGTCCCGCTGGCCCTCGTGAAACAGGACGGAGAACTCCCGCTCGCCGATGAGCTTGGCCAAGCCATCGGTAGCCGCCACATTGCCGGCGGTCAAGGACGCCAACGATGTCGTATCGAATTCTTCGACCTCGCCGGCGGCGGCGATCTGTTGACCGTTCTTGTCGATCAAAAAGACCGCCCTGGCGTTCGAGTCGTAGCGAAGGCGTCGCAGGGCCTGTTCGAGGCGCTCGAACTCCTCCTCGTAGACCTCCATGTGAGCTGTCGGCATCGGCATCCTCTCTGGGGCAGCGCGAAAGTATCACACAGCCATTTTCGACCATCAAAGAATCGATTCTAAGCCATTTCCTGTCAAGGTAGAAAGTCACTCACCGGGCAGACCGGCAATATAGTAGCCACCCGATCGATCATCCCGCTCCAACAAGATGACCTCGTGGCGCTCGGCATCCTCCAGCAGATCCGTAAAGGTCGCATAGCCGAGGCTGCTCTCGTCGAAGCCCGGCTGGCGCCGACGCATCTCCTGCTTCAACGTCGATCCCCAGAGAGTGCCCTCGGTTTCGGACTTGACCGCCACGATGGTCTCGACCAACAGGGAGAAAGCCGGGGACTTCGCTTCGTCCACTTCGGGGAGCTCGGGCACGGCAGGCTTTGACAGCTGCTCGAAGTCGACGTATTCCGAACAGCTCTCGACCAGCTTCGGTGCCGCGGATTCCCGACGACCGGCACCGATGACCTCCACGCCACCCTCGCGCAGCTTGGCAACCAGGGGCACCAGGTCGGCACTCTCCGAGACCAGAACATAGGTCTCGCAGGGCTCATCGGAGAGGCAAAGCTCCACCGCATCGATGGCCAGCTGGATGGCGGCATGGCCAGCCGTTTGTGCCCCTTCCTCTGCTGATCCGACCACTTCGAGATCGACTTCGGAGAGTCGCTTTTCGAGGTCCGGGTGATGCTGCCAGTCACCGTAAACCCGCTTGGCGATGATCTGGCCGCGGCCTGACAGCCGCTCGAGCATCAGGCCGAGATCGAGCGCGGCGGGTTCTGCGCCCTCGGTGTCGCCGGCGAGGATCTCCGCCTCGCAGAAGATGGCGCGTCTCGGCTGGCCGCCCTTCTTCGCTCCAGCCTTGGCGGACGCGCCGCGTCGTCGCCTGGGTCCCCGGCTCCTGCCCGCACGGCGAGACTTCGGCTCGGACGGTTTCTCCTGTCGGGGTTCGGCTTGCTGCTCTTCTTGGGTTTTCGGCGCCGGTTTCTGCGGCTTCGGGTCCTTGGCAGGCCCTTCTTCAGCCGGCGGTTTCAGCCACCACGGATTCACGTGTCAAATCCCTCCCTCGGCAGAGTGAGATCCTAGCATTCTTGATCGGGACGAATCTCGTCCCAACCGGGGTAGGCCAGCAGGTCCTCTCTATGGAGCATACGAACCAACTGCCCGGCCCGGTCCTCGGCCGGCTCGACCTGCTTGCCGAACTCGTCCCTGAGCGCGCCGGCAACCTCGGCGACAGATCGGCTGCCGTCCAGGAGCCTCCAGGCGAGACTTCCGCGCTCGTCGAGGCGAATCCGTCGCACCGCCAGCCAATAGCGGATCTTGGCTCCGAAACTGCCCTTCCCGGTAGGTTTGGGTCGCTCGATGACGACTCGACCGTCCACCTCCTGCCAGGGGCACAGGCGGACCGGTGCGAGTTCCAGCAGGTTGATCTGCTCCAACTCCTTGGCTTTGCTCCTGCGGCTCATCTTCGAGACATGAATGAGAGAAGACCGCCTCCCCTCCCAGGGAGGCGGTCGATGGATCGGTCAGTTGTCGGTCATTCCTCGGTGGTACCCGCGGTTCCGTTATCCCGCATGCGGTTCATCGGCAACCAGACCAGGAGGTATAGCAGGATCGGGTAGATGAGTAGACTCAGCCAGTACCTAGGTGTGATACCGCCTGCGAGCTTCTCGTGCATCGCCAGCAAGGGCGGGTAGAAGTCTCCTCCGAGCACCAGAAACGCCAGTGCTACGGCCATCAGGGCCTCGCCGGCAATAAAACCTGACGAGAGCAGGATTCCCGAGTTCTCAGCCCTGGTCTTCTCCTCGTCGGTTGCCTCCTGCGCCGCCAGCCGCTTTTCGAGGATCAGCTTGATCAGGCCACCGACGAAGATGGCGGCGGTCGAGAAGAACGGCAGATACATGCCGACCGCAATCAGCATGGGCGACGGCGAGCCGATGAGGATCAGTCCGACGGCCAGAAACATGCCGACAATGACCAGCGGCCAGGCCATCTCGCCACCGACGATCCCGTTGGCCATCAGCGCCATCAATCCGGCCTGGGGTGCCGGCAACTCGACAGAGCCGATCTCGTAGACCTTGTCGAGAGCCATGAGCGGAAAGGCCAACACTGCCGCGGCGGCGATGACGCCGATGATCTCACCGACCTCCATTCGCCACGGAGTGCCGCCCAGAATGTGTCCAACTTTCAGGTCCTGCATCATGTCGCCGGCAATTCCGGCCGCACAGCAGACCACACCGGCCACACCCAGGACCGCCGCCACACCGTGCACACCGGTCAATCCCATGGCGACCATCAGAACCGCCGAGATCAGCAGAGCGCTGAGCGTCAGACCCGAGATCGGGTTGTTGGAGCTGCCGATCAGAGCTACGAGGTATCCGGCCACGGCTGCGAACAGGAATCCCAGGATCACCATGACCACGGTAAGGACCAGCGCGCCACCTATATTCTGGGCGAAGTAGTAGTAGAGGAAGAAGGTGGCGACCGTCATCACACCGATGGCCGCGAAGACCTTCTTGAAGTCGAGGTCGATCTCGGTGCGATCCTGGGCTTCATCCTGCTTCGAGCTGCCGATGTCCGACAGGGCCTTCTTGATCCCGGCCACCAACGAGCTGCGCAGGTTGTAGAGGGTGTAGAAGGCGGCCACGATCATGGTACCGACCGCGAGCGGACGCACCTGGCGCGACCAGATCTCGGTCGCCAGCGCCAACATCGATGCATCGTCGCCACGACCTTCGGCAAGACCTGGCGCCAGGAAGACCGCCAAGGGCACCAGGAGCAGCCAACCCATGACAGCGCCGGCGAAGAGCACGGCCGACACCCGCATACCGACGATGTAGCCCACACCGATCAGCGCCGGTGAGGCCGAAGGGGTCTCCAACAGCAGGCCACCCCCATACTGCATCCTCTCGCCGAGAATCTCGATGTTCGACTTGCCAAAGGTGTAGAACCGCTGGGCACTGGATTGCACGAACTGGATGCCGTTGGAGTTCTTGAACAGCTCCCAGAGCGCCGCCAGGCCCATGGCTCCGAAAACCAGACCGGCGCCGGTCTGGCCACCCTGGCCAGCTTTGACGATCTCCGAGGCGGCGACGCTCTCGGGGAAGGGAAGATCGGCCTCCACGACCAGTGTGCGGCGCAGGACGATGACGAACAAAACGCCCAGGATGCCGCCGATCATCATGATGGCGGTGGCTTCCCAATAGTGCAAGGTCTCCCACGCTCCACTGATCACGAACGCCGGAATGGTGAAGATGGCGCCGGCCACCAGGGCCTCTCCTACCGAAGCGGTGGTTCGCGCGACGTTCTCCTCGAGAATCGTGCCGCCCAGGCCCCGCAACGCGGCCATGGCCACCACCGCGGCCGGAAACGTCGCGGCGACCGTCAGCCCCGCCTTCATGCCCAGATAGGCATTCGCCGCACCCAGGCCGATGGCCATCACCACCCCCAGGAGCACGGCTTTGACCGTCAGCTCCGCCATCTGTGAAGATGCGGGAACGAACGGTTGATCCGTTTTGTCTGCCATCGGAAATCTCCGTGAGTTATTGCAATCTCGGCGCATTGTAGGTCACCGCTCGAAAGCAGGTCAAACCTGGCGCGACCTCGATAGAATCACCACCTAACCGCGAGGGAGGAGAATCATGACATTCCTGAGAGATCTTGAACCGGGCCCCCTCTGGGCTCATTTCGACGACATCCTCACCATTCCCCGGGGATCGAAGAACGAAGAAAAGATTCGTGAATTCATCGTCGGTCTGGCCGAGGATCAGGGCCTCGAGTATCAGGTGGACGCCACCGGCAATGTGGTCGTCAGCAAGCCGGCGTCGGAGGGCAAGGAGAACTGCCCGATCACCATCCTGCAAAGTCACATGGACATGGTGCAAGAGAAGAACTCCGACGTCGACCACGACTTCGATACCGACGCCATCCAGCCTCAACAGGACGGTGACTGGGTCAAGGCCAGCGGCACCACGTTGGGTTCCGACAATGGCATCGGCATTGCCGCCATGCTGGCGGTCATGCAGTCCACCGATCTCACCCACGGACCCCTGGAGTTTCTTTTCACCGTCGATGAGGAGACCGGTCTCACGGGTGCCAAGCAACTCGATGCCGAGATGCTGAAGGGTCGCCGTCTGATCAATCTGGACTCGGAGGAGGAAGAGACCCTTTGTGTCGGTTGTGCAGGCGGTGCCGACAGCGCCCTCAGCCTGCCGCTGGCCAGCGAAGAGGCACCGGCCGACGGGGCAACCCTGCGCATCAAGCTGGCCGGAATGCAGGGCGGCCACTCGGGGATCGATATCCATCTGCAGCGTGGCAACGCCACCCAGCTGCTGGCCAGGGCCCTGTACTCGGTGTCGCTGTCGACGCCCTTCCACCTGGCCGATCTCAGGGGCGGCAACGCCCACAACGCCATCCCGCGTGAAGCCACCGCCGAGGTCATGGTCGACTGGCAGGACAAGGACAGTTTCGTCGCAGCTCTCGAGAGCGAGCTGCAGGGCATCAAGAGCGAATTCAACAGTGTAGAACCCGACACCGACTGGGAGATCTCCGAGATCGAGCGCCGCGACCAGGTCTGGACACGGGCCACCGCCATGCGTGTCCTCCGACTGATCACCGCCCTGCCCCACGGCGTCGCCATGATGAGCAACGACATCCCGGGTCTCGTAGAGACCAGCACCAACCTGGCGACGGTCTCACGCCAGGGTGACTTCCTCGAGATCGGGCTCTCCAGCCGCAGCTCGGTGGCTTCGGCGCTGACTGCCTTGCGCAATAAGATCCGCGCCGCGGCCGCCTTGAGCGGCGCCAGCGTCGAAGAGGACCCCGGCTACCCTGGCTGGAAACCCGATCTGGAGTCCGAGCTCCTGCGGGTAGTCCAATCGGTGCACAATCGGGAGCTGGGTAGTGATCCGGAGATCGAAGCCGTTCACGCCGGTCTCGAGTGTGGCCTCATCGGCGAGATGATCCCCGGTATGGACATGATCTCCATCGGGCCTGACATCGAGTTCCCCCACTCACCCAACGAACGGGTCAAGGTGAGCTCGGTGATCAACTTCTATCGCCTACTGACCGCTACGCTGGAGGAGTTGGCCTCGGCCTGCTAGATGAATCACCGAGTGGCTCTACTGGTGACCGGCGCCTCGGGGATGGCGCTGCCGCGCCATCTCCTGGCGGCCATGGCCAATCATCCGGAGGTGGAACAGGTCCACCTGGTGGTCTCCGGCGGCGCCGCCAAGGTCCTCAAACACGAGGCGGAGCTGGCGGGGAATCCGACCGAGGCGCTGATCGAGGCTGCCAGCCTCGCAGACGAGGCCCGGGAGAAGATCCAGGTGCATCGAGACAACGAGCTCGAAGCGCCGATCTCCTCGGGCTCGTTCAGGCTCACCGGTAGCGCCATCGTTCCCTGCAGCGCCGGGACTCTCGGCGCCCTGGCGACCGGCGCCGCCGGAACCCTGGTCCACCGTTGTGGGTCGGTGGCGCTGAAGGAACGCTGGCCGTTGGTGCTCGGCTTCCGCGAGACGCCGCTTACCGTCATCCATCTGGAGAATCTCCGCCAGCTGGCCTATCTGGGCGCCACCATCTTGCCGCCGGTGCCGGCCTTCTACGTGGGCGGCGAAGACTTCACCCGCTTCCTGGATCACTACGTCCTGCGCGTCCTCGACGCGCTACGGATTCATGAGCCTGGAGAGCCCGGTCTACGCTGGCGGAGTTAGAGCTTCTCGATTTCGACGCGGGCGTCGTTGAAACAGGCCGCGCCGCCGACGATGTTCACGTGGTCGGGGCAGAGCGCCACCGAAGTGGCCCCGTTGAACGACGATCGTCGCCAGGCCCCCTTGGGCATCGAGACCACGCCCGGGCGAATCCGATCCGTCACCCTGGCGGTGCACTCCACCGTTCCCAGCGAGTTGTAGACCCTGACGCTGTCGCCAGCGGTGATGGCCCGGGCTGCAGCATCTTCGGGATGGATATCCACCAGCAGCTGACCGCAGTTGTACTCGCCCATGGTGCTGGAGATCATCTCGCCGCTGGCCGGCGAGATCAGGGCCAGGGGAAGCTCCTCTGCATCATCGAGGAACTGGAAGGGTCGCGGACCCAGCACCTCGGGGGTCAGATGGATCTTGCCGTCCGGTGTGCGGGGATGAACGGTCTCGAACTGCACCGGGCTCGGGCCCGGGAAGTCGTAACCTTGGTTGCGCCCCTGAATCATCACTTCCGGGTCGGCCCGACGACCGCTCATATCGACTGCGGCCACCGCTCGCCGCAGCAGTTCCTCTTCCGGCCACTCGAGACAGGGATCGTCATATCCCATGGCCAACAGCAGATCCGCGAAGACACGCTGGTTGGTCCGAGCCTCTCCCATGGGATCGATTACCGGTCGCACTCCGCCCATGACGTAGCTGCCATAGCCGGCCCGTAGATCCCAGCCCTCGAGAAAGGTCACTGCCGGCAGCAAAATATCGGCGTAGGGTGCGGTATCCGTCATCACCTGCTCGAAGACGACGGTGAAGAGATCGTCGCGTTCGAGTCCGCGCACCACGGCGCCCTGGTTGGGGACCGTTGCCACCGGGTTGGCGTTGTAGACAAAGAGCCCCTTGATCGGCGGATCCAGCTCGTCGTTGAGCCAGCGACCCAGCTGGGTCATATTGAGCGACCGTCGAGGCGAGCCCTCGGGAGACTCGAAGATCCGGCTGCGATCGAAGGTGCGCGCACCGCCGTTGCTCAAGGCATAGCCGCCACCGCGTTGGCCGAACTTGCCGAGCAGCGCCGGCATGGCCAGCACCGCGGCCACCGCCTGGCCGCCGTTGCGGTTGCGCTCCAGGCCCCAGCCACAGCGCAGCAGCGCCGGCTCGGCCTCGGCGAAGGTCCGCGCCAGCCGGGCGATCTCCTCCGCCTCCACACCAGCGACCTGCGCGGCACGCTCCAGGGGCCACTGCTCGGCAGCGGCCAACAACGGCTCGAGGCCGACCGCGTGGCGCTGCAGAAACTCGTCGTCCAGCCGGCCCTCCCAGCGCCACAGCCCGATCATCGCCAGGGCCAGCGGCAGATCGGCACCCGGCCGCACCGGCAGGTGGAGATCGGTCTCATTGGCGGAGAAGTTGTTGCGCGGATCGACCGTGGCGATGAAGGCCCCATGGCGCTTCGCCTGTCGGAGATACGGGACCAGATGGATATTCGAAGCCTTGGGGTTGGCGCCCCAGATGAGAATGCAGCGCGCTCTGGGGAAATCCTCGAAGGCGACACCCGGGATCTTGCCGTACATCCCCTTGGCCACCTCGGTCGTGGGCACCGCGCAGATGGTCAGATCTAGCTTCGAGGCTCCCAGGCGATCGAAGAACAGGGCATCCATCAGGCTGTCGGTCAGCAGACCGTTGGAGCCACCGTAGTGAAACGGCGCGATGGCCTCGCCTCCCCATCGCTCTCGAATGTCCTGGAACCTCTCGGCGATCTCGCCCAGGGCGTCTTCCCAGGAAATTTGCTCGAAACGACCCTCACCCTTGCGCCCGACCCGGCGCATCGGTTGGAGCAGCCGATCTCGATGCTCCAGACGCCGGGTGAAATTGGCCACCTTGCTACAGATGAACCCGGAGGTATTGGGGTGATCCTGGCCGCCTCCGATAGCGGTTACGCGTCCATCGTCGACCTCCACCTCGAGGGCGCAGGAGTCCGGACAGTCCATGGGGCAGGTCGTGGTCTCGGTCATGGGTGCCGATGAGTCTAATGCATCGGCTTGGCCAATCCGCCCCTCATGCGGTAGAACTCGACCCGTGAAAACCCTGCGCGATCTCCAAACGGTGCTCGAGATGATCAAGTTCGAGCACACGATCTTCGCCTTACCTTTTGCTTTCTCGGGCATGATGCTGGCAGCCGAAGGCTGGCCGTCCTGGCGCACCGTGGCCTGGATCATCGTGGCCATGGTCGGCGCCCGCAGCGCCGCCATGGCGTTCAACCGCTGGGTGGACCGGTGGATCGATGCCGCCAATCCCCGCACCGCCGACCGCGCCCTGCCTTCGGGCCGGGTCTCAGCGGCTTTCGTGGTCGCCTTCATAGTGGCCAGCTGTGCCCTGCTGGTCGTGGCGGCCTGGCAGCTCAATCCGCTGGCCCTGGCTCTCTCGCCGGTGGCGCTGCTGATCGTCCTCGGATACTCCTTCACCAAACGCTTCACCTGGGCCTCGCATCTCCTTCTAGGGCTGGCCCTGTCCGGTGCTCCTCTGGGTGCCTGGATCGCCGTGCGCGGTGACATCACCGCGACGCCCGTCGCCCTGGCGGCGGCGGTCCTGTGCTGGGTGGCGGGTTTCGATGTCCTCTACGCCCTACAGGACATGGAATTCGATCGCCGAACCGGTCTCTCCTCGATCCCGGCGAGATTCGGCGAAGCCGGCTCACTGCTCCTCTCCGGTCTCCTCCACGGCCTGATGATCGCCCTGCTCCTGCTGCTGCCCCGCCTCTACCCTCCGGGTCTCGGCACCTGGTACTGGATCGGCGTGGCCGGCTGTGCGGCGCTGCTCACCTATCAGCACTGGGTCGTGCGACCCGGAGATCTCTCGCGATTGAACGCCGCCTTCTTCCAGGCCAACGGCGTGCTGTCTGTCTGGTTCTTCGGCACGCTCGCGGCCGACCTGCTGCTGCGTTCCTGAGGCCCTTCTCGGCTCCTGACAAGGTCTGTTCCTGCCGTCGGGACGCCATCAGGACGGCTGATATACTGCCGCGCCGTCACCCCAGATCGCTGCATAGCGACTGCCCTGGCGTCCAACTCCCATGACAAATCCGCTGAAGCCCGACTCGTTCCCCGAGACGCTGCAACCCCTGGCCGAGAGGGTCCTGGCCGGCGAGCGCCTCGACGAGAGCCAGGCCCTGCTCTGTTTCACCACTCCCCATGTGCTGCATCTCGGGCGTCTCGCCAACGCCGTGCGAGAACGCCGACACGGCAATACGGCCTATTTCAACGTCAACCGGCACATCAATCCCACCAACGTCTGCGTCTATACCTACGACTGCAAGTTCTGCAGCTTCGCGGCCCTCAAGGGTGAGGAGCATGCCTGGGAGATGAGCCACGAAGAGGTCTGGGAGCAGGCGGCGCAACACGCTGGCAACGACGTCAGCGAATTCCACATTGTCGGCGGGCTGCATCCCGATCTGTCCCTGGACTGGTATCTGGAGATGATGCGGGGTCTCAAGGAGAGATTCCCACAGGTCCATCTCAAGGCTTTCACGGCCATCGAGATCGGCTGGTTCGCCAAGCAGGAGAAGCTCTCCATCCAGGAGGTTCTGGACCGGCTGCGGCAGGCCGGTCTCGGCTCGCTTCCCGGTGGGGGTGCCGAGATCTTCCACGACGAGGTGCGAGAGATCATCTGCGGTGGCAAGCTCGACGCCGACGAGTGGATCGAAGTGCATCGGATCGCCCACGGGATGGGCATCTCGAGCAACTGCACGATGCTCTATGGCCACGTCGAAAAGCCCGCGCACAAGGTCGATCATCTACTTCGCCTGCGGGCCCTCCAGGACGATACCGGCGGCTTCAACGCCTTCATCCCGCTGGCCTATCATCCCGAGAACAACTACATGGGTCTCCAGTACCACACCACCGGTATCGACGATCTGCGACATATCGCCACCGCTCGGCTGGTTCTGGACAACGTTCCCCACATCAAGGCCTACTGGGTCATGATCACCCCCAAGCTGGCCCAGGTGGCACTGAGCTTCGGTGCCGACGACATCGACGGAACGGTGGTGGAGGAGACCATCTACCACATGGCGGGCTCAGAGACCCGCGACTACCTGAGCCGCCCGGAGCTCGAACGGATCGTCTCCGAGGCGGGGTATATTCCCGTCGAGCGCGATACGCTCTACAATCCCATCGAGAGGTCCGAGTCGCCGGTGAGACCAGCGTGAGTCACGAATCCCTACCCGTCCACTATCTGGCCGTCGACGGCCCCATTGGTGTCGGCAAGACGACCCTGGTCGAGAAGCTCGCCCGACGCTTCGAGGGCGTCAAGATCCTCGAGGATGTCAATAATCCCTTTCTGCCGGACTTCTACCGGGATCGCCCCGGAGCCGCCTTCCAGACAGAGCTCTACTTCCTGCTCTCCAGATTCAAACAACAGCAGGATATCGCCCAGCGCGATCTCTTCGACCGGCTGCTGGTGAGCGACTACACGTTTCCCAAGAACCGGATCTTCGCCTACCTGAATCTGTCGGACGACGAGCTGCTGCTCTTCGACAAGCTCTATACGCTGCTGGAGCCCCAGATACCCGTTCCCGACCTGGTGGTCTATCTGGTGGCCGATCTGGAAACCTGCATGAGCCGTATCAACAGACGGGACCGGACGTTCGAGAAGGATATGTCCGAGGAGTACATGTCGGAGTTGATCGACGCGTATCACCACTACTATCATTACTACAACCGATCGCCGTTGTTGGTGGTGGATACACGAAATCTCGACTTCGTCGATCGGTCCGAGGACTTCGAAGAGTTGGTTCGCCAGGTCTCGAGGCCCGTCAAGGGAACGCAGTACTACGTGCCGCTTGGATCCTCCTGAGAGCCCTGAAGCTCGACGGGGACCGAGACGGAAGATATAGGCCTCCCGGCCACTTGCATCGACCGGCACCTCGAGGGCCGGATCCCCCGTCGGGGACCGACACCTGGAACGAGGCAGCTGGAAGTGGAGTCCGGCCGGTGAGCGTCCGAAGGCCCTTCCGTCCAATCCAGCGGAAGGGCTTTTTCAATAGAGAGCGGCACGGTAATTGGCGGCACCGCCTCTGCGCGGGTCGCGGAGCAGGAGGAAGAATGAGCAAACCAACCGTGCCGATCACCGTACCCTGGGTCGTCGACGCTCCCCAGCGCGACGAGAAGCTGGTCATGACGACAGCCTACGACTTCAGCCAGGCTCGCCTGGTCGAGGAAGCCGGCGTCGACGTCACCCTGGTTGGCGATTCATTGGCCATGGTGATGCTCGGCCATGAAGACACTCTGTCAGTGACCATGGACGAGATGCTGCACCACGTTCGAGCGGTCCGACGGGGCACGAAACGAGTCCTGCTGGTGGCCGATATGCCCTACGGATCGTTCCACCTGGGTGGTGAACAGGCGGTGGCCAACGCCCTGCGCTTCGCCAAGGAGGCTGGAGCCCAGGCGGTCAAGATCGAGGGAGCGCGTCCCGAGATCGTCCGGGACCTGGTGGCCGCGGAGATTCCCGTCATGGCTCATCTGGGGCTGACGCCCCAGTCGATTCACCGCTTCGGCGGCTTCCGGGTTCAGGGTCGGGGCCGCGACGCCCGACAGACGCTGCTGGCCGACGCCCGTCGACTCGAAGAGGCTGGGGCTTTTGCCCTCGTCCTGGAGTGCGTCCCTGCCGAATTGGCGTCTGAAGTGACCACGGAGCTCTCCATTCCCACCATAGGTATCGGCGCCGGTCCGGACTGTGATGGCCAGGTTCTGGTCTTGCACGATCTTCTCGGTCTCGAAGATCGGCTGGCGCCGAAGTTCGTGCGTCGTTACGCCGAGCTCGGCGGTCAGGCCCGCGACGCGATTTCGGCTTTCGCCGAGGACGTGCGCCAGGGTCGCTACCCGACACTCGACGAGGCCTACGACGACCCGACAAAAGAGCGGATCCGCAAGATCTATGGCTGAGCCGACGACACCTGCAAGCGCCAGGATGGAGACCGTCGCCAGTGCGCGGGATCTACGACAGATGCTTGCCACCTGGCGGTTCGAGGGCTGGAGGATCGGTTTCGTGCCCACCATGGGGGCACTTCACGAAGGCCATCTGGGGCTGGTTCGCCGGGCCACCGAGATGACCGACAAGGTCGTGGTCTCGGTTTTCGTCAACCCGACCCAGTTCGGACCCGAGGAGGATTTCGACAACTATCCCCGGGACCCCGAGAGCGACACCAACCTGCTCCTGGCGGCTGGCTGCGATCTCCTCTTTCTCCCTGAAATCGAGACCATCTATCCGCCTGGGCACAGGACCTACGTGGAGGTGGAAGGAGTCTCCACCGGTTTCGAGGGCGACCAACGGCCAGGTCATTTTCGCGGCGTCGCCACCGTTGTGAGCCAGCTCTTCCATCTCGTAGCGCCCGACCTGGCGGTCTTCGGCGAGAAGGATGCCCAGCAGTTGGCGGTGATCCGCAGGTTGGTGCGCGATCTGCATCTGCCGGTGATGATCGAAGCCCTCCCTACGGTTCGTGAGGAGGACGGGCTCGCCATGTCTTCGCGCAATGCCTATCTGGGAGTCGAGGATCGGCAGGCAGCCACCGTCCTCTATCGCGCTCTGCAGTCCGCCGAGGCTGCCATCCAGAAGGGCGAGCGGTCCGGCGAGAAGATCCGCGGCATCCTGAACGAAGTTCTCTCAACCGAGCCCCGTCTGCGAGTCGACTACGCGGAAGTGGTGGACGCCGACGACTTCGAGCCCCTCGAATACCTCACCGGTCGCATCGTAGTTCCAGTGGCAGGCCGGCTGGGAACGACGAGGCTCCTCGACAATCTACAAATCGACTTGGAAAACCCGACAACCCGATGATCGTCTCCTGGCAAGAGAGGGCTCCTTCGCCGAGCTTCCGCCGCCGACTGAGGCGACCGGCCTCGGCGCCGATCGTCCGACGACTCACTCCATAGGAATCGACAAATCATGAGACTCACACTGCTGAAATCGAAAATCCATCGCGCCACGGTGACCGATGCCGATCTGCACTACGAAGGCTCCATCAGCATCGACCCCAAGTTGGCCCTGGCGGCCGATCTGGTGCCCTTCGAGCGCGTCGAGATCTACAACTGCACCAACGGCGAGCGCTTCGCCACCTACTACATCGAGGGCGACATCGGCTCGAGTGAGATCACCATCAACGGTGCCGCGGCCCACAAGGCCGGCAAGGGTGACATCGTCATCATCTGCTGCTACGCCGAGATGGAAGAAGAGGAGGCCGTCGGCCACAAGCCCCGCCTAATTTATGTCGACGAACACAACATGATCCCGCGGCAGAAGAGCAAGATCGCCTGATTGCATGTTCACCATCGATTCTCTACAATTCGCAGTCCGCAGTTCTTTCACGCACCCGTAGCTCAACTGGATAGAGCACCTGACTACGGATCAGGAGGTTTGGGGTTCGAATCCCTACGGGTGCGCCATCTCCGTCATTCACCACTCCGACTTCAGTCTTTCTTGACCTTGTCCCCGCGTCTGTCGGCCAGGCCCTCATTGGCCTCTTCCTTCGTCTCCTCTACCGCCTGATCAACGGAGGCCCACAGGGCTGGGGACCCAGTTGGCGATTGCTTTCGCACTGAAAGTCGAATCCGATTCGAGTGGAATCGATCCCGTTCGGTCTCCTCCCTGCTACGCTTGCATCGGCCCGGCAGGTGCACTCGAAGTCTCACAGAGTGGGGTCTTGAAGTGGCAGATTGGGAGAACCCAAGACCAGGATTCAGGTGGCCCGTTGGCGTAACGAGGAACATCGAGGCCTCGGCCGAAGAGATCTGGACCGCCATCGCGACACCCGGTTACCTCGAGCGTTGTCACCCGTTCTGTGCCTCGAATCCGGTGGAGGTTTGGCCGGGTGAGCATTCCCGTGACGAGCTGCACTACCTCAACGGCTGGATCTTCCGGCGCCGTTTCTGTCGCTGGCTCGAGGGCGAGGGGTACGACCTCGAAATCGGCCGGGAGGGGGGCCGG